>ERZ773054.21-NODE-21-length-115552-cov-8.461207_pt1 | contig 115552 bp, 101 predicted proteins | sample MGYA00580630_ERZ773054 | MGnify/ENA primary metagenome ERZ773054 (study PRJEB29015, sample SAMEA2737994) | human oral metagenome | biome: human oral; feature: human-associated habitat; material: dental | place: China | collected 2115 ... | reverse complement strand
GAGCTTTACGATCCGAAGACCTTCTTCACTCACGCGGCGTTGCTCCGTCAGGCTTGCGCCCATTGCGGAAGATTCCCCACTGCTGCCTCCCGTAGGAGTCTGGGCCGTGTCTCAGTCCCAATGTGGCCGTTCATCCTCTCAGACCGGCTACTGATCGTCGCCTTGGTGAGCCGTTACCTCACCAACCAGCTAATCAGACGCAGGCCCATCGACAGGTGATAGCTTATATATAGAGGCCATCTTTCATGCAGGGGAGATGCCTCCCCTGCACTTCATTCGGTATTAGCATTCCTTTCGGAATGTTGTCCCCATCCTGTCGGCAGGTTGTCTACGTGTTACTCACCCGTTTGCCACTAAGCTCATAAAAGCAAGCTTTCATTCGCTCCGTTCGACTTGCATGTGTTAAGCACGCCGCCAGCGTTCGTCCTGAGCCAGGATCAAACTCTCCATGAAAACTTGGTCTTTTCGTGCCATGCTGCGTCAGTCCTTCGCGTCCGCTCCTCGACGTACACGAGTACGTCTCCGGGCGGCCGCTTCGGCCTTCCTTGCCGGACACGAAAATCTCTGCGTTTTCCCCCGTTGCTTTACATTTCACTCGGCCAACGCCCTTAACGTGCTGCGCACGTTGTTGGGCGTTGGGGGTGACGCGAAACACGGGGATTACTTAGAGAGCCTTTTGGCTCGTTACATTCATTGCACATAAAGCTTTCGCTTTTTGTGTGTTAGAAATTGTTGGTGGTAGAGCTTTCGCCCTCCACGCACATCTGGCTTGAATCATGTTTCGATGATTCATTTCTGCATTGTTTAGTTTTCAAGGAACACCCGCCGACCCTTGTCTTTCCACGAGTCAGCTTCTATATATTACCGTGATGTTCCGCCTTTGTCAATATCGTCGGAGAATTTTTTGCAGGATTTTTTCCTGTCGTGTCTAACTTAACGATAGGATTTTCTTATTCCCGGAAGAGGAGCCCAATATGATCCCTGCAAATACATTGGATGCATTGGCCACTGAGCAGAATAATCCCGCCAGCGCCGCCATAGATGAGATGACGACATTAGAGATGGTGACACTCATAAATCAGGAGGATCAAAAAGCTGCTTTATCCATTGTGCCTATTTTACCGCAAATCGCTGCGGCGGTAGACCTCATCGCGGAGCGTCTGCAACAAAACGGCCGCCTCATTTACTGCGGGGCGGGTACATCGGGCCGCTTGGGCATATTGGACGCGGCGGAGTGTCCACCGACCTTCAGCACCGAACCTGGACAAGTGGTAGGACTGATCGCCGGAGGGCACGAAGCCATGTTCCAAGCACAGGAAGGAGCGGAAGACGACGAGGCCGCCGCCGTTTCCGATTTGACCGCCATCGAACTCACGGCGGCAGACGTCGTCGTTGGATTGTCCGCTTCCGGCCGGACGCCCTATGCCGTAAGCGCCTTGCGCTATGCCCGCCAAAGGGGCGCGGCCACCATCGCCGTGGCCTCTTCCCTAGCTTCCCCGCTGGCGCAAGAGGCAGACATCGCGCTGACAGCTTTCCCGGGACCGGAGGTGATCGCCGGATCGACGCGCCTAAAAGCAGGGACCGTCCAAAAGCTGATCCTCAACATGCTGTCCACCGGGACGATGATTCGCCTGGGAAAGGTTTACGGTAACCGCATGGTCGATCTGCAAGCGACAAACGAGAAATTGGCCCGCCGAGCCCTTCGCATCGTGCAAGAGGTGACGGGAGATGAGGAAAAAACCTGTCAGGAGAATTTGAGAAAAGCGGAAGGAAACGCGAAATTAGCGATTTTTCTGGCCTTCTCGGGCCTTTCCCCAGAAGCTGGAAAACGCTGTCTGCAAAAATCGGCAGGGCATTTAAAAACGGCGCTGAACAAGCTGTCTGCAAGGGGAGGCATTGCATGAACCCGTCGGAAATCGCCCGCGCTATCACCGCGGTTTTAGGCGAGGAAAACATTGAATCCGCCACCCACTGTATGACGCGTCTGCGCTTGCGTCTTAAGGATCAGAACGATCATAAGAGAGAGGCGCTCAAAAAAATCCCCGGCGTACTGGGGGTAAATATGTCCGGGGAAGAACTACAAGTCGTTCTCGGCCCCGGACGAGCTGCCGCCGTCACAAAAGCGCTGTGTTCTCTGCTGTCTCAAAGTCCGCCACCCGCTCCAACTGCCCCTTCCGCGCCACCCGCTGCCCCTGCTCCTCGGTCTGCCGTCGGCGACGGACAGGCCCTTCGGGAAACTCTGCGGGTGCGAAACGCGACCCCTGTGAAACTGTTGTTTAAGCGGATCACAAATATTTTTCTGCCCCTCATTCCGGCCTTTATTGCCTGTGGGCTTTTGACCGGTCTCCTCAATATTTTTCTGCGCTTTTTCCCTGTCATGGGAACTCTCCCGATTGTCCAGCTCCTATACGTCGCCGGAAATACCGCTTTTTACGGGCTGAATCTCTTGGTAGGATGGAATACCGCCAAAGAAGCCGGTGGCTCTCCGGCCTTGGGTGCGATTTTAGCGGCCCTTATCAGCCATCCCCAGCTCGCGGCCATTACTCTCTGGGATGTTCCCCTCATCCCCGGCCGCGGCGGCGTCATTGCCGTTCTTTTCATCGCCAGCGCCGGCGCTTGGCTGGAAAAACACCTCCATCGCCTCGTTCCGGAGATCTTGGATCTTTTTTTGACACCTCTTCTCGTCCTGCTGGTGACCGGGACAGCCGCTATCTTCCTTCTTCAACCCATCGGCGGCTGGGTCTCCGAAGGGATCAGCTGCCTGACGGCCGCCGCCATCGGAAAGGGGGGTGCGATAACCGGTTTTCTCTTAGGCGGCAGCTGGCTTCCCATCGTAATGCTGGGACTGCACCATACCATGACGCCCATTCATGCCGAACTTCTGGCCAAGGATGGCGTTACCGTCCTTCTGCCGGTGCTGGCCATGGCGGGGGCTGGACAGGTAGGTGCCGCGGTGGCCGTATATGTAAAAACGAAGAACGCCTTCCTCAAGAAAACGATTCTCTCCGCTCTGCCTGTGGGGATGATGGGAATTGGTGAGCCTTTGATCTACGGCGTCACCTTCCCTCTCTTTCGCCCCTTTATCGGCGCGTGCCTTGGGGGAGCGTGCGGCGGCGCCGTCATCGCGTTCTTCGCGGTGGGGGCCGGAACTCTCGGGATTTCCGGCCTCCCCTTAGCGGCGGCCACAAATCAACCGCTCCATTATCTCTGGGGTATCCTTACCGCTTATATCGTTGGTTTCATCGCCGCGTACCTTTTAGGATTCACCGATCCGTCGGAAGAAAGTACGACACCGCAAAGAAAGGAAACACTGCCATGAGATTCGGCATCTCTGTCTATCCCGGTTTAGGTACCCCCATAGAAGAGCATCTTACGCTGATCCGCCGTGCCGCTGCCTGTGGCATTACCTGTCTTTTTACGTCCCTGCACATCCCGGAAACAAACAAAAAAGACTTTACCGAAGAATGGCAGAAAATGATGACCGCCGCCCATAGCGCCGGACTGGAGGTCATTGCCGACACTTCGCCGGCCGCCTTAGCCTTCTTAACGGCAGACCCTTTTGACCCGCACACCCTGAGGACCCTTGGCCTCCATGCCTTACGTCTCGACGACGGCTTTTCTCTCGCCGACATCGCCCGCCTCAGCCGCAGTGACGGAGATTTACAGCTGCTGCTCAATGCTTCCACGCTAAAGGAACAGGAATTAGCGGCACTGGAAACGGAAGGGGCCGACTTCAGCCGGCTGGCGGCGCTGCACAATTTTTATCCCCGCCCCGGTACCGGCCTTTCCCTCCCTTTCTTTCAACAGCAAAATAAAATACTCCACCGCTACGATTTGACCACAGGGGCTTTCATTCCCGCTGCCCAAAGACGACGCGCCCCGCTCTACGAGGGGCTTCCCACCTTGGAACTGCATCGAAATATGCCGCCGGACTTAGCGGCTCGTCACTTATCAGCGCTGGGTATCGATTCCATTTTCATCGGCGACGATGGGCCGTTGGAAGAAGAATTGTCGCATCTGTCTGCCATCCCCCCCGACACCGTCGCCCTGCGCGCTCACCTGCTAGTCAAGGACACCGCCCTTCGGGAGATCCTTTCTCAGCCCTTCACGGCCCGCCCCGACGCGGCCCGCGATGCCATTCGCGCCATAGAAGGGAAGGCGCGTTTCCACGGCCATCCCCTTTCGCCGGAAAACACTATCGCCCGCCCTTTCGGGACTGTCACGCTGGACAATCTGGACTACCCTCGCTACGCCGGAGAGCTGCAAATCATCAGGCGTCCTCAACCCGCCGATCCGCGCACAAACGTCATCGCCCAAGTCGTACCGGAAGAGCAGTTTCTCATCCCCCTCATCCGCCCCGGGCAAAGATTCACCTTCCGCTTCGAGTAAGATTTGCTGCGTCTCATTTTAATTGGAAACATCCGGTTCGGCAACCCGCCGCCGAAGCGTCTCGCCGAAAGTGGCCGGCACGAAAAAGCAACACGCCCCGCTCTTGCCATGCCCTCGTCAAAGCAAGACAAAAAGGAAGCCCCCGTGTCCGAATGATTCGGAACACAGGGACTTCCTTTTCTTATTCTTATTACTTTTACCGAATGATCGCCAAGTCCTTCAGTAAGGCGAAATCAATGTTCGTCCTCGGCACAGCGTGGTGCTTCAGATAATTCTGATGAAGATCGGAAGCGGGGTAGAAACTCTCCAGCCGCATGGCCTCCGCATAGCACTTGCGCGCGCCTACCGGATCGTGGTTCGGATCGTTCATGGTGATGGGTGCGCTGGTAGCTGCTAACGCCTTTTTCCGATTTTGGATGAAATTCATGTGATATTCCACCATCGGCTTATCCTCGGCGGAGATATAGTAAACGCCGCTTCGGTACATCGGCCCTTCGCAGTCTCCCTGTTTGTCCTTCACATAGGGATCGATGACGGTGAACAGAATATCCATGAGACTGGACAGATCCATCTGTTTGGGGTCAAAGGAGACCTCGATTCCCATGGTCGCCCCTGTTTCCCCCGCCAATACATCCTCGTGCGCGGGATTCGGCACCGTCGAATTGATATACCCGGCCACGACGTCCGTGACGCCATGGACGCGGGAAAACACTTCCTGAAGTTCGTAAAAGCTGCCTCCGGCAAAATAGATCTTCTTTGTGTACAAAGTAAGACCCTCCTTCAACGCTTTTTACTTCCCGTTCTCCGGATGGAATACATCGACATGACGCTGTGTCGCCCGCTGAACGTCGAAGATATGGATCAGCTCCGCCACCGCCTGCGTCGGCGAAATGGAGCCTTTCAGCACCGCTTCCCGAATTTCCGGCATCCGGCCTAAAACCACCGGATCGTCGAAGAACAGGTTATGCAGATGCTCGTCGATCATGCTGTGTACCCAGTCCAAAAGCTGACTGTCACGCCGCCGCTGGAAAACGCCGGAATCGTGTGTCACCTTATTGAAGGCGCGGATAATATCCCACAGCTCTTTCAATCCCGTCTTTTTAACGGCCGAGGCCAGGTACGCATGGGTGCGCCACCCTTCCGTCGCCGGTCGGATGAACTCTATCATGCGCTCGTACTCACCGCGAGCCACTTTGGCTTTCAGGTAGTTGTCCCCGTCCGCCTTGTTGACCACGATCGCGTCCGCCAACTCCATTATGCCCTTCTTGATGCCCTGCAATTCGTCGCCGGCACCCGTCAGAACAATCAGCATAAAGAAATCGACCATCGACCGAACCGTCGTTTCCGATTGCCCGACGCCAACGGTTTCCACTAAAATCACATCATAGCCGGCAGCTTCGCAGAGAAGCATGGTCTCACGGCTTTTCCGAGCGACGCCGCCCAAGGTTCCCCCTGCGGGGGAAGGCCGGATAAAGGCTTCGTCACGCCGGGACAGAGTACCCATGCGCGTCTTATCGCCCAGGATGGATCCCTTGGTGACCGAGCTGGTCGGGTCGACCGCCAGCACCGCAACGCGATGTCCCATGTCGCACAGCATGTTTCCGAACGCCTCGATCATCGTACTCTTCCCCGCGCCGGGAACCCCCGTGATGCCAACGCGAAGCGCCTTGCCGGTACGCGACAGCAGCCCCTGCAAAACCTGCTGAGCCTTGCCGAAGTGATGAGGATTGTTGCTTTCAATCAGCGTGATAGCACGCGCCAGAGTAACCCGATCACCGGCGCTGACTCCTTTGATGTAATCGTCTACACTCAAGATCATCTTGCGTTTCGGCTTCATCGTCCCGTCTTTCAAAGCCGGGTTCAGATTGCCCACCGTTGTATCGGTAATTCCTTCAATTCCGCTCATTACGCCGCAGGCGAAGTTGTTATCGTCCTGCTCCGGCGCCCATTCCGGTTTGGAAGTCGTATACTCTGCCATATTGTACCTCTTAGCCGATGTCTGACGCTTCTGCTTTGGCTCTGTCAATCAAGAGATGGAGCAGCTTGACACCCGCCTCCGGAATATTCGTGCCCGGTGCGAAGATCGCCACCGCGCCGCTTTTGTAGAGGTGATCGTAATCCTGCACCGGGATAACCCCGCCGATGGCGACCATGATGTCGTCACGACCACGCTTTTTAAGCTCTTCAACCAGCTCTGGCAGAAGCGTATTGTGTCCCGCTGCCAGCGAACTGAAGCCGACCATGTGCACGTCGTTGTCCACCGCGTCCTGCGCCGTTTCTGCCGGCGTCTGGAAGAGCGGTCCCACGTCGACGTCCCATCCCATATCGGCGAAGGAGGAGGCTATAACCTTCTGTCCGCGGTCGTGTCCGTCCTGGCCCATCTTTGCCACAAAGATACGGGGACGGCGGCCGCTGAGCTTCTCAAACTCGTCCGCCAGCGCTCTCGCTTTTTCCAGCTCGGTCTTATCCGTAAACTCGGAGGAGTAGACGCCGGAAATCGTGTGGATGACCGCCTGATAACGGCCGGAAATCTTCTCCACGGCGTCGGAAATCTCGCCCAAGGAGCAGCGCACACGAGCCGCTTCGACGGAGCACTCCAAGAGATTGCCGTTTTCGCGGCTCTCCGCCGCCTTCGTGATGGCCTCCAGCGCGTTGCGCACATCGTCTTCATTGCGCTCTGCCCGAAGTTTCTCCAGCCGCGCCACCTGCGCATTGCGCACAGCGGTGTTGTCGATGGCCAGAATTTCCAACGGATCCTCTTTCTCCAGACGATACCGGTTCAAACCGACAATGGATTCCTTGTTGGAGTCGATACGAGCCTGACGGCGGGCCGCCGCTTCCTCGATACGCATCTTCGGCAGGCCGGTGGGGATGGCTTTCGCCATGCCGCCCAAGGACTCGACCTCCTGAATATGCGCCCAGGAACGCCGAATGATCTCGTTGGTGAGGGCTTCCACATAGTAGGAGCCGCCCCAGGGATCAATGATCTTGCAAACACTGGTTTCATCCTGAATGTAGAGCTGTGTATTGCGCGCAATGCGGGCCGAAAAGTCCGTAGGCAGCGCGATGGCCTCATCCAGCGCGTTGGTATGCAGGGACTGGGTGTGCCCCAGCGCCGCTCCCATCGCCTCCATCGCCGTGCGGGCGATGTTGTTGAAAGGATCCTGGGCCGTGAGCGACCAACCCGAGGTCTGAGAGTGCGTCCGCAGCGCCATGGACTTGTCGTTGGTGGCCCCGAAGGACTTGACAATCTTCGCCCAGAGGACGCGGGCGGCGCGCATCTTCGCGATTTCCATGAAGTAGTTTTTGCCGATGGCCCAGAAGAAGGAGAGCCGCTTGGCAAAGGCGTCGACTGGCAGCCCGGCCTTAATGCCCGTGCGGATGTACTCGAGGCCGTCAGCCAGCGTATAACCCAGCTCAATGTCCGCCGGCGCCCCCGCTTCCTGCATGTGATAACCGGAAATGGAGATGCTGTTGAACTTCGGCATGTACTTCGTGGTGTACTCGAAGATATCACCGATGATGCGCATGGACATATCCGGCGGGTAGATGTAAGTGTTACGAACCATGAACTCTTTCAGAATGTCGTTCTGGATCGTCCCGGCCATGATGGCCTTATCCACACCCTGCTCGACGCCGGACTGGATAAAGAAGGAAAGGATCGGCAGAACGGCGCCGTTCATCGTCATGGAAACGGACATCTGATCCAAGGGAATCCCCGAGAACAGGATGTTCATGTCCAGCATGGAGCAAACGGAAACGCCCGCTTTTCCCACGTCGCCGAAGACGCGGGGATTGTCCGCGTCGTAGCCGCGGTGCGTCGGCAGGTCAAAGGCGATGGAAAGGCCTTTCTGTCCGGCGGCCAAGTTGCGACGGTAGAACGCGTTGGATTCTTCCGCCGTGGAGAATCCGGCGTACTGCCGGACCGTCCAGGGACGGAAAACGTACATGGTGGAATACGGCCCCCGCAGGCAGGGGGGAATGCCGCTGGCGAAATCAAGATGGGTCATGTGATCGTACTCATCATGATTGTAGAGGGAACGCACCTTGATATGCTCCATCGTCGTGTTGACGATGTCGTCATAATCCCGATGAGCTTCCTCCGCGAGGCGTTTTTTCCACTCCGCTTCGCTTTGCGCCGGCGCGGTTTCCAGTTCCATCTTAGTGAAATCAGGATTCAGTGCCATCAATCAATCATCCCTTTCTTCTTCTGCAGGAACCGCAGAATTTCATAGCAATTCGCCTTCACGGAAATGAAATCGTCAACGCCGGCCTCACGGTAAACGGGCTCCAAATCTTTCGGAGCCGCCCCCGCCAAGTAGATCGTCGCGTTGGGAAGCGCCGCCCGAAGCTTCGGTGCCAGATCCGGCACAATCTCCGGATACGTCTTATCCGTGGAGCAGATGACCGCCACGTCAGCGCCGGATTCCTTCGCCGCCGCCGCCGCTTCATCCGTTGTCTTGAAGCCGTTGTTGCCCTCGACGTTGAACTCTCCCACCTGCAGGAAGCTGGTGGAGAAATCCGCCCGCGCCTTATGCTGCGGGATGGGCCCCATGTTCGCCAGGAACACTTTTACATTGTCGCCGTCATGTTCTTTCTTGTACTTCTCCGTCGCCAAGCGCAGATCTTCAAAGCGCTCGCTCCAGCGGTGGGGCGCGATGACCTTCACCGTCTCCGGAGTACCGCCCTTATTGAGGGCTGCCCGTACCTCGGCGATGGTAGCCCCGGCCTTGACCGCTTCAATGGCCGCCTCAACCATCGTACCGGCCGCCGCGCTCTTCAGTTTAGCGAGGCTGTCTTTTTTGTGGGTTTCATCAATATCCGAAAGATAAGCTTTGATATCCGCCAGACGCTGCTTCTTGAGGGCAGCCACATCCTCCTCGCGGGTATCCAACAGTTCTTCCGTCATGTTCGGGTACATGTTGCTGCCCACGATGCGGTCCTTGCGCAGCTCCAGAGCCTTAAAGCGCGCGTTCAGCGTCGCCTCGATGGCTTCCTGGGGGTAGCCGTCCTTAAGCGCCTTGACGATGCCGCCCTTGGCCTCAATGTTCTGGAATTCAGCCCAGATCTTCTCCTTGATCTGCTTCGTCAGCGTCTCTACCGCCCAGGAACCGCCTGAGGGGTCGATGGGCTGAAGCATACCGAACTCTTCCTGCAGCATGACCTGCACGTTGCGGGCGATGCGGCGGGAGAACACGTCGCCCTTGCGGATCGGCGCGTCAAAGGTGGAGTTTTCATAGGAATCAAGGCCTCCCACGACCCCCGAGAAGATCTCCGTCGTATCGCGGAGCATGTTGACGTACGGGTCAAACAAGGTCTTGAAGAAGAGTGCCGGCCGACCGTGAACGTGCATGGCCTGATCCGCCTCGTCGCCGCCGAAGGCCTTGATGATGTTCGCCCAGATGGGACGGGATGCGCGGAGCTTCGCGATCTGCATGAAGAAATTCGCGCCCATAGAAACCCCGAAGAAAATCTGGCTGGCCGCCTCCTTGATGGTCAGGCCGCGCTCCATGAGCGCCCGCAGATATTCCACCGCCATGGCGAGAATGTAGGCCGTATCCTGCACATCATTGGCGCCGCCCCGGCTGAAGACGTCGTCCCGCACCATGACGGTGCGAAGGCCCGGCGCATTCTTTACGGCCCACTTAGCGCACTCAGCCATTTCATCATAGAGCTGCGCTAAAGTCGCGTAGTTTTTCCCTTTGCGCACCATCTGCCCTATAGGATTCGCCCCCACGAAACCCTTGACTTTCTTCATGGTCTTGCCGGAGGACTGAACCGCCGCCGCCGTCATGGCCAAAAGAGGCAGAGATGATGCCCCGCCGTACATGTAAAGCGGATACTCATCCAGTTTAAGGCCGTCCAAAAGCTGGTGCATATCATCCAGGGTCGTGACGCTGCACCCGTCTTCACCGACTTTTGCCGCATCCTTGACATCCTGATTCTGTAAGGTGGCCGTATCGAGGCGAATGTTGTAGACCGTCGATCCCTTGCTGACCTCGAATTTCAACAGTTCATTATTTTCTTTGGGGAGTGTTTCATCGCAGGACTGCGCGATCCCCCAAGGTTTTCCGACGTAACCGCTGACATTGGACCCCCGAAGATAGTCTCCCATGCCGGGGAACGTATCCCGCGGCAGGATGGCGTCCGTATGCTTATGGGTATACATCGGCTCAAAGGTGATCCCTTCATAAGTCTTCGTGTACATGATTTTGTCGAAAGGTGCACCCTTCAGCAAAGCCTCGCAGGCCGCCTTCCATTCCTCGTCCGTCGGCGGCGTGAACTCGTCGAACGTCACTTCCGGGAAGTCTGTCTTGCTCTCTGCCTGCTTCAAAATCGCCTGCAGGTCAAGTTCGCCTTCCTTCTTTTCCTCTTCCATTAGAACCCTCCTTTTTTTAATAAGAGATCGGTCCGCGAAAGGTGGGCAGATCGACTGACAGTGCATTGGAGCGCGTTTTCCAGCTAATAAAAAATCCGGCTCTAAACCCTGAGCCGGAGACTTACGCTATGCCAAACACTCGCTCGTACATAGCGTCAAATCTCCTCCCCATCTTTCGCAGGTGTAAGCGCTCCCGAGGAAACGCTAACGGCGATTGCTAAGACGGGCAGGTCTCCTGGCTCAGGTTCCTCATCTCTCGCCGCCTTCCCAGAACTCCCGTTCCAGTGGCCTTATCGGCGAAGACTCCCCTTACAGTGGCGGGACCGCTTCGGCTTTCCGAATTCCCTTTTCGTCGCGAACGACACCCATCTCCAACCTTATTCTGTTGTCACCTTAATCTTAGCTGTTTCCCTGAATTTTGTCAATAAATATCTCTCTTCCCATTCAAAAAGTCTCGGTTCAAAAGTAAACATTTTTCTTTCGAATCGAGACCATAAAATCACAAAATTTCATTCTGTTTTTTCTTCATTTTTATCTGTTAGGTCCGTGCGTCTTTCTTGCCCACTAAAAGTTTCGATCCCTTCAGCCACAATCCCTTCGCCTCAGCGGCCTCAAGAAATTTTCCCCGGGTGGTATCGATGAGTTCCACATCCTCATACCCCGCCGAAGAGAGCGCTTCCACCCACGCTTCTAAATCTTTGTAGTAAGAGGGCGACAAGAGGTCATGGATGGCGAAGATGCCGCCTTTTTTCAAAACGCGCAGAGTTTCTGCCAGAAGCTTTTTGCGGTCGATTCCGTTGATGTTATGATAGACGTAGTTGCTGGTCACCGCATCAAAAGTTTCGTCGGCGAAGGGAAGTTTTCGGGCATCGCCGGACAGAAATTTCGTCCGCGCCGCCACGCCTTCCGCCTCGGCATTCTGCTCGCAAAGCGCTTGGCTAAAAGAAGCGTACTCCATTCCCCAACGATCGACGCCCACCATCGTCGCCTCAGGATTGCGCTTCGCGCAGGCAATCGTCAGCGCCCCGCTGCCGCAGCCCACGTCCAACCCTTTTCCCCCGGCGGGAAGCGTCACATAAGCGGCCACCCCTTCGACGATCTTTTGTGCCAGGCGTCTCTCCCCCTCGTAAGAAAAAGCATTGTACATGCGCGTCAAAGTTACAGTCCCAAACAGCCCCACGATGAACAGCACACCTAAGAGGGCTCCTATCCCCATGCGCCAGAATCCCTCCAATACCGTCACCGCCCACACGAGCAGGCCTAAGACAACGGCCGTGCCTCCATACATGCCCCACAGCATCCCTTTCGGAACCCAGTTTTTATAATTGGCTTTCATGTATCGTCCCTCCGTTTCCTTATCCTGCTGCTTCGTCTTTTTGGCCGGTAACCGCGACCCCATATTTTTTATCAACGTCCGCCCGGATATCAGTGAACCCGGCCCGATCCATGGCGCCGCGTATCTCCTCCACAGTATACGGCTGCAGACCATCGATGACTTTCGCAAAGGTTTTGATCATTTCATCCTCTCCCGTAGATTCATTGGCGACCAAGAATATCCCGCCGGGACGAAGCACCCGGTATATTTCGGCAAAGCATTGGTCCAGCCCTGGCCAAAAATAAATAGTTTCAAAGGCCGTCGCCACATCGAACTGCCCATTTTCAAAAGGCAGTGCCGACACATCCCCTCGGATGATGTCGCACTGGCCGCGGCGAATGGCCTCTTCATTATAACTGCGGGATTTCGCCACACTCACTTCGCTCACATCCACCCCCGTGACATGGCCGTTTTCCGCCAGCGCGAGAAGACGCCGCACGTTCGCGCCGCCGCCGCATCCCACATCCAAAACCGACGCTTCCCGCTTCACCGTGATGTGTTTGAGGCCCCATGCAGCCAGCGCAGCATGAGGACCGTGGTTCATCATCGCCACTACGATCTTTCCACCCCAGCCTTTCGGGCAGGCACAATTTTGAAAAAATTTTTTGAGCAGCATCGTGATCCCTCCCGTCTTATGATACGTCGCTTTTGCAAGATTTGTTTTCACATCACTGAGAAGCTTTCCCTTGCGTCATATCGCGGGTATTTTTCTCAATCGTCCCCAAACTCCTTTTGCATTGAAAATAATTATCAATTACAGACAATTATATCACATCCGAAGGAAAAGGAAGATTTATTTTTACTGAGAACGCCATTCTCCAATTGCACCACATGACAACCGCGCCCCGTCCGCTTTTTCAACTTCATGATAAACGACAGCTACGCGCCAAACCTGATCAATCGTCGGCGGGACTCAGCTACATCGGTATCGGACTTCAGCCGCCGCTGGCGGATGTGAACATTTCGCTCTCAGGCGGTTGAAAACAGAATTTTGTTCTCTGCCTGACAAATACCGCCATGTGCCCCCGCCCCAACTGGCCCCTGAAAACAGGGAGCGATGCCTTTTTACCTGAGGATGACGTGCTGCCGCCCAGTTTGCAGAAAGTCATTAACCCAAAACCATTGTAGGAAAGAATCGGCTGTCTACGAATCACCAGACACAAAGAAGAAAAGCGGTTCCTTCACCCTGGATTCCATCGATCAAAGTATCCGTTGCCTCCCCTTCGCCAGGAAAAAGAAACAAATGTTTCACGTGAAACATTTTCCTCACCGGCCTCTTTACTCCTCATTCCCACCAGCCGCGTTCCCGGTAGCGCTCTACCCGCAAATGCCGGCCATCGGAGTGAAAAACGATAGCGCCGTCTTCGTCGGTACGGCAGATCGCGGCCCCGGCGTCCTCGAAACGGGCAACAATTTGCGGGCGCGGGTGCCCGAAGGTATTGTCGGCGCCGACAGAAAAGACTGCCCAAACAGGGTGAACGGCAGCGACAAATTCGGGGGAACTGGAGGTATCGGAACCGTGGTGCCCAACTTGGAGAACCGTGCTTTGCAGGTGCGGCTGTTTTCGCAGCACCTCCGCTTCCTGTTCCTTGACTAAATCGCCGGTGAAGAGAAAGGAAGTACTGCCATAGGAAACGCGATAGACGTTGGACGCTTCGTTGCCGGGGGACAGGCTGAGATTCTCCGGGGCGTGGATGACTTCCACCCGCACGCCGTCCACATTGATGACGGCCCCCTCCCGAGCGGGGGTGAGCTTGACCAGCGCCGGGGCCTGCGTCTCTGGCCCAAGGCTCTTGGCGTACTCGGTGCGAGGCTCGTGCCCCGTCCAGACGAATCCCACAGGTAAACGGCGCAAGAGACTCCCCGCCCCGGCGGCATGGTCTTCGTGCGCATGGGTGAGGAGAATGAAGTCCAACGCCCGCACTCCATAATAATAAAGGTACGGCAGATCCACCCGGCCCCCTACGTCGAAGGCATGGTCCCGCACCCCGCCGGTATCGATCATGAAGGCGCGCCCGTGAGGCGTGGTGACGAGGGCAGCGTTCCCCTGATGAACGTCAATGAAATGAACGACCATTTCCGCCGGTCGGGAAAACTTCCAGAGCCCTGAGACGACAGCCAGCAACGCAATCCCGACGCCCAACCTGCGCCGATGCGCCATCAGCTGAGCCCACACCGCCTGCCGCCGTTCTTTCGTTCCGCACCAGAGAAAAAGCGCTGCATAATACAACAAGCTGACCCCGAACCCCATCGTCGGCACATACCAAACGCTCCCCGGCAGCCGAGCCATGAACCGGGCCATCTCGTAGACGATGCCCAAAAGCAGACTGTCAACGGAAAAAAGGAACTGCCCAACGAGGGGCAGAAAAAAAGCGACAAGGCCCGCGGCCAGCGCCGTCATCATTATGAATTCCAACAGGGGGGCAATGGTAAGATTGGCCAAAAGGGCGCTGAGAGACACCTGATGAAAGTACCACGCCAAAAAGGGGAGGGTGGAGAGCTGCGCCGCTAACGTGATGGAAAGCCCACCGCGCAAAAATTCCGGCCAACCCCTCATGATCTCCCGAAAGCGCGATGCAAGATAAAGCAGCCCCGCCGTAGCGGCAAAGGAAAGCTGAAAACTGATATCAAAGAGGAGCAGTGGGGAAACGAGCAGCATCACTAAACCCGTGATGGTAAGAATCCGCTGTGCATCCTTTTCTCGCTCTAAAGCAACCGCCAAAAAGGTCAGGCCCCCCATGAGGGCGGAGCGCAGAACCGGCGGGACAAGACCTGCCAGCAAACTGTAAAAGGCGATGGCCGCGATGACCAGCCCTGAAACGGCTGCTCGAGGAAGACGAAGCCACGCCCCCAGCCACGCTATCACCGCGGCTAACAGGCTGATATGAGAGCCAGACACGGAAAGGATATGCACGACCCCTGTGGCAACGAAAGCCTCGGTCAATTCCGGGCGAATCCCCTCGTAACCGCCAAAGAGCAGAGCAAAGAGCGCCGCCGCGTCGCCCTTCGGCATGACGGCGGCCAAATTATTTTGATAATGCCGCCGCACAGTCTCCGCCCATCGTTGCAGACTCGCGCCCGGCACCGACTCGATCTTGATGCCGGGGGTATGGGCAGACAGGCGAGCCGTAATCCCCTGACTGCGGAGGCGGCGCACCGAATCAATCTGGCCTGGATTGTTATAGCGGCTAGGCAGCCGCACCTTTCCCACCGCCCAAAGCTTATCCCCAGGGAGAGCGGGGGGCATCGTCGTCCCCTCCGGCCGGCGATCATAAATATACAGGCCGCCGCTGGCAGATTGAATACGACCGGTACTGTCCCGAAAGGATACAGCTTCCACTTCGTAGCGGACATGGTACACCCCGGCTGCGTCCTCCGTCACGCTGGGGGCCGTGCGCAGAACGCCGGTCACTTCGCCGGTTTCTCCCACGTGTCGGGCGATGTCCGTTGCCGGAAGGACATTCGCCGCGCCGCCGCGCAGGACGCCGACGAGCAAAAAGAGAACGGCCATAGCCAACCATGTACGGCCGCTCCTCCGCTGCCAGAAAAAAGCGGCCGCCAAAAAAGCCGCTGCCGAAAGAACCAGCAGCGGCCAAAAGGGCAGGGGCGAAAAAGAGGACGCGTAAATACCTGCTGCCAGCATCCCCAAAAGAAGATTCATAAAAGTTTCCGGCCACGCCCCGACACGGCCCGTCATAGCGCCGCCTTGTCCTTGAGCCGGGCAAATTTCGCCTCACCGATTCCCCGCACCTTTTTCAGCTCTTCCAGGGAGGAAAAGGGACCGTTTTGCTGCCGGTATTCCACGATGCGTTTCGCCATCACCGGTCCGATGCCGGGAAGGGCTTCCAATGCTTTCTCATCCGCCGCATTGATATGAACGAGACCATCCGGCTTCATCGTCGTTGTGGCTGCCGCTTTTTCCTCCTCCGGTGCGCCCGGCACGATGATGTGCTGGCCGTCTTTTAAGGGCATAGCCAAATTGATTTTCGCTAAATCCGCGTCGGGCGTCGCGCCGCCGCAGGCCTCTACGGCCTGCTCTATCCGCCCCGCGGCCGCCAGTGTCACGACCCCCGGACGGCGCACGGCACCGGTGACGTACACTGTCACCCGCTCTTCGGCGGCAGTTCCCGCATCCAAGGGAATCGTCGCCGTATCATCATCTTTTGCCAGCATGTATGCTGTCACTCCCATGGCGACCAAAGCCATCACCATGAGAATCAGCAGCGACCGCCTCAGCATCGGCATCTCCTCACCTCAATTCTCAATGCCCCGCCGCGCGGCGACGCCTTTGGCGTAATAGTGGCGCACTTCTTTCATCTCCGTCACCAAATCCGCCCGCTCCACGAGCCAGTCCGGTGCACCCCGCCCCGTCAGTACCAACTCCACTTTCGAACCAATCTCATCCAGCAACGCTTCCACTGTCTTTCGTTCAATAAGGCCAAAAAAGAGGGCTACATTCAGCTCATCCAAGATGACCACATCATACGCACCCGAGAGCGCCACCCGGGCCGCTGCGGCAAACCCCTCCCCTAAGAGCGCCACATAATCCGCGGGGGGCTTTCCTTCAGGAAATACCACCACTTCGTCTCCCCACGCCGCCCGTTCCTCCGGCGTCAACATCCCTTCCTGCGCCACAAAAAAAGGCTTACCTGTAGTATCAAGCCGAAGCTGCGGGGAAAATCGCCGCAGCACTTCCTGCTCGCTATAGGCCAGCCCTTTCATGAACTGCATGATATAAACTTTTTTCCCCGCCCCTATGGCGCGAATGGCGAGACCAATAGCCGCCGTGGTCTTTCCTTTGCCGTTTCCCGTATAAATCTGTAGCATCCTCGTCCGCCTCGCTCACTTGACAATATTGACGATATTGTCCGCTGACGTCAAAACATGGGGCGGCGCCAGCGTCCGTTTATAGCCGAACACGCCGACGCTGAGCGGCTCGTACCCAGCGGGAATACTGAGCTGTTCCAGCACCTTCTGCGTCTCCGGCGCGCGCAGCATCTCCGGCACGGATGTCAACCAGCAGGCGCCAATCCTGTACTTCTCCGCCACCAGCATCATCCCACCGAAGACCATGTTCGCCGCGTCCTCCGCGTATTTACTGTCCCGATGTCCAGATACGATCAAAAGAAGCGCCGACTCCACCAGAATACGCCCCGTCACCGCCGGATCGCCCCAGATGTCACCATGCACCCGAGCCACCATCTTTTCGCAGCTGGCCCCCAACTGTTTCATGAGCCCGCGGTTTTGCAATACCGTAAAATGCCATTCCCGGTTGCGGGCCGCGTTGGAGAGCATTTTCCCTTCTTCCAATATCGCCATCAATTCCTCGTCCCGAATAGGGCGCATATCTAACTGCGACGTGCTGCGCCGCATCAGTACGCTGCGCAATATGTTATTCATTCCCGTTTCCTCCCGGTTTCATTCCCGCTTCCTCGGATTCAGCGGTTATCCACCCGATCCATCCCCGCCATATCGTGCCGGCGGAAACGTTCCTCGGCCAGGCCCTCGTATTTCGTCCCCGGCCGCCCGTAGTTCGCGTAAGGATCGATGGAAATGCCTCCCCGGGGCAGAAATTTTCCCCAGACTTCAAGATAACGCGGCTCCATAAGCTTCACAAGATCTTTCATGATGAGATTTACTACATCCTCATGGAATGCACCGTGATTGCGAAAACCGAAAAGATACAGCTTCAGCGATTTGCTCTCCACCATGCGGACATCGGGCACATAAGAAATATAAAGCGTCGCGAAATCCGGCTGTCCGGTGATAGGGCAGAGGCTGGTAAATTCTGGGCAATTGAACTTCACCCAGTAATCGTTTTCCTGATGCCGGTTGACAAAAGTCTCCAGCACACCCGGGTCATAATCCGCCGGATATTGTGTTGCGCCGCGCCCCAAAAGGGTCAGTCCCGGCACGTTTTTCTCAGCCTTGCGCACCCGATGTCCCCCTCTCCCTATACGGCCGCCCCGAATGCTCTTCTGCTGCCTGGCGCCCCATCAAATCTCCCTGAATGAAGATGCCCCCATCCCGAGACGATCCTGTCCTTCCCTTTAACGTAAATGTTCACGATATTTCAGCAAGAGATTGAATACCTTGCCCTATTCCCATGCAGACGAATTTATTATAGTTTATCCCCCCGGCAATGGCAAGGGACGTCCGCCCCCACAGCAAAGGCCGCGGCGGTCATCGTCACAGCGCGTCGTGCAGAGGGTACCAGAGGAATTCGTGGCTTTTCGTTCCGTACTGATCGTATTTCCCGTCGTTTTTCAACGGTGGAAAAATGAGCGGCCTATCACCGTCGCCTCGAACCGTGACGATAATGGGAAGATCCGACGCCACATCCACCGCCGGAAAATCTAAGACAACCCCTACGCGCTGCCACGTCGTCCGATGCCCGATATCTGGCTCGATGGAACGCTGTAAATTGGCGTAACGAACCCGGGAAGGCTCCAATTCCCTGCCCCCTTGGGTCACGCGAATGACGGCCGCCAAAAAATGTTCCCGGTCAAAATTACGGATGTTGAAGAGAATACGAAGCTGACAGGAATCTCCAGCCCAGGAGAATGCGCCGAAGTCCCGCCGACCGCTGCGCGTCTGCTCCATCTGCTCGTTGATGACCCGGGCAAAAGGCGTAATCCAGTAAATGTCGGCCGCCGTCCGCACATCCCCGGCCAGAAAATGCCCTCCGGTGATGGGCCCCGCCGACGCAGCAGAACGATACGCGAACACAATTTTTTTATCGGGGATGAGCCGATTGGCTTTCGCCTGTGCTTCACTGATCTGCGCCTCCGTCAAAGGCGGCATGGCCAGTGCCAAAGAAGCGTTCCCTAAGAGCATGACAGCCGTGACTGCCGCGCACAAAAATTCTTTTCCCGTCACGAAAATCCCTCCTCATACGTCCTCGTCCAATAAAAAGGCCCGAAAGGCCACGTTGCCAAACTTCATACCTCGCTTCGTCAGGCGAATGTACCCTTCTGACGTTTCCACGAAGCCCTGCGCCGCCAGCTGCTGCACCACCGTGCTGTAGATGCTCTCCAGCGAACAGCCGAAGGCGACGGCAAATTGCCTCCGATCAATGCCCCTCACCGTCCGCAAGGCCAAAAAACAAAACTCTTCCATCCGATGCTTGCGCGTAGGCGGTTCTTCCTCCCGCGCGGGGGACTCACCGCGCTTTATGACGGCGATATAGCGGGCGGCATCAGGTTCATTCGCCGTGCGTCGCCCATCCCAATAACCGTGGGCGGCGGCACCGAAGCCCACATAAGGCACATCCGTCCAATAGGAAAAATTATGGCGGCTCATGAAGCCAGGGCGGGCGAAATTCGCGATCTCATAGCGGACAAAACCGCAGCGGGGTAAGATATCCGTCAGATAATCGTACATCGCCTCGGTTTCTTCCTCGGTGGGAAGATCCAGCGTCCCCGCCGCTTCCTCCGCCGCAAAGGGCGTTCCTTCCTCCACTGTCAGGCCGTAGACAGAAATATGAGTGGGCGCTAAGTCCATGGCCGTCTCTACACTGCGGCGTACATCCTCTATGGTCTGCCCCGGCAAGCCGTACATGAGATCAAGGCCCACATCCGTAAATCCCGCCGCCCGCGCCCACCGCACCGTATCTCGTATCCCCTGCGCCGTATGAATGCGCCCGATCCGCGCTAAAAAGCGATCCTCAAAGCTCTGGGCCCCCACGGAAAGACGCGTCACCCCCAGCGTATGAAGCGCTGTAAGATATTCCAAATCCACCGTGCCGGGATTAACCTCGACCGTCACCTCTGCCTCGGGAGAAAACGGCACTACCGCCTTCAGAGTCAAAAGGACGCGCGACAGTAGAGAAATTGGAAGCGCCGTCGGTGTTCCTCCGCCGATGTAGGCCGTCGCCACCGGGCCATAGGCGGCGATTTCCGGCCCTCTTGCCCGCATTTCCTGGCAAAGAGCCGCCGTGTAGTCCGCCATCTGCACTTTCGTCCCCGCTTGCGACGGGAAATCACAGTAGGCGCATTTCTTTCGGCAAAAAGGAATATGGACGTAAACACCGTACGCCATCAGTGCAGCTTCAAAACCGCCATGAACGCTTCCTGCGGCACTTCCACGCTCCCCACGGACTTCATGCGCTTTTTCCCTTCCTTTTGCTTTTCCAAGAGTTTCCGTTTCCGGGTAATATCCCCGCCGTAGCACTTCGCCAGCACGTCCTTGCGGAAGGCCCGCACGTTCTCCCGGGCGACGATCTTGCTCCCCACCGCGGCCTGGATGGGAATCTCAAACATCTGCTTGGGGATGATCTCCCGCAGCTTGGAAGCCAAGAGCCGCCCCCGATAGGCCGCCTGATCGGCAAACACGATGGTGGAGAGGGCGTCCACCGGCTCGCCGTTTAGGAGGATGTCGAGCTTCACCAATTTTGCCGCCTGATATCCGGCCAATTCGTAGTCCAAGGAAGCATAGCCGCGAGTCTGAGATTTTAATTGATCGAAATAATCGTAAATGATCTCGGAGAGCGGGATATGATAAACCAGCATGACCCGGTTCACATCAAGATAATCCATGCTCTTATATTCGCCGCGTTTATCCTGGGATACCTGCATCACCGCGCCGACATAATCGTTCGGCACGATGACCGTCGCTTTGACATACGGTTCCTCCAAATGATCAATCTTCTGGGGGGGCGGTAATTTCGCCGGGTTATCCACGGCGATCATGGTACCGTCGGTCTGATAAACGTGATAGATGACACTGGGGGCCGTGGTGATGAGCTGCAAATGGTACTCCCGCTCCAAGCGTTCCTGTACCACGTCCATGTGCAGCAGCCCCAAAAAACCGCAGCGATAACCGAAGCCCAGCGCGATGGAAGTCTCTGGTTCAAAGACCAGCGCCGCGTCATTGAGCTGTAATTTCTCCAGCGCATCCTTAAGGCTGTCATAGTCGGCGCTGTCCACGGGATAGAGGCCGCAGTATACCATGGGCGTCACTCCGCGGTATCCGGGCAGCGGCTCAGACGCTGGAGACGCCGCCGTCGTGATAGTATCGCCGACGCGCACGTCCCGCACATTCTTCAAGCTGCCCGCCACGAATCCCACGTCTCCCGGCCCTAAGCGCGGCACTTCGGTGAGGGCCGGACGAAAGCAGCCCACGTCCGTGACTTCGAAAACTTTCCCCGTGGCCATCATCTTGAGGGCCATACCCTTTTTGATCTCGCCGTCCATCAGTCGAATATGGGCGATGACGCCCTTATAAGAATCAAAATAGGAATCGAAAATGAGTGCCCGGAGCGGGTTTTCCACCTCCCCTTTAGGGGAAGGAATACGGGCGACGATGGCCTCTAAAATTTCGTCGATCCCCAACCCCGTCTTAGCTGAGGCCAACACCGCGTCGGAAGCGTCGAGACCGATGACCTCCTCGATCTCCTGCTTCACCTTATCAGGATCGGCGCTGGGGAGGTCGATCTTGTTGATGACGGGGATGATCTCCAAATCATGCTCCAGGGCCATGTATACGTTCGCCAACGTCTGGGCCTCGACCCCCTGGGTCGCATCCACCACCAAAAGCGCCCCCTCACAGGCCGCCAAGCTCCGGGACACTTCGTAGGTAAAGTCCACATGCCCCGGCGTATCGATGAGGTTCAGCTCATAAACCTCGCCGTTTTTCGCCGTATATTCAAGACGCACCGTCTGCGCCTTGATGGTAATGCCCCGCTCTCGCTCCAAATCCATGGAATCCAGCACCTGCGCCTCCATCTCCCGTGCCGCGATCGCCCCCGTCCGCTCGATGAGCCGGTCGGCCAGCGTGGATTTTCCGTGGTCGATATGAGCGATGATGGAAAAATTGCGTATATTCTTCTGCTGCATGGAAATTTCAAATCCCCTTCTCGTGGTCAATAAATAACAGTTTATTATACCATTCCTCGCCGCCTTTCGGCAAGAATGGAGCTTTTACTCACACCTCGCCCCGCAATTCTTCCCGCACTTTTCGATACGATTCCTTAACCGCCATCCATGAACCAATTTGAAGATGATACTCGATCAGCGCTTCCTTGAGGCGATTCAGCCAATATTTGATATCGACACTCCGCAGGGTATCGTAAATGAGAAGCGCCACCTCTTCCGCTTCGGCAATCAACGCGATATAAGGCTGTGCATTCGCTGGTCCGTCCGCCGCGTCCATCACCGGCGCGATCTCTTCTATCGTTTGCCGCAAATAGGGTTTAAGCTGTTCTTTATCCCGGTACGGCTTCAGTTCTCTGGCCCGGTTCACCACTGTCGAAGACACTGTCACCGTATAAAGTGATAAATCCTCTCCGATCGGCCATCTTTCTCCACCCAAAATGTCACAGCAAAACTTTTCTCCCGCTACCTCCCGACTGATGACCAAAAGGCGCCCCAAAAACCGGACACTCTCCGCCACCCGCGGCCACAGTGCCGCAGGAAAGGGGCGTGCGTCGTCTCCCACCACCATCGCCACATCGAAAGCCTGCGTCGGCAGCAGCAAATCTTCATATCTCATTTGCCAGCTGGCTGTTGTCTCCCCATTTGCTTCCCCCGCCGCGAAACTTCCCTCACCGCTGCGGGGCGTGTGATCCCCTCCCCGCAGGCTCGGCTCCGTCACACAAACGAGTCGATTACCCGGATGGAATTCCACCATCATCGAAGCTAATATTTCCGCCAGGAGGCTTTCCGGGGCTGCGCCCAATAACAGGAAGCGATGAGGGCGATATTTTCCCAGCAATTCTTTCAGCGCCAAGAGTACCACCGCTTGGTACGCGGTCTCTTGGGGAGAATCTCCCAAAAGCCCCAGTCTCTTGGCGAGGCGCGCCATAAACGAGTCCTCGGCCCGACATTCCCCCCGTTCATTCAACAGGCCGAAAAGCCCCACCGCACTGCGATTCGCGAAAACATCTCCCGTGTCCCAGAGCGTCGTCGTCCCCTCATCTCCCGTCAATACCCAACAATTCCCCACGCTCCTCACTCGGTTCACGCCCGATCCCCTCCTTCCCACAAAAGATAATGAAGCCGCCGAATGATCCGCGTAAAGTCAAAGGTCTCTCGCCCATACGCCATCGCCCGCTCGCCGCCCTGCCAAATCCGCGCTTCATCGCCAAGAAGGCGCCCCAGCAATGACGTCAGCGCCGCTTCATCATCGATGGGAAATATCTCGCCGCAAGCGCCGCCGTCCACCATATCCGAAGACGCATCCACATCGGAAGACACCATGTAGCACCCGCCAAAAAGAGCCTCGGCAACCACATTGGGCATCCCTTCTTTAAAGGACGTCAGGGCGAAGACCTTCGCCTGGCGATATTCCTCAAAGAGACGCGCCTTGTCCCGAATCAGGCCGGTAAACACCACCCGCTTTTCCAGATCGGGCCGTTTTGTCAAAAATGTCCGAACCAATTCCTCAAATGCCGGCTCCACATTTCCCACAAAACGCAATGTCCACGAAGGAAACGCATCGGCTACGGCTGCGAAAGCTGAAAGGAGCAGTTCATGCCGCTTTTCTGGGCTGCCAATCCGCCCCACAGTCACAATCCTGTTTTCTTTCGCCGCAAAATCCACCGCCAAATCTATCCCGTCAAAATTGTAAAACCCGTTGGGAATGTACTCTACCCGACAGGGCCATTTCGCGGCTAAATACCGCTGTATGCGTCGGCAACTCGCCCCCACTACGTCACAGTGAGCGAGAAATCGGCGAAAGGATGGCGTATTCCACGGCAGCCGCTCCATCCACACCCCATTGGCATCCAATTCCAAATAGACCCGGCCATCAGGACGAAGTGCCCGGTATCGTTCCAACGGTGCGGCATAATAATATTCCTGCGGACCATGCAGAACCAACACATCAATATCCGACGCACGTTCCTCGATGTAGCGAACCACATCCGGCCCGTCAGGATCGGCAATAAAATCCATTTCTACCTCGGGCAGATAACGATCATGTGACGGATACGGCCCGCTATTGCCACCAGCCATAATCGCCCGAAATCCGTACATCTTATGAAACAGCAGCGGCACAATCCCGCAGTTCTTCGTAAGCTGCGCATCCACCCATCCCGGCGAAGTCGCCAGACAGCAAATCCCTGGAACCTTGTCTCTCATCAGCCGCCCTCCCTTGTTGCCCTGAATGAACTTACAGCAAAGCGGCCCCGATGCGTAATCGAGACCGCTTGATCGTCAGTGCCAGTTACCGCTTTCAAAAGCCATGACGGCGGCTAACACGGAGCCGGCTACACACCGCGCCTTGTCAGAGATCGTGTAGCAGCGGCCCGGATCGCTGGCCCCGTCCACTTCAGCCACCACCATCCCCGGCTGCACCGGGCAGTCATCATGGATAAGCCCCCGCAGCACCCCGGCAAAAGGCGCGGTCAGGAGCATTTTTTGCCCGTCATCGGTGCAGATATCGGCGATGGGATCGCCGGGACGAAGAACATTGGAAATCGTCCGCGGGCTTTTGAATCGTCCTGCGGCAGGCGCCAGCAGCAGATTGGCTTTAGCCGCGCCAGCACAGCGTTTTGACGCCCACCCGTCACGAATGATCCGCCCTAAATTATGTCCCCGCCGCAATTCTATCACGCAGTCCACATCGCGACGGGCACAGTACCCGCTGCCCAATCCGATACTGAAATCCGCCGATGATGCGGTATGAGCCTCAGGCATATACCCCGCGATGGCGTTGATCAAAATGTGCCGCCGAAAGCGCCTGGCACATTTCCCTTCCGGGTCGGCCATCATGACGATCTGCCCCGCCCGCAGCCTGTCATCTGCGTCCTTGATGCTGTCCGCGCGGTAGCAGGTCACGCGCTCCACCGTTTTTTCCCCTTCATACACGGCGTCAGCGAAGGATACTTCCCGCCGCACCGCCGCCGGGTGCGCCCGTTCCAGCAGCAAAATTTCAAAGCCCGCCATGTGAAGATAATGGGCTGCCGCCGTCGCCATCTCGCCGCCGCCGCGGATGATGATCATGCGCTTCATGCCCTGCCTCACGCTCCCCTGTCCGTCGTTTTTTCCTTTTTCCCTTTAGCTCTTCTAATTCGACAAAACTCCGAGGCTTCCTTCCCCATAACGAGAAAAAACCGTTCCTCGGAAACTCATCACCGCCAGCCGTGGCGGCGCTTCCAGTCCTTGATTTCCTTTAACCGCTGTTTGAAACGGCCCTCAACCCCCTCTTCGGTAGGTCGATAGTATTCCCGGCCTCGCAGAGAATCGGGCAGGCACTGCATATTGGTCAGCTTATTCGGCGCGTCATGGGCATACTGATAGTTCGCACCGTAGCCCAAATCCTTCATCAGCTGTGTAGGCGCATTGCGGATGACCAGCGGCACCGGTTCATCCAACATGGTGAGGGCGTCCCCCTTCGCCGCCAAATAGGCCGCTTCCATGGCATTGGATTTAGGCGCCACAGCCATGTATACGGCGGCTTCGGTGAGATGGACGTTGCACTCGGGCACCCCGATGAAGTGGCAGGCCTGATAGGCAGCCACCGCTAATTCCATCGCCCGGGGATCAGCCAATCCCACATCTTCCGCCGCAAAGCGCAGGATGCGCCGGGCGATGTAGAGGGGATCTTCCCCCGCTTCCAGCATCCGCGCCAACCAATAGACCGCTGCGTCGGGATCGGAATTGCGCATGGATTTATGAAGGGCGGAAATGAGATTATAATGCTCCTCCCCCTTCTTGTCGTAAAGGAGCGACCGCTTGGAAAGGCATTGCTCCAGCGTCTCCCGCGTGACTGTCGTCACCCCTTCCGCTTCATCGCCATTCAGGATGGCCATTTCCAGCGTCGAAAGCGCCATGCGGGCATCCCCATTGGCAAAATTGGCCACCATCTCCAAAAGCTCCGAGTCCATCACGATTTCCTGCCTGCCAAAGCCTTTTTCGTCCCGGAGCGCACGCTTTAAAAGCATCGTCAGATCTTCCGGTGTCAACGCCGAAAGAACAAATACCTTACACCGGGATAAAAGGGCGCTGTTGATCTCAAAGGACGGATTTTCCGTAGTGGCTCCGATGAGAAGAATGCTGCCCTTTTCCACGAAAGGCAGGAAGGCGTCCTGCTGCGCCTTGTTGAAGCGATGAATTTCGTCCACGAAAACGATGGTGCGCTCGCCGTAGCATCGGTTCTCTTCCGCCTTCTGCATGACGGCGCGAATCTCTTTGATCCCGCTGGTCACCGCTGAAAAATCAATGAAGGACGACTTCGTCTGCCGGGCGATGATCCGCGCCAAGGTCGTCTTCCCTACCCCGGGCGGCCCCCAAAAGATCATGGAGGCGATACGATCCCCTTCGATGAGACGGCGCAGGATTTTTCCCGGCCCCAGGAGTTGGCGCTGTCCCACAAAATCCTCCAAAGTCTCCGGGCGCAGCCGTTCCGCTAAAGGCTGTGTTTCCGGACGTACCTGAAACAGCGAATCTTCGTCCATACCGTTTCGTCCTCTCTCTCGATGTTCGCCGACGCTAACCAAAGCGCGTCACGCTTCATTGATCTTATCAAAGCGGCGCTTATATTGAAGCCGTAAGACCTCCCGCACCGCCCGCCGCTCTTTCGGCTCCGCCAGCGTTTCCGCCGCCGCCCGCCGCGCCATAAGTAAAATGTCCGTATCCCGCAGCACATTGGCAATCTTAAGATCTCCCAGCCCGTGCTGCAGCGAACCGAAGAATTGCCCCGGGCCGCGCTGGCGCAGGTCTTCTTCTGCCAGCGCAAAACCGCTGGACGTTCGCTCCATCACGGCCAGGCGTTCCGCCGCCGAACCGCCTTTCCCCCCCGCCACCAAAACGCAGTAGGATTGATGTTCCCCCCGCCCGATACGGCCTCGCAGTTGATGGAGCTGCGCCAAGCCGAAGCGGTCGGCGTTTTCCACCACCATGATGGTAGCATTGGGCACATTGACCCCCACCTCAATGACTGTCGTGGCCACCAAGAGCTTCGTGTCTCCAGCGTAAAAGGACTGCATGACGCTTTCCTTCTCTTTCCCTTTGAGGCGGCCGTGCACCAAGCCGCAAGGAATATCGCGAAAAATCCCCGCCGAAAGCTCCGCAAAAATTTTCTCCGCCGAGGGAAGTGCCATCGCGTCTTTATCTTCAATGAGGGGACAGACCACATAGGCCTGACGCCCTGCCAATATCTCCCGGCGAACAAAATCATAGATGAGAGGGCGACGGGACGCGTCCCGTACAAAGGTGCGCACTGGCTGACGCCCCGGCGGCAGCGTTTCGATCCGGGACACATCTAAATCACCATAGACCGTTAAGGTCATTGTCCGGGGGATGGGGGTCGCCGTCATAACCAGCATATCCGGCGTGGCCGCTCCCTTTTTTGCGAGTTCCGAGCGCTGCGCGATACCGAAGCGATGCTGCTCATCCGTGACCACTAACCCCAAGGAAGCGTAAGCCACTTTATCCTGGATCAAAGCCTGCGTCCCGACGATGATGTCCGCTTCGTGAGCCGCGATCTGCGCCAGCGTCTCCCGGTGCTGTTTCGGCGTCAGCCGTCCCGAGAGGAACGCTAATCGCACCTTCGTCCCCTGCAGAAGGGAAGCAAAGGTCTCATAATGCTGCCGGGCTAAAATCTCCGTAGGGGCCATCAACGCCCCCTGATAACCGTTTTCCACCGTTTTGACGAGAGCCAAAAGGGCCAAAACCGTCTTTCCCGAACCTACGTCCCCCTGCACCAGACGCCGCATGGGTTCGTTTTTTTCCATATCGAGGGCGATTTCCCGCCACACCTGTTCCTGATCTGCCGTCAGCCGAAAGGGAAGCCCCTCGTAAACCGCCGCCACCAAGCGGCTGTTGACTAAATGGCGCACCCCCTTCTCCGCCTGTTGACTACGCCGTTTGAGGAGCAGAAGGCCGCACTGAATGAGGTACAATTCTTCAAAGGCCAACCGCTTGCGGGCCGCCGCCAAGTCCTCCGGCACGGCGGGAAAATGCACCTGACGAAAGGCCTTCCCGCGCTCGATAAGCCTGTACCGTCGACGAATCATCTCGGAAATTACTTCGGGAAGGGCAGGACCGTCTGCCAAAACCTGTCGCAAAATTTTGCGGAAAAACGTCTGATTGAGGGATTCCGTCGCCGGATAGACCGGCAGAATACCCCCCGAAGCCTCGGCGCCTTCGGCTAAGATTTCAAAGGCCTGCATCTGACTCATGGCAAGCCCGCCCTGTCCGCCGTAGGCATAGCCTACTTTTCCGGTAGCCACCACGTCCCGTCCCGGGAGGAGTTTCTTTTTCAAAAACGGCTGGTTGAACCAAGTCAAAAGAAGATATCCGGTACCGTCGCCGATCATCACCGTCAAAACGGTCATCCCTCGGCCGCTCTTTCGTTCATTCAGGTTCAGTATCCGTCCTGTTACCGTAACTTCCTCTCCGGCGTGAAGCTCCGCCAGCGGTGTCCGGCGGCTCTGATCAATGTAAGCGCGCGGATAATACGTCAGGAGATCATAGGCAGTGGAGAGGCCCAGCCTTCGAAGCGCCGCGCCCTTTTTCGGCCCGATTCCCTTCACCCGCTCCAGCGCATCTCCCCACTCCATAGTCGTCCCTCCTCGCTCCTATATTTTAACAAAAGAACCGACACCCTTCAACGCGTTAAAAATCGCCCCCGCCCGACGGGTACGGGCGAGGGCGATTTTCTGCTGCGTCGCCGATTCAGCGGACGCGCACTTCTTCTTCGGCGTTTTCTTCTTCTGGGAAACCAACTCCCTGGACATGAACATTGACTTCCACCACGGAAAGTCCCGTCATGGTTTCGATGGCCTGCTTCACGTTTTCCTGCACCGAGAGGGCCACATCGGGAATACGGACGCCATATTTGACGATGATGTAGAGATCTACGGCGGCTTCTTTTTCGCCGACTTCCACCTTCACGCCCTTGGCGAAGTTCTTCCGCCCCAGCATCTCAGCGATACCGCCCACCAATCCGCCGCTCATCCCTTCGATCCCGCTGACCTCGGTAGCCGCCAATCCGGCGATAATGCTGACAACTTCGTCCGCAATGCGGACAGAACCCAGTGTGCCCTTTTTGTTCAAAGTCTTAGATTCGTCTGCCATCAAAATACCTCCTCACAGCCTTACATATTCTAAATTCCTTATCTATATATCTAATAGTATATTTCGCTTTGTCCAGAAGAAATCCTGCTCTTTGCGAAAATAATTGCCCCTGTTGCGTTCCGGTAAAGTCTGATCGTCAGGCACGTTCAATATAGTTACCGGTACGGGTATCGATGCGGAGCTTGTCCCCCTCATTGACAAAAAGGGGAACGCGTACTTCGTAACCCGTTTCTACCGTTGCCATCTTCGTCGCCCCGGTAGCCGTATTCCCCTTGACGCTGGGCTCGCATTCCGTCACCGTGAGGACGACGGCGTTGGGAAGGCTGACGCCGATGACCCGGCCCTTAAAAGTCTGCAGGCTGACTTCCATCTCCTCTTTCAGGTAATGCAACGCGTCGCCTAACTGTTCTTTCGTAAGCTCCGTCTGTTCGTACGTCTCCGTGTCCATAAACGTGTACATACCGTCCGCCTCGTAAAGGTACTGCATCTTACGTGTCTCTAAGTGTGCCGGCGGCATTTTTTCGTTAGGATTGAAGGTTCGCTCAATCACCGCGCCCGTTTCAACATTTTTGATTTTCGTGCGGACAAAGGCTGCTCCTTTTCCCGGCTTGACATGCTGGAATTCCACTACCTGCCATACACCGCCATCGATCTCAATGGTAAGGCCCGTCCGAAAATCTGTACTTGAAATCATACTGTTCTCTCCCTCAATCTACAAAATTTCTATCAGTTCCTTGGAGCTGGATGTCAGGGGTTCACCCCCGGTATCCGTAACCAGCACGGTATCCTCAATGCGCAGCCCGCCCCAGCCCGGCAGATAGACGCCCGGCTCCACGGTAACCAGCATATTCGGTGCCAAGCTATCGCAGGTACTGGCGGAGGAGAGCCGCGGTTCTTCATGAATTTCCAGCCCCAGACTGTGCCCCAGCCCGTGTCCGAAATTTTTCCCGTACCCGGCCGCTTCCAGCCGCTGCCTCGCCACGGCGTCCACCGCCTTTCCGGAGACGCCCGGACGCACCGCTGCCAGCCCTAAACGCTGCGCGTCTAAAACAATATCGTAAATCGCCCGCTGCCGTTCGTCCGCCCGTCCAACGCAGATCGTCCGCGTCATGTCGGAATGGTATCCCTGATACACCGCGCCAAAGTCCATTGTAACAAATTCTCCGTCAACAATCAACTTTTCCGTTGCCACCCCATGGGGAAGACTGCCGCGCTTTCCGGAAGCCACGATAGTGGTGAACGCTGGACGCTCCGATCCTAAAGCACGCATGGTAGATTCCAATCGGGCCGCCACCGCGTTTTCTGACACCCCGGGGCGAATGAAGGTTAAAATGTCCGTAAAAGCTGCGTCGGCGATCTCCACCGCTTTTTTTATGCAGGCGATTTCCTCTGTCTCCTTGATCATGCGCAGCGGGCTGAGATCCACCGGCACATCCAACGCCGCCCCCGACAAGAGTTTCTGCAATTTCTCATAGTCACTGTAAAAAAGCGCGTTGCCTTCAAAAGCCAGCCGTTTCCATCCGGCTTCTTCCACGCATTCCGCCGCCTGCCGCCACAACCCCTTCGTCTGTTCCTTCAAGGTAAAAAGCGGCGCTTGGGCACGGGCCTGCTCCGCATAACGAAAATCCGTCACTAAAATCGCTTTGTCGGCGGAGATCAAAAGCACCGTATCGTCGCCGCGAAAGCCGCTGAAATAGTGAAGGTTGACCTCCTTATTGATGAGAACGGCATCCGCTCCCTGCGCCTTTAAAAAAGCCCGCAGCCGCCTCAAGCGTTCTTTAATCATGTCGCGCCCCTTTCCACCGCCGAATGACGATTTCCAAGGCCGCTAAATAACTGTCCGCGCCAAAGCCGCAAATCTGTCCCATGACCACAGGCGCCAGGACCGAACGATGACGAAAAGATTCCCGCCGGTGGATGTTGGAGAGATGGACCTCGATGACGGGAACCGCCACGGCAGCGACGGCATCCCGCAAAGCAATGCTGTAGTGCGTATAGGCGGCAGCATTCAGGATGATGAACTCATATTTTCCCTGCGCCCCCTGCACGGCGTCCACCAGCGCTCCCTCATGATTCGACTGAAGGAAATCGAGCGTCAAGCCCGCCTCATTCCCCCGTTTCTCCAAGACGCGATTGATGTCCGCTAAGGTGAAAGAACCGTAAATCTCAGGTTCGCGAGTCCCCAGGAGATTCAAATTGGGGCCGTGAAGAATCAACACATCCGCCATGAATATTCCCTCCTCATCGCCGTATCGTAAACGTTTTTTCTTCCGGCACGCAGGAACACGGTTCCCACGTGAGCTCAGTCACTTGGCTCCAATCGTTGCCCGCCTCAATCCGCGCCGTCAGGGCGGGAAACTCCGCCTCCGGCCCTTGGACTTCCATGGTCACCGATCCGTCGGGCATATTTTTCACCCAACCGGTAAACCCCATATCCCGAGCCACGCCCTCGACAAAAGCGCGAAATCCCACCCCTTGTACCCGACCGGCGGCTCGCCCGGCGTAACGTACCGTCATTTAGCTCTCCTCCCTTACCAGCGGCCGCCGGATGATCGCTCCCGCCATCACCGGCTGCCGCATCCGGATCCGTATCTTCTGCTGAGGGTGAGGCGCCGCCGCGATGGGAGTTCCCTCATCATCCTGCAGCTCCTCTATGCGCTGACGAAATGTGTCCCCTTTCGGTTGAAACACCTCAATCTCCTGTCCCACCTTCATGTGGTTGCGCTGCTCCACCAATCCCCAGCCCGTGACCGGATCGTAAGCCTCCACGACCCCAACAAAAACTGACGTCTGAATGTAAGAGGCGTGTTCGTAAATTTGATCTTCCGCCCCTGTCTGCCCGTAAAAAAAACCGGCGGTATAGGCCCGGTGGGATACCTTATCCAGCTCCGCCCGCCATTCGGGTCGCACCGCAAAATGTGCCGGATCGTTGACATAAGCGTCTATGGCCGTTCGATAGGTTTTTGTCACACTGGCCACATAGTGGACGCTCTTCATACGTCCCTCGATTTTCAGACTGTCGACGCCGCTTTCTATGACGTCAGGCAAATGCGGCAGCAGGCACAAATCTTTGGAATTAAAAAAATATGTCCCTTGTGCGTCTTCTTCCACAGGAAAATACTGCCCCGGCCGCTCTTCTTCCACCAAACGATAGCGCCAGCGACAGGGGTGGGTGCAGCTCCCCCGATTGGCGTCCCGGCCCGTGAGATAACTGCTGATCAGGCAGCGCCCCGAATAGGAAATACACATGGCCCCGTGGACGAACATTTCCAGCGCTGCGGAAGTGCGTCGGCGAACCTCGCGAATCTCATCCCGGGACATCTCCCGGGCCAGCACCACCCGAGCCGCGCCCAGCTTGTGCCACGCTTCTGCTGCCGCCCAGTTTACCGTATTCGCCTGCGTGCTGATATGAATAGGAAGCGACGGAACCGTTTCCCGCGCCAGGGAAAAGACGCCTAAATCCGAAATCAAAACGGCGTCCGCCCCGATCTCCGCCAGATATTGAAGATACTCCGATAACCCCGCCAATTCTTCGTTGTGTGGATAGACATTGACTGTCACATACACTTTTTTCCCCTGCCCGTGAGTCAGAGCGATAGCGGCGCGCAGCCCGTCGCGGGAAAAATTCCCGCTTGAAGAGCGCAGGCCGTAGGCGGGGCCGCCCAGATAAACGGCGTCAGCGCCGTAGAGAAGGGCCATCTCCAGCTTTTCTTGATCTCCCGCCGGGGCCAAAAGTTCCGGTTTCTCACGATTCATCGCTCCCAATGCCTCCACGAAACGGCCAACCCGTCTCCTTCGGGGAAAACCTCCGTGCGGTACCCCGCCGCTGCACGTACCAGCGCCAAATATTCCCGCAGTCGATACACCAGCGTTCGATAGCGATGCGCCACCCACGGATCCCCCTCCACCAGCCCCTGAAAGAGGACATTGTCCGCCGCCACCACGGCCTTGTCCGATAGGAGCGGCTGAATTTTCTCCCAATACGCCGGATACTGCCCTTTAGCCCCATCAAGGAAAACGAAATCAAACCCGGGAGAAAGCGTGGGGAGGATGTCCTCGGCCTCCCCTTGCCGCAAATCGATGCGGGCCGCGAAAGGCGACTTTCGAAAGAAGGCGGCCGCTCTCGCCGCTAACCCAGGCTCTTTTTCCAGCGTCACCAGCGTCGCTGCGGGATCGCTTTCGATCAACATAAAGAGCGCGGAATAGCCGATGGCCGTCCCGATTTCCAAAATGCGCCGGGGCGCGGCCTGACGCAGGATTTTCCGAAAGCGGCCTCGCTCCGCGGCTCTAAGAATCGGGGCACCGGTTTCAGCGGCGGCTCGCTCCACTTCCGCCAAAAGAGCGCTCTCCACCTTCATCGTACCTGTTCCACCAGCACTAAATGATCGCTGTAGGTTCGGGAATAGTGGTTATGCCCCTCTCGATCCGCCACAAAGTAGAGGTAATCCGTATCCGCTGGGTACAACACCGCCTCAAGGGAAGCCGTCCCCGGATTGGCGATGGGCCCCGGCGGCAGCCCTATGTGCTGATAGGTGTTATAGGGCGACGCAATTTCCGTATCGGCAAAAGTCACATCCTCCTTCGGCGCGTGGAGGAGATATTGGATGGTGGTATCTGATTGGAGCGGCATTCCGATCCGCAGCCGTTCTAAAAAAACCTGCGCGATGATGGCCCGATCTTCTTCGAATCGCGCTTCCTTTTCTACCAGTGAGGCCAGCGTGACCAAATCAAAAACGGACAACCCCATATCCGCCGCCCGCCGGCGCATGTCCTCGGTAAGGCGCTCGTCAAAATTGCGGGCCATCATCAGGAGAATATCCCGGGCCGTCATCCCCGGCTCAATCTCATAGGTATCGGGAAAGAGAAATCCCTCCGCCTGATACGTGGCTGCCGCCGTCTTTTCCATGTAACGATAGGGAGCAAACTGCACGGCTTCGGCTTTTACGTCCTCCGCCGGCGCGATCCCTTCCTGTCCCAGCCGCTCCGCGATCTCATTGACGTTAAAGCCCTCAGGAATAGTGAAGCGCAGGGGGGCCGTTTTCCCATGCACCAACATTTCCAACACTTCCCGCGCTTCCATCTGGCGGTGCAGCTTATAAGTTCCCGTCTGAAAACTTCCCTCCACGCCGTTTGTTTTCGCCAGCAGCCAGAAATAATACCGATGGGCGACGACATGACGCTCGGCCAAAATTCGACCGATATCATCGGCGGTCATGCCCGGTTTGACCTCTATATAAATCGGCGCGGCAAGCGTCTTGTCCCCGGAAAGCGGAACCTCCGCCGGAGTCAGGAGTACTGTTAGGAAAAATACCACAGCGGCGCCTACGGCTGCCGCTCCAGTTCCCAGTAAGATCTTGCGTCCAATATGCTCTCCCTCCCACGAAAAAGCACCGATCCAATCTGCTAATTTTTCCAGCTGCCTTATCATCCAATCCGGCACACCCATCACCCCAGTCGCCGCTCCACAAAACGGCAATCGTATCTTCTCTCAATTATAATGACATAAAAAACACGGGTCAATCCCTTCTTGGTCAAGATCGCCCCGTCCGTGTTTTTGGCGCCCCGAAACCTCCATCTTATCGTCCTATATTTCAAACAATTTTTCCGTCTCATCCAAAATACGATCCCGACGCTCTTTGGCCGCCGTAAAATAATCATAGAGCGCCGCCCGGTCCCCCGCCTCGACGGCGTCAACGACCTCTTCCAATATGACCGTTAAGTGCCGCAAATACTCGGCGATAGCCGCGGAATTAGTCAGACAGATATCCGCCCACATATCGGCGTTTGAAGAGGCAATCCGCGTCGTATCCTTAAAGCCGCCCCCGGCCAACTTAAGCGCTGCCGACAGATCTCCGCCGCTTCGATCTAAAAGCGTCACCAGCGCCGCCGCTGTCACATGGGGGACATGGCTGATCACCGCCGCACAGCGATCATGCCGCTTCACGTCAAGAGTCGTGAGATTCGCCCCCGTGAGCTTGATGAGATCCGCTACCCGCTGATAAATCTCCGGAGGCGCGGTGGTTTCCTCCATGAGGACATAGCATTTATGACGAAAAAGATCCTTATCGGCAGCTTCAACACCGCTCTTTTCTTTTCCCGTCATGGGATGGCCGGAAACGTAATACACACCCTCGGGGAGCCGAGGCGGGATCTCATTCCATAGATATTCCTTGGTGCTGCCCGCGTCCGTTACCACCGCCCCTTTCTTCAGAAACGGGCGTATGGTTTCCACCATGGAAACCATCTGGAGGACCGGGGTGCTGAGATACACGATATCCGCCCCTCGCACCGCCGAAGCCGCATCCGCCGACGCTTCATCCACCGCTCCGCGCCGCAGTGCCGCCTCTATAGAAGAACGCGACCGGCAGAGTCCGGTAATATGAACCCTCTCTCTTAATTTTTCCTTCACCGCGAGTCCGAAGGAGCCGCCGATGAGCCCCACGCCGATAATAGCTAAATGCAGTGTGTCCATATCACTTTCTCCCCATAACGGCCGCAATCTTTGCGACATCTCCCATCAGGGCCTGGAACCGTTTTGGCGTCAGCGACTGATTCCCGTCCGAAAGAGCCACTTCGGGATGCGGATGGACCTCAATAATCAATCCGTCCGCCCCGGCCGCTATTGCCGCTCTGGCCATAGGCTGCACCATCTGCCAGCGCCCCGTCCCATGACTGGGGTCGACGATAACCGGGAGATGCGACAGCTCCTTGACCGCCGCTACCGCAGAGAGATCCAGCGTATTACGGGTAAACGTCTCATAGGTACGGATGCCGCGCTCACAGAGAATAACCTTCTCGTTGCCGGCATTCACGATGTATTCGGCGGCGTTCAGCCACTCCGCGATGGTGGCCGATAACCCCCGCTTGAGGAGGACCGGTTTATCGCTCCGTCCCACCGCCTGTAAAAGGCGGAAGTTTTGCATATTCCTCGCCCCGATCTGGAATATGTCTGCGTATTCGGCGACCAGCGCCACATCGTTGACATCCACGATCTCAGTGACGATACGCAGATCGAATTCCTGCCCCACTTCATAGAGCATTTTCAATCCCGTTTCTGCCAGCCCCTGAAAATCATAGGGTGAGGTCCGAGGTTTAAAGGCCCCGCCTCGCATGAACCGTGCTCCGGAATCCCGAACGACGGCCGCTGTCTCATAAAGCTGTTCCCGGCTTTCTACGGCGCAGGGCCCCGCCATGATGGCTAATGATTCACCGCCCACCGTGACCCCGCGGACGTCAATAACCGTATTCTCCGGGTGGAATTCCCGGCTGACCAGTTTGTACTTTTCGGTAATATGAACCGTCTTTTCCACGCCATCCAACGAATTCATCTCTAACACGCCAATGCGTTTTTTGTCACCGATAACCCCCACGATAGTACGCGATTCGCCCATAGAGAGATGATAAGACAGGCCGGCCTGTTCGATCTTCTGCTTCACCTGGGCCAGGTTTTCTTCGGTTGCTGCCGGACTCATAACGATGATCATGACAATTCTCCTCTCCATCTGCTCGCAAAACATAATAAAAGCCCGCCCCCTCTACAGGGACGAGCTCACACCCGTGGTACCACCCTGCTTGCTCATCGGCAAGCCTCTCTCTTCGGCACATAATTTATGCCTATCTCATGATAACGGAAGATTCCGGCACAGCCTACTCCATTCAGCCTGCTGCTTGCGAGTGTATTTCTCCGACTTCCTCTGCCGCGTCCCACCGCCCCGCGGCTCTCTTTAAGATTCCCTCGGTTACTTCTCTCGCGCATCGCATTTCATATTTTCATAGACTATAACATTCATCATACATTCTGTCAATATTTTTTCTTCTTTTTGTCATAAGCTCCCACGTCAGCATACTTTTGTCTCTCAGTTTAGGTTTGGCTGGGACACAGATGGGCCAAAGGACATGCCGCACAGTGCGGGCGAAGCGCTTTGCAGACGAGACGGCCGTGCCAGATGAGCCAATGATGGGCCGCTGACCACTTATCCTTAGGAATCACCTTTTGCAGGCCCTTTTCCACCTCCAGCGGTGTTTCCCCCACCGCCAGATGTAAACGATTCGCCACCCGAAAGACATGGGTATCCACGGCGATGGCCGGTCGCCCGAAGGCGATGCTGGACACCACGTTCGCCGTCTTTCGCCCTACCCCCGGCAGTTTCAGGAGGGCCTCGTATGCCTTCGGCACCTCTCCGTTGTATTTTTCCACCAATGTCCGACAGGTCGCCATGATGTTCTTCGCTTTATTGCGGAAGAGGCCGCAATCGCGAATCTCCTCCTGAAGCGCTTCCAATCCCATCGCCACGATAGCCTGGGGCGTATCTGCCCGCCGGAAAAGACGAGCCGTTGTGACATTAACCCGCTTATCCGTACATTGGGCCGACAAAATGACCGCTACCAAAAGCTCAAAGGGATTGCGAAAGATCAGCGCCGGCTTCACATCACGATAGACCTCCTCCAAGATGGCCACCATTTCTTCTTTTATTTTCTTTGTCACGCGCATACCATTTCCCTCACCCAGAAAAGTCTCAGCGAACTTTACGTCCCCGTGTCAATTCGTCAGACTGCGCAGCGGCGCGGGAATTCTTCCGCCCCGGGCGATGAACGCCGCCGAGCTGAACCGGCTGCACAGAGGCATGATGGGGCAATGTCCCAAAAGCCCACCGTATTCCACCGTATCCCCCACTTTTTTCCCCGGCACGGGAATGATGCGGACAGCGGTGGTCTTATTATTGATCATGCCGATGGCGGCCTCATCGGCGATGATGCCGGAAATCGTCGCCGCTGACGTCTCGCCTTCCACAGCAATCATATCCAGGCCCACCGAGCAAACACAGGTCATCGCTTCCAATTTTTCCAGCGACAAACTGCCGCGATTTACGGCGTCGATCATCCCCTTATCCTCACTCACGGGAATAAACGCGCCGCTGAGTCCGCCCACATGGGATGAAGCCATCAGGCCGCCCTTTTTCACCGCGTCGTTGAGAAGAGCCAACGCTGCCGTCGTCCCCGGCGCACCACAGCTTTCCAGCCCCATCTCTTCCAAGACGTTAGCTACACTGTCGCCCACGGCGGGTGTAGGCGCCAGCGAGAGATCGATGATCCCAAAGGGAACCCCCAGCCGTTTCGATGCCTCACGGGCCACCAATTGCCCCACCCGGGTGATCTTGAAGGCCGTTCGTTTGATGGTTTCCGCGATCTCCGAAAAATCCGCGCTCTTTAGCTCTTCCAGCGCGTGCTTCACTACCCCCGGCCCGCTGACCCCCACGCTGACGACCTTTTCCGCTTCACTGACGCCGTGGAAAGCGCCCGCCATGAATGGGTTATCCCCTGGCGCATTGGCAAAAATTACCAATTTTGCGCAGCCAATGGCTTCACGATCCTTTGTCAGCTCCGCCGTCCGCTTGACGATCTCTCCCATCTCCCGCACACAGTCCATATTGATCCCGGCCTTTGTCGTGGCTAAGTTGACGGAGGAACAGACGATGTCCGTCGCTGCCAACGCTTCAGGAATAGAATCGAGGAGTACCCGATCCCCGGCGGTAAACCCTTTTTCCACCAAAGCCGAAAACCCACCGATGAAATTCACCCCCACCGCCTTCGCCGCCCGATCCATCGCCAACGCCACGGGAACGAAAGAATCGGTCCGGCAGGCCTCCGCCGCGATGGCAATGGGCGTTACGGAAATACGCTTGTTGATGATGGGAATCCCGTACTCCGCCTCAATATCCTCCCCAGTTTTTACCAAGTGTTCCGCCGAAGTTGTAATCTTCTCGTAGAGATTGCGGCAAAACTGCTCTACCTCCGGATGTGCGCAATCCCGCAGGGAGATCCCCATGGTAATGGTGCGAACGTCCAGTTTATTCTCCGTGATCATACGATTGGTTTCTAAAATATCCTCAATGGTTATCACGCCCATGTGCCCCTTTCCCTGCGATATCTCATCATACCGTATGCATCACGTTAAAAATATCCTGATGCTGCGCCTTGATTTCCAGATGAATCGTCTCCCCTTTTTCTTTCAGAATCCGCTGCAGTTCCGTCAATGCCATGGCGTTATCCGTCATCTCCACAATCATGACCATATTGAAAAAACCGTCCATGATATTTTGATTTACATTGAGAATGTTCACGTTATGCTCAGCCAAAATACCGCTCACCATCGCGATGATCCCCACGCGATCTTTACCCACAATCGTCACGACAACCTTCATAGCCTTATGCTCCCTCCGCCCGGCCGCCAACACGCATACGCGGCGGCAAAATAAACTTAACAATCCCATTATAACAACGATTGCCTGAAAAACCAAGAGTGTACTAATGAGAAATCAATCATCAAAAAGGAACGCCGGCCGGGATTTCCCGGCCGGCGTTCCTAAATCTCCCCTACTCAGGGGAAGAAAGGCCAAACGATAGGAATGACGATCAGCGATACGACGAGGCACACGAGAATAAGCGGCGTACCGGCGATGATGTAATCCTTGAAACGGTAACCGCCCGGCCCGAGAACCAGCGTGTTGGGCGGCGTGCCAACCGGCGTCGCGAAGGCGCAGGACGCGGCTACCGCGATGGCCATCAGCACCGCGTGGGGCTGAGCGCCGATCTGCTCGGCGATGGAAATGCCAATGGGGCAAAGGAGCGCCGCCGAAGCCGTATTGGACATGAACTGCGTCAAACCGCAGGAGAGGACGAAAAGAATACCCGTCACTACCAGCGGGCTGGGATGACCGCCCATGATCCCCACCACGGTTTCCGCGATGAGTTTACCGGCCCCGGACTGATCCATGGCCGTCGCCACCGGCATCATACCGGCGAAGAGGAAGATCGTGACCCAGTCGATGCCGCGGTAAGCCTGCTGCTCCGTGACGCACTTGCTGATGACGAGGAACAGCGCGCCGATGACCGCCGCCACCTGCAGCGGGACGACGCCCGTCGCCATGACCGCGACAACGGCCAGCAAGGTAATCCCCACCAGCGCCTGCTTTTTCGGATCATTCGACGAAGCTTTGGCTTCTGCCGCCGCATCCTCATCAATCTCCACCTCTTCAATATCCCCCGTGGGCAGGAAGCGCTTGCCGATGAGAATCATGTACGCGATAGCGGCAATCGTCAGAGGAATGCCAATCCAGGCGAACTCAAAGAAACCGAAGGGACGAAGCCCGGCGTTCTGAAGCGCACCCGAAGCGATGATGTTCGGCGGCGTACCCACCAGCGTGATGATACCGCCGATGCCGCAGCCAAAAGCTAACGGCATGAGCTGACGCTGGGCCGGGATTTTTGCCGCGGTGCAGATCCCGATGATGACCGGCAAGAGCGCCGCGCAGGTCCCCGTGTTGGAAGATACCGACGACATGAGAGCACCGATCGCCATGACGCCCAGCATCAGGCTGTTTTCACCCGTGCCCAGCGCCCGGACGACACGCTCACCGATAATCTGTGCGAGGCCGGTGTGGAACATGGCCGCGCTGATGACGAACATCCCGGCGAAAAGAACGACTGTAGAATTGGATAATCCGGAAAAGACCGTCTTGACGGGAATGACGCCCACCAGCCCGCAGGCGATGGCCCCGCCCATGGAGGTAACGGCCAGAGGAATAATTTCCGTGATGAAGAATACTGCCACCACGGCCAAAATAATGAGTGTTTTAATTGCAGGTGACATATTTACCCTCCTTTTTCATCTATGCCCACTTTCCCGGACGATATTCTGCCCGGGAAAAGGGCTAAGAGTAAAGCCTGAATAAATAATGTTTAAGAAAGCATAGCCAGCATGGTCCCGGCGGCTACTGCCGTCCCAATAACACCAGCCACATTCGGTCCCATGGCGTTCATCAGGAGGAAGTTCCCCGGGCAGTACTTCTGCACTACCATCTGGCTTACGCGTGCCGCCATGGGCACCGCCGAAACCCCTGCCGAACCGATCAGCGGGTTGACTTTCCCCCCCGTGGCGACATACATCAGCTTACCGAACATGACACCGGCGAAGGTACCGCCGATGAAGGCCACAAGGCCAAGGCAGATGATCATGATGGTTTTGACATTGAGGAAACTGTCCGCATCCATGGTAAGGCCCGTACCCGTAGCCAGGAAGATCGTGACGATGTTGATGAGGGAGTTCTGCGCCGTATCCGAAAGACGTTCCGTCACCCCGGACTCACGGAAGAGATTCCCCAGCATCAGCATGCCCACCAGTGAGGCTACCGGCGGCAGAAGCAGCGAGATCACGATGGTGCAGACCACCGGGAAGACGATGCGCTCAAACTTCGTCACCGGACGAAGCTGCGGCATACGGACTTCACGCTCTTTCTGCGTCGTGAACAGCGTCATCACCGGCGGCTGGATCAGAGGCACCAGCGACATGTAGCTGTACGCCGCCACCGCAATCGCACCCAAGAGGTGCGGCGCCATCTTCACTGTCAAGTAGATTGAGGTCGGTCCGTCAGCACCGCCGATGATCCCGATGCAGGCCGCTTCTTTGATATCAAAGCCCAGCACCATCGCACCCGCCAGCGCGATGAATACGCCGAACTGCGCCGCCGCGCCCAGAAGCATCGTATCCGGATCGGCAATCATCGGGCCGAAGTCCGTCATCGCGCCGACACCCATGAAAATAATCGGGGGGAAGATTTCATACTTGATCCCGAATCCGATGGCCATCATGACGTTCATTTCGTCGTTGAAGCCCGTCTTCGGGAAGTTCGCCAGGATGCACCCAAAAGCGATTGGCGATAATAATAACGGCTCATACTCTTTCACGAATGCCATGTACAGCAGGAAGCAGCCCACCAGCATCATGATGACATTGCCGATAGTCAGGGCCTGAAAGCCGCTGTCGTTCCACACCGAAGCGATGGAGACGATAAATGCATTCCAAACTTCCATTCTAATCTAACTCCTCCTTCTCAGCAGACCGTATTCTGAACGCCGGCCACGCGGCCTGTGTTCTTCCAGACAGCACTTTCGATGGGACGTACCGTCACGATGCGCACATCGCCTTCATAAGCGGCGACGGCAGCGGCAATGACCGCGATGTCCACGTTGTTATCGACAGCAGAGGCTGGCACGGCTGCTGGTGCGGCGGTCTGGTTTGACGCCGCAGCGGCCGGTTCTTCCTCTTTGGCCTTTGTTGGGTCCACTAAATGGATTAAACGAATCATGAAACTCAAGCCGATCAATACCGCAAACACGATGGTCATGTTAATCAGCATGATGATTAATGGATTCGTTGTTACCGGATGTCCCATTAAACAATCACCTCATTCTCTTTCCTCATGCCTTATTTCTCCTTCGTCGGGTCAACGAGATGGATCAAACGAATCATAAAGCTCAGGCCGATCAGAACCGCGAACACGATGGTCATGTTGATCAGCATGATGATCAAGGGATTCGTTGTCACCGGATGTCCCATTCAACTCCCTCCCCTCTCATCCGCACCCGGATATCCTAAATGCGGGAATCATCAGGATTTAACGGTCTGCCCTTCTATTCCAAGCTGCCGCTTCCCGATGTCACCGTCTCCCGTCGCCATTCTTAAAACATTTTAACCAAGCATTCTTCGTCTGACGGCGGATAACAGTGTTATCTATCTGTGTGGCGCCGCGGAATCCAAAATGGCATAATTCCGTCGCACTCTGTTCTCAATTTATACCATTTTGCCATTTATGTCAATCCTTTTATTTTTCAGAATTCCTTGCTTTATTCCACAATACAAGGTCTTAATATGAAACAATATCCATTCGTTAAGTTCCCGTTTTGGGATACTATTCTGCAGCATTTATCATTCCCATTTTGGAATATATCAACGCATAAAAAAGACCTCGCTGTTTCCCACGAGGCCTGATAAATCAACCGAGTTCTTTTTTGATCACAGCGGCAATACGGTGGCAGAGAAGATCGAGTTGCTCCTGATCTGTCCCTTCCGCCATGACGCGGATGAGCGGCTCCGTTCCTGAAGGCCGAACAAGAATACGTCCGTTCTTTCCCATTTCTTCCGTACCTATCCGAATGGCCTCTTGGATCGCGGCATTCTCCTCCCACCCTTCTTTAGAAGAGACAATGACGTTTACCAGGAGCTGCGGATAACTGACCATGAGAGCATTCAGAGCCGACGCCGGCTGATCGCTCCGCATGAGCGCCTGCAAGACTTGCAGTGCCGTAATGGAACCGTCACCGGTCGTCGTGAAATCAGTAAAGATAATGTGTCCTGACTGTTCGCCGCCCAGCACATACCCATGGGCCAGCATGTTTTCCAAGACGTAGCGGTCCCCCACCTTCGTGACCTCCACCTTGATCCCCGCACGCTCCAGAGCCTGGTGAAAACCGATATTCGCCATTACCGTAGTGACGATGGTATCTTTGGCCAGGCGGCCCCGCTTCTTCATATCAAGACCGCAAAGAACGAGGATGTGATCCCCGTCCATAAGATCTCCCTTCTCATCAATGCAGAGGCAGCGATCCGCATCCCCATCGTGTGCAATACCGATATCCGCCTGATAGCGCAGGACCGTCTGCCGCAAAGATTCCAAATGGGTGGACCCACAGCCGTCGTTGATATTCGTTCCGTAGGGAGCCGCGTGAATCACGGTAAGGTCAGCACCTAATTCCCGTAAAATCGTCGGCATGATCTCATAAGAAGCACCGTTCGCGCAATCTAAAACTACCCGCAACCCGTCCAGGCGCGTATCGATGGTAGATTTTACGAAGTCAATATAGCGTCGCTGCAAATCCCGGCGAAATTCCACCGTTCCGATGCCGCCCCGATGTGCCCGATACAGATCGTCGTCCAAGTCAACGCGACGGACCAAGGCTTCAATCTCATCTTCCACACCGTCCGGCAGCTTGTATCCATCTTTGCCAAAAAATTTGATGCCGTTGTCATAGAAAGGATTATGCGATGCGGAGACCACGATGCCTGCCTGAAATTCCAATTGCTTTGTCAAATAGGCAATCCCCGGCGTGGGCATGATACCTGCCAGGACGGCCTGTCCCCCTGCCGAGCATATCCCCGCGGCCAGTGCGGCCTCAAACATCGGTCCCGAGAGGCGCGTGTCCCGACCGATCAGGAGAGACGGCGCCTCTCCTTCTTCACGATGTTCTTCCCCAAAATAGAGTGCTGCCGCCCGCCCGAGCTGATAGGCCAACTCCGGCGTCAGTTCGAGATTCGCTTCGCCCCGGACGCCGTCGGTGCCAAAAAGTCGCGCCATGTTTGTTCCTCCCCTGCCGCTCCGATGAAAATTATTCTTTTACAGTATGACCGATTTTCGCTAAAAAGGCAAGCGCTGCACGCAGCCCGTCTACGGCGGCACTCATAATGCCCCCCGCGTATCCGGCCCCTTCCCCCATGGGAAAAAGTCCCGGTGTGCTCACGGAAACCAGCGTCACCGGATCGCGCAGGATGCGATACGGGGACGAAGATCTCATTTCTACGCCGGTCAGGGGCGCTCCAGAATCGGCAAAGCCGGGGATACGGCGATCAAAATCCGGCAGGGCATCGGCTATGGTACGAGCAACAAAGTCTGGGAGTGCTTTCTTCAGGTCGGCCGAAACCACCCCCGGTTCATACGTAGGCGTGACCAGGAAATCACGGCTGCCGACCTTCCCGGAAAGGAAATCCCCCACTGTCTGCACCGGAGCCCGATAGTCTGCCCCCGCGAGATGAAAGGCCAAAGATTCATATTGCCGTTGAAAGGCGATGCCCCCCGCCACCGTACTGCCAAAATCCTCCGGCGTCACGGTCACTAAGAGGGCCGCATTGGCCACCCCCGACCGGCGAGCATAAAGGCTCATCCCGTTCGTCGTGATATGATCTCTTTCCGAAGCCGCCGCCACCACCTGCCCGCCGGGACACATGCAGAAAGAATAAGCCCCCCGTCCGGTCACTTCGTCCCGAAACGTCAAAGCGTAATCCGCCGCCGGCAGAAGCGGATTGCCGGCATCCGCACCATACTGCACCCTATCGATCAATGCCTGGGGATGTTCAATGCGCAGGCCCACGGCGAAGGCTTTGGGCATCATCGCCACCGCGCGCGCCAAGAGCTTTTGACAGGTATCCCGAGCGGAATGACCGATTCCTAAAAGAACCGCTTCGGCAGCGATGCGTTCGCTGTCGTTGACCACCACGGCACGCACGCCGTCCATTCCCGTTTCCACATCCGTCATTTGCGCCCCGAAGCGGACTTCCCCCCCGGCGCGAAGGATTTCCTGCCGAATATGACGGACAATCCCGTGCAGCCGATCCGTCCCGAGATGAGGTTTATGAAGATAGCGAATCTCCTCCGGTGCACCGGCGGCAATAAAAGTGTCTAAGACATCCGCCGTATGGGGATCGCTGCTGCGGCTGGTGAGTTTCCCATCGGAAAACGTCCCCGCGCCCCCTTCGCCAAATTGAACGTTAGCCGCGGGATTTAACGCACCCCCCTGCCAAAACCGCTCTACCGCCGCGCGGCGCGTCTCTATATCCGCCCCGCGCTCCAATACCAGCGGGGAAAGTCCCGCTCGGGCCAACACGAGAGCTGCCATCATCCCGGCGGGGCCAAACCCCACCACGACGGGGCGTCTGTCTCGTCCTTCCCAGCGCGGCATCCGTTCCCAAAGAGAAGGACGCGGCGGTGGTGCGGCCATGACATCGCGATCACGATAGAATCGCGCCAAAAGCTTTTTCTCGCTGCCCGCGATCTTCACGTCCAACGTATAGGAAAATTGTATCGGCGTACCCCGGTAACGGCGGGCGTCTATCGCTTTACGGACCAACCGTACCTCTTGCACCGCTCCGGCGGGAAGGCGCAAGCGTCGGGCCGCCAATTCTTCCAGCGGCCCCAATTCCTCTATCGGCGCTGCCAAATGACGTATACGTATCACGAAACCGTCTCCTTTTTCACGGCGCAAAAAGGCAGGGGCCAAAAAATCTTAAGCCCCTGCGCTCGCGTTTCCCTCTCTATTTACGAGCAACCGATACAGCCACTGTCACCGTCCGATTTGTCACGGTTACGCCATCCGGTAAAGCAAGGTTGACGACTCGTCGCGCAGATGCAGAAAGGCCAGCGATAGAAATAGGCTCCGTTTCCAGAGCAGTGATTTTTTCCAGCGTCGCCGCATCACCGGCAATTTCAAGGCGAGCCGGCTCCGTCCGGCTTTCCGTGACAGCGTAACCAGCAGCGGGCGTTCCTTCAAAGACCGGCTTAATATCCACAACTTTTTTGGAGAGACCGCGGGCCAACTGAACGTGAACAGAAACATCTTCCGGCGTCAGCGTCACGTCTGATACCGATCGGCCATCCTCATCCATTGCCGACAGGGGCACCCGAACATCAAAATCCGTCGTACGATCGCCGCTGAGAGGTACATAGCCGATGACCTGTGTCACCGAATTCACAACTGTCTCCGGGCCGTCGATGAAAACAGAATCCGTCTCGGGCGTCATACGGGACACGGTAAATCCCGGCCCCACAGTCCCGGAGGGGATGATACGGAGAGACCGCCTCTTCTGTATCAGGGGATCGATGAGAACATCCACATATTCCGGCTTGAGGCTCACTACTTCCAATCCTTGCGGCAGAAGCGTCTGAACCGACAAATGATGCGTTCCCGGTTCTTTATCGCTCAGGTCAAGAATGGCTTTGATCTCATCCCGACGAGCAGCAGCAAAAACAGAGCGCGGCCCACGTAATTTTACCTTGATGTCAGAAACGCTCGGCGTCACCCTGGCACGATCCGGCGCTCCAATAAACGTCACCGGAACAGAAACGGACGAATCCATCACCGGATTCTGATCGCTCATCACGAAGAACCAAAGAACCGTCGCTCCCACGAGAGCGAATAATTTAACCACGAATTTGTGGCGAAAGATCCCCAAGAGCCCGTCCATCATTTCTGCCTCCAATTCGCGATCGTTTCCCGAATGCTGACAGATTCAGGTGAAAAAATCGGCTCCAGGTAAGCTTTAAGCTGATCAGCAGTCAGCCGGCGGGTGATGCGCCCCTCTTCCGCCACCGATACGACGCCCGTCTCCTCGCTGACCACGATGATCAACGCATCACATTGCTCCGATAGGCCGATAGCCGCCCGGTGGCGTGTGCCTAATTCCGAGGAAAGCCGCCGGTTTTCCGTGAGCGGCAGCAGACAGCCTGCCGCGACGAGGCGCTTGCCGCGTATGACAGCAGCTCCGTCATGCAGGGGCGTATTGGGAATAAAAACGTTCATGAGAAAATCAGCCGTCACCAGCCCGTCGATTTGAATGCCGGAGGCGCAGATATCATTGAGACCCATGTTACGCTCCACCACGATGAGCGCACCGATCTTCTTCTCCGCCATCAGAAAAACGGCCCGAGTCAGCTCATTCACTAAGGAACGCGCCTCTTCGTCGTTTAAAAATACGGAACGGCCAAAAAATTTCCCCTGCCCCACATGTTCCAGCGTCCGCCGCAGCTCCGGCTGAAAGACAATGGGCAGCGCCAGAAAAAGAAGGGTTACGGTCTTTTGCAGCAGCCAGAAGATCGCATGAAGTTCCATCCAGTTGCTCACGAGGGTCAGTCCCATGAGGATAATGAGCCCCTTGACCAACGTGATGGCCCTGGTATCTTCCAACATTTCGTAGGTCTTATAAAGAATGATGGCCACTAACAGGATGTCCAGCGCGTCCCGCAGCCCAATGGTAGAGAAAAGCCCCTGAAGATGCTCCGGGAGCGCCAGGGAAGATACCGTCAGCTCATTTATATCCATCCTCATCCCCCCTGTTTTGTAAAATAAACGTCTCCGCGGAGCTCATCTCACCGAATCGCCTTTGACGTTCAGCGGTTCTGCCTAAACGTCGTGTGTAGAATGCTTTTATTATGCGGTCTATTGCTGACAAAAAAATGAAAATCGCCCCGGCCAGACCAATCGGTCAATCGACGACTTCTTTCAGGGATTTTCGCGCCAGCGGCAGCTTAGCCAAAATATCCCCCGCTAAAAGGCCTTCGGCTTTTTCTTCCGCAGCCAAATCCCCCGCTGCACCGTGGAGATAAACGCCCAAGAGCGCCGCTTCTTCCGGAGAAGCGGTCTGCCGGAGAAGCCCGGCGATGGTACCCGCCAAAACGTCCCCCGTTCCGGCAGTAGCCATGCCGGCATTCCCCGTAGAGGTCAAAAAGACACGACCATCCGGCAGGGCCACAATGGTGCACTCACTCTTCACGGCCACAATGGCCTGCCAATCGGCAGCCGCCTTCCGGCAAAGCGGGATGAGCTCTTCCCGTAAAGCGGGGATCGTGATGCCCAAAAGGGCCGCCATTTCCCCCAGATGCGGTGTCAGAATGACGGGCGCAGAAAGCGCCGCCAGTTCCTCCGTATGCCCCACGAAAGCAAACAGCGCATCTGCGTCAAGAACGCAGGGCTTCCGAGCTTCTTTGACAAACCGGCGCAGGAGTTCTCCCGTCTCACTGGCCCGCCCCAATCCCGGTCCCAGCAGTATCCCGTCATAATCTGACGCCAACTGCTTCAAAGGCTCCAAAGCTTTATCGCCGAGAACTCCCGCCGTACTTTCCGGCAGCGGCCGCGTCATAACCTCCGTCAGCTTGGCTGCTAATATGCCTTGCAGTCCGGCCGCTACGGCCAACACCGCAATCCCCGCCCCGGCCCGAAGGATAGCCTCACCGCAAAGAGCCGCCGCACCGGTCATGCCCCGCGATCCGGCCACAGCCAAAATGCGGCCGCAGGATCCCTTATGCGCATCCAACGGGCGCGGCAAAAGCATCGCCCGCGCCCGATTTCGATCTAAATATTCTTGGCGAATGGTCTCGTCCGAAAGTAGCGTCGGCGGCAGACTGATGTCATCTACCACCAGCCGGCCCGCACAGGCCGCACCGGGGCAAAAGAAATGTCCTGTCTTGGGAAGGCCGAAGGTCACGGTCACTTGCGCCTTTATCGCCGCTTCACTGACCCGGCCGCTGTCCGCCTCAACGCCGCTGGGAACGTCAATGGCCACCACCGGCAGTCCCGAATCGTTCACCATAGAAATTAAACGGAGCAAAGGTTCCCGCAGAGCGCCTTTCATCCCTGTCCCCAAAAGACCATCCACCACGCCATCCGCCAAGCGAAGGAGCAGGCCCAATTTCTCCCAATCCCGTTCCGTTTGCAGCGTCTGAAAAGAAAGTCCCAATTTCTTGCAGATATCGTAATTGAGCGCCGCTGCCGGCGACCATTTATCGATATCACCCGCCAGCACCAGTCTTACGACCGCGCCCCGGTTGAACAAATGACGAGCCGCGACGAGCGCATCACCGCCGTTATTTCCCGGCCCGGCTAAAATGCAGACAGTCCGTCCCGCTACTTCCCCCAGCGTTTCAGTCACGACGCCCGTCACGGCTCGTCCGGCATTTTCCATGAGAATGACTTCCGAAATGCCGAATTTTTCTGCCGCCGCCGTATCAATTCGGTGCATTTCATCCGCTACAGCGATCTTCATTTTGCAATCCTCCTTCACCGGCAAAAAAGAGAGGCTGCCGCGCATGACGACAACCCCTGAACCTGCTTTTCATTATCTTGCCACCAAGGTTCCTTCGGCCATTTTATACGTGCGGGCAATCAAAATCTCTACGCGGCGATTCTGGCTGCGTCCCTCTTCCGTACTGTTCGTTGCCGCCGGTCGATACTCGCTGTAGCCGATAGCACTGAACCGAGCCGGATCAAGGGCCGGATTGGATGCCAGAAGAAACTTCATAAAGTTCAGCGCCCGAGCCGAACTCAGTTCCCAGTTCGACGGATACTGCGCCGTACTGATGGGCACATTATCCGTATGCCCCGAGATGATGACCCGTTCCGGGATTGCCCCTAAAAGGCCTGCTACCACCGGTCCCACCAATTGTGATTCCGGAACCAGTTCCGCCGAGCCCGACGGAAAGAGTGCCTTCTCCTTGATCCGAATGAGAAGCCCATCCTCGGTCATGTTCGCGTGGAGATCATTCTCTAAATGGTTCTCCCGAATATATTCATCCAATGTCTGCTGCAGTTTCTCCAGTGTCTGATTTTCTACGATATAAGGGTTCGTCCCCTCTTCCATGGGACCGCTGCCCGTCCCCGAAGCCGTCGACCCGGCAAGTCCCGCTCCGGTGAGCAAAGAAACACCGCTGCTGCCCATGCTGAACGCCTTATGAAAAGCCTGCGCCATTTCCACCACTTTTCCCTGATCCGTTTGCGACATGCAGAAGAGACAGAGAAACAGGGCCAAGAGCAGCGTCATCAAATCCGAATAGGGTAAGAGCCAAGCCTCGCCCGCTTCTTCTTCATGAGGGGGGCCGTGCTTTTTCTTTGCCATAGATTTATCCCTCCGACTTAATGGCAGCCCGTTCGGACTGTGGAATGAATACCATCAATTTAGCTTCAATGGCCGTAGGTGAATCGCCGGCCTGTAAGGACAGAATACCTTCAATGATCATGCGTTTCTGACCGATCTCCATCTCGGAAAAAACCTTCAGCTTATTGGCAAAAGGAAGCCAGAGCACGTAACCCGTATAAATACCCAAGATCGTGGCGACGAAGGCCGATGCAATGGCGTGGCCCAATTTGTCAATATCATTCATGTTGCCGAGGGCGGCAATAAGTCCGACAACCGCGCCCAAAACGCCCAGCGTCGGCGCGTAAGTTCCGGCCTGCGTAAACATGGAGCGCCCCTCCATGTGCCGCGACTGCATGATAGACAGCTCCGCATCCAATACGTCGCTGACGAATTCCGGATCCATACCGTCAATGACCATGCTCAATCCCGTTTTAAAGAAAGGATCCTGAATCTCCTGCACCTTGCTTTCCAAGGCTAGAATTCCTTCCCGCCGGGCGATCTGAGACAGCTCGATGAAAAGTTTAACCAGCTCGTTGCGCTTCTGAAGGGCTGGACGATGCAGCGTTTTCTTCAACAAAGTCGGAAAATTTTTCATATTTTCCATGGGAAATCCCGTAAACAAACAGGAAAACGTACCACAGATAATGATCAAAAAGGCGGCTGGGTTATTCATGGCCGAGATCGGCGCCCCCTTGAGGATCATGCCGACGAAGACCGAGACTATCCCCATAGCCAAACCGACGACGGTTGATGTTTCCAAAATAAGTCCCCCTCTTTTCCCTGATAATCCTGCCGCCCGCAAACATCCCTTCCTTAGATGTCCCCCATGCACACGCGGCAGTGCTTATGCAGCTTATATTATATCCCAATGCGAGCGCCGAATAAAGCGCCCCATAAAATCCTCCGCCCCCTCGAAAGGAATCCTTACTTTCATAAATCAGTGTTCATGTCTATTATTCCATAAAATCGGAAAAATTCCTACCCTTTTCTTAAGAAAATTTTTGAAAAATTCCCCTGTCAAGAGCAAAGGAGAAATTTTATAGGAAAATTTTCCTTATAGGAATATTTTCCAAGATTCTTCATATTTTATATTGATTATGAGAAATTGCTTAAAAATAAACGCTTTGTTACCCCTTAAAATTTTTCGCCGCCCGATAAACGACCTGATTTCACCGAATAGGAACTACGAGAAACAGGGCCGCAGCCCTTCCTATCATACTTTTTTCTCAAATTTTCCCCGCCGCATACGACAGCCGTCCCTTTCTCCCTCAAAATTATTTTTTCTCTCTCTACCGGCATACAAAAAAACATGATATAATCTACTATACCATAATCAATAATTATTTCGGAGGGAAAACGCATGAGAAAACTGCCCGTTGAGCTGCGCCAACTGGAATATTTCCAAATGGCCGCCCGCTTGCGAAACCTGACGCGAGCCGCAGAGCGCCTGCACGTCTCACAACCCAATGTAACGGTGGCCATCAAGAAATTAGAACACGAGCTGGGTATCCAGCTCTTCGATCGCAGCCAGAAACAACTCTCTTTGACCCCCGAAGGCATCGTTTTCCTAAACCGGGCGGATATCGCCCTGCAAACCATCCATGACGCCATTTTGGAATTAGAGGACTATAAACAACTCCAGAAGGGGACCATCCGAATCGGCATCCCCCCTATGATCGGCGCTTATCTCTTTCCCCGCATCTTCTCAAACTTCCAACAGCAGCACCCCCATCTTTCCATCTATCTCTATGAAGAAGGCTCCATGGCCATTCGCGAAAAATTAGAAGGAGACGATCTTGATTTCGGCATCGTCATCATTTCGGACGCCGCCCCCACACTGCAGGCTCTGCCCATGGCGACCTGTCAAACGGTCGTAGGCGTCCCGTTGAACCATCCGTTGGCCGCCAAAAAGTCGCTGACTTACGCCGATATCGGCGCGTCAAACCTCATCATGATGAAAGATGGTTCCTTCCTCCGTTCGCAGCTTTTAGATGCATTTCGACTCGCCAGTATTACCCCCAACATCGTCTTAGAATCTAACCAGATCGAGACGCTGAAAGCGTTAATCCGAAACGGTGTGGGCATCTCGCTTTTCCTTGATTTTGTACTGGAAAACGTACCCGGCATCGTCGCTTTGCCCCTTGATCCTCCCTTGCACTACGAGCTGGGCATGGCATGGAAAAAGGACCGCTACGTTTCCAAAGCGGCCCAGGCGTTCATCGATTTCTGCCGAGATTCGCTCATTCACTGACGGATTCGCCGTCTACCGATAGCACCCAATCCTAAAATCTGCAATTTCCTGAGGAGGTACCTGTTGCATGGCCTATATTAACGAAAATTATCTCAAGCTGCCGGGCAATTACCTGTTTGCTGAGGTCGCCCGCCGCGTTACCGCATTCAAAGACGCCCATCCCGAGGCAAAGATCATTCGCCTCGGCATCGGTGACGTGACGCTGCCGCTTCCGGCCGCTTCCGTGGCCGCCATGGAAAAAGCCGTGACCGAAATGGGACGCAAGGAGAGCTTCCGCGGCTACGGCCCGGAACAGGGCTACGATTTTCTCATCGACGCCATCATTGAACATAATTATACGAGCCGCGGACTCCGGGTGGAACAGGATGAAGTCTTCGTCAGCGACGGTTCCAAAAGTGACTGCGGCAATATTCAGGAGATCTTTGGCGTCAATAACGTAGTAGCCATCACGGATCCCGTTTATCCCGTTTACCTGGACACCAATGTCATGGCGGGACGCACTGGAAAACTCCAGGCCGACGGCCATTTTTCCGGCGTCGTTTACCTCCCTTCTCATGCCGAAAACGACTTTTCTCCGGCCCTGCCCAAGGAACGAGTAGACATGCTCTACCTCTGCTGCCCTAACAATCCCACCGGCACCACCCTGTCAAAAGCCGCCCTGCAAAAGTGGGTCGACTACGCCAAGGCCAACGACACGGTGATTCTCTTCGATGCAGCCTATGCCGCCTATATCACGGAACCGGACGTCCCCCGCTCCATTTATGAAATGGAGGGCGCCCGGGACGTAGCGATTGAATTTCGTTCCTTTTCCAAGACGGCGGGCTTCACCGGAACCCGCTGTGGCTATACCGTAGTGCCGAAAACGGTCGCCGCTCGGGCTGAGGACGGCTCTTCCCATCCTCTGAACGCTCTCTGGAATCGCCGCCACTCCACAAAATTTAACGGTACCGCTTACATCGTTCAACGCGGCGCGGCCGCCATCTACACCCCAGAGGGGCAGCGGCAGGTGAAGGAAAATATTGCCTACTATATGGAAAATGCCCGCATCATCCGAGAGGGTCTGAAGGCCGCCGGGCTGACCGTATTCGGCGGCGTCAATGCCCCCTACCTCTGGCTCAGGACCCCGAATAACATGAAGTCATGGGATTTCTTCGATAAACTCTTGACAGAAGTGCATATCGTCGGTACACCGGGTGTAGGCTTCGGCCCCTGCGGTGAAGGCTATTTCCGCCTCACTGCCTTCGGTGACCGCGCCGCCACCGAAGAGGCCATCCAACGCATCAAGACACAGCTTACTCTTTGAGTTGAACGGCCGCAGCGGTGATCGTTGTGACATACGGCCTCACGAAAAGGCAACCATATCCCCCGCTTTTCTGCAAACGGGAAAAGGAGCGCTCCTAAAATGAGGAGCGCTCCTTTTTGTGTCAACTTTCTGGCCGAAGGATAGGCACTTATGCCTTTCCCCCTGACAAATCGAAAACATCCCGGCCCTGAAGCCTTCAGGCCGCGCTAAGCGTCGTTCTTGATAATTCAGGCTTGTCCCGCCAACCGCTTATAACTGGCCAGCCGTGCTTTGGCATCCTGTTCCGTTTTATCGTAAAGCTGCTGCGCGATGTCAGGGAACGCCCGCTTAAGCGAAGAATAGCGTACCTCCCCTTGCAAAAATTCCTGAAAGTCCGCCGTGGGCTCTTTTGAATCCAAGCTGAAGGGATTTTTATCCGTTCCGACCAATTCGGGATTGTAACGGTAGGTCGCCCAATACCCGGCCGCAACGGCGCGCTTTTCTTCTTCCTGCGTCTTGCCCATGCCGATGCGAATGCCGTGATTGATACAAGGGGCGTAGGCAATAATGAGCGACGGTCCATGATACGCCTCTGCTTCAGCAATGGCCTTGAGCGCCTGATTCTTATCCGAACCCATGCATATCTGGGCCACGTAAACATAGCCATAACTCATGGCCATCATACCCAGATCCTTCTTTTTCGTCTTCTTGCCGGTAGCGGCAAATTGAGCTACCGCCGCCGTGGGTGTCGCCTTGGATGACTGTCCGCCCGTATTGGAATAAACTTCGGTATCTAAGACGAGGACGTTGACGTCTTCCCCGGCGGCCAACACATGATCCAGTCCGCCGTAGCCGATATCATAGGCCCAACCGTCGCCACCGATGATCCATTGGGAGCGCTTGACGAAGAAATCTTTCTTATCGTAGATCTTTTGGAGGATCGCGTCGCTGCCTTTTTCCGCCTCTAAAAGCGCCGCCAGCTTATCAGCCCGCGCCCGGGTCCCTTCTCCTTCCGACAGGTTCTCCAGCCAATCTTCCATAGCGGCCTTGAGATCGGCGCTCACCGTTCCCTTTGCCAGAACCCCTTTCACGTCGTCGGCCAGCGTCTCCCGTACCGCCTTAACTCCTAAGAACATCCCTAAGCCGTACTCCGCGTTATCCTCGAAAAGGGAGTTGGCCCAAGCCGGGCCGTACCCTAAATGATTTTTCGTGTAGGGCATCGCCGGGGCCGAAGCGCCCCAGATAGAGGAGCATCCCGTAGCGTTGGCGATCATCATACGGTCGCCGAAAAGTTGAGTGATCAACTTGACGTAAGGCGTTTCGCCGCAGCCTGCGCAGGCGCCGGAAAATTCAAAGAGCGGCTGCTCGAACTGGCTGCCCTTCACCGTCTTTTTATTCATGGGGTTGGACTTCGGCGCCACCGTGTTGATACCAAAATCAAAGATCGGCTGCTTATCGATCTGAGTCGCCAGCGGCTTCATGATGAGGGCCTTGCCTTTGGGTGCCGGGCAAATGTCAGCGCAGTTACCGCAGCCAAGGCAGTCCTTCACCGACACCGCCATGGTAAAGCTCAACCCTTTTGCTCCCATGGCAGGCTTAAACTCCATGCCCTGGGGTACCTTTTCGATCTCCTCGTCGGTGGTCAGCACCGGGCGAATCGCCGCGTGAGGGCAAACGAAAGCACATTGGTTACACTGGATGCAGAGATCCGCCTGCCATTCCGGCACGTCGATGGCCACGCCACGCTTCTCATAGGCCGCGCTGCCGCTGGGAAATGTACCATCCTCCATGCCGTAGGCAAAGGTGGAGACGGGCAGCTTTTCCCCTTCCTGCCGGTTCATCACATCCTGTACCTTCGTGACAAATTCCGGGGCATTTACCGCCGGTTTGGGCTCGTCCGCCGCTTCTTTCCAAGCAGCGGGCACCTCGATCTCAATGAGGGCCGCCGGATCGATGCCCTTATCAATGGCACCATTGTTCATGTCGATGACCTTCTGGCCCTTATTGCCATAGGTCTCCACCACAGAATCCTTCAGATACGCCACTGCTTTATCCAAGGGAATAATATTCGCCAACTTGAAGAAGGCTGACTGCATGATCATGTTGAAGCGCCCGCCTAAGCCCAATTCCTGGGCAATCTTCACCGCGTTGATGATGTAAAATTTAATATCGTTCTGCGCGATGTAACGACGCATGGCAGCAGGGAGCTGGGTCTCCAATTCCTCTTTTGACCAAGTGGTATTGAGGAGGAAGGTGCCTCCTTTTTTCAGTCCGGCTAAAAGGTCATAGGAATGGACGTAGGACTCCTTGGAACAGGAAATGAAATTCGCCTTATTGATGAGATATGGCGAACGGATAATGGACTTTCCGAAGCGCAGATGGGAGATGGTAATGCCGCCTGATTTTTTGGAATCGTAGGCAAAATAGGCCTGCGCGTACATGTCCGTATTGTCGCCGATGATCTTAATGGCGCTCTTATTCGCTCCCACCGTGCCGTCGGAGCCGAAGCCCCAGAACTTACATGCGGTGGTGCCTTCCGGCGTGAGATCCACGTCACTCTTCACCGGAGCCAGGGAAAGACCGGTCACATCATCTTCAATGCCGATGGTAAAGCTGTTTTTCGGCTTCTCCTTCAAGAGTTCTTCGTAAACGGCGAAAATCTGATCCGGCGTGACATCTTTTCCGCCCAATCCGTAACGGCCCCCCACGACGAGTGGCTTCCCCGCTTCCTCGTAGAAAGCGTTCCTGACGTCGAGATAAAGGGGTTCCCCCAAAGCCCCCGGCTCCTTCGTGCGGTCTAAGACGGCGATCTTCTTCACCGTCTTGGGAAGCTGCCGGAAAAAATGTTTCAGCGAGAAGGGGCGATAGAGATGCACCGTCATCACGCCCACCTTTTCCCCAGCATTATTCAGATAATCCGCCACCTCGGCGGCGGCCTCGCAGACAGAACCCATGGCGATGATGACGCGATCCGCATCCTTCGCCCCGTGATAATCAAAGAGATGATGTTCCCGGCCCGTAATGGCGGAAAGCTCCTTCATGGTCTTTTCCACTAAATCGGGAATGGCTTCGTAATAGGAATTGACCGCTTCCCGGGTTTGGAAATAGATATCCGGGTTCTGGCTAGTGCCGCGAATGACCGGATGATCAGGATTCAAGGCCCGATGCCGGAAAGCCTCTACCGCTTCCCAATCCAAGAGTTTGCCTAAATCTTCATAGTCCACCACTTCGATCTTCTGGATCTCGTGGGAAGTACGAAAGCCGTCAAAAAAGTTGATGAAGGGCACCCGGCCTTTGATCGCCGCCAAATGCGCCACCGCCCCCAGATCCATCACCTGCTGAACGCTGGACTCCGCCAGTATGGCCACGCCGGTCTGCCGGGCTGCCATGACATCCTGATGATCCCCGAAAATATTCAGGCTGGAAGTCGCCAAAGCGCGAGCGCTCACATGGAACACGCCCGGCAAAAGTTCACCGGAAATTTTATACATATTGGGAAGCATCAGCATCATCCCCTGGGACGCCGTGTAAGTCGTCGTTAACGCCCCGCCCTGGAGCGAGCCATGAACTGCCCCGGCCGCGCCGCCTTCCGACTGAAGTTCCACCAGCCGAACCGGCTGTCCGAACAGGTTCTTATGCCCGTGAGCCGCCATTTCATCCACATGTTCCGCCATGGGGGACGACGGCGTGATGGGATAGATCGCGGCGACATCCGTAAACGCGTAAGAAATGTATGCCGCTGCCGTATTGCCGTCCATGGTCTTCATCTTTTTGCTCATAATGTGACGGTTCCTCCTTAAAATATCTGTCCTGAAATACGGGACGGACGCCGGTGCCGAAGCGCCAAACGCCCATTATATTGATTATACACCGGCCCAAATAAATTGTAAATGAACGAAAAAAGCCTTACGGCATGTATCCTTGTATACATGCCGTAAGGCTTTTTCATAGCAGCAGTAACTCTCATCGCTTGCGGGCCATCCCCGGCGCGATGAGACCGATATCCATGCCCCGGCCAATGCGGGCTAAATCTCTTTCCGTTTCCGCTCGCAGCACATAATAGCTGCCGCAGGTATCACACGACAAGACGATGGAATTTCCTCGAATATCCGCGGAAATGAGACCGCTGCCGCACGGGCAGATGATATCACCCTGCGTCGCCATCTCATGCACGCGATTGAGGGCTTCTAAAAGAATGGGCTGTTTCTCAATGAAATTCTTTCCATCCTGGGGATGAAGCGCCTCAAATTCCGCCTGATTAAATGCCAAAAGTTCCGCAATCAAGCGGCGCCGCCCAATATAGCCCAACTCAAAGTGATCGTACTGGCAGAATATTTTTTCCAGCCGAATCTGCGGTAAGCTTTTGAGGGAATAAACGGCACGGCTCTCATTGCCGCAAAGGACGCAGCCTACGGTGAAAACGATCTGTCGTCCCCCAGCGTTACGTTCGCAAACGACCTGCGTTTGCCCGCAGCGGTCGCAGCGCAGCACAGTACGATTCGCCGTAAAGTAGGGAATATCATGCACGTGCACCTTGCCGCAGCGCTGACAATAAAACGCCGCCGAACACGCTTCCCGAATAAGCACCGCTGCCACCCCTTCCTGCTTCGTCGTCTGATTTTCCGCATGGAGATAATTTCGCTGTCATCCGGCAAAATCCTTCTTTCCCATCAGAGAAAGCAAAATTATTTTCTTCGTAAAAAGCGCCGCAGCCCAACATGGGCCCGGCGCTCAGCGGGTATCGTCAATATGGAAAACAAAGGCCCGGGGAACTTTTTCCTGCCGAAAAATTAGATCATAAAGCGAGAGCAGCGTTCACAAAATCACGGAACAGAGGATGCGGCGCATTGGGGCGCGATTTAAGCTCCGGGTGGAACTGGGAACCCACAAACCACGGATGCGCCTTCACCTCAACTACTTCTACCAGGCTGTCGTCGGGAAGCGTACCGGCGATGACCATCCCTGCCGCGGTAAACTGATCGCGGTACGCATTGTTAAATTCAAAGCGGTGACGATGACGCTCGTTGATATTCTCTTCCCCATAGGCAGCGTATGTGTGGGTTCCTTCCCTCAGCTTGCAGGGATAAGATCCAAGGCGCATCGTACCGCCTTTTTTCACCACGTTCACCTGGGAATCCATCAGCGCGATGACCGGATGGGGTGTCTCGACATTAAACTCGGCGCTGTGCGCGTCAGGCAATGCACAGACATGACGGGCGAACTCTATGACAGCGCACTGCATTCCAAGACAAAGTCCCAGAAAGGGGATCTTATTCTCCCGAGCATATTGAATGGCACGAATCTTGCCTTCCACACCGCGATCACCGAAGCCGCCGGGCACTAAGATCCCCTTGCAGCCTGCGAATACTTCGGCCATGTCCATTTCCGGCGCTTCGATCTCCTCGGAATTGACCCACGCGATGCGGACTTCTGTATCATTGGCAATGCCCGCGTGATGCAGTGCCTCGGTGACAGACATATAAGCGTCAGGAAGAGCGACGTATTTTCCCACCACGGCGATCTTGACCTTCTTCACCGGATGATGAATCTTATACACCATCTTCTCCCACGCTTCCATATTGGCGGGAGAGACGTCCATATTCAACTTCTCCAGAACGATGCGGTCAAGGCCTTCCCGCTGCATCATCAGCGGCACCTCGTAAATGGTATCAGCGGTGCGGTTTTCGATGACCGCATTGACGTCCACATCGCAAAAGAGAGCCAGCTTTTCCCGCATTTCCTCCGAAAGAGGCTTCGCCGTCCGACAGACGAGGATATCCGGCTGAATCCCGATCCCCCGCAATTCCTTAACGCTGTGCTGGGTGGGTTTTGTCTTGAGTTCCCCGGCAGCGGAGATGTACGGCACCAGGGTCACATGGATGTACAGGACATCGTTTTTTCCCACTTCCTTCTTTACCTGACGGATCGCTTCAATGAAAGGCAGACTCTCAATATCGCCCACCGTCCCGCCGATCTCGGTAATAACCACTTCCGCGTTATCCGCCTTCGCCACATCGTAGACCCGCTGCTTGATCTCATTGGTAATATGGGGAATGACCTGTACCGTGCTGCCCAAATAATCTCCCTGACGCTCCTTGTTAAGTACTGACCAGTACACTTTCCCGGCCGTAATATTGGACATCTTCGTCAGGTTAATGTCAATGAAGCGCTCATAATGGCCCAAATCCAAATCCGTCTCCGCGCCGTCGTCGGTGACGAAAACTTCTCCGTGCTGATAGGGACTCATCGTCCCTGGATCAATATTGATGTAAGGATCAAACTTCTGGATGGTGACCCGAATCCCCCGGCTCTTCAAAAGCCGTCCCAAAGACGCCGCCGTAATGCCCTTCCCCAAAGACGACACCACACCGCCCGTAACGAAAATGTACTTTGCCATACTGACCCTCCTGCTCGGACTTTCGAAAATACCGCGCCCACGCGCCGCACTCGTTTATACTCCTTCCGGACGCGCCGGAATCAACCCTCCTGGATACTTTCCAAAAGCTTTTCTCGGCGCCGGGTGGATTTCGCGGCTCCTCCAGAAGAAGCGGCCGCTGCCGGGCCATGGGAACGTTTAGTCTCCGAAGGGCTCCACTCCGTCAGTCCCCAGAGGCCCTTCCCCACGTACTGAAATCGGCTGTCCATGTTGATCAGGGTATAGACTTCGGAAATGGCGCGGGACAGCGATTGCACCGGTTTGGCCTTCTTTTCGATAACTTCCAATACCAAATCCTTATAATAGCACGGTTCGCCCTTCGCGGACAAAATGTGATAAGCCACATCTGTCTCGGCGCTCTGTAAATAATTCATCTCTCTTCCCTCTCTTTTATTAAACTGCGGCGCAGAAAATATCGTCGGCGCTTCCTGATGAGGCCACCGGCTCTACATCTTCTGCGGCGCGGATATCCCCAAAATATTCAGCGCATGGCGGATGACCTGCTGCGCTTTCCCCGCCAAGGCCAGCCGCGCTCTCGCCAGCGGCTTTTCCACCCCCATGATGCGGCATTTACTGTAGAAGCTGTGGAAGGCCGCCGCTGTATCGTACGCGAAGCGGGCGATACGCTGGGGCGCGTAATCGGCCGCCGCCCGTTCTATCTCATCGGGGTATTCAATGATTTTTTTGATGAGCGCGATCTCCGTTTCATCTGTCAACTGCATGAGATCCGGCTCCTCGTCCACGGTCAGCCCCGCCTCTTTTGCCTGCCGGAAAATACTGGCGATGCGGGCATGAGCGTACTGAATATAGTAGACGGGGTTTTCATTGGACTGACTCTTAGCCAGATCCAGATCAAAATCCAGCTGGCTGTCCAGCGAGCGCATAACGAAAAAATAACGAGCCGCGTCAGTGCCCACTTCTTCTATGAGCTCCGCTAAAGTCACGCTCTCTCCGGTTCGTTTAGACATCTTCACCAGTTCGCCGCCCCGATACAGACTGACCATTTGAAGAAGCAGCACCGTGAGCCGTGACGGATCATATCCCAAAGCCGCCATGGCCGCCTTCACCCGACAAACGTAGCCATGATGGTCGGCCCCCCAGAGATTGATGAGGGTGCCAAAACCCCGTTCGAATTTATCCCGATGGTAGGCAATATCCGCCGCCAAATAGGTAGGTTCTCCGTTCTCCCGAACGACGACCCGATCCTTATCGTCTCCGTAGTCCGTAGAGCGAAACCACAGTGCCCCGTCCTTTTCATAGACCGCCCCCTTGGTGCGAAGCTCCGCAATGGCTGTCTGCACCTTTTCCGGGTGTAGATTTCGCTCGCTGAACCAGACGTCAAAGCGCACATTAAAGGCTGCTAAATCTTCCTGCAACGCCGCTAACTTTTCCTGCAGCGCCACTTCCCGAAAAGCCTGCAGCCGCTCTGCCTCCGGCATGGCTAAATAGCGATCCCCTTCTTTCGCCGCGATGCGCTCCGCCGTAGCGATAATATCGGCCCCGTGATATCCGTTCTCGGGAAAGACAGCTGCACGGTCAAAAAGCTCCAGATAGCGGGCGTTCACCGAAGCCGCTAAAATATCGATTTGATTCCCCGCGTCATTGATGTAATACTCGCTTCGCACGGGATACCCCGCCACCCGCAAAAGGTTCACCAGGGCGCTTCCCACCGCCGCCCCGCGGCCATGTCCCACATGGAGCGGTCCCGTAGGATTGGCGCTGACATATTCCACCATCACCGGTTCCCGTTCTTTGGCCAAGAGCGTCCCGTAGGCTTCCCCCTGATCGATGGCCTGGCTCAGCGCATCGTAAAGGACATCCGCCCGCAGAAAGAAATTGATGAAGCCCGGTCCGGCGATCTCCGCCCGGTCCAGCTCGGCGAGGTGCAAACGGCTGACGATCGTCTCCGCAATGCGGCGCGGATTTTGGCGAAAGATGCGGGCCGACTGCATGGCAAAATTGGTGGCGAAGTCCCCCATCTCTTTTTGCGGCGGCACTTCAAGGGCCACCGCCGGCATCTCTCCCCGGGAAAGCACCCCTTCCGCCATGGCCTCTTCCGCCGCGGCCCAGACAGCTCTTGCCAAATGATCCTTGATATCCAAAGACATTCCCCTCCATCCCAGCGCTTCCATCCCCAACCGTCCGCCCCCTCGCGGCGAACTTCCGCGCTAATTCAAGCGGCTGATTTCGCCCTCCGCCGCGCTTATTTCAATGTGTAACTCGTTCTGCGTCTCCGCCTGGCCATTGACCGACAGGGCGTAACTCACATCCACCTGTCCTGAAACCGTACCGTAGACGACGTTCACCGCTTCGGTACGCACCGCTAATTCTAAATTTCCGTACGGTGTCTGATACTGGCTGACGCTGGCTGCCCGCGCATCGAATCGCTGCTCCTGAGTGACCGCCCCGGAACGCAGAAGAACCACCGAGTCCGGCGCGATCTTCAGCACCGTGGAAATGTGTCCGGCGCCGTCCATCACATGATCGTCATAAAGGACGTAATGCCTGCCGTTCCGACAATAGTGGCGGCCTTCCGCCACCATCTCAATCCGGCTCTTTTCCCCTTCCGTATCGGTCTGCTCGCCCCGCACTTTGACGATTACCTTTTCCATCCATTCACCTCGTCCTGTAAAACACTTAGAATTTATTATACGACACCCGGCCCGTTCCGTCTATGGGGATTTTTTGCGAAAAGGTACGAAAACGAAAAAGAGGCCTGCGTTCACAGGCCCCGCAAAAAATGGCTCCACTCTTCGGAATTCATCCCAGACGCTTCAAGGTCACGGTAAAGGTAGTTCCCTCGCCCGGCTGGCTCGTTACTTTGATTCCGCCGTCGTGAAGGTGCACGATCTCCCGGGCGATGGCCAGGCCTAAGCCGTTGCCTCCCATCTCCCGGGAACGTGCCTTGTCCACGCGATAAAACCGATCAAAGATCCGCTGCTGATCCTCCGGCGCAATGCCAATACCGGTATCCGTCACTGCAAACAGGATCTTCCCCGCTGCTGGTTCCGCCAGGCGCACCGTGACGGAACCGCCTTCCGGCGTATATTTCACTGCGTTGTCCACCAGAATGAGCATGAGCTGTTTGATTTTCTGCTCATCGACTTTCGCTGTCAGCGCGGCGGCACCTTCCCGCCGCAGCGTCAGCCGCTTCTTTTCCGCCAAAGGCTGCATGAGGCGTATCGTCTGATCCACCGCCGCCGCCAGATCCACCTTCGTGAGCTTAAGCTTTAAGGCCTCATTGTCGCTTCGGGCCACCACCAAAAGATCGCTGACCAGTTTCGTCATCTTGGTCACTTCATCATGCACATCGCCGATGACCTGTTTCAGGAAAGGTGAGGTGATGGAAGGATCACTCTCTAAAATTTCCGCCGAGGCCAACACCACCGAGAGAGGCGTCCGCAGCTCATGAGAAGCGTCCGCGGCGAACTGACGCTGTTTTTCGTAAGCTTCCCGCAGGGGAACAATCGCCTTCCCGGCCATGATATAGCCGATGCCGGTGGTGATGAGAAGAGCCACTACCGCCAAGATAGTCAGCGTATAGGTCGCCTTTTGAAGGCCCCGATAGACCGCTGATATTTCTTTGCCCACGTACACGGTGCCCACCAGAACGCTATCTACGACAATGGGATGCGAGGCCATCATGACCCGCACGTCGGTATTCTTGAAGCTTTGACTGAATACTGCCACGTCGCCCAATTCATCCTCCCGCCCCTTCCAATCCGCGATGACGCTCAAAACGAAGGGCTCAATGGAAAAGGAAGCGCGGGAAAAATTCATCATGCGTCCCTCGGTGTCGAACACATAGAAAAAGAGGCGGTCCTGATAGCCTTTGAGTTCGAAGCCGTCATCGAAATGAAGCTCCGGGTGCTGCACCAACACCGCCTGGCCCGCGGCGACGTTTTTCGCCATGTCCATGAGTTCTCGTGCCTGCTCAGAGGATACCGCCCATTTCATGCTGAAATGCATGAGGAAGATGAATACGCTGAGAAACACCGCCATGATAATGGAATAATAGAGGGTAAGCTGCCATCGGCTGTGCCGAAATACGTTCGTGGTCAATCAGGCTCACTCCGCTTCCAGCTTATAACCGACGCCGCGGATGGTATGAATCATGGTTTTGCCGTCTCCTAAATCGAGCTTCTTGCGGATGAGTTTCACATAAGAATCGATATTGTTAGAGCTGACCTCGGATTCCAGCCCCCAAATACGGTCGAGAATGATCTCTCTCGGCACCACAATGCCAAGATTTTGTGCCAGAAGATCAAAGATCTGAAATTCCCGGGGGGAGAGCTGAATGACCTGATCCTGCTTCTTTAAGACCTTAGCGGTGCGATTCAGCGTGAATTCCCCCACCTGCACCACGTCTTGCTGAATCTTTTGGCTGCTGCGGCGCCCCAACGCCCGCAGGCGGGCCAAAAGCTCCGCAACCTCAAAGGGTTTAACGAGATAATCGTCGGCACCGGCATCGAGTCCCGTCACTCGATCTTCCACCGCATCCCGCGCTGTCAACATCAGGATCGCCTTCTCGTAGCCGCTTTCCCGAAGGCGGCGGCAGGCGTCCACGCCGCTCTCCCCCGGCATCATCCAGTCAAGGATCAGCACATCGTAATCGTCATAGGTGGCGTACTCATATATTTCATCGCCCCGGGTCACCCACTCCACCGAGATGTCGTTTTTTTCCAACATGTACTTAATGAGCTTGCCCAATTTCGCATCATCTTCGGCCAGCAGCACCTTCATGATCATCGCCTCCCAATCTTTCTATCGCTGCTCCTATTCTGCCCGTACCGTCTGAAAAGGACGTGAAGTATCAGACCTTCCGGCGGCAAAGCGCGATGACCGCTTCCTCTAAAACCTCTGGCCCCGCCTGCCCAGTTTTCAGCGTATAATCAGCATTCGCCAGATGAAGAAAAACGCGGCGCAAAAGGGAAGCGTCATAAGACGGCGCGGCCTTCCCCACCTTAGCCGCGATGTAGGGATTGAGCTCCAGCGGCCCTCCTAAAGCCTTTCCCTGTAATCCCTGCGCCATATATTCTTTGGCCTGCCAGAGGGCTCGTACATGCCGTGCTAAACCGGCCAAGAGGAGCGGTAAAAAGACGCCGTCAGCGATCTGCCGCTCCAAAAGGATCAACGCCCGACGGACGTCCCGCGCGTCAACGGCGTCGAAGAGCGCAAACCCCGAAACCTCCGGCAAACTGGAAAAAGCGCGTTCCAAATCGGCTCTCGTAAATGTTTTCGCGTCGGTATAGAGCGCCAGCTTTGTTAATTCCTGATCTAAAAAGAACAGCGAAATCGGGCGCATCAAACTTACCGCTCCCAGAAAATATTCCCGAGCGGCTCGGTCAAATTCCCGCCCCAATTCCATGAGCTTTTCCCGCAGCCACGCATCGATATTCCACGCCGTCACCGGATCGGCGTCCAGAATCAGGCCGACTTTCTGCACCGTTTTATAGATTTTTCGCCGTTTGTCCGCCTTGACCGGCGTTTCAAAGACAGCGTAATTCGTCGGCGGCATGGCGGCGAGGGTTGCCATGAGCCGTTCCATATCACGCTCGGAACGGCTCTGTTTTTTTCCTTCTTTATCCGGCACAGCCTTGCCCTCACTAAACAATCGTGTGCCCGAGAAGAGAAGGACCCGTTTCTCGGTAAAAAAAGGAGTCGTCGTAAGCCGCTCGATGACCTCGGGCACTGGACGATCCCCCTCCACCCGCTCCACCAGCTCGGGCCATATCGTCTCATCCGGGCAGATCGCTGTCAAAAGGCGCTGCCTGGCCCGCTCGATGAAATAAGGTTCTTCCCCCGTCAGGAGGTATACCTGACAAAGACCCCGCTGCCGCAACGCGGCTATGAATTCTCCGTATTGCACGGCCCGTCCTCCCTTCCGCCCAAAGCTCCCTTTATAGTATAGCGGGAAAAAGTCCTGAGGGAAAGACGCTACCTTACGGAATTTCCCGATGGGCCCTTAGGCCCGAAAACCTCTTCTCCTCTGGACTTTCCCCGAAAAATATTATAGTATGACTATAAATATTTTGTATTATTCTTCTATGGCCACAACACCATAGCTCCCAGACGCTCACTAGGAGGTATCGGATTATGTATCAGGCTGCATCCCATTTTATCCTTGCGGGGCTCAGTCAAGAGTGGATCATCGCCATGCAAAACACGGTTCCCCCCGAAGGGTTCTCCAACACTTACGAAATTGCCGCCACCATTCCGGATACCGTCCCGCCCGGCACTACAGCCGTCATCTTCGCTGATCCAGCCCTGGCGGATGACGACTTTCTGCGTCGGACAGCGGGACCGGCGGCCCGTCTGGTCCTTTGCACCGACGTTCCGGCCTGCCTGAACCAAAATGCCTTCACCATGCTGGACGACATCTGGCCCGCTACGGCGACAGCAGAAGTCGCCCGCTTCTACTTCTCCCGCCTCCTCCAAGACCTCAAAGAAAATAAAGAGGCCCGGCTGGATCATCTCTACTTGGAAACCGCCATAGAAAAGGAAGCTGACCTCATCTGGCTCAAAGGGGCCGACGGTACGTACCTGCGCGTCAACGACGCCTTTTGCCGCATAGCAGGCAAGGAACGCGCCGCTATCCTGGGCCATCGCTATGAGGATATCTGGGGCACAGCGGAAAACCCCGGCCAGCCGCCGGAAAAAATCGAATTCTCCGGCAAAGATTCTCTTCCTACTGGCATCGCCAACGTCACGGAAGAGGCTGTTCCCAGCGTTTCCGGCCTACTCCGCCTTCAAACCCTCCATCATCCGCTGACCGACGTCGACGGTAATGTCATCGGCACGGTAGGCATCGGCCGCGATGTGACTCAGCTGAGAAAATATGAACTCCGGTTGCGTCACGCCGCCAGCACCGACGAACTGACTGGTCTCGCCAATCGTCGGGCGTTCTTCGAATACATCATCCAAAATCGCGGCGACGCGCCCTTGACGGTGGCTCGCCTCAAGCTCTCACATCTAAAGCACCTCAACGACACCTACGGTCCCCAAAAGGGTGACGAAGCCCTCATCGCCATGGCCGGTTTCCTGCGCCGCACCTTTGCCGACGCCGTTCTCTGCCGATTCGGCGGCGGTGAATTTCTCATCGGGCAGATCGGCGCGGAACTTTCCGTCGCCTTCAAGGAAAAATTTTTAGACATGCTGATTCACATCCGCCAGTGTTGTGACGCGGACAAGAATCCTCTATTGCACTCTGCCAACATGGGAGTCACCGCCACCGACGACTCACAGGTTCCACTGGATAAACTCATCCGGCAAAGTGACTTGGCTCTCTACTACGCCCGCAGCTTGGGCGAAGGTCAATGCTGCATCTTCTCCGAAATCATCAGCGAATAACCGTTTATGCTACCAAGAACCAAATGAGCCTTTCGCACCGCCAGACCCGTACGACTGCCAAGATTGCGACAACAATGCGAGAGCCGTATGGATAATAAAAAATCCTCAATTATACGTACTACCACAAAAAGCGGTATGGCACCGACGTTTTCGCGTCGAAACCATACCGCTTTTTATCGGCTTTCTGGCCCGTTGATTATTTTACCTTAGCCACTACATCTGCCGTGAGATCGACGCCGCCGAAAAGCACCGCCCCTGCCTCGACCACGGTCTGAATTCCCTTTTCCTTCGCTACGTCAGCCACGGCCTTACGGACTTTCTCCCGCACTGGAACCATGAGCTCCTCATCACGCTGTGACAGCTGCTGGGTCAGCTTCTGTTGAAGCGCGGCCCGCTCCGCTTCTTCCATATCGGCCCCCTGGGTCTCAAACTGCTGCTGCAATTTATCCCGCAGAGCGGCCAGCTCCTTTTGGATATCGGGCAGTTCCGGGCAGGCACCAAACACCGCGTTCAGCTGAACGTAGCCAATATCTGCCGACGCGGCCAAAGCGGAAGACGGCATGGCGCAAAAGAATGCGCTCCAAACAAGCGCTGTGGCGAGAAACAGTTTTTTCATAGAATCGTCTCCTGTTATCCATAATTTTATAGAAAAGGAACACGGCGTATATCCGCGCCTCGTCTACCATACAGGCCTTTCCGGCAATTTATTTTTTCTTGGCCACCGGCGCGTCTCCATTCTCGATCGCGCTGTCCCTCGACCAGACAATCCGCATGAAGTCTTCGTAAACGCTGTCCAAATGCTGGACGAGAACGCTGAGCATGAGCTGGATCATCTTGCAGTCAAAGGTCGCGTCCACAAAAGGCAGGCAGATATCCAGATAAACTAAGCCGTCGGGGCGCAGGTAATACTTGAAGATCTTGTATTTGAGATTGAGATCATTGATGTACTCGGCCACTCGGTCACGCTTATCAGCCGCAATGCCAGACACAATCTGAGTCCGAATCAGGGTAAAGACGCTGGTGTCGATAAAAATAGCCATGGGCAGAATCTGCCCTTTCGTTTCTACCCGCGAACGGAATACCACCGTTTGATACTCGTCATCCAATGTCTCCGTGCTGAATAAATTGATATCGTTTTCCATCAAAAACTCTTGAAACTGCAGCGCCTTGGCGTTCGTTTCCACACCTTTCCCCCGTGGTGCGGACGCTTTTACCGGCTTTTCTTTTCCCGTCGTGTTTTCTTCCCCAGACGCTTTCGCGTCGTCCCGTTTCGTTGCCATTTCTTTTCCCTCCCCAAAGATGAATTCTTCTTTATTATACACAGCAACCGTCAAAAGGCCAAGATAGACTACTTCATTTTAATTTATTCCGCATCTGATCCAAGAGACCACGCAGCGGGCCGCGCGCCAAAAGCCAGATGACGACAGCCAAAAGGAACCAGCCGGCCAGATGCAGCCCCGCCCACCATTTCAGATTCTGTAAGCCGCCGTCCTCCCAGCAGCGCATCATGATGGAGCCGCTGGACAATAGAAACGCCGTCAGCCAGTATAAGATCCAAAATTGCTTCACGCACATTCTCCCCTCTGTCCTCGTGGGGTAAAATACCGCCATTGTTTTATATTGTACACCAGAAGTGTGGCGGCGGCAAATTCTTGAATCCCCCGGCCCGCTCTGCTATACTGAAACATAGAGCATCACCGCTGTACGCGGTGAAAGGAGCATCTTGCATGACGAAACTAAATCGACCGACGGCAGAAAACGATTTTTTGCTGCGATTAGAGAGACATCTTCGTGTCCTTGCTGATCCGGCCTATCAAAAATTCCAGTCCCGACTCATTCCCACTTTACCCCCTGCGGCCCTCTTAGGCGTCCGCACGCCGGCCCTGCGAAAATTCGCTAAGACATTCGCCCAAAAACCGGAAGCCGCGGTTTTTTTACAATGCTTACCCCATCGTTTCTATGAAGAGAATCTTCTGCACGTCTGGCTGGTGGGGGAAATGACCGACTACCGTGCCTGCCTGGCCGCCGTCGATCGCATGCTTCCCTTCGTTGACAACTGGGCCGTCTGCGATACCTTCACGCCGAAAGTCTTCGCCCGCTATCATCAAAAATTGCTCCGCGAGATTCCCCGCTGGCTGTCGGCTCCGCACCCCTACACGGTGCGCTTTGGCCTCTCCATGCTCATGCATCATTATCTGAAAGAAGATTTTCGCCCCGAATATCTCGATTGGGCGGCCAATGTAACCCATGAAGATTATTATGTGAAAATGATGGTGGCGTGGTATTTAGCTACGGCACTGGCCGTGCAGTATGACGCCACAATTCCTTTCATGGAAGGAAACCGCCTCGACCCGTGGACGCATCGCCGCGCCATTCAAAAATCTCTGGAAAGCTACCGCATTACACCGGAGCATAAAATCTACCTGCGAAAATTGCGGGAAGCACGATTCTCCCGCTCGAAAAGGAGAGGATGATTCCATGACTCGCCAAAAAAATATCGCCTTCGCCTTAGTGGGACTGCTCCTCGCCGGTGCGCCGCTCGGCTTTGCGGCAGAAAATACCGCCGCGAAGGAGATCCTTGCCGACCAACCATTGTCTCTCGCCCCGTCCCCTCTCACGGACCAATTTTGGCTGGACCGAAACGGTCCGGCAGGGGACGCGCTTTTAGCTTCCGAGGAAGGAATAACCGCGATCAATTCCGCCATTCGCGAAGAGGATCCCCTCTCCGCGGACGTTGCGAACTCCCCTGCGTCTCTCCCCACTGCCCAAATCCGTGCCTACATCGCGGCGGCCGCGACGGACGCCCTCACCGAAGAACTCTGGACAAGCGGGCGACCTGTCACCGAGGCAGAACGATCCGCCGCCCGCCGATCACTGACCTTCGACGCGCTTGGCGAAACAATACCAACACGGCGAGCGGTGACAATCCGCCGGGCCAATCTTCGTCTCCTTCCCATGGAATCGGCTTGGTATGAGAAGGACGATCCCTTTCAGGACGATTGCCTGCAAGGAACGGCCGTCGATCCCGGCGAACCGGTGCTCCTCTTGGGAACGAATCGCGACGGTTGGCACTTCGTGCAAATGCGAAATTATCGCGGGTGGCTCCCGGCCGACGCGCTGGCTTTGGCCGACGATGACGACTGGAAACTCTTTGCCCGTCCCCCGCAGTTTCTCGTAGTGACCGCCAGCCGGGTATCCGTCTCTCTTCCTGTCTCTCCCCCCGCTTCCACCATAAAGAAAAAAACGCCTGGCGTCCCCCGGCGTTCCCAAGAACTGCCCCCCAGCGTCACTTCCCATCCGGCGGAAACTGCCCTGCTCTTTCAAATGGGGAGCCGCCTGCCGCTTTCCCGCAGCACGGCAGATGGCTGGGAGGTTATCCTGCCGACGGCACAAAGCGGCCGCCTCGTCCCCAAAGTTGTCACGATCCCGCGAGAGGAAGAACATTTTCACGAAGGGTATCTGCCTTATACAATGAACTCCCTCATCCGGCAAGCCTTTCGCTTTTTAGGCGCACCCTACGATTGGGGTGGCCAAGAAGGCAACGTGGACTGTTCCTCCTTCGCAGCAGATATCTACCGCACTGTGGGCATTGAACTGCCTCGGGATGCGGACGGGCAGGAGGCGGTCATGTCTCCCCAGTGGCACTTCGAAGGGAAAAGCGGCCCGGAGCGCTACGCCATCCTGCAAGCCGTTCCCCCGGGCAGTCTCCTCTTTTTGCCGGGGCATGTCATGATGTACTTAGGCATGGACGACGATGGAGCCCCCCTCGTCATCCATGCCCTGTCCCGCCGCCTGTCCTTTTCGCCCGAAGGCCAATTTCTCTCTGGGGAACCGGTGCGGCGCGTTGTCGTCTCAGGCCTTTCTCTCCCCTGCGCTTCCGGACACACCTTCTTTGAAGAACTGACCTCCGCCGGAACGATGCGCTCGTCATCCTAAAAGACAGCCGCGTAAAATCCATGTCACAGAAAAGCCCGCGATGAGCGCGCCATGACAGCGCATTCATTGCGGGCTTTAATTTATACACTTTTTAGGATAGCCGTTCCAGTGCCCGGTGGGCGATGTCACGGCGGTGGTATTCCCCGTCGAAATGAATTTTCCCGACGCCTTCATAGGCCTTCGCGACGGCGGTTTTAATATCGGCCGCCTGTCCTACGACATTTAACACGCGGCCGCCGGCAGTAACGATCCGGTCTTTCTCCCCTTTTGTCCCGGCATGAAACACCAGCGTGCCCACCTCTTTCGCCGCTGTAAGGCCGGTGATTTCTTTTCCTTTTTCGTAGTGTTCAGGGTAACCCCCCGCTGTCATCACCACGCAGACCGTCGCCCCTTTTTTCCATGCTACCGGCACGTCCTTCAAGCCTCCCTTAGCGCAGGCCAGCATGATCTCCGCCAGATCCCCTTCCAGAAGCGGCAGGACCACCTGGGTTTCCGGATCGCCGAAGCGGGCGTTAAATTCCACGACCTTCGGCCCCTGTTTCGTAATCATCAGCCCCACATACAGGCAGCCCCGATAGGGTCGGCCCTCTTCGTTCATGGCCGCCACCATGGGCTCTAAAATCTTTTCCGTGACCTCCGCCAAAAGTGCCGGCGTCATCACCGGCGCCGGCGCATAGGCTCCCATGCCGCCGGTATTCGGCCCCTCGTCGCCATCTTTGGCCCTCTTATGATCCTGGGCTGCTACCATAGGAATGATGGTCTCACCGTCGGTAAAGGCCAGCACCGAGGCTTCTTCTCCTTCCATGAATTCCTCGATGACGATTCGATCCCCCGCTGCGCCGAATACTTTATCCTCCATAATCGTGTCAATGGCTGCCACCGCCTCATCGACGGTTTTCGTGAGCAGAACACCTTTCCCCGCCGCCAAACCGTCGGCTTTGATAGCAAAGGGCTGGCGCATCTGCCGCGCATAGACCCGCGCCCGGCCGATGTCGCCAAAAACTTCGTACCGCGCCGTGGGAATGCCGTACCGCTTCATGATCATCTTGGCGTAAACTTTCGATCCTTCAAGCTCGGCAGCGTCCTTCGTCGGTCCGAAAGCGGGGATCCCCGCCGCCGCTAAATCGTCCACGATCCCATTGGTCAGCGGCCCCTCTGGCCCCACCACCACAAGATCAATGGCTTTCTCCCGCGCCAGCGCCACGATCGCTGCATTGTCCTCAATGTTCACATCATTAATACACGTCGCCAATTCCGCTATGCCAGGATTTCCCGGCACCGCATAAATTTTATCCGCCTTAGGGCTTTGGCTGAGCTTCCACGCCAACGCGTGTTCCCGGCCGCCGCTCCCAATCACTAAAATATTCATGGTGCCGCTCCCTCACTTTTCGCTCTCAGCGCGAAGGTACTGCTGAATGCAGTCGTCATACTGCGCCGTATGAAGGAACGCTTCCTGGGCCAACTGCATCCGCAAGAGACCGCTGACACAACCGTCTTTCAGCACCGCGGCGGCCACTTCGTCATAACGCTTAGGATCCGTTACCACCGTAACAAAACGGAAATTCTTCGCCGCGGCCCGGATCATCGCCGGGCCGCCAATGTCGATATTCTCGATAGCTTCGGTTAAAGATACACTGGCCTTCGCGATAGTCGCCGCGAAAGGGTAGAGGTTCACCGCCACCAGATCGATGGGAGTGATCTTATGTTCTTTCATGGCCTGCACGTGGACAGGATTGTCCCGCACCGCCAAGATCCCACCGTGAATGAAGGGATTGAGGGTTTTGACCCGCCCGTCCATGATCTCGGGAAAGCCGGTGACATCGCTGACATACATGACGGGAATGCCCGCTTCCTTAAGCGCCCGCATGGTGCCGCCAGTGGAGACGATCTCCACCCCCGCCGCGTGAAGTTTCCGCGCAAACTCCACCACGCCGGTCTTGTCCGAAACGCTGATCAGCGCCCGCTTAATCTTCATAAGTATCACGCTCCCTATTTATTGTGGATTCTGGATCCTTCATGACAAAATATGGACGTGCCGTCCTTCCACCCGAAGCTGTCCCTTGACGCAAAGCGCAATGGCACGGGGGTAGAGCCGATGTTCCTCGGCCAATACCCGCTCCGCCAGCGTCTCTTCCGTATCCTCGGGCAAGACCGGCACTGCCGCCTGCAAGATGATGGGGCCGCTGTCCGTCCCCTCGTCCACAAAATGAATGGTGCAGCCGGAAACTTTGACGCCGTAGGCCAAAACATCCCGGTGGGCGTGCGCCCCAGGAAAAGCGGGCAAAAGCGCCGGATGGACATTCAAAATACGCCCCGGGTACTGCTGCACGAAATAGGGGCTGAGGATGCGCATGAAACCCGCCAAAATCACCAACGACACATCATGTTGACGAAGCTTGGCAACAAGCTGCTCCTCAAAATCCCGCCGGGTCTCATAGGCGCGGCGATCGATGAAAGCGTGGGGAATCCCCGCCTTTTCTGCTCTCTCCAAGGCCTTTGCTTCGGGTTTATCCGTCAGCACGACGCCGATGGACGCCGGAATCTGACCGCTTTCGACAGCGGTCAGAATGGATTGAAGATTGGTGCCCCGCCCTGAGCAAAGGACGCCAAGGATCGGTTTATCCTTCATGAGAACACGCCGCCTTTGATGGTCACCTCATGAGTCCCGGGGCAAACACGCCCGATCTCATAGACGATCTCTCCCGCTTTTTCCAAGGCGCTTCGTATATTCGCCGCCTCCTCCGCCGCCGCGATGAGAACCATGCCGATGCCCATGTTAAAGGTGCGGTACATCTCCGGCCAGGCCACGCCGCCCCATGCCTGTAAGAGGCGAAAGATCGGCGGAATCGGCCACGCGTAGGCGTCAATCTCCGCCCCGAATCCGTCGGGAAGTGCCCGGGGGATATTATCGTAAAAGCCGCCGCCAGTGATGTGAACCATGCCATGGATGTCAAATTCCCGAAGCAGGGGCAGACAGAGGCGCGGATAGAGACGCGTAGGCGTCAAAAGTTCTTCGCCGATGGTTTTCCCGCCCAATTCGGCAATCTTCTCATCGCCTTGGAATCCCTTGATGTCAAACACAATCTTGCGCACCAAAGAAAAACCGTTGGAATGAAGCCCTGAAGACGGCAGCCCCAACAGCACGTCCCCGGCGTTGACCCGCGCGCTGGTGATGAGCTTCGATTTTTCCACCACCCCGACGGCGAATCCGGCAATGTCGTATTCCCCCGAGGGGTAAAAACCGTGCATTTCCGCCGTTTCACCGCCAATGAGGGCGCAGCCGGATTCCTTGCAGGCAGTCGCCACACCTTTCACAATATCAGCCACCTGCGTCGGAACAAGTTTTCCTACCGCCAAATAATCGAGGAAAAAGAGCGGCTCCGCCCCCTGCACGAGAATATCATTCACGCACATGGCCACCGCATCCTGCCCGATGGTATCATGTTTATTAAACAGAAACGCCAGTTTCAGTTTCGTCCCCACGCCATCAGTTCCCGAAACCAACACCGGTTCCTTATACTGTGCCGTATTGAGGGCGAACAAGCCTCCAAACCCGCCTAAATCCCCCAGGACCTCCGGCCGGTACGTCGCCCGCACACTGTCCTTGATGAGCCGTACGGATGCGTTGCCCGCGTCGATGTCCACCCCGGCGTCACGGTAAGTGAGTTTTTCCTCCATCATGACCTCCCCTTAACGCGAAGGGGCGCAATCCCTCGTGTCACGCGGCAAGGCCTTGCATCCGCCGCGGTGAATCACCAATGAATTGAGCCCCAAGACATTCTCAACATTTTTGTCGCTGCTCGAAAACGTATTTATCCGCGCCCGCCGGAGTTTCCCCCTGCGCCACGGGATAATCACTGTTAAAGCAGGCGTAACACATGTGGCTCGGATCCGCCGTCGTCATCGCCTGTGCCAGCCCTTCCAGCGACAAGAAATGCAGGGCGTCCGCCCCGATGTACTCACGAATCTCCTCCACGGACTTCGTGGCGGCGATGAGTTCCTTGCGCACCGAAGTATCAATACCATAGTAACAGGGATATCCCACCGGCGGCGAACTGACGCACATGCGGACTTCCCGCGCCCCGGCGGCCCGCAGCATCTTAACAATCTTGCCGCTGGTGGTACCCCGCACGATGGAATCATCCACCATGATCACCGATTTATCGGCTACCACCGAGCGAATGGCGTTGAGCTTCAGCTTCACCGCCGTGTCCCGCTTCTTCTGGGTCGGCTGGATGAAGGTGCGCCCGATATAGCGGTTCTTCATCAGCCCCTCCACGAAGGGAATCCCCGACTCGTAAGCGAACCCCGTAGCCGCCGTCGTCCCCGAATCGGGCACAGAGATCACAATATCCCCCCGGTAGCCGCTCTCCCGCGCCAAGATCCGCCCCATCATGAAGCGGGCATCATGGACGCTCTGCCCGTCGATGACGGAATCGGGACGGGCGAAATAAATGTACTCAAAAATGCAGGACGCCAGCTTCGCCGCCGGGGCAAAACGCACCGATTTCACACCGCTGTCGTCGATGATCACCATTTCTCCCGGCGCAATATCCCGCACAAATTCCGCGCCGATGACGTCGAGGCCGCAGCTCTCCGAGGAGATCACCCAGCCGCCGTCCAGCCGCCCCAGACATAGGGGACGAAAGCCTTGGGGATCCCGTGCCCCGATGAGCTTCGACTCCGTCATCAGGGTGATGCAGTACGCCCCCTTCACCTGATTGAGGCTGTCCGTCAAGCGTTCCTCCACGCTCTCTTTGCGGGAGCGGGCGATAAGGTTCAGGATAACTTCCGTATCAATGGAAGTTTGGAAGATCGTCCCCTGCTGCTCCAACTGATGGCGAATCTCCGCCGCGTTGGTCAGATTGCCGTTGTGGGCGAGACTGATCTTGCCTCCGGCATAATTGACAATGAGGGGCTGGGTATTCGCCAAGAGGCTCGACCCCGTGGTCGAATAGCGCACGTGGCCGATGGCGATGCGCTGCCCGTCCATGTGGGGCACCTGATGGCGAAATACTTCGTTCACCAGTCCCATCCCCCGGGACACATCCATCCACGCCCCGTCGGTGACGGCGATCCCCGCCGACTCCTGCCCCCGGTGCTGCAAGGCATACAGCCCCAAGTAGGTCAGCGCGGACACGTCTTCGCCCGGCGCGAAGACGCCAAAGACGCCGCATTCCTCTTTCCATCTGCTCCCCAACCGTTCTGACATTTCAGCGTTCTTCTCCCGTCAGGCGGCGCAGCATTTCTTTATAGGCGCCTTCCACGTTCCCCAAATCCCGCCGGAAGCGGTCCTTATCTAATTTCTCATGGGTATCGCTGTCCCAAAAGCGGCAATTATCCGGCGAAATTTCGTCCCCCAGCAGGATCTTGCCATCAGCGCGTCCAAATTCCAGCTTAAAGTCGATGAGATCCACCTTTTTCTCCCTCAGGAATTTCGTCAAAATCTCATTGATCCGAAGCCCTAATTTCTCGATCGCCGCCACTTCTTCCGGCGTAGCTAAATGAAGGATCTGGACGTGGTAATAGTTGAGGAGCGGATCGTTTAAGGGATCGCTCTTATAGTAAAGCTCCACAATGGGCTGGGAAAGCTTCGTGCCCTCTTTCAGGCCGAGGCGCTCCGCCAGACTGCCAGCGGCAACGTTTCTCATGACAACTTCAAGAGGAATCATGTCCAATTTCTTCACCAGCATCTCCCGGTCGCTGGGCATGCTGAGGTAATGGGTGGGAATCCCTTCTTTTTCCAACATCTGGAAGAAAAAGGCCGTCATCTTGTTGTTCATGATGCCCTTATCGGCAATGGTCCCTTTTTTCGCCCCGTTCCCGGCGGTGGCATCATCCTTGTAGTAAACTAAAAGTTCCGCCTCATTATCCGTGGCGTACATGATCTTAGCCTTACCCTCGTAGAGCGCTTCCTTCTTTTCCATCGTATTCTGTCCCTCCTGAAAATATCCCCTTGATTTTTTTGCGAAACTGCTTCGATGAAAGGCGCGCGGCCTTCACCGGTCAAAGCTGCGCCTGTACCCTATCCGACTTCTGCTCGACCTCTTTCGCTAAATTTACCCGGTGCTCTTTGAGCTTCGCGGCCAATGTTTCATCGGAAAGCGCTAAGATCTGCACTGCGAAGAGCGCCGCGTTCTTGGAGCCGTTGATGGCCATGGTGCCCACGGGAATCCCCGACGGCATCTGCACCGTAGCGAAGAGCGCGTCCATGCCGTTTAGAGGCGACGCGTTGATGGGGACGCCGATGACGGGCAGCGTCGTATGACTGGCCACCACTCCTGCCAAATGCGCCGCTCCTCCGGCCGCCGCAATGAAAAGGCGAACGCCTCTCTCTGGGGCGGTCTTCACTAATTGCTCTACTTTCGCCGGGGTACGATGAGCCGAAGCTACCGTCACCTCCGCCTCGACACCAAATTGTTTCAGTGTCTCTACCGCCGGTTTCATGATAGGCCAGTCGGAATCGCTGCCGATAAGAATGGCTGCTTTCATCAATCTTCATCTCCTAAAAGTTTCCTTGAAACATGCATCCGCCGACGAACCAAAACTGTCGGCTACACCTTCACTATAACCATTAAACGCTCGGCGCTTGCGCTGGCCTGCGCTAAGTGGTTAGGTATAATTCTCACTAAACTCTCGCGCCCTGCGGTCGCTTTCGTTAAGTGTTCATATTATAACATAGGGCGCTCTTTGGCGAAAGGGGACGGGAAATTTTCTTATCGTATCAATCTCATGGTAAACACACAAAAATACCGGTCAGAGAAAGTTCTCTGACCGGTATTTTCCTCGCGCCTTCAATCTGTCTGCCCATGGCTCTCTGCCCGGCGGACTTCCCGAACCCGGTTCTTTTCATCCACCATGACCACCGCCGGGCGATGACAAACCGCCTCTTCCTCAGTGAAGAGTGCATACGCCATAATGATGACCTTGTCACCTGGCTGTACGCAGCGAGCCGCCGCCCCGTTGAGGCAAATGGCGCCGGATCCACGGGGGCCGGGGATGGTGTAAGTTTCCAAGCGCTCGCCGTTATTGTTATCCACCACCTGCACTCGTTCGTTGGGCAAAATCCCCGCCGCTTCCATCAGCGCTTCGTCGATGGTAATACTTCCCATGTAGTGCAGATTCGCCTCGGTAACAGCGGCGCAGTGAATTTTCCCCTTTAAAAGATTCAGCAGCATATCTCGTCCCTCCCTAAAATAATATTATCGATAAGCCGTGTTTGTCCAATCTTCACCGCAATCGCCAAAAGAGCCGGTTCCTCCACCCGCGCGATGGCACGCAGCGCGGGGAAAGAATACAGCGCCACATAGTCGATGGCTGCCAGCGGTTCCCCTTCGATGATCGCCGTAACCATCGCCGTGAGCTTCGCCGCCTCCCTTTCACCCCCGGAAAAAGCCTTTTCGGCCTCGCGCAGACTGCGGGAAAGCACCAGCGCCGCTTCCCTTTCCTCTGCCGACAGATAACGGTTGCGGGAGCTGAGCGCCAAGCCGCTCTCTTCCCGCACGATGGGTACCATGACGATCTCCACCGGCAGATTGAGATCCGCCGCCACGCGGCGCACCACCACTACCTGCTGAGCATCTTTTTGACCGAAAAATGCCTTGTCAGCGCGGGCGAGATGAAGAAGCTTCGTCACCACCGTGGCCACGCCGCGAAAATGCCCGGGACGCTGCGCCCCACATAATTTGTTGGTAATATCCCCCTCCACCGCAACGTAAGTGGCATATCCTTCAGGATAGAGCGCCGCCGGTTCTGGGTGAAACACCGCGTCTACCGGCACCTGTTTGAGCTTTTCACAGTCCTCCGAAAAGGCGCGGGGATAGGCTTCGTAATCCTCGTTAGGGCCGAACTGGATGGGATTGACGAAAACAGAGGCAATGACGACGTCCGCCGCCTTTCGCGCCGCCTCCATGAGGGCGATGTGCCCTGCATGGAGCGCCCCCATCGTCGGCACCAAGGCGATGGTCTTCCCCGCCGCCTTCATCGCTTTTGTATAGTCTTTGAACGCTTCCACCGTCTGAAAAATCTCCACGAAACCCTCTCCTTTTTCCCGTCGCTGTCAGTCACCGGTTTATGCCCGGGGAACGCGCTGCCGCTGTTTAGGTGTACCAAACCAAAACCGGAACGTCTTCTCCCACGCCCCAGGGACGCTTTCCCATCATCAGGCTGGACGCGCCTCGCTGTCTGCCGCCGCCTTTTGATCCCGCCGCTGGCAATAATTCGCCACGAGGGAGCCAGAAATATTGTGCCACACACTGAAAATCGCCCCGGGTATGGCCGCCGCCGGATTGAAATATAATACTGCCAAGGACGCCGCCAGTCCTGAATTCTGCATCCCCACCTCAATGGCCACCGCCCGCGTCTTCGCCGCCGACAGGTGAAAGAGCCGGGCGAAGAAACAGCCGCAGACCAAGCCCAAGGCGTTATGCAGGACGACGATGGCGGCGATCAGGGGGCCGTAGATCAAAACCTTGCCCCCCGACAGCGCCACCACTCCGCCCACCAAGAGGACGATGGTGACCACCGAAAAAAGAGGCAGCACCGGCAGGCATTTTTTGACGAAATCGCCGCAGAAATGGTTGACCATCAACCCCAACAATACTGGAGCCAAAACCATTTGAGCGATGGCGATCATCATCTTGACGAGGGAAATCTCCACCCACGCCCCGGCGATCAGCCACGTCAGGCAGGGCGTTACCACCGGCGCCAGCAAGGTCGTGGCCATGGTCATGGCTACGGATAGCGCCACATCCCCCCTAGCCAAATAGGTGATGACGTTGGACGCCGTACCCCCGGGGCAGGTGCCTACCAACACTACGCCGATGGCCAATTCCGGCGGAAGCGCAAACGCCTTCACTAACCCCCACGCCGCCAAGGGCATGATGGTGAATTGGGCCAACGCCCCTAAAAACACTTCCCACGGACGCCGCAGGATCATCTGAAAATCCTCCACCCGAAGGGTCATGCCCATCCCGAACATCACCAACCCCAAGAGAGGCGCGATCCACGGCCCCACCCACGCCAACAGCGCTGGACGCACCGCCCCCGCCACTCCGGCGAAAAGGACGAACAGCGCCATGTTGTTTACGATCCAACGACAAACTTTTTGCATAACCTACCTCCAAGTTCCCTTCCCACCGCAGCACTTTCTCTACGGTTTTTCTTCGGCGGAGGCAAAAGAAAACGCCCTTCGGCTGTGACCGAAAGGCATAGCAATCTCCATATCCTCTCTGTCTCAGTCGTTTCCGATCTAAGCAGACCTCATACCTATTCCGTTGTCCTTGGGGCGTCAGATGAAAGTATGGCTCGCATCGCGATGCCATCTTTTGCTCCGCCCAAAGAATACCACACCCCACGGGAAAAAACAACCCTACGGTTCCCGGTTCATTCCCGCTTCATGGCCCGCAAAAAAAGCGCCATAAGCTTCTCCTTAGGATCCTGATGCTGGCGGACGATCTCGTAGACGGTTCGGCTGATGGGCATGTCCACCCTATACTTCTCCGCCAGCGCCATCAGCGCCTCCGAAGTATAGACCCCCTCCGCCAAATGGAGGGACGGCTGCCCGGAGATGAGATTCTCCCCGTAACGGCGATTGTTGCTATACGGAGAAAAGAGCGTCGCTTCGTAATCGCCTAAATGGGACAGCCCGTAGATCGTCATGGGATCCCCCCCCATCACGCTGATGAGCCGGGAGAGTTCCCGAGTTCCCCGCGCCATGAGCGCGCCTTTAAGACTTCCGTAGTGGACTCCGTCCAACATCCCCGCCGCTAACCCGACAACGTTTTTCGCCGCTGCGCCGATCTCCGTTCCCAAGAGATCTGCCCCGTAGTAAAAGCGGATCAGAGGACTGGCGAAAGCCTTCGCCAAGCGATGGGTCAAAGCGTCATCCGCCGAAGCGATGATCATGCAGTTGGGGATCCCGGCGAGGAAATCCTGTACATGCCCCGGCCCCACCCAGACGGCGATCGCCGGTGCCTCGCCCACTTCCTCCCGAAGCACCGTCGAGAGACGCTTCCCCGTGCCGATCTCCAAGCCCTTCATGCAGAGAAGGAAAGTTTTCCCCGTTAAGGGGAGCGCCGCCAATTGACGTCCCAGGGAACGAAGCTGCTGGGAACTGATGGAGATCACACAGACATCCGCTCGTCCCACAGCTTCTGCCAAATTCTCCGTCAAAGTGACGGAAAAGGGAAGCGTTAGATAGGCGTTTTTCCGCTGTTCTTTCAGAACGGCCAAATGTTTTGAGCCCGGGCGTCCCCACAGCACCGCCTCGTGCCCGATGTGATCCGCGTACCACGCATGAAACGCGCCCCAACGCCCGCATCCTAATACGGAAACCTTCACCCTTCCACCTTCCTTCCCCGATCCGCGATAAGATCCCGCACCACTTCTCCGGCGAGGATCAGACCCGCCACCGACGGCACAAAGGATATGCTTCCCGGCGTCCTCCGGCGATTCCCCTTTTCTCTCACCGCGCCGCCCGTGGCAGCGCTGCCTTCCTTCTCCGCCCTCTCATCTGCCACCATGACGGGCGGTTCCGGAGAATAGACCACCTTCAGACGCGTCACGCCCCGCGCCCGAAGTTCCCGCCGCATGACCTTAGCCAAGGGGCAGCCCCGGGTGTCATAAATATCCGCTACCTGAAACTGGGTGGGATCCAGCTTATTCCCCGCCCCCATACTGCTGATGAAGGGCAGACCTCTTCGCTGACATTCCACGGCTAAGCTGAGCTTTGCCGTCACCATATCCACCGCATCCACAACATAATGAAAACCCCCGCACAAAAATCGCTCCGCCGCCTCGGGACGATAAAAAGTGGGGATCGCCTCCACTTCGGCCTCGGGATTGATGTCAAAAATACGTGCTTTCATGGCTTCAGCTTTATTTTTCCCCACTGTACCGGACAGGGCGTGAATTTGGCGATTGATATTCGTCACGTCGATGGCGTCCCCATCCACCAGGCGGAAAAAACCGATCCCAGCTCGCGCCAATCCTTCCGCCACAAAAGAGCCCACACCGCCGAGGCCGAAGACAGCCACCCGCGCTGCCTTCAATCGGGCCATCCCGTCCGCCCCCAGCAGCATTTCCGTCCGGGAAAACTGCTCTGTCATTCCCGCTGTTTCCTCCCCTCAGGTTTCCGCCGCCTGCCGTACCGCCTCCTGCCGTGCTAATTCGTCACAGCGTTCGTTGTACCGATGGCCGGCGTGCCCCTTGACCCAGTGAAAGCAGATGGTGCGGCGGTCGCATTCCGCCCCCAGTGCCTGCCAGAGATCTTGATTTTTCACCGGCGCCCCCGCCGTCGTCATCCAGCCCCGCCGCCGCCAGGCAGAAAGCCAGTGCTTCACGAAAGCGTTTTGCAAATACTGGCTGTCCGTGTAAAAATCCAGCGTCGCGCCTTCCGGTAAAGATCGCAGCGCCTCAATCCCTGCTCGAAGCTCCATGCGGTTGTTTGTCGTTCGCGGTTCTCCGCCCACAATCTCCCGCGTCGTACCGTCCTGATAGAGAATAACCGCCGCAAATCCCCCGGGTCCGTCCGGATTTCTGAGGCACGAACCGTCCGTATAGACTGCATATTCCGCCCCGACTGTTTCCCCAGTGCCGCGGCCAGCCGCTCCTCCATCACGGTCCACCAACTCGGACGTACCATTACCTGACAGCGATTCCTCATCCGGTGCGTCAAAACCCTCCAGCGTCATCTCCGCCGCCTCTTTACCCCAGAGCCACGCCTGTGCTTCCTCCAATGTCATGAAGCCCTTGTAGACAGCGCCGGGAAATCCGTCGATCTGGGCGCGGCATTCTGCCCAACTCGTAAACAGCCCCGTGTTCCGCCCCCGCTTCACCCCATAGACTTTCTTCGCCATCCCCAGCCTCCCGTTTCTCAGCCTTCTTTCTGCTTTCTAAATCATACCATAGCGACTCAAAAAATCAACTGCGCGCCTCCCCCTGCTGGGATTTCACGGCCACACTTTCCTACCCAAAAAGACCGCCGGGTTTCGTTTGCCCGGCGGTCTTTTTGTCGCGTCCCGCGCGAATATCACATCTTATCTGGCCATCAACTTAGCTATTTTGTCGGCAAATTCCACCGGGTTCTCCGGCAGAATGCCCTCAATAAGAAGCGCCTGTGTATAGAGCAGATCACAATAATCCTTAAATTCCTGCCCGTCTTTTCCTCCCTCGTGAAGCTTTGTCAGCCGCTGAAAGAGGGGGTGATGGGGATTGATCTCTAAGATACGCTTCGCCTTGAACATCGGATTGTCCATATCGGCAAAGGTCTGCTCCATGGAAAGACTTGGCCCCTGCTCGTCAGCCACAAGGCAGACAGCGCTGGATTTGAGGCGGCTGGATACCTTCACTTCCGCCACTTTGTCCCCCAAAACCTCCTTGATGTCTTTCAGAAGATCGCTGCTCTCTTTCGCGACCTTCTCCGTTTCCTTCTTCTCTTCTTGGGACTCGGCATCTTCCAAATCTAAATCTCCGCGGCTGATAGACTGGAAGCTCTTGCCTTCATACTCGTGGAGGGCCTCTATGGTAAATTCATCCACTGGATCAGTGAGGTACAGCACTTCAAGCCCCTTCTCCCGCAGGAGTTCCATCTGCGGCAGGGCGTCAATGATCCCCTGATCCTTCCCCGTGGCATAGTAAATCTTCTTTTGGCTCTCTGGCATCCGCGCCACATATTCTTTGAGTGAAGCGAGCTTCTTCTCCTTCGAAGTGGTGAACAAAATGAGATCCTTCAATTTGTCCTTAGCATCGCCGCCGCTATATACCGTGCCGTAAATCCCGATCTTTAAGGATTTCCCGAAGGTCTCCCAAAATTTTTCATAATGCACCCGGTCATCTTTCAGCGCCTTCGCCAAGGTCTTTAAGATGTTCTTTTCCAGATTGCGCCCGATCAGCTTGAGTTCCCGGCTCTGCTGCAAAAGTTCCCGGGAAATGTTCAGCGACAGATCCGGCGAATCTACCAAACCTTTCACGAAGCGCAGATAGTCCGGCAGAAGATCCTTGCACTTATCCATGATGAAGACGTGCCGGGAATAAAGTTGAAGCCCCGGCTCATAGTCCGCATGGTAGAGGTTGAAGGGCGCCGTTCCCGGGATGTAGAGAAGTGCCGTATATTCCACTGTCCCCTCGGCTTTCGTGTGGAACACATCCATAGGATCGTCCCATTCCCGGAACTGGGTCTTATAAAACTCGTTGTATTCCTCGGGGGTGATATCTTTTTTATCCCGCACCCAAAGGGGTTTCATGGAGTTGAGAGTCTTTAATTCCACCTTCTTTTCCGGCTTGGCGTCCTCGAGAATCTTCCCGTCCTTATCCTTGGGCCACTCCTCCCGCTCCACATTCATGCGAATGGGATAGCGAACGTAATCGGAATACTTCTTCACCAATCGTTCCAGCCGATAAGGATCGGTAAAGTCCTCTTCCGCCTTATTGCCGTAGAACGCCTTGGAAAGGTACAGGGTGATGGTCGTCCCCCGCTTGTCCTTTTTCGCTGACTCGATACTGAAGGTACCGCTGCCATCCGATTCCCAGCGCACAGCTTCTTTTTCTCCCGCCCGACGGGTCACCATGACCACTTTTTCGGCCACCATAAAGGCGGAATAAAAGCCCACCCCGAACTGACCGATCATGTCCTTGTCGCTAACGGACGCCTCCGACTCCTTCGCCTCTTTGAGCTTTTTCAAAAACACCCGGGTGCCGGACTTGGCAATGGTACCGATGTTCTCAATGACCTCCGCCTTCGTCATACCAATACCGTTATCGGAAATGGTTAACGTATGTGACTTCGCATCGGGAACGAGGAATATCTCGTAATCCTCCTCCCCCTCCAAGATCGCGCGGTTTGTAAGCCCCTCGAAATGAAGTTTGTCGATAGCGTCAGAAGCGTTAGATATCAGCTCCCGCAGGAATATCTCGTGATTCGTATAGATGCTGTGAACCATCAGATCCAGCAGCTGTTTTGTCTCCGCCTGAAATTCATGGGTCTCTTTTGCCATTTTATCCCTCTTCTTTCCTGTATGAGTTTTAGCACTCGTCATCCATGAGTGCTAAAACTCATAATACATCAAAAAGTCAAATTTGGCAAGAGAGCCTGACGTGTATGGTAAAGAATGGCCCTTTACTGTCGAATTATCAAACGTGGAAACGGCCCACGCCCTTTTGCAGATCTTGTGCCAACTGGGCCAAGGTTTGACTGGCCGAAGCGATCTCCTCCATGGAAGCCGCCTGCTCTTCCGACACCGCCGCCACATTCTCCGCTTCGCTGTGAACCGAACCAGATACTTTCTTGATGGCCTCCACGGATCCTACCATGCGCTCGCTGCCCGACTTTATCCCGTCGGTGCTCTGATGGATGGCATCGATCTTGGCTGCTAATTCTTTCACTACGTCCGCAATGCGGTCGAATTTTTCACTGGCCTGATTGACTTGTGTTACCCCTTCCGCCACGCGATCCTTCTGCTCCTGCATGACCTTGAAGGTGTTCTCAATACGGTTGGCGTTGTCCGTAATGAGCGAGGTAATTTCCTGAGACGAGGTTGCCGACTGCTCGGCCAGCTTACGCACTTCTTCTGCCACCACGGCAAAGCCCCGCCCCTGTTCTCCGGCACGAGCTGCCTCAATGGCCGCGTTCAGCGCCAAAAGGTTTGTTTGCCCAGCAATATTGCTGATCATTTCCATGATCTCCGAAATACGCTTTGAGCTGTCATAGAGAGCCGTAACCGCTTCCGCCACGCTCTTCGCGCTTTCATCCAAGACCTCCATGCCGCGCACCGCCACGTTAAGGCCCTGCTGACCTTCCACCGTAGCTGTCTCTACCCGCTGGGCCGCCTCGGACACCTCGGCAATACTCCCCGTAATATCGTTCATGGCCCGGGTAATGCCATCCACAATCGTCAACGATTCATCCACTACGGCGTCCTGTTTCACTGTATCGCCGGTAATTTTCGTGATCGCTTCCGCCGTATGCTGTGCGCCCCGCGCTGATTGATCCGCCGAGGCCGTCAATTCCTCAGAAGAAGCGGCCAACTGTTCAGCCGTTTCCACCGTGGTAGTAATTAATTTTTTGAGACCGGCCGCCATGGTGCAGAAACTGTTATGCAGGTTGCCGATCTCATCCGGCCGGTCCGTAGGTGAAAGCGTCATGGAAAGATTCCCCTGCGCCACATCCGCCGCCACCGTATTGAGCTGGGCAATCGGGGTAGCAATAGATCTCGTGATATAGAGAATGATCGCCACCAGAACGCCTATGGAAACCACAATGACCGCTCCGACAATCGCTCCCATTTTCATCAGCGGCTCCAAGATTTCCGCCTTCGGCACTTCTAACACCAACACCCACCCGGTAGCTCCTACCGGCGCAGAAACGAACAGCGTCTCCGTACCGTCCTGTCTCCAGGAAGCAAAGGTGGGCGCGCCGCTGAAGAAACGCTTCACACTGTCCGCCCCTTCACTCTGCTTTAAGATGTTATCCTGAATCGTCCGGGTTTTATGGTAGACGAAATTGCCTTCCTCGTTGAGCAGGAACGCGCTGCCCGTATTGCCTACCTTGATCTTGGAAACATCGTTTTTCACCGCGTCCAGCGAAAGATCGAAACCGGCCACGCCGATGACCCGTCCCCCCTGCCGAATGGCCGCACTGAAGCTGACCACCGGTTTCTGGTCCGTTTTCGTAAGATAGATTTTGGAGATCATGACATCCTGACTGGCGGCGGCCTCTTTATACCAAGCCCGCCCGGTGGGATCAAAATCGGGAATGGATCGCTTTTCCGCGCCGTCAATGAACGGCTGATCGGGAAATCCCACGAAGAAATCCCCAATGCCGTCCCGGTTGGCAAACGCATTCGCCATGCTCTGCATATCTTGATAAGCGGGAAGTTTCGCCTCCCAGGCGCGGGTCACCGCCGCCAGCCTTTCCTTTTTTCCCACGATGATACTGTTGATCTCACTGGCCTGATGAGTCGCCATCTCAGTCATTTCCTGTTCCATAGCGTCCATGAGGATCTCATAGACGATCCCCGCCATAACCGCAAAGACCAGAATTACCGGTGCGCCAATCAGCGCAATCATTCTCTTTTTCAAATTCATTTTCTCTTCATCTCCCCTTATCATCATTGATATCCTACGCGATTTTTATAAATGAACACATCCCCCCAGCGTCCCCAAACAGATAGATTGAAATTTTATAAATTACAATACCAGGCTTTTCTCCTGGGTTGGCACAGAAAATCTCCCTTCACCTGCTCTGTGCAAAGAGAAAGATTATAATTGTATTATAGCAAAATTGTCCCCCTCTTCGCAAGATGTCCATCCTATTTATTGGTAATCAGCGACAAAAATAATCATCGGACTTCCAAAAACTGTCGATGTCTTCCAGAAAAGAAAAACGACGCTTTTAGGAAGCGTCGTTTTTCTTTGCAAATCTTTTGTTTTTCGGCACATTGCCCTGAAGACTTCGCGGCCCACTTAATCCAAGAAATCACGCAGTTTATGGCTGCGGCTGGGATGCCGCAGTTTGCGGAGGGCTTTTGCCTCGATCTGGCGGATACGTTCCCGCGTAACACCGAAACTCTGCCCCACCTCTTCCAACGTTCTGGCCCGACCGTCGTCAAGCCCGAAGCGTAAGCGCAGGACTTTTTCTTCCCGCGTCGTCAGCGTATCCAGCACATCTTCCAGCTGCTCTTTCAAGAGCATGAATGAAGCCGCTTCCGCTGGCGCGGGTGCTTCCTGATCTTCGATGAAATCCCCCAGGTGAGAATCTTCCTCTTCCCCGATAGGGGTTTCCAGAGAAACCGGTTCCTGCGCGATCTTCATGATCTCCCGCACCCGGTCCACACTGATCTCCATCTCTTTGGCGATCTCGTCGGGGCTTGGCTCCCGTCCCAGTTGCTGCAAGAGCTGACGGGAAATGCGGATGAGTTTGTTGATGGTTTCCACCATGTGTACTGGAATGCGAATAGTGCGTGCCTGATCGGCGATGGCCCGTGTGATGGCCTGCCGTATCCACCAAGTGGCATAGGTACTGAATTTATAGCCCTTCGTATAATCAAATTTTTCCACGGCCTTGATGAGGCCTAAATTACCTTCCTGAATGAGATCGAGGAACTGCATGCCGCGTCCTACGTAGCGTTTCGCGATACTGACCACAAGGCGCAGATTCGCTTCCGCCAGTCGGCCGGCCGCCTCTTCTCTCGCCGCGTCGTCTCCGTTATCACGCAGTTTGGCCAACCGGATCTCGTCCTCCGCCGTAAGAAGCGACACCCTCCCAATCTCTTTCAGGTACATGCGAACCGGATCGTCAATGCTGATCCCTTCCGGTATGCTGAGATCAATCTCCTCTTCCGTCTTCCCCCCGTCAGTCTCGGAACGTTCCCCCATATCGTCCGTGATCTCAATCCCCTTCTTGGTGAAGGTATCAAAAACATCCTCCATGGACTCCACGGACAGTTCCTGCTGCTGAAGCGCATCCATCACATCGTTGTAGCTCAGAACGTTACGGTTCTTCTTCCCTTGCTCCACCAACCCATTGACAATCTCCTGAACGGTTTCCGTCAGCTCGCCGTCCTCTTTGCTCCTGCCGGCCTTCAGAGCGAGCTTCGTCTCTTCCGCCTTAGGTGAAGCCTTCGCCGCCGCGCTTGGCGCGCCGGAACCTCCAGCGATCATTTTTTTCCCGGCCCGTTCTTTCGAAGCAGCCGTCTTCTTCGCTGCGCTTTTGGCGCCGGAGGAAGCAGCCTTAACCGCCGACTTTTTCGCTTTCCCCGCGGCCGGTTTCCCCGGTTCGGCTTTTGGCCTTGCCGCTGTTTGGGGGATGTTTGCCTCTTTCGGTGATTTCGCCGCCAGTTTGATAGATTTTTTCGTCGTTTGGGGAGCCGGTACGGGTGAGGCCACCGCCGCTTTAGCCGCGGACGTCTTTACGGTTTTCTTTTTCTCCGTTTTCACCGGTTTCCTGCTCGTCGCTGATGGCGCGGTACTTTCTTTCGCCGCTTTCTTAGACGTCTTTTCCACCGACTTAGCCGGCTTAACCGCCTTTGGGACCGCCGTTTTCTTCAAGGACGTGGAACCGTCAGCCGCAGCGCGCGAAGCAGGCGTCGTCTTTGTCGCTGTCGAAGACTTCGCCGTCTTCGTCTTTGCCGCGGCACCTTTCGCCGGGATCGTCGCTTTTCCCTTCGCCGTGGCTTTAGCTTTTGTCGCCGGAGCCGCTTTGATCGCCGTTTTTACTTTTTCTTTCCCCGTTGCCCTCGTCTGTTTCGTCGCTTGGGGCGCTGCCTGTTTCGCCGGTTTCGATTGCGCCGTCATTTTTTTACCCTTATCCGCCCTTTTTCCCGCCGGCGCCGCTTTTATCTTCGCTGCCGCCTTCCCGGCCGGTTTCGTCTCCGCCGTCGCCGCCTGGCGCTTCGTCGATGCTTTTTTAGCCGGTGCCTTCGCCGCCGCCTTTTTCCCTGTCTCTACACCCACCTGTTTCTTTGCCGTTTGACGCGTCTTATCCGCTGCCGTCGCTTTCTTAGCCGTCACTTCCTGCCGCCTCCTTTCTCCCGTAGTTGTCGTAGATACCCCGCGCTTACCCAATCACAGATCATCCATTTCCTTTCTTATTCGCTGGCTTTCCGCCAGTTCCTGCCAAAAATCCCGGCCTTCTTTTTCCAACGTATCCGCCCGCAGGCGATGTTCTTCGTAAAGAGGTGTCAAATAGGCCCGCCGCAAAACGCGCAGACAGTCATCATAAAGTTTCAGACTGTCTTCTCCCCCGGTATCTTCCACCAACGCCCGGGAAAGCTCGTCTGCCGCCGCTTCATCCAATTCCGCCAACGCCGCCGCGTCGTCCGAAGCGTCCCCCCGCTCGGCCCGCTCCGCTAAATAACGCAAAATCACACCGTGCAGCGGGTAAGGAAAATCCGCCAAAGGGATCAGCGCACTTAAATGAGCCAACGTTCCGGGATCGTTCCAAACCTGCCGAATGACGATGCGCCCCGCGCGCCGAACGGCGTTGTCCGCTTGACGCGCCAATTTTCGTATTGGCGCGCGCATCGTCTGAAGCTCGTCCGCGGGATCATTCCGATACTGCCGCAGCTCCTGCCAGATAATGCCCTCCTCCACTCCTAACGTCCGGGTGAGACGGCTCACATAGCCGCTGCGCTCTACCGCACTGCATTCTCGAAGTACGGGAAGGATGGCGGTCAGTGCCCGGGCTTTCCCTTCCATCGTACGCACCTCATGGTGTTGGAGAACGTAACGTATCTGATATTCCGCCAACGGCAGCGCCGCTTGCGTCAGATTCCGGAACGCCTCCGCGCCGTTCTTTCGCACAAATTCGTCTGGATCCTTCCCCTCCGGCACAATGAGAACTCGCGCCTTCGCGCCCGTCTCACGAATGACGGAAAGCGCCCGCACCGTCGCCTTCTGTCCCGCCTCATCGCTGTCATAGCAAAAATAGATCTCGGGCGCGTAGCGTAAAAGCAGGCGGCACTGCTCCACGGTGAAGGCCGTCCCCAAGGACGCCGCTACATTCTCCACACCGGCCCCGAAGAGGGAGATCGCGTCCATGTAGCCTTCCACCAAGATCGCGTACCCTGCTTCCTTGATGGCCCGGCGGGAACGATCCAGCCCGAAGAGAAGCCGCCGCTTATTGAACACCAATGTCTCCGGTGAATTCAAATATTTCGGCTGATTCGGCGCCCCATTTCCTATGACCCGGCCGCCAAAGCCCACCACCCGGCCCCGTTCATCGGCAATGGGAATGATCACCCGATGGCGGAAGCGATCGTAGACCTCGCCGCTCCGACGGGTGGCCGCCAGCCCACACTCTACTAAAAGCTCCTCTTTAATGCCCCGGCGAAGAAAAGCGTCCCGCAATTTTTGAAAAGAGTCCGGTGCGAACCCCAAACGAAAGGCCTCAATCGTCGCCCGGGAAATATCCCGCCCGGCAAAATATGCCAAGCCCGGTGCTCCATAATCGGTGTTGATGAGACAGCTGTGAAAAAAATCCCGGGCCATCTCCAGCACCTTACGCATATCAGCGATCTTCTGCTCCCGGGCCACCTCCTGTTTTGATTTCTCTTCTTCCGGAAGCGGGATATTCAGCTTTTCCGCCTGCATCTTAATCGCTTCAAAATAGCTGACATTTTCGATCAACGACAAAAACTTAAAGACATTCCCCCCCGCATGGCAGCCAAAGCAATAAAAAAAACCTTCGCTGGGCACCACGGAAAAAGACGGCGTGTTTTCCCGGTGAAAAGGGCAGCAGCCCCAGTACCGATTGCCCTTACGCTTCAAGGGAACGTAAGACGCCACTACGCTGAGGATGTCCGAGGCCGCCTGTACCTGCGCCACGAAATCATCCATCGCCGCACTCTTCATCACCGTCTCTCCACCCTTTGGACCGTCCGCCAAAAATCTTTAACATTGATATATTCCATACAAAAGCCAAAAGTCCTTTTTTATCCTCTCTTTTTTCCGCCGCGGTCTCTTGCCCCGTCACGGCGCACAAAAAAGGCCGTCGTCAATGCGACAGCCTGATCTTTATCCTTTTCAACGTCGGGCCGCAGCCCTCAGGCGCCCTCACGGCACATGGAACAAACCACTTACCGCTGCTTCCTTCCGGACCTGACGGGATTCATGAGGCTCCATTGCGCGAGACCCAAGCGCTGCGGTCCGACCTAAAAAAGGAACAAAAACAAAATGGCGGAGAGTGAGAGATTCGAACTCTCGGTACAGCGTTCACCGTACACACGCTTTCCAGGCGTGCTCCTTCAACCACTCGGACAACTCTCCAAGGCTTGAACTAAAATCGTATAAAACTTCGCCGCAGCGTTCCGCGACGCTTTATAGGTTAGCACATTTCCCGATCTCTGTCAAACCTTATCTCCTGATTGACCTCGCATTTTGCCGATAGATTTCTCTCCGGTCCGCACAGATGAAAAAACGCGCCCCACGTCCATTTGCCTCAGCAAAAGAAACGTCCGGCGCGCTTTTTCAAACTTTTCATAGCGGCAGAAGTCGTCCGCCCCTCTCCCTCGTTGTGGGGAAAGACTTAGTACTTGAATCTCTGCAGGGAACTTTGCAGATCCTGTGCCAGTTTGGACAGAGAATCGTTGGCTCCCGCGATCTCCTCCGAAGAAGACGACTGTTCTTCCGTGGCGGCAGATACTGACTGCATGTCCGCCGATACCTGTTTTCCGTACTGATCAATGGTCTCTACCTGCTGTACGACATTTTTCGCGTCTGTCGTCACCGCCGCGACCGAATCCGATACCCGGCTGACCTGTTGCAGGACACCGTCTACCCGTTCTTTAATCTGCTTAAATATCGTCCGCAAGTCCTCGACCGATTTCGCCCCTTCGCCGACACTGCTGCGTCCCTTTTGCATGGACGCGATGGCGCTTTCCGTATCCGACTGTATCGTTGAAATGAGCTCCGCGATCTGCTGTGTAGCCGTCTGCGACTGCTCGGCCAGCTTGCGCACTTCTTCCGCGACGACGGCAAATCCCCGTCCGCTGTCCCCGGCCCGGGCTGCCTCAATCGCCGCATTCAGCGCCAAGAGATTTGTTTGCCCCGCGATCCCGGAAATCGTATCGACAATCTGTCCGATCTCCTGTGAGCGTTCACCCAGCTTATCCACCAGCGCCGCTGACGAAGTCACCGTTTCCTCCACGCTGCGGATCTGCTTGACAGAAGCATCGATCGCGGTATGTCCTGTCTCCGCGTATTCAGCGGCCGCTGACGAATTGGTGGCCGCTTCCCCCGCTTCATTTTTTATATTCTCAATCGCCCACATGATCTGCTGCACCGAGCTGGTCGCGTTGTTGACGGACTGCTGCTGCTTTTCTACGACCGCCGCGGCTTCGGATACCGACTCAGCCACCTGGGTCGCCACCTGCGCCGACTGCGTCGCGCTGGCGGATAATTCCTCAGAAGAAGCGGCCAGCTGCTCCGAGGTTTCGTATGTCTTACGCATGAGCCGATTGATCGCCGCCCGCATATCCGTCAACACGGTGGCCATGTCGCCAAACTCGTCGCCGCGCGTGTTGCGCTGCTCCTTCAAGCGAAAATCACCATCGCGCAGTTTAGCACAGATATCAATCATCTTTTGCACCGGTCCGGTAATCTCTCGGGTAATCCATGCGGCTGCCACCAGCAGCAGGATGATGAAAACAATAGTTTTAATGACCAACGACCGAATGGCCTCTTCCAAAGCCTCCTTATTCTGCTGATTGATCTTATCCGCATTTTCGTTCGCCATTTTTTCCAGTGCTTCCACGCCCTTGCGTACCTTGGTCAAAGAAAACTGCGCGGTCTTTTCATAGAACTGCAGGCCTTCCGCCTTTTGTCCCGCAGCGACCAGATCCAAGGCCTTCTGTATCTCCGTCCGGTATTGCTGCCAGCTGGCCCACACACTGTCCAACTGACTGACCGCCTCCGGATTGGACTGTGCCAGGACGGTATACTGTTTCCAGGCATCTTCAAAGCTCTTGTAATATTTTCCCGCTTCGTCGCGCGCTCCCTTCGCCCGTTCTGGATCGTTTGTGCTCGTCGCGATCAGGATACGCGTCTGCAGCATGCGGAGATCCAGCCGATTGCTGGCGAGCAAACGGATCGCCTGCAGCTTCACCGTGTACATGGCTTCCATATCGCGATCCGCCTTGGTCAGATAAGACCAACCGGTGAATCCCACCCAACACAGCCCCAATGCCGCAATCACGACCAAGATCAGAAGCTTATACACGACTTTGATATGATTGATCCATCCCATATTTCTCCACTTCCCTTTCTAAAATTAGTGCTGTCATTCCCGCCACTGGAATCGTCGGCAACTGCCGCCTGAATCCATACCACCGCTTTCCATTAAGAAGCGCTTAAATATTAGAAATGACTGAGTATTCGCGGCAAGCACAGCAAACTCCTGCCGACTTTTATTAAAAAATACAAACTATGCAAAAACAGCATACGGCGCAGAAACACTAAAACTCCCCCCGCCTCAAATCCTTTCCGAAATAGAGGCAGAGGGAGTCCGTCATTCCTTCTTCCCGTCCTTCAGCAGTCAACACGTCCCTGGCGCCTTCAGCCGCAGTACGCCGGCACTCATTTCGTAGACTTCATCGGCGTAAGCCGCCGCCGTACCTTCGTGAGTTACCAACAGCACAGCCGCGCCGTCATCGGCATATTGCCGCAGAAACTTTAATACCCGCTGGGTGTTCTCATCGTCTAAGTCCCCCGTGGGCTCATCCGCCAGAAGAACTTCGGGCTGCTGCATGAGGGACCGGGCGATGGCTACGCGGCGCAGTTCCCCGCCGGAAAGCTGCGTCGGTTCTTCCTCGGCCAGATCGCCAATGCCCACCATGTCTAAAAGTTCCACAGCCCGCGCCTTAAGCGCATCCTCGCCTAGCGACGTATCTCCTTTCTCTCCGGCGCCGCTCTTTTGATACAGCCTGGCGGGCAGCATGACGTTCTCTGCCACCGACAAGCTGCGAAGTGCCGTATGACCTTGTGGAATCACCCCAATATGACGGTTTCGCAGGCGCGACAGGGCCCCATCCCCCAGGGTGTAGAGAGCGGTGTCATCCAGGAGGACCTGCCCAGCCGTTGGCTGAAGCAACCCCCCTAAGATTTGCAGCAGAGTACTTTTCCCGCTGCCCGAACGACCGGTGATCTCTACCAATTTCCCTGCCGTCAGCGTGAGATCGGCGGGAAAAAGAACACAAAACTCGCCGCCTCTGCCCCGTCGGGCAAACACTTTTTTTACTTCTTTTGCGTATAAGTTCATAGCTCATTCTCCCATAAATCCAGCCTCTAAGGAGTGGCGTTAAAGCGCCCTTTCGGTCATTCCCCTTCCCGCAGGATCAGGCTGGTGTCAAGGCTGCTGATATGATAGGCCACAAAAGCCGAGATGATACCGCCCGTCAGCACCGAGGTCAGGAGCGTTCCCCCCGCTAAGAGAGCGATCGCCGAGATCTTCGGCAACAGGAAAGGAACACCCAGAAGAAGGCTGATGGCGTTGGTAAAAAGCGAAGTAACGAGTCCCGCCATGAGGATGCCAATGACGCCCCCCACGAGGTTGAGAAGAAGTGCTTCTCCTACCACCAGTCCCGCCAACATCCGGCGCGACGTCCCCAAAACACGCAGAACGGCAAATTCCCGCTTGCGCTCGTTCATCACCATGGTGAAGACGATCATCATGATAACGACGCACAAAGCCCAGATGATACCGATAAAAAGGCCGATCATATCCGCCAGGCCCGTGAGGCCCGTGGAGATGTCCGAGATGAGGTTTTTCGCCGCCACCGCTTTGATGTGCCGGACGTGTACCTTGATATCGTCACGCACCTTTTCGATGTCATGCCCTTCTTTCACCTTGACCAGTATCGTGGAAACGACCTTGTCGGGATCAAAGGAATTGTACTGATTCATCCCCCGGGCCTGCGAGGACGCGATCAGGCGGCGCACTGTGTCCGCGTTGGCGTAAACCGCGTTGTCCAAATTCGATCCTGTCTTGGCCAGCTGGGCGACGACCCGGCACTCCACATCAAAGAATTTCAGCTTCCGATCTTCCGTAAAGCGCACGTTGCAGCCGGTTACGATGTCTCCGTCCTCGATCTTTCCGTCGTACGTCTCCTTGATCCAAGGCTGGATGACGAAGTCTGTGGCCGGGTCAAAACCCACGATCTGGAGCGAAGCCGAGCAGCAGTCAGCGGTCATGGAAGCGAGAAAAAGCTGGGGGGACAGCTTTTCCACCCCGTTGATCGCCGCTACTTGGTCCATGACGGCCGCGTCCATATAAAAATAGCCCGGCGTTCCTTGAAGCAGTACCGAATTGATATTGAACTGCGTGCGGGCCGAGGCGGGCATCACCACCACATCCGCGCCAAGGCGCGATTCTAAAACCTGCATACCCCGCTGCATACTGGAAATGAGGATGGTTCCACCAAACACCGCCGCCGCGAAAAACGCGGCAAAAAGGAGCAGGGCGGCGGACCGCCCCGGCCGATGCCAGAGGTTCTGCCAGGAAAAGCGAACAATGAAACTCATGACGCCTTATCCTTCTTTCTCCGCCACAGGATATCCGCGGCGAGGGCGACCGCTAAGAATCCGGCAATGAGAAGCACCGCCGGCTGGAACAGCACATGGCAGGGCATGGTAGCGATTTTGCAGAGCGGCAGAAGATGCCCCGGCAGAAGCGCTGTCAGGACCGTCAGAAGCAGCATGGAAATGTCGATTCCCTGCTTTACGGACGAGGAAACAAAAAAACGTATCCCTGCCAAGCAAGCGAGGACGACCCCTGCCCCCACGACGGCTTCTCCCGTCCAATGACAAAGCATCCAGCTCCCGTCCGGCCTCGCCCCGCAGGTATGAAACACCGTTTTCGGCGCCAGACAGAGCGCCAGACTCAAAACTGCGATGACAATATCCAAAAGGTCAATCTTCCGCTTTTTCTTCTCCTGCTCCATATCAGCCTCTCTTTCTCCCTTGCACATAGGGAACCGAGTCTTGGGAAAGTGCCGCTGCCGTGGCGCATCCGTAAGTAAAATCTTTCTCTATTATATAGTGACCCTTCCCGCCCGTCAAGAATATTGAGAGTTAATCTCAAAAGCGTCGGGATAAAATATCAATCCCGACGCTTCCCAGAGCAGAGATATTCTTTTGTCGTCCCATCAGCCCCGAAGGATCAGATTCGCCACGAAAGCAGCGGCCACTACCCACATGATGGGGCGGACTTCCCGTACCGCACCGGTCACGGTCTTCAAGATAACATAGCTGACAAAGCCGAAGGCAAACCCGTTGGCGATACTGGAGGTCAGCGGCATCATGATGATCGTCAAAAAAGCCGGCAGCCCGTCGCTGAAGTCACTAAACTTCACGTTCACCACTTCCGACATCATCAGCGCCCCTACCAAAACGAGGGACGGTGCCGTGGCAAAGCCTGGCACCAAGCCGATGAGAGGCGCGAAAATGAGGGCCACTAAAAAGAGCCCCGCCACCGTCACTGCCGTGAGGCCTGTGCGTCCTCCTTCGGCGATGCCCGAAGCGCTTTCGATATAGGAAGTGACCGTAGAGGTACCGAATACCGCGCTCATCATGGTACCTATCGCGTCTGTCGTCAAGGCGCGGTCAAGATTTTCAATTTCCCCATCGGGTTTCACCATCTTCGCCTTCGTCGTGAGGCCGATGAGCGTACCCATATTGTCGAAAAGTTCCACCACCGTGAAGGTGAAAATGATGGAAAAAATGCCAAATGCCCAAGCACCGGCTAAATCAAGCTGGCCAAAGGTTGCCTTCATGGACGGCAGAGAAAAGCTCATAATGTCGCCAATCCCGTGGGGTATTGGCGTGAGGCCAAGGCCCATACCAATGAGGGTCACCGCCAAGATTCCAATGAGGATAGCTCCCTTCACGCCCCGGGCCATCAGTGCACCGGTCAAAAGCAGACCGAAGAGAGACAGCAGCGTCGTGGGATTCATCACATGCCCCAGCGTGACATAGGTCGCTTTGTCGGCGATGATAAGCCCCGTTCCCCGCAAGCCGATAAAAGCGATGAACATACCGATCCCTACGCCGATAGCCCGTTTCAGGTTTTCGGGCACCGCCCGGATGATCGCCTGCCGTAAGCCGCCCAAGGTCATCAGGAAAAACAGGATACCGGAAAAAAATACCGCCCCTAAGGCCACTTGCCACGGAAGATGCAGCGTCCCCACCACATAGTAGGTGAAAAACGCGTTCAGCCCCATGCCCGGTGCTAAGGCCACCGGATAATTCGCGAAGACGCCCATCATCGTAGTGGTCAGCGCCGCTACCCAAATCGTCGAAGCGATCGCCGCCTCCTTAGGAATGCCGGCATCCGCCAAGATATTGGGATTGACAAATAAGATATATGCCACCGAAATGAACGTCGTCAGTCCGGCGAGCATTTCCGTCCGTACCGTCGTCCGTTTTTCCGTCAGTCGAAAGAGTCGCTCCAAAAAACCGTGCTGCCCTGCCGCCTCGTTCATGCTTCATCCTCCCATGCTGCCCGCGGGCGAACCGTAAACTTTTCGATCATCCGAATCGGTCGGTATGACTCCTTGGCCTTTCGCAGCCCTTCCAATCCCATATCCTCCTGTCGATTCACATAAACGGTATCCGCCCATTCGTGTTCCAAAAACGCCTGATTGATGGCCGCGTAGGCGCCGCCTATATCGGGGGCACTCTTCTCCACATGAATGACCACCGTATCCCGATTCAGCATCTCTCCGAAAGTAAACGCCACGATCCGGCGTCCCAGGGAAATGGCGCCGCCTTTGAGGCCAAAATCCTGAAAATGGTTCAGAATTTCAATGATGGCGGCCCGCTCGGTGGGCAGATAAGGATCATCCGGGGTTTCGCTGAGAAGCGACTTATACCACGCGTTGAGGTTCAGCTTACATTCCGGCACGATGTCCGGTGTAATGGGAACGTAGCGCGCCTCCGGGAAGTTGCGCCGAAAGCTGTTGAGATGGTTCTTCTTCGTGTGATAGCGGCGCCCCGCCAGCCGAATGAGATCTTCCGTCCGATAGAGGTAATCCGCTTCATCCCGGATGGCACGCGCCTCTAAATCCGCCCCCGGCAGCGCCTCATAGATCTCAGCCATGGTTTTTTCCACATTATACGCCAAAAAAGGCGCCCCCTGCGCCTTCAGCCAAGCGGCCTGCTTCTCGGCCGCCGCCGCCAGTTTTTCTTCCGGCCCGAAAGGCTGGAGAACCATCGGCTGATCCTGCCATTTCGTAATCAAAAACAGCACATCATCCTCAATCGCCCATTGAAAATCAAACAGATTCCGCCACATATAACAGGTTGTAAAATTGAAATGCGAATTTTCATAATAACGTGCCCGAAAAAAAGGATCCAGCGTATCCTTATCCTCTTTTGTCAGTTTCTGAAACTCTATGATCGTTCAACTCCTCACTTCTGCGCCTCCACAAAGAGATCCGAAGACGTCGACAAATGACCTCGAATATCTTCATTATAACAACCCCGTCAAGGACGGACAAGAACCATTGTCCATTGTCGATAAATCATTTAAGCATATCTTAACAAATCAGCCAGACGATTTTCATAAAGACTTGTTACAGTATGAAGCAGATAAGGAACCCCTTATCGAAGCGGTGAGCAGCCGCTGACAACAAATATAATCCGTCTGGCCTTCAGATTTACCTCTCCCCTAAGCCGGGCGAATTATATACACATCTTTTCATTCTCTATCTCCCTTGGGCCCGGACCGTCCTCCCCTTAAAACGGTTCGGGTCTACCTATGTTCAGAGAAGCCGCCCCGGCATACCAAAACGCCGGAGCGGCTTTTATTTTTCCCTGAAGGCATCTGCGATGATTATTTTTCCTTTGCCCCAGCCGTGTGATATAATGATGAGAGTAATTCGTTAATTCCGAAAAAATACTTGTGTGATCTTGCCCATAGACCGCCAAATCACCGGAAAACCAATACAGGAGGCCATTTTATGTTTGAGATATCTACCGTCTCGCCATCAGATGCGGCGGGCCGAGAAGCCGTGCGCACTCTTTTGCAGCGCGAAGGTATCCGCCTGGATACTCACCTCGACTATACCTGCGCCATCTATGATGAGCGCCGCGCCGCCATCGCTACGGGGAGCTGCTACGCCAACACGCTGCGCTGCTTCGCCGTCGATCACGCCCACCGGGGAAAGGGGCTCATGCACCGCATCCTCACGCACCTCATGGCGGTGCAGAAACAGCGCGGCCACGCCGGCGTATTTCTTTACACGAAAGTCTCTACCGCTTTCTTTTTTCAAAAACTGGGCTTTCATGAGATCGCCCGCGTCCCCGACAGTATTGTTTTTTTGGAAAACCAGGCGGCGGGCTTCCCCTCGTATCTGAAAAAATTACAGGACGAAACACCCCGTGGCTATGCCCCGCCCATCTCGGCTCTCGTTCTGAACGCCAATCCCTTCACCTTAGGGCACCAATACTTAGTGGAATACGCGGCTCGGGAAAGCACCCTCCTGCATATCTTTATTGTGAGTGAAGACATCAGTTTCTTCCCTTTCGCCGTGCGCGAACGCTTGGTGCGTGCCGGTACCGCCCATTTGAAAAATGTTACTTATCATGCCAGCGGCCCTTATATTGTCAGCCAAGCCACCTTCCCCAGCTACTTTCAAAAAGATGAAGACGCGGCCATTCTCGGCCACGCCCGACTCGACATCGCGGTATTCCAGCGTATCGCCGCCGCCCTCGGCATCACCCGCCGCTATGTCGGCTCGGAACCCTCCAGCCATGTCACAAACCTGTACAATGAAACCATGACGCAGTTTTTGCCGGAGACGAACATCGAATGCCGCATCATCCCCCGCAAGGAAGCCGAAGGTGCTCCTATCAGCGCCTCCACAGTGCGTCGTTATATCCAGGAGGGAAACCTCGCCGCCCTCGCTTCTCTCGTCCCTCCTTCGACTCTCGCCTTTCTCCAAAGCGACGAAAGCGCGGAGATACGCCGAAAAATCATTCAGACCGCCGATGTCGTGCATTACTAACCCTACATCGTGTTTATATTGACTTAATCAAGTTTGTCTGCAATAATAAGTTGCAGAAGATTGATGTGCGCCTCCTTCAGTGGAGGTCTTGAACGCCTTCAACTTCACATAAAGAAAGGCATCTGCTTCTTTACGCCCGGGTCACTAACCCGGAAACGACCGGAAGAGATGCCTTTTTTAGGATCTATAAAAGATACTCATTAGTTGTTCTTGTCCTTACACCATCCCCAAAAGGTGCGCGGCAGCGTAGGCTAGCGCCCCGCCGCAGAGGGGCGCGATCACCGGCACCCAAGCGTAGCCCCAGTCTGAATCCGCCTTGTTAGGGATCGGCAGCACCGCGTGAGCAAGCCGCGGCCCCAAGTCACGGGATGCACTCATAGCATATCCGGTAGGACCGCCCAAAGAGAGTCCCAGCGCCCAGATGAGCATGGCCACAAAATACGGTCCCAATCCGGGAGGAAGTGGTCCATTGGGTTTGGCAAAGATCATCCAAATGACGAACATCAGGAAAAACGTGGCGATCATCTCCGTCAGAAAGGCTGCCGGAATATTCCGTACCACGGGAGCCGTGCAAAAGACGCCCCGTTTCGCAGGACCATCCTCCGTCTCCTTCCATTGCGGGAGATACGCTAAATACACCACGACACCGCCGATGAATCCTCCCGCAATCTGCGCCGCCGCCGTTGCTAAAAACTGGGGAAAAGTATAAATACCGGCCAGTGTCTTAGCCAACGTAACCGAAGGATTGATATCCGCCTGCGGTGCGCCCAGCGCCGAGGCGGTAAAAACGCCAAGGAGAACGGCCAACGCCCAGCCTGCCGTAATACAGATCCAGCCTCCGCCGTGACCGCAGGTCTTATTGAGCGCCATATTCGCGCAGACCCCGCAGCCAAAGGTGACCAGGACCACCATACCCATGAACTCGCCAAATAAATTCTCCATGCTTCGCCCCTCCCTTGCTCTAACTTGTCATTGTCCCGCGCCTATCATCGGATACGCCGTCAGTTTTCCTCCAGCCAGTGCATGGCATGGCGAACCGCTTTGCGCCAGCCATAATAGAGTTTCTTCGCTTCTTCTCTGTCCATCTTTGGCTCAAAACGCACGTCTAATTTCCAGCGCTTGGTAAGCTCTTCTTTGGACTGCCAAACCCCTACCGCCAAACCGGCCAAATAAGCCGCGCCCAGCGCCGTCGTTTCAATCACCTGCGGCCTTTCCACCGGCACCCCCAGAATATCCGCCTGAAACTGCATGAGGAGATTATTCGCCACCGCGCCGCCATCTACCCGAAGCTCCGCCAAGCGAATATTGGAATCCGCTTCCATAGCACTGAGGACATCCTGTGTCTGGTACGCCATGGAATCAAGTGCCGCCCGCACCAAGTGGGCTTTCGTCGTCCCCCGGGTGACGCCTAAGATCGTCCCTCGGGCGCTCATATCCCAATAAGGTGCACCCAGCCCCACGAAGGCCGGTACGAGATAAACGCCCCCCGCATCAGGCACGCCTTTGGCCACCCATTCGGAATCCGGCGCCGTATCAATGAGGCGCAAGCCGTCCCGCAGCCATTGAATGGCCGCTCCGGCCACAAAGATCGACCCTTCCAGCGCATACTCCACCTTACCGTCAAGCCCCCAAGCAATGGTGGTAACGAGACCGTTCCGGGACTCATGAATTGTCGTCCCGGTATTCATGAGCATAAAACAGCCCGTACCGTAAGTATTCTTCGCCATGCCCGGTGCAAAACAATTCTGTCCGAAGAGCGCCGCCTGCTGATCACCGGCCACCCCGGCGATAGGTACCGCGCCGCCCAGGATGGACGGAATAGTCTTGCCGTAGATTTCGCTGGAAGACCGCACTTCCGGCAGCAAAGACGCCGGCACCGTCAGATGATGGAGCAGTTCTTTATCCCAGCCAAGCTCGCGAATATTATACATGAGAGTTCGGGAAGCATTGGAATAATCCGTCACATGTACCGCGCCCCCGGTGAGTTTCCAGATGAGCCAAGTATCGATGGTGCCAAAACGGAGCTCCCCCCGATCGGCCGCCGCTCGCGCGCCGTCTACGTGATCGAGAATCCACTTCACCTTCGTACCGGAAAAATAAGCGTCGATGATCAGTCCGGTCTTGCGGTGGAACTCCTCCTCCAGCCCCTGCCGTTTCAAATCCTCACAAATCTCCACAGTCTGACGCGATTGCCAGACAATAGCGTTATAGATGGGACGCCCTGTTTTGACGCTCCACACCACCGCTGTTTCCCGCTGATTCGTAATGCCGATCCCCGCAATGTCTGTTGCCACCAGATTCGCATCTTCCAGCGCCTCTTTCATCACCGTGGACATAGTGCTCCAAATCTCTTCCGCGTCATGCTCCACCCAACCCGGCTGAGGAAAATGTTGTGTGAACTCCTTTTGCGCTACCCCGACGATACGGGATTCCTCGTCAAAAATGATCGCCCGGTTGCTCGTCGTCCCGGCATCTAACGCCATAACGTACTTGCCTGCCACTGAAACTCCCCCTTTCGTTACGCCGCAATATCCAACTGTCCATTACGTTCATTATACTGGCGGCGAGAGAACTTTTCAACGTATGCAAACAAAGAACGCTCTTCTTTCCCTTTGACACAAACACTTCAGAACGTTTTCCCCACACCCCTGCCGATCTTTTCCTTTGCGCCGCCCCGTGTCCCAACCGGTGTCGCGGCATGGCATGATTTTATGAAAATGCCTCCCGCGGCAAAGGGCGGAAGGCATTTTTCCTTGTGTCTTATGAATAATATTTCACGCCGGCTTCAAAAATCTTTTGGTCTTTATCGCCGAGGATATTCACGGCGATGTTTTCCCCGATGCGCTCGGAGTGACCCATTTTCCCGAGGATACGGCCGTCAGGGCTGGTGATTCCTTCGATGGCGTAAGCGGAACCGTTGGGATTATAGGGAATATCCATGGTGGGATTTCCCACTTCGTCCACATACTGGGTCGCAATCTGCCCGCGCACCCGCAGGGAGGCAATAACTTCCCGATCCGCCACGAAGCGCCCTTCCCCATGGGAAGCGGCAACGGTATGGAGCGCTCCCGGCACGGTCCCCGAAAGCCAAGGCGAAAGATTGGAAACCACCCGTGTCTGCACCATACCGGAGAAGTGACGGCCAAGGGTATTGAAGGTCAGCGTGGGGGCATCCCCAGTAAGGTCGCGGATTTCACCGTAAGGCAGGAGCCCTAATTTCACAAGTGCTTGAAATCCGTTGCAGATACCAAGAATCAGACCGTCCTTGCGGTAAAGATGGCTCATGACCGTCTCCCGCAGCCGAGGGTTTCGGAACATGGCGGCGATGAATTTCCCTGATCCATCCGGTTCGTCCCCGCCGGAAAATCCGCCGGGCAGCATAAGAATCTGCGCCTCGCGGATCCCTTTGGCCAGCGCTTCCACCGTCTCCGCGATGGCTTGCGGCGTTCGATTGCGAATGACGAGGGACTCCACCTTCGCCCCGGCCCGCTGAAAAGCCCGGGCCAAATCGTACTCACAGTTGGTTCCCGGAAAGACCGGGATGAGAACCCGCGGTTTGGCGTAAGAGGCCGCCGCCGAAATCCGCGGTCCGCCAGTATATAAGGCCGTGGGAGGAACGGTTCCGACACTTTTCCCCTCGGTGGGGAATATTTTTTCCAAAGGCTCCCGCCACGCCCGCTCAATCTCCTGCAGCGTAAACACCATCTGTCCGCAGACGATACTGGGTACCAGCGTCGTTTCTCCCAGTTCATAATAACCGGTCCCTTCCAGCGTAGAGGAAACATCCGTCCCCCCGGGAACCTCAAGAACGAATGTACCATAGTCAGCTTTAAACAAGTCATCTCGCTGCAGACTTCGACTGAAGGTGAGACCCACACCGTTCCCCAGGCACATTTTAGAAACCGTCGCGGCAATGCCGCCGACGCGTACCGTAGCCGCCGCCAAGACTTTACGGGCCGCTATCAAGGCAGCCACCCGAGCGAAATTGTGACGGAGCTGGTGGAATTTCGGCATATCGAAAGAGTCCTTAGGACAGGGCACTACATAGACCCGACTGTCGGGAAATTTGAATTCTGTCGATATCACCTGTTTGGCGGGCAGCGTATTCACCGCGAAAGCAGCCAAGGAAGGCGGCACATGCCTATCCATAAAGGTGCCGGACATGGAATCCTTGCCGCCGATAGCAGGAATTCCCAATTCATGCTGCGCCCACAGCGCGCCTAAGAGGGCACTGAAAGGTTTGCCCCACTTATGTTGATCGGTCCCTAAACTTTCAAAGTATTCCTGGAGCGACAGGCGTATTCCCGCTGCCGATGCCCCCAGCGCCACCATCTTCGCCGCCGCTTCCACGATGGCGTAAACAGCGCCGTGAAAAGGGCTCCATTCCATGAAGGCGGGATCAAAGCCAAAGGTCATAACCGTGGCCGTTTCCATGGTACCCGAAAGCACAGGCAGTTTCGCCACCATCCCTTCCTGGGGCGTGAGCTGCCGTTTCCCGCCGTAAGGCATGAGGACGGTCGCCGCACCCACGGTAGAATCGAAGCGTTCCCCCAGCCCTTTCTGGGAGCAAACATTGAGCTCCCGAAGATTCGCCAGCCAGGCCGCGTCCAAATGGCGGCCGCACTGACGGACGCCCTCCGGCACGCGCCAAACGTAGCGGCGTTCCGTCGTGGGGGATTCCACCCGGACCCGGACATGCTGGCGCACCCCGTTGGTGTCCAAAAACGCCCGGCTGATATCCACAATATTTTCCCCGCGCCATTGCATGACGAGGCGCGGCTTTTCGTCCACCATCGCCACGATGGAAACTTCCACGTTCTCTTCCGCCGCCGCCTGAAGAAATGCGTTGATATCCTGCTGGGCCAGCACCACCGCCATGCGCTCCTGAGATTCGGAGATGGCGAGTTCCGTCCCATCGAGCCCTTCATATTTTTTAGGGATGGCATCCAAATTGATGCGCAGCCCCGGTGCCAGTTCTCCAATGGCTACGGCCACACCTCCCGCGCCGAAATCGTTGCAGCGCTTGATGAGCCTCGCCACCTCCGGTCGACGAAAGAGCCGCTGCAGCTGGCGCTCCGTGGGGGGATTTCCCTTTTGCACCTCGGCCCCGGCGCTGACCAGAGATTCTCGCGTATGTTCTTTGGATGATCCGGTAGCGCCGCCGCAGCCGTCCCGGCCGGTGCGTCCCCCCACTAAGAGGACGACATCCCCCGGCTCCGGCCGCTGGCGTACGACGTTCTCCTTGGGCGCGGCAGCGATGACTGCGCCGATCTCCAAGCGCTTAGCCACAAAGCCTTCATGATAAATTTCCGTCACCTGTCCCGTGGCGAGGCCGATCTGATTGCCATAAGAGCTGTACCCGGCCGCTGCTTCCTGGGTGATCTTTTTCTGAGGAAGTTTGCCCGGAAGGGTCTCCTGGATGGGTCGTCGGGGATCCCCCGAGCCCGTCAGGCGCATAGCTTGATAAACATAGGCACGCCCCGACAGAGGATCGCGGATAGCACCGCCCAGGCAGGTGGCTGCGCCGCCAAAGGGCTCGATTTCCGTAGGATGGTTATGGGTCTCGTTCTTGAACATGACCAGCCAATCCTCGGTCTTTCCGTCCCGCACCGCCTTGACATTGACGGAGCAGGCGTTAATCTCCTCCGATTCGTCCAAATCCTCTAATTGTCCAGCCTTTTTCAAAGCCTTCATGCCCATCGTCGCAAGGTCCATGAGGGTCATATCCCGCTCCTGCTGTTCCTTATCGCCGTAGATTTCCAGACGATCGTCAATATAGCGATGATAAGCTTTTTCCAGCACCGGCGTAAAATACCCCTTATCAAAATCCACTAAATCAATGGCGGTGGTAAAAGTGGTGTGGCGGCAATGGTCCGACCAGTAGGTATCAATCACCCGAAGTTCGGTAAGCGTAGGGGAGCGATGCTCCGTATCCCGGAAATACTGCTGACAAAAGGCCAGATCCTCAAGATTCATGGCCAATCCCCGCGAAGTTCGAAACGAATCCAAAGCCTCTTCATCGTACGCCAAGAAATCCGTCAGTATCTCCACCGACGGCGCAACAACGGATGCCCGCCGCAGAGTTTCCGGCTTCTCTAAGGATGCTTCCCGGCTGTCCACAGGGTTGATCATATATTTCTTAATGCGTTGGAACGTATCCTCATCTACGTCCCCCACCAAAACCACCACCGTCGCCGTCCGAATTTCCGGCCGCTGCTTCTGCGTAACGAGCTGAACGCACTGGGCCGCAGAATCGGCCCGCTGGTCAAACTGCCCCGGGAGATACTCCATGGCGAAGGAACGAGACTTGGGGAAATCAGGCAGCTTTTCCTCGTAGACCACGTCCACTGGCGGATCCGCAAATACGGTATCCCGGGTTTTACGATATTCTTCCTCGCTCAGTCCCTCAATATCATATCGGCGGATCAACCGCGCCGTTTTCAATCCCGTAAGCCGAAAGGTCTCAATGAGATCGGCGGCCAACTGTTGGGCGGGAATATCAAAAAATCCCTGTCGTTTCTCTACAAAAATTCTTTTTACTGCCATGGTTCTGCCTCCTTCATCTATCCCGCTCGTTGCTCTCAAATCCGACAGCCGGCCGGCATGGCGCCCGCCAGAAGGGCCATGTCCATTTTCACCACGACCTTCACCACGGGGCCTGGCGCCTCCACCGCCACCCCGGGGCGATGGACATCCTGCGGCAGCAGGATCAAAAAATCGCCCGTCGTCAACGGAAAAGAAGTTTTGGGGACCAGCCCCTCAAAAAAGAGAATATCCCGGGCCGCATCGTAGGGGGTATGAACCACTAAATCAGGCCCCAGGGGGCAGACCTCGATATATTCTTCCCCTTCCACCATGTATTGAATATCCGCATAGCGCCGATGCGCTTCGGGGTAGCACTCCTCTGCCTGCTTCGTGGTATAATGGGCCAGTTTCGCGTAACAGCGATCGCCGTCAATATCATAGCGGCCGTCGGGGAGCGCCCTAAAATCCGTCTCCCGCAAGAAATCCAGCGCCCGCTGTACCGCCGGCGGCAGCGTCTTGTCTTTCCCCGACGTGTCCAATCTCCCTGCCAACATAGCCAACTCTCCTTTTTCCCGTTTCCGTAAAAAAACCTTGCCAAGGATAAATGACTTGTGATAATATCTATTTTAACCAAAACCATAGTCTTATGCAATGATCGGAAAAGTACATTTTTGCTCCTTTGGGAAAGCGCGGCAAAATCGCGCTTCATCAGAGAGGCGGCGGGCGCTGCGAGCCGCTAAAGGAAGAGATGGAAAGCTATCCGTGAGCATGCGGGGGAAACCTCGCCGCGTGCCGCGATAAAGCGTAAGAGAGAGCTGATCTTTCGGCTCATAAAGGTGGTACCACGGGAATAAGCCTCTCGTCCTTTGCCGGACGGGGCTTTTTTTATTCCAATTTCTCTGTTTGGCGAAAGGAGCCATGAACATGAAAGAACTTCTGGAACTTTTGGAGCACGACGCCCGGCGCCCGGTGAGCGAGCTGGCCGCTATCTTACAGCGCAGCGAATACGAAGTGGAAAAAGACCTCCGCCGCCTGGAAAAAGATCAGGTCATCTTGGGCTACAATACCCTCATCAACTGGAATAAAGCGGGAGAAAATTTCGTCACTGCCGTCATTGAGGTAAAGCTAAGGCCGCAGCGGGAAGTGGGCTTCGACGCCATCGCCGAGCGCATCTGCCGCTTTGACGAAGTGCAGTCCGTCTACCTCATGAGCGGAATCTTTGACCTTTTGGTCATCATCGAGGGCAAATCGCTCTCCGATATCGCCGACTTCATCGCCACCCGACTGGCCACCATCGACGGTGTTACCTCTACCCGCAGCCACTTCATGCTGAAACCTTACAAAAAAGACGGTCTCATCGTCGACAATAAAGAATGTGACCGCAGACTGGTGGTGTCACCATGAAGGACTGGTCTGCCATTCTCTCCCCCACGGTGCAAAGCATCCCGCCCTCGGGCATCCGCCGCTTCTTTGACATTGCTGCCGAAATGGAGGACGTCATCTCTTTAGGCGTAGGCGAACCGGATTTCGTAACCCCGTGGACCATCCGGGAAAGCTGTGTCTACGGCTTAGAACAAGGCTATACTTCCTATACCGCCAATCGGGGCATGCTGGAACTGCGGCAGGAGATCGCCCGCCTCCAGAAGGATCGCTACAGCCTCGACTATGATCCGGCCACCGACGTCCTCGTCACCGTGGGGGTCAGCGAAGCTTTAGACCTGGCCATGCGGGCCGTTCTCTCTCCCGGGGACGAAATTCTGATCCCCGAACCGTGCTATGTTTCTTACAAGGCGTGTGCCGCTCTCGCCGGCGGCATCGGCGTTCCCGTTCCGGCAAAAATCGAAAACGAATTTCGCATCACGCCGAAGGATTTAGCGGCTCATCTCACGCCCCGCACCAAAGCGCTTCTCATCGGCTATCCCAACAATCCCACCGGCGCGGTCATGGGAAAAGACGATCTCTCAGCCATCGCTCAGTTCGCCGAGGAACATGATCTCATCGTCATCTCCGATGAGATTTACGGCGACTTAACCTACGGCGGAGAAACTCATATCGCGTTCCCATCCCTCCCGGGCATGAAAGTGCGAACTATCCTCCTGAATGGCTTCTCTAAAGCTTACGCCATGACCGGTTGGCGCATCGGCTACGCCCTCGGCGCACCGGAAATCATCGCCGCCATGACGAAGATTCACCAGTATACTATGCTCTGCGCCCCCATCACCGCTCAGGTTGCGGCCATCGAAGCCCTGCGGCGCGGGGAAAAATATATGAAGAAGATGGTAGCCGAATACGATCGCCGCCGGAGTTTCATCTACAACGGGTTTCAAAAAATGGGACTCAAATGTTTTGAACCCAAAGGCGCCTTTTACATTTTTCCCGACATTACCGCCACGGGTTTATCCTCCGAAGAATTCGCGGAAAAACTTCTGATGTCCGAACACGTGGCCCTCGTACCGGGCAGCGCTTTCGGTACCTGCGGTGAAGGCTACATCCGCTGCTCCTATGCTACCTCCCTTAATCAAATCGATGAAGCCTTACAGCGCATCGGCAATTTCGTTGAAAAGCACATAAAATGAATGGGAATTATAATATAAATTTTCCAAAAATTCCTATGCCATTTTAGCATATTTTTCGGCATAGCCGCCTATTTTCTGGTAAAATGTAGGTGTACATTCCGCGGGAACGTCAATCGAATGACAAAAAGCCTCGACGATTTTCTAAACAGGGGCGGCGTTCTTCCAAATCAATAGGAAGGGGTTTGGAACATATGCAAAACAACCGACTTCGATATCTGCGCGAAAAAGAAGCACTGACCCAGACAAATATTGCCAACGCCCTGCACATCGGGCAATCCACCTACAACCGTTACGAGCGCGGTGTGCGCGAGCCGGATCATGAGACCCTCAAAAAAATTGCCGATTACTTTCACGTATCGTTGGATTTTCTCCTGAAGCATGACCGGCCATACACGCGCAAAGAACCGGGCATCGACCTGGCTTCCTTCCTCATGGAAGGCTCTTACAAGATCTTTTCTCGAACGCCGACGCAAAAGGATCGGAAAAAATTGGTCAGCCTCCTCAACGCCCTTTACAGCGAAGAGGCTGATAACCGACGCGTCCCTTGACTTTTCACCGCCGATAAAATCGGCGGTTTTTTTATCGATAGTTCTTGATTGGCACAGAAAAGAGGGCCCCCTAGGAAGCCCTCTTTTCTCGTGCGTCAAAACCGTTCTCTCCCAGAACCGCCGCGAAGCTCTTGTGCCAACATCACTTCACGATCCCTTACTTTAAGGTCTGTACAAAAGTTTCCAACCGCTCCGCCGCCTTTTTGACCTCGGACAGGTTCACCGTGATCTGCTCCGTGGAAGCGGCCTGCTCCTCGCTGATCGCCCCCGTCGTCTCAATGGACTTTGAAATTTCCGCTACGGCTCGATTCATCTCCGTCAACGTCGCCTGAATTTTCTCCGTCGCTTCCCGGGACTGCTCCGCTAACTTGCGAACTTCCTCGGCGACGACGGCAAAGCCGCGCCCTTGTTCCCCGGCCCGAGCCGCCTCAATCGCCGCGTTCAATCCCAAAAGATTTATCTGCTGGGCGATGTTATTGATGAATTCAATGACCGTGCTGGTATCCGCGTTCTTTTCCTTCAGCACCGCCGCCTGAGCTACCGAGTCTTGTCCCGCCTGTGCCAATTCATTGGCACTCCGGGACACCTCCTCTACAGACGCGTAGACTGTCTGCGTCAAGCGAGAAATAGAATTCATGGATTCTATCAATTCCGCCGCATCATTGATATTTAAGACCGCCGAAATCATGCCGATGACTTCTCCGTGAATACCATGAAAAGGCGCATTGATAACCTTGATAGGGATCCCATACTTCTCTTTTTCCACTTCGTAGGTATCGACCCTGTCCTCCTTAAGGCAGCGCGCCATCCGCGCTGTGATAGGGGTCCCCTCCTCCACCCGGATATCCAGCGCCCGTCCCGGAACGTACGTGAGAACCTTCTCCCTATCCGTGACTCGGATCGCCGCGTCCTCGCGAAAGATGGCACCGACATAAAGAGCTGCGACCTGCATCGCTCTTATAATCTCTTCATTCATATGAATTCCTGCCGGCAAAGCCATAAAACCTTCGCATCCTTTCAACGCAAAATATATAACGCCATCATTTTCGGTCTTTTGTCCCCTGAAGTATTCTTCGACATAAAGGGCCGTACTCCTTTTCCTGCCATAGAAAATTTCCTCATAACCGCCAAAAGGCCTTATCCCTGTCGCGCAACTGAACGTAAATAATCGCTGCGCTGCCTGTATCAGTCAAAATCCCACAATTCCGGGTACACCAGTTGGGAAACAGCTTCCACCGCATCCACAAAGGATTGGGTAACAGAAGAGATATAGCGGTCCTCAACCAGCAATACCCGGTGGTTCTTGACGGCTTTGATAGGCTGATGGTCTCGTATGAGCATACAAAACTATAGTAGAAAGGACCACAGGGATCTTGGCCCACTCTTTCACATCCTGGCCCCACTTGAACTTTCCCGTGACCTGTCCGATAAAACATTCCGAAAAATATAAGAGCGCCGAAGAGGGTTTCTGTAAAACCCTCTTCGGCGCTCTTATCGAATGACGAAACCGCCCGCTGAACGTCCCGCAGCTTCAGCTGAAAAATTAAACCGGCGGCAAAATGTTCTTAACGAAAGAACATCGTATAGTATCCATGCCCGAAAATATAAAGCACAATGAGCGGCAGAAGCCACGTCAAATAGAAACGCAGCCACGCAGGAAATTTTATCCCCCGCCCTGTATCCGCTTCACGCAGAAAATTATCCCATCCCCAGCCGTAGCGGCTTACGCAAAAGAGGAGATATACCAAGCTCCCCAGGGGCAAAAGATTGTTGCTGACAAAAAAATCTTCCAAATCCAAAACACCGCTGCCCGGGCCAAAGGGCTGAAATCCTTGCCAGAGATTAAAACCCAAGACGCAGGGGAGCGATAAGAGGAGGATCAGAGGCACGCACCACGCGATGATCGTCTTTCGATCCCGATGTAAAAGCTCCATCAGACAGCAGATGATATTCTCAAACACCGCGATCACCGTGGACATGGCGGCAAAGAACATAAAGAGGAAAAACAGCGTGCCAAAGATCCGGCTGCCCGGCATATTGTTAAATACATTGGGCAGCGTGATAAAGAGCAGCTCGGGCCCGCTGCCCGGATCAATGCCAAAGGAAAAACAAGCCGGGAAAATGATGAGCCCGGCCGATAGCGCCACAAAAGTATCCAAGAGGATGACCCAGACTGCCTCCCCTGTGAGACGCTTCTTCTTTTCGATATAGCTGCCGAAAATCGCCAAAGCGCCGATCCCAAGGCTCAGGGTAAAAAAGGCCTGTCCCATGGCGGCAAATACAATCTCCCCCGTCCCGTAAGTCATGAACCGTGCCAAATCCGGCAGCAGATAGTACCGCAGCCCGGCCTCGCTCCCCGGCAAAAGAACAGAATTGACCGCCAAAATCATCATCAGAAGCAACAGGCAGATCATCATCACCTTCGTGATTCGCTCGACGCCGGCTCGCACCCCCAAGTAGCAAACACCAAATCCCAAGAGAACCACCGCCGCCATATAGCTCCCCATCGTTACGGGATCCGCTAAAAGGCTGCCAAATTTCTGACCGATGCCTGCCACATCAAGCCCAACAAAGCCCCCTTGCATCATTTCCCAGAGATAATACAGCATCCAGCCGGAAATTGTCGTATAAAACATCATCAGGAGCATATTCCCGGCGATGGCTCCGTATTTATACCAGTGCCACTTTGTTCCCTCAGGCTCCAGGACATCGAACGACATGGCCGCGCTCCGACAGCTGGCCCGCCCCACCGCGAACTCTGCCACCATGATGGGAAGCCCCAAAATGGCCAAAAAAATCAGGTAGATGAGGACAAAGGACGCCCCGCCGTACTTCCCCGTAATATAAGGAAACCGCCATACATTGCCCAACCCGATGGCACAGCCCGCCGATACTAAAATGAATCCTAACCGGGAAGAAAAAGTTCCTCGTTCCATTGCATCACACCGCTTTTCTCAGAAATATATTCTTTCATAAAGAAATATTTCTCACCATTATAAAAGATTGTACCGCTCTTGGCAAGGAAAACCTTCCTTTTTATTCCCATTGACAAAGTAGGAAATCGCCTATACAATGATTCTCGATAACGCAATGTTTGCGTGGCAGCAGAAAAGGAGATGATGATATGCAAGAATCCGGACACATTTTTCTGGCCAGAATGGGAAAAACAAAACTTCGCCCCGGTGGAATAGACGCCACGAATTGGCTCTTGGACAGAGCGAATATCCAATCAAATTCCCAAATCTTAGAAGTAGCCTGCAATATGGGTATGACCATGATACAAATCGCCAAAACTTACGGTTGTCAGGTCATCGGTATAGATTTAGACGAAGCTGCTTTAGAGAAGGCTCGGGAAAACATCCGAAAAAATCACCTGGAAGACAAGCTTTCTGTCCGCTACGGCAACGCTTTCGATTTGCCGTTTGCCGATGCCAGCTTTGACATAGTCGTTAATGAAGCCATGTTGACCATGTTAGTTGGGAAAGATAAAGACCGCGCCCTCACGGAATACGCCAGAGTGCTGAAACCGGGCGGTATACTGCTGACCCATGATGTACTGCTGCAAGAGGATTCCCCAAAAGCGCAGCAAGAGATACTCGCCGGACTTTCCCGCGCCATCCATGCCCATGTGGAACCCTTAACATTAAAAGGTTGGCAGGAAATGATTGAATCCCACGGGTTCCGTACCGAACAGAAATACGGCAAAATAACCCTGCTGGATCCCATCGGTATGCTGCATGACGAGGGCGTAGACGGCACCTTGCAGATTATGACCAACGCCATAAAAAAAGAAAACCGCCAAATGTTCTCCGGAATGTTCGATTTCTTTAACGAACATGCAGCACAGCTCGGCTATGTGGCCAACTACAGTGTCAAGCTCTAAACATCCTATTCCCCCATATTGGTAACACAACATTATCGATCAAAAAAGCACCCGCCTCAACGGGTGCTTTTTTGATCGGCAACTACCTACTCTCCCAGGCCGTCGCCAGCCAAGTACCATCGGCCTCTGCGTGCTTAACTACTGTGTTCGGAATGGGAACAGGTGGAACCACGCCGGTATCGTCACCGAATGTGTGAGAAAACATTCCTGCTCTCTCAAAACTATACAGAAGAAGGTGACCGAACATCTTAGTTTCGTTCATCTCGTATAACCTACTACCTTAGCGGTCAACGTCACCCAATCACGCTTCGCTTTCGCTCGCGCTCTTGGGACGTTTTCGCCTGCGACCTGTTTCCCAATCAGCTTCGCTTCTTGGACAGGTCTGTAAGTCAAGCCCTCGGCCAATTAGTACTGGTCCGCTCCACCCCTTGCAGGGCTTCCACTCCCAGCCTATCTACCTCGTCGTCTTCGAGGGGCCTTACTGCTTTCACATGAGAAACTTCATCTCAGGGTGGGTTTCACGCTTAGATGCTTTCAGCGTTTATCCCTTCCGGACGCAGCTACCCGGCTCTACGGCTGGCGCCATAACCGGTACACCGTCGGTCCGTCCACTCCGGTCCTCTCGTACTAAGAGCAGATCCCTTCATGTTTCTTGCGCCCGCGATGGATATGGACCGAACTGTCTCACGACGTTCTGAACCCAGCTCACGTACCACTTTAATGGGCGAACAGCCCAACCCTTGGGACCTGCTTCAGCCCCAGGATGTGATGAGCCGACATCGAGGTGCCAAACCTCCCCGTCGATATG
>ERZ773054.19-NODE-19-length-119353-cov-5.055986_pt1 | contig 119353 bp, 119 predicted proteins | sample MGYA00580630_ERZ773054 | MGnify/ENA primary metagenome ERZ773054 (study PRJEB29015, sample SAMEA2737994) | human oral metagenome | biome: human oral; feature: human-associated habitat; material: dental | place: China | collected 2115 ... | reverse complement strand
CAGCACTCCGTCTGAGCAGCCGAAGCCGGAACCGTCTCAGCCCTCCAAGCCGAGCGATCCTACTCCTGCTCCGACCCCGGACACTCCGGCTCCCAGCCCGAAGCCGTCTGGGCCGTCTGTGACGCCGGATCCCAAGCCCAGCACTCCGTCTGAGAAGCCTGCTCCGAAGCCTGAGCCTAAGGAGACCCCCAAGGAGACTCCTTCTCAGTCGAAGCCTGAGCCCTCTAAGTCTGCTACCCCAGACAAGCCGGGTAACAGCACGCCTCAGAACAAGGGCGCTGTCACGGGTCTGGCTCAGACCGGTGCTGCCAACACTGGACTGATGATCGCTGGCACTGCTGCGCTCGTCACCGCTGGTGGCGTTCTGATGGTGCTTCGTCGTCGTCAGAACAACAACTGACGTAAGTCAGCAGCTGTGACATAGAGACAGGGAGAGGCTCTGGAGATGCAATACTCTCTGGAGCCTCTCTCTTTTCGAGAACAACAAGACAACAAGGAGAACAACAATGCGTAAGGAATACAAGACCACTGAGCTCATCGATGACATCACTGGCGTGCCTGCTGACACCACCATCCCGTTCAGCGTGAACAGCAAGGACTACATCATCGATCTCTCTGAGGCCAACGCGGCTGCGTTCAATGAGGCGCTCGCGCCCTACATTGAGCATGCTCGCCGTGCACCGGCCAACAAGCGCAGCAACGCACGCAAGTCGCGTAGCTCTAGCGCAGCGGCTCGCGCCAAGCGCGAAAAGACTGCACAGATCCGAGCATGGGCGACCGCCAACGGTCACACCATTGCCAAGCGAGGCCAGCTGAGCCAGGACATCGTTGCAGCCTACGAGGCTGCTCACGCTACCCCGGCTCAGGCAGACGCTGAGACCTCTGAGAACTGACAGGGGCAATAGATGTCTACCGCTACTGCCCCAGCCTCATCGACGACAGTCGTGTTTCTCGACATGCGTCATGAAACCGATCTGAGCACGCTTCCAGTGGGGACACTGATCATCACTGTCGGCCCCACTGAGAACGTCACTCACGAAGATCGTCAGTACATGAAGTGTCAACTCGTGACTGGATCAGCCCTGACAATGGTCATTGGGATGATGAGTCTCTCGCTGAGGATCTGAATGAGCAGATCGAGATGGGTCGTCGGGCTATCGCCACGTACATCCCCATTTACCGTATCAAATAAGGCCGCATAACCTACTTTTGTAGGCTACGTTTCCTTGTTTGAATGCCGCCTTGTTGGTCCCCGGGGTACCCTGTGCACCCTGGTCCGCTAGTACGCTGGCCTCCAAGCTCGTAGCTTGTGCCCTAGCGGGGCATGAAGGAAGAATCACCTCCCTGGAAACTTGGTGGTGATTCTTCCTTTTCGGGGTGGGCCGGTTCTTTGTCCTGTCCCTACCCGGGTACTTCAATGAAGTCCTGGCGGGCGGTGTTTTTAGCGGGGACTGTGATCGTAGTTTCCTATTTTTCGCTCGTGTTGCCCGTGCTTTAACGACGCGAGAGACTGCCCTGGCTGCGATGTTAGCTGCTGCGTTCACGTCCCGGTCCATCATCCCATGTTCGGGGCAAACCGATAGTTTGTGAATAGGGTGAGTGACCTGATGGTTGCACACGTGGCACTGTTGCGAGGTGTTCGCGGCGTTCACTACTATGACCCACCCGCCGTTCTGCGTCACATAGTGAGTGAGCCACTTAACAAACTCTCCACGATTCCACCGACCGTTCTGCATAGTATTGCCAATCCAACTCAAATCTTCTACAGCCACTACGGCATTGCCCCACACATGAGAGAGGTCAGCTATCTCTTGTGCGGCGAGAATAGCCAGCTCCCTCTTTTTACGGGAAGCTGACTTGCGGTGGAGCTGTGCTTCGTCGAGGGCCGACATCCTGCCCTGACGGTCGCAAAGAAGCTTGTCTGATTTCTTCCTGAGCTGCTTGACCTGTCTCTCAGACGCACGGATGCTGTTCCATAGAGAATGTACCCGTCGGGAGAGTGTCGTTTCATGAACTATCCGCCCGGTCTTAATGTCACATACGACCACAGTAGCGTAGTCATTCAGGCCCACATCCACACCAATCACCCAGTCGCCCGAAAACTGCACAATCGGGTTGTCAGTGACGACCATGAAGGAGAAGACAGGTTGGTCGTTATGAACTCGGACGAGAGGCAGGGTAACCCTGCCATAAGGGAACCGGGCGTTATCGAAGTCAAAGACCAACCGATACCACGCGCCTCGGATAACCATTTTCAAGATAATCTCGCCATCAACGAACGGGTCGTTCTCGATGGCCGCATACTGGCGGTCCACAGCACCAAGATTTATGTAGTCGCCGCCGTAAGACGGCGCGGAATTATCTGCGGTGCGCTTCCACCCCCGACTTACGTACTTAGAACTGTCACCACTCGCTGCTTTGGCTCGCTCCTACCAGGAGCGGTAAGATGCAACGACGTTGTACCGCACCAACCACTCTTTACGCGACCTACCCGACTCGCCCGTTATCAGAAAATCGGGCATATTTACGCCAGCTCTACGGCCAGCCACGGCAGGAGCCGTCGCAGTAACACGTGCCATCTCATCGCCCAGAGCCTCGTCGTTGCGAACCACGTAGGTTGCGTAAGACGAGATGTCGCGCACCTCAAATGCAAGATCCGCCAAAACACGAGTGTTGTCCAGTAGCTCGCCGTCCAAGTCTAGGACATGAGAAGGGCGCGCGACGAACGCCCTGTATGTCTGGTTATTGGCCACGCAACCCTCCTTTCTTTACTTGCCTTCTGGATTCTTGCATTAAGCGGCCAAAAGGGACATGAAATCTCCCATGAGGACTGCGTGAGGCTCGCGTATTTCTGAGCTGTTGAGAACAACCACCTAAGCACCATAAGCGTCAAAAAGCTCAACCAGATAAGTAAACCCAAACCTAGTCAGCCGGTCCTTGTTAGTTGCGTAGACCTTGACTTTTCCCTCTTGAAATCCTCAAGCTCCTCTAATACAACCTATAGCTATAATACTAACAACGATTTCTGCTGTCAGATACCCTGCTCATCGATAACTTCATCGAGCCAGTCAGTTCATGTTGCCTCCCCTGTGTATATTTGTATGTACCCCCTGTACATCACAGATGTACCGGGGGAGGTAATGTACACTGGTACATATACTCATCTCTCTAACCACTACCCCTTGTGGTGAAACCGGTAGACACGCCTGACTCAAAATCAGGTGCTCATAACGAGCGTGTGGGTTCGAATCCCACCGAGGGGACCACCATGCAGCCGAGCAATGCTGGATGATTAGGCCATAGTCGCCTGCCGCTCTGATCAAGCGGATGCATCGGTTGCCGTGATCGGGGATCACGTACGGGGTCGCACTCCGAAGGTCAACATTTGCGCCATGAGGCGTTTGTGTGTGAGTTCGTTGACCAAACAGCATCCCCACTAACCCCTCTCTTGGACAGGACAGACAGAGAGGTAGCGGACCCATTGGAAATCACCTTTCCAATGGCTTACCGCATCTGGTTTGCTCTTTGGGCCGCTGTCTTTACTAAAGACAGAACAGAGGTGATCTGAGGCCCAAAGAGTAAACCTGCAACACAACAAAGAAAACACGGAATGTGGCGCAGCTTGGTAGCGCACCTGCTTTGGGAGCAGGGGGTCGCGGGTTCGAATCCCGCCATTCCGACGATACAGATGCGAGGACATCTGTATTGCGGGTGACTACTCGCGGCTGATTATTGACTTCAGCCAAAGGCCACCATACGTTTAATGACAAGCACGTATGGTGGCCATAGTCGTATCTACAACAAGGGTCAGTGCGCCGAATTGGTGAAGGCACCCGGCGGAGCGCTACGTCGGACACATAAGAAACATTGCAGGTTCAACTCCTGCCTGGCCCACTACGCATTACACATCCGTGACATGCGTAAAAACAATGCATATTCCACAAAGGAGACCACAATGTCCGTCAAGTACGCAGTCATTTCCCAGCCCATGAAGAATGTCGATCCCGATAAGGTCAAGTTGCAGCGAGAAAAGGCCGAAGCCGCTGTCCGAGCTGCTGGCTACGAGCCCATCGATACCGTCTATGAGAAGGACTTCACGTACGATGTCGACAACGACACTATCATCAATCCTGCGCTGTGGCACATGGGTCTCGCGCTGATGCGCCTCTCAAAGGCGCACGTGATCTACATGTGCGACGGGTGGGACACGACGCGCGGATGCCTTATGGAGCATCAAGCAGCAGTCGCTTTCGGAGTCGACATCATGTACGAGAACGACTGACACAGACTGGAAACTAACAATCGCATAGAGGAAGCGTCGGAACCATTACGGAACCGGCGCTTTCCTTTATGCGCTACGGAGAGATAACTCATTATGAATTCCGAGACATGGGAAAAGATTACATGTGTGAATGCAAACGTGTTCCACATTGACAACGAACCCCTAACTGTCGACATCAATATCAGTGTGCGTCTCGATGATGGCGAACATTCTGTCAGCATCACATGGGATCCGCACACTGATGAAGTGTCCCTTGAACGCATCTAAACACTCCGAAAGAAAGCAACACACATCAGAAGAAAGGCTAATTTTCAATGATCATCAAGCTCAAGAATCTCTCTATCCCGTTCCACAGGCTTGGCCTCGGAGCCATCCTGATCAGCCCGAACGATACCCGTTACCTCAAGTCGCTCACCGACGACGCAGAGTTCTGCTGGGTCACAGCCACTGACGCCATCACTGCTGAATCCGTGCTCGATAGCACGATGAAGCGCGACATTGGTGACGGTAAGGGCTGGAAGGTCATCCCGTGACAGCCGTGACAGAGAGCATCGAGTACGTCGATGATGCCGTAAACGGCATCACACACAACAGTGACGGTACATTCACCGTAACCGAAGAGCGCCTCAAGGAACTTCTCGAACATGAAGTCATCAAGGAATTGTATGACATGAACGTTGACACTCCTGGATCCTGCATGTTCGGCATTGAAAGTCTCTATCCAGGCTACGGTGACGAACCTGAAGTTGTTGCTGACACGATGGTAAGCATCATCATCGATACGTCCAACTAACCATTCGATAAAGAAAAGAAGAGAAAGAAGAACTCAAATGCTCACTGACGAAGAGATCAACAAGATCGCACAGAAAGTTGCACAGCTTCTCTCGACTGAAAACACCGACAACGGCAACCCCGCTGATGATAACTACCGATACGCATTTATCGATGGTAATGGAACCGAATACAACCTCGCAGACTACGCAAAGTACCCAGCCGTCATCGACATGACTGACGACTTCGATAGGGTTTTCTACCAAGTCTTCGACCCAATCAGTGGAGAACCCTACTGGATTAGTTCTTACGGGGAACGTAAGAGTCCCGAAGACATGGCATCGTATCTCAATAAAGAACTATGCGGTGAATTCAAGATCACCCAGTTCTGAGAGAAAGAGTCTTCTCCGAAGACTGAGAATCCGTACATCGCAGATGTACTAAGATAATTATTGATAGAGATCGTAAGACGATCTAACGTCTAGCCATAAGAAGGAGAAATACAAATGGCAAACATCAACCCCAAGAACTTCGCTGTTATCAAGGGTCGCCTGGCCTCTGATCCGCGTTTCTTCACCAACAAGGACGGTTCGCGTACGGTTCGCTTCACCGTTCTGGCCGACCAGAACTTCACCAAGCGAAACGGCGAGCGCGGAACCGACGCGGTGTCCGTCGAGCGCTTCATCCCCAACGACCGTGGAAACGGCGTCTTTGACATGATTCACCAGGGCGACCTGGTGACCGTCATGCACCACCCGACTACCGATGTGTACACGGATCCCGATACCGGAGAAACCCACTACATCCCAAAGAACATCGTCGATGACGTTCAGATGGATGAGAAGCGTGAAGTGACCACCGCACGTCTCGCCCGACGCGCCGCCGAGCAGGATGCGCGGAACCGCGCTGCTCAGCAGTCTGCTCCTGTTGCAGCCCCTGCCGCTGCTCCTGCGCCTGTTTCGCAGGCCGCTCCTGCCCCTCAGGCCCCCGTCTTCGCGGACGACGCGCTCAATGCGTCCGATCCGTTCGGTGACGGGTTCGATCAGGACATGCCCTTCTGAAAAGAACAGGGTAATATTCTGATCAACAACTGAATCGCACAACAGGATATCGCAAACAACACCAATACCCCGTAGCAGCATCACGCTGCTACGGGGTATTGCTTTACACAGCGATCACTACATCACTGTATAGCTGATTCCAAAGCCACAGGTTCTGCCACCAGAAACACATTCTGCTGGTAGTAGCCGTAGCTATTCACACGGCCACCACAGGTCGTCAGCACCAGACGACGCGGACCAGTGGCGCTGAAATAGTCCTCCGGAAACGCCTGGTGCTCAGCAACCCACATGCCGCTCACGCGCCACGTGGACAACGATCCATCAAAGCCTTTCACCCAGATCAACTCATTCTGAGAGACATCCGTTGCCATGGTGTACAAAGCCCCACGATGACGCTTTGTCCACGCCACATGGGAGGCGATGAACGTCGTTCCCTCGCCACCGGTTATCGTCTCTGTGCTTGTCTGTGTTCCAGACTGCACGGTCTCGGAAGAAGAGGTAGAAGAAGGCAGAGCAGAAGACTGTGGTGTATCAAACCCCGGACGAACGCCAGTGAGAACTCCAGTATCAGATGCAGTGAGAGGTGCTCCAGCTGAGTACCAGACACCTCGGTGTACGTTGGTTGGTACGTGGATCGTCTGAAGATCGCCATAGTTAGACGCCTCGAACGAATCAGACCCTTGAAGCTCCATGTAGATGCCGGACTCCGGGATGAACACAGATCCAGGAGCCATACGAGCAACCGACATCGTGTCAATCCTGTAATCCTCGGTGTTCACCTCCCACGTGTTCGACCCTTGGTCCGAATCCGCGTTGACAACATCCCACTCATGAGTGAGCACATCATCAGTAGCCTCGACAGGCGCAGTAGAGACTTCCTCATCCTGATATGTCTGAGCAGGCACCGGAAGCTCTTCCTCGACCTGAGCCTCATCATGTGCGCGATAGATCAGGTAGAGACCGCCACAGATGAGACTCGTGACAAGAAGCCATGCCAATGCTGTGATAGCGCGACGCAACATACGGCGCTTCGCTGGTGGAGCAGATGCTGTGCCTGTTTCGCCCGCCTCACCCACCTCACTCTCAGCACCGCCAAACACCTCATTGAGAGTCGACGGAACGACCAAAAGCTCAGTCTTACTGGGGCTATCCCCATCACCATGCACGATGTCATCGAAACTCGGCAGAGTAGCACCGGTGGCGGCAGCTGCGTTGTTCTCACTACGCTGCGCTGCCGCCACACCAGGCTCACCAGAACCGGCAGACTCAGTCACGATGTCGTCATGCGTGTGCTCTCGTGCGCTGTAGCGCCGCAGAGCATCATCCCATGGACTCGTAGACATTTGGTCACTCTCCGTTCTTCGAACTGTTCTTGCTGGAACGCTTCGCAGGCTTGCTAGACTTCGCAGACTTAGCCTCAGACGCCTGAGCGATCGAATACAGACCCTCACGGTTCAGTGAGCGCGAGTACGACGCATCAAGATACAAGACAGGCATTGCGTCTTCGGTGTTCATTTCCGTGACCTTCTGAAGCAGCAGCGGGTACAGCGCGTCCTTCACAGGGCCAGAGCCACCACCGAACACGAACACGACCTCAGTCGTGGCACCAACGACGCTGAGCACGCGACCAAACTGGTCAGATGCAGCTCGGGCGAAGAACTCGATCTCACGGTCGACGTAGGCGCGCACCTTGTTGTAGAAGTTCTTCTTGAGCGACGACGGCTCACGCTGGAGGAAATCCGCCAGCTGCTTCCTGCTGGTAAAACCAGTGTGGAAGCCTTCCGCGTCCATAGACTCCAACGCACGGGTCAGCACAGTGCCGTAGCCTTCACCGAACGTCACAGAGGCGTCCGCGTTGAACTTACCGTTGGTAAACACCGGGAAGTTAATCGTTCCCTCACCGATGTCGATACCGATCGTGTTACGAGCCGCCAGGACATCTTCTGCTGTGACACCTTCCAGTGCGAGACCACGAGAACGCACATCGGCAAGCATAGCCTGCATGAGTGGCACGCCCTTCTCCGTGATGGCCCACTGCGCAGAGGCACCTTCGGCCATCACCACCACATCGCGGAACGTAATGCGCACCACGACAGGGGTCTCAAAGTTGTGCACAGTCACCAGGTGCGTGGCACCCATAAACTCGGCGCTGTAGCTGGTGCGATGACGCATGTACTCATCGATCGGCAGAGCAACAGCGACGCGCGCGTCGACGATGAGCTCCGATGCAGGCAGAGCCTTCGCAACAGCCACGTAATCACGCAGCGCCTTCGCAGCGAAGCACCCAAGGATCAGCACCTTGGACAGCTCCTGCTCAGCCTTCGAGCGTCGGCCCACGACGTTAAACTCATCGAACGCACCGTTCGCGGTAAGCGATCGCTTACCGAACAGGTGGCGATACGTGTTGCTCACCATCGGGGACGAGAACGACACATCGAGGTCGTTGTAGAAGTCATCAGCGCATACCTCCGTCGCTTCGACATCGGGCTTCGGCAACGAGTTCGGCCTGGTCATCAGAGCCACGCCACTGGGAAGATCGATCGTGTCGATGACAGGCTTGCCAGCCTTATCGGTGCGCGTCCCCCGCACCAAACCCTTGACGTAGCCGTTACCGACATCGATACCGCCAAGGAGCGTCATCGTGTTCAGAGAGGCGGGGATTGCAGAAGAAGCCATATTATGTGTACTCACTTTCTCTTGTCTTTTTGCACTGTTTTCTCTTTGTTGTGCGTGCTCAACGCAGTGCGCCAAGCACATCTTCCATATCGTTCAGGGGGTTGACGGCATCATCGGAACCAGCAGAATCATCAAGAATCTCAGGCTCATCGGTGACATCCTCATGAGACGCAGGAACCATGAGAAGCTCGTGATCCAGCTCCGGCTTCGGCATCAGTATGCCGATCGACTGAGCAATCGGGTGTCCATCGACAGTCTCAAGCTGCTCGGCCTGGTCTGTAAGCTCTGTTGACTTTGGTGGACGACCTCGACGTGGTTGCTGCTGAACCGGATAGCACGTCGCGTCACGATACCCGTGTCGCTCGATTGCCTCTCGGATCAGACTACGCACAGATGCGCTGAGGTCAGACTGCGCACCGATCCATGCGAGGACCGACTCATCGGCCTCAGGCACCGAGACCCGGAAACGACGAGACTGGGGCCTGGGAACAGTGCCGGTAAAACGTCGTGGCATAAACAGGTTCCTCTCTTATCTGGACTAATAGTGGACCACATAACCAGATGATGAGTGGTTCTTATCTGGTCATCTATAGGCCATGATACACCCATTCGCCTCATACATCAAGCAAAACGGCGCTTATCTGGTCACGTTACGACCAGATAAGCGCCACACATGCAGTGCTAGGACCAACTATTAGCCAACAATGTCCCACACGGCACGATGCAGGTCGCTGACAGAGCCGCAGTTACAGATCACGACATCGGCACGCTGCAACAGGCTGTACGCGTTGGTTTCCGACACGTGATCAGCACCCAGCGCCCCGACAGATGCGTCAACCAGTGCTCGATCGAGGGAATCCTTATCCCCTCGCCACACGCCGATCACAATACCTCCGAGATCATGCACGAGATGGAACTCTTCATCGAACCGGACATCGGTGAGCGCCACGGCTTCACCGCGCGCGAGCTCTTCCTGCACACGCTGACCGGTCAGGTCCGTCCACGTTCGCTCGCCCAGTGTGTCGCGCACGCAGTCTGTGCCGAGCGTTTGGAGCACAGTACGCACATCAGGCACGAGATCCTTCGCCTTCTCCATACCCAGAGCGTCGACTACCTCATGGTACTTGGCAAAGCCACCCATGACAGTGATAACGCTATCAAGGTGCAACTCGCTCAGTTCCTCTGGCACCTCAACCCAGACGCCACGCAGATTCATGCTCATCTCTTTGAGCGGATCAGCAAACGCCATACGCTTCCAGCCTCGGGTAATCAGACCCTGCGCAGCAGTGTCTTTGCCCGATCGTTTCAGACCGACGAAACCAACCAACGACGTGGGCACATCGCGACGATCAATCAGAGCAGGAACAGCGTCGGTATCAGGCATCATAATCACAGGGGCAGTCATAAGTGGGACCTCTTTCTTGGTCGATTCTACTGGTACACGAGCCATTCTACTACACATAATGCTACCCATCCATGTGCAGAGATACACGTAACCCCCGCAGTAGCGTGGAGCTACCACGGGGGTCACGTACTGATCACCTTCTTGAGAGTCAGTGATCATACTAGCACATCAATGCTTCACAGCAACCTGAGCCTTGTTGCGGCGCGCCTTGTTCAGGTAAGTAGCACCGCCACCCAGACCGATCGCGGCCATCAGAGCGCCGAGAACGCCCAGCAGACCAGTGTTCGCACCTGCGGCCTCACCGGTCACAGCACCCTTCGGAGCAGGCTGCTCAGGAGCATCCACCTTCGCGTGCCAATCATCGGAATCAGTAACCTTCTTGCCGTTGTGGATGGACTCACCAACCACGGTAGCCGTGTCACTGTGCAGCGTGCCCTCTTCAACGCCGGTCAGAGTACCGACACAAGACACAGACTGACCGACCTTCAGGGTACCAATCTTGTCACCGGCAACCTTCACGGTCTGCGCAGTCGCGCCGCCGGTCACACCGGCATTCGCCGGATCAGCAGCAGCCTGCTCAGCCGGGATCTCACAGACGATACCGGTGACGTTGCCGGTAGTGCCCTCATGCGTCGCATCGGTGAGTGAAACGTTCACGAGGTCAGCCTCGCCGGTGTTTGTCACCAGGAAGCCAATCTGAGTCTCGGCACCCTTACCCTGGGCAGACTTCAACGTCAGAGCGTTATCGGCCTCGTCGCGGTCGCCAGCCTCAAGGCCCTCGTCCAGCGTGAACTTCTCCACGTCGATCGCGGGCTTGGGAGTCACCGTGAAGATCGGCGGCTCATTGGTGGCCTTGGACTCGTTGTTCCACGTGACAGAGCCCTTGTTGATGAGCTGCTTCGTCTCCCCGTCAGTGTCGTAGTCACGACGGAACTGACCGGAGATCACGAGCTTGACCTCACCGGGCTCGGTCATACGCGCAGTCTTGGCCAGGAACTCAGGCTTCGCCTTCGCGGTGGTCACACCCTTCTCGATGTCGTTGGTGATCTCGAACAGATCCGTGACATCGTTTCCCTGGAAGTAGACCTTCGGAGCGCCGTCCATCGTGACATAGGCCAGGCCATCCGACCAATCATCCGTGATGGAGTATTCCTCAAGAGCGTACTGGAGGTACGCGGCGATGTGATCGTTGACCACAGCCGAGACCTTGTCACCGGGCAGGAAGGACTTCTGGTCCACACCCTTCTGGTTCGTGCGCTCAGGATCGGCAGTCGTACGCGCCTCAGTCTCGTCGGCAGTCCACACCTTGTCAGGATCCGGGGTCACCTTGCCGGTCTCAGCAGAGTTACCAGCCAGGCAGTGGTCCTGGGCCTCGGTGTAGCACACCTTGGAGTCATCCGGGATGCGGTAGTCAGCGCCGGTCGCCTTCGTGTAAGTCGGAACCATCAGGGTGTAGTTGCCCTGCTTCTCGATGTCCTTCACGGTACCGGAGATGACAACCTTGCCCTCGACAGATCGATCGATCGTCACGTCAGCCTTAATGCGCTGACCATCGGGGCCAAGCACCTGGACGCGACCAGCGTCGTCTGCATCCTTACCACCGATCGTCACGTCGGCAGTGTTCACCGTATCGGTGATGGTGAGCTGAGAAGCATAGCCGTTAGAGTGCGCGGTGATGTTCGCCATGTAGAACATGTTGTTGGCCAACACGTCCTTCTCGGTCAGACCAGAGCCAGTTTCGCCATTGGTCAGAACCTTGACGGGGTTCTTGGACTTCACCGTCCACGACTCAGAAGCCTCACGATCGGCAGTATCCACCGCTTCGTTCATGTTGCCCTGCTTGGCGACCTTCACGTCGAACCAGAAGCTCTTGCCCTCGCCAGTAGCAGGCCAAGAGGTCCAACCGAAATCAGCCGGGGTGAACTCAGGCGACTTCGTATCACCGTTGTTGGCAATCGACGCAGTCTTGGTGACAGACTTGTTGCCCTCGGGACCTTCGTAGGTCAGAACAACCTCGGCGTCGACGTTCTCATCTGCGCCCTTGTCACCACGCGAGGCGTGGATCGTGTCGTAGACCGGGACAGTGCTGCCAGCCTCGGTCACGGTCGACGCATGATCGGTCGTGACCGTCAGGTCATACGTAGGCGGCGGAGGCGGAGCAGAGATGCCCACAGGCTCTTCGCTGTTGACAGCGACACACACCGTCGACACATACGGCTCACCATAGGCGTTGCCGTCATTGGGAAGACCAGACGCCTTGCCGACACCGGTCTGAGCGAGGTTGTAGATGAAACCTGCGATCTCAGCCGAACGGTTGTACATGCCCGGATAGCCATCCGAGCGCCATTCTTCTGCCTTGTCGTAGAAGAATTGGGCAGAGCGAGCGGCAGCGCCACCGTTGTTGCCGTTGTTCGTGGCATACATAATGCCAACCACGCGGGCCGTGACATTCTGCCCACCAGCAGCCTGACCACGGGCAATGGCCTCGTTCATAGCCTCGTTACAGGAGAGCTGGAACTGATTCTCCATATAGGTACCGGCAATACCGGCCTTGCCCATGAACCAGTTAATACTGTCCTGGCCCCAGCCCTGGGAAACAAGCGCCTGGCCACCCTGCGGGTTGGCAACAGCGTCATCGAAGAACGCGTAGCGGATGCCGAGATTGCCTGCGGCACCCAGGTTGCCACCGGTGGTACCACCGGAACCACCGTTATCAGCGAACGCGGGATTTGCACCCACGAGAGCAGCGCCAGCAAACGCCATCAACGCGGCAGTAGCAACAGCCTTGCGACCCTTGTGCTTAGTCGTACGAGAAGTCATCGTACCTCGCTTTCTGTTGTTGTTGAGCTAAAAAACAGACCTGCTGCTAGTGGTCCCTGCTTGCAGGTACCACTACAGCCTTCTCGCAGCAGGCCAACGCATGATACACGGTTGACTGGGACGATCGCACAGTCTGAGCCTGAGAAGGCAGTACCCACAGTAGCACACATATACGCAGTAACGCGACAAATCGGCTCGATTACCAGTATATCGTGCATCTCTCTATGGTTCTTTACTATCTCTTTTACTCTTTCTTGAAGGGTTTGAATAAGGCGCTGCAAGCAGCGCCGATAAACAGATTGATCACTTTCCCTGGTTCTATGGGACATGCCGTAGATTGTGACCAGCTGGAAACAGAAACTTATAGGAGCTTACTATGTTCGTCGACTGCACGGAATGCGGCGCTCACGTCTTCGCCAACATCACCGACAAGGCTATCGCGTACCTGGGCCTCGACGAGGCCGTGTACTGCGATGCCTGCATGAACGACTGAGCCTGAACAGAGGCATCATGAACATCTCATCCAACCTCCACCACATCATCCGATTCACGCTTGCGATCATCATGTCGATGGTCGCTGGATTCTGGATCGGATCCACCATCGATGATGACTACGTTGCGACCATGCTGGCTCTTGTTAGCACCGTTGCTATCGCAGCTGTCATTCTCGCGCCTCTCGACACACACTCTCACAAAAAGGACTGAATACCATGATGGTCAAGCAAGAAAAAGAACCCATTCTCGTCCGAATCGACGAAGCCGCACGTGAGCTCCTTGCCGATCGACCGGATGGCATCATCCCCGTATCGGGAAACTTCACCATTGTCTGCCGCACCAATCTGATCGGGGAATACGAATACGAAGTCTACTCGTACCGAACCGTTGTTGCGTTCGTTTCGTTCGATGCTGCCACAAGCCTCCCAGGTCATCCTGTGCGCCCGATCGTGCGTGTCTGCAACGACGCGTTCGACCACACTCGCACCACGTCCAGGCACCTGCATCGGTTCATCACTGCGCTGATGGAACATCGCCGTGTTGACTGGGACAAGCTGGGGCAGCTGTGCGACGAAAGTAAGGCAGGCGGAACCTCGACAGTCATTGTTCCGGTGATCTGATGATCGCCGATACTGTCTTTTTCTACCTCATTGCTGCGTGGTACGTGATCGAAGGAATTTCTACCTTATCACTCATCGCAGCTACGGTCACATACATCATCTACCCTGTCAAAAACAGTAAGGAAAAGAAACATGACTGAGAACATCAAAGTCATTATCTATTTCCTGGCATGCGTCGTAGGTTTCGCACTCGTGCTGTACCTATCTGCCGCAGCTATCGGTCAGATCGTCGGAACCATTTCAGCTCTTATGTACTCTCGCAAAAAGCGACGCCAGTAACCCCACTCTCAGAAAGAAGGATCCCATCATGGGAAATCGTTCCAACATCGTCATCATCACCGATCGTGTTCAGATCGAACACGTTATCAACAACACGCCGCTCTGGAATCGAGACAAAGAGATCACCCCCGATGAGCAGCTACTGCCGCACAGCCTTGATCTGGTGACCGGCGTTGTTATGTACTCCCACTGGAGCGGCATGAACGCAGTGCTCGACGCGCTGCACGCATGCTGCAAGTACGGCCTCAACCGTATCACGCATGAGTCTTATTTCGTGCGCATCCTCGCGCGAGCGTTCACGGCAGGCGACGACGAAGAGACCGGCTCGGGCATCAAGCCCGTGTCGTTCGTTGTGGCTCACGACGCGCCTCTCTTCACGAATGATGAGCAGGTCAAGCCGGTGCTGACGGATAGTAACTATCCGAAGTTCCCGGTCATTGACCTCACGACCCGTGAGATCTACCTCTACGAGAGTAACTTCTTCGGTGAAGGAGAAGGCTCGCGTGGCGAAGTTTACCCGCTCGATGGAAACGGCCTCTGCGCCATCGCTCGTCAACTGACCCAGATGGTGCAAGGGATGATGCAAGACTGACAACCCCACCCACACCTATACAAAGGAGAAACAACCATGGGACTTGATATGTACCTGTCGTACCGCCGTAACCTGGACGGCATTCCCGAAACGATTCAGCGCGCAATGCGTAAGCAGGCATATACCGACAGGTATCCGTACCTTGCCGAGCATTTCGATAAGGAAGGTAAGCTCGACACCATCATCGACCATCATCGACCATCACATCGAGCGCGACGAGCCTTACGAAGAAGAACTCATGTACTGGCGCAAGGCCAATGCGATTCACAAGTTCTTCGTTGACAACGCTGCTAACGGCGTTGATGACTGCCAGCCCGTCCAAGTCACGATCGATGTCCTCAAGGATCTCGTTGATCGTTGTGAGACGATCCTTCAGGACGAAGTTGGCAACCAGGGTGTGCTTATCGACACGAAGACGGCAATGGAGCTCTTGCCCTCGCAGTCCGGCTTCTTCTTCGGTTCCACCGATTACGATGACTGGTACATCGAGGATCTCAAGGAGACCGTCAAGGCTCTCAAGCCTATCGTTGATCACGCAGAGCTCTACACGGACCCGATCATCTACGAAGCATCGTGGTGATCGCAGTCTGATCTTACGCCAGCCCCTTCAGCGCATAGAAACACTGTGCGTTGAAGGGGTTTGTGTATCTACGTATCCAACTGACACCCTAGAAAGAAAAGAACAAACCATGGATTACAAACCCCACCCAACAAAGCCCGACTTCAAGCGTGACATCATGTGTCTCAACCGCACAACGTCGTCCATGCTCCTATTGACACCGCTTCTTGTCACTCCCCAAAAAAGAGGACTGCAAATCTGCCAGATCATCAATGATGTAGTCACACTGGATTGGAGCGATGCGACCCATTCCCTCGATGCCACATACACACCGAACCCGAATGACAGCAACGGAACCACGACGTTGCGCATTTCTGTGCAATCCGATGTCGACACCCACGTGGCGGTGACGATTAAGTTCGACTGCACAGAACGAGTTGCGCTGTATTACGAACCCATCGAATGGAGTATCGAGATCACCAAGAAGGGGAAGATTCTCAAAGACTTCGGACCCACGTGGGGAATCATGGCTGCTGTGCTTCGGGAACTGCTCATTCAACGATACATCTTCCGCGATAACGAACGAACCATTGATCAAGGTAAGATCGTTCAGCCACGTGATTACACACAGAACAATGCATCCAAGGCGCAGGAAGATACATGGGCCAAACTCGGATTGATTGACCTCATCGAAAACATCATGGACCCAGAGAAATATAAGCAGAACAATCAATAAATCACAGGGAGACTTCACTTATGCAGCTCTATCACAAACGCGACAAGTACATCGCGCACAAAGACTTCTTCACAACGCAGATGAAAGAACTCTCGCGCCGCACCTCCAAGATGATTCTGGGAATGCTCGGCATGCTTCCGTACGACGGATACTACGTCCATAAGAATATGACGACCATTCTCGATCTGGACTGGGACGACACAACTCATCAGGTCCACGCCAACACCGTGACTGATCCAGAAACGGGTAGAACCCGCGTGCGGTTGACGATTACTGTCACCGGTTTCAACATCACGCTCAACATGTCTGTACTCTTCGCCCATTACAGCCTTGGGCGCAATTCTTTCGATTGGATCCCAGTGAACTGGGACATCAAGCTATTCGATGGAAGCGACGAGCGATCAATCAATGAGCTACCCGTTCATGAAAGTCTTGTTCTTGTCATTCTTCGAGGACTTGCTATCCAGCGAGGTATCCAACTGGCCATTGACAATGACTACATTGGTGAGACGTTCATCGAAGAAGCAAAAGACTACGGCATGCTGGACAGCACCGAGAAGCTTTTCGTGCGATTCGGCGCAGAATACTTCAGGAACCTCCTGGAAAACGCCATCCGACCTCACATCGCGAAGATGCAACAGGCGTGCAACGATAACTAACATGTCGGCATTTTCTCTTTGATATACCCCTCATCTACATACATACCTAATGATGTGGATGAGGGGTTGTTTCTTTTCTTGAATATATCTGGAGCATCTGATGATGCTCCGATAATCACACTGAGAAGAATTCTCCCTCTCTTACTGTCACAAACAGAAAGGTGCATCATCATGCACGCTATCAAGATGCAGACCGAAAGCGGTCGCGAGATCTCTGAAACTGGCATCGTTCCCCAGTTTGTCTACCTCGGTCAGTTCTGGGACGACGGCAAGCCCCTCTTCGAGAACGTCGACATCGATCCAGAAGGTCTCGACGAACTGCCTGACGGTACAGTCTTGCGTGTCAAACGCGCGACATTTGACCTGAATCCGTGGTATTTCCGCAAGGAGCCCAGCAACACGGGTGAGCCATGGGTCAAGCTGGATCGAGAAGGCGAAGAGTACCCTCGCATCGATCGCTCGGGTTTCTCCAGCCGGTGGCCCGGCTTCGAGCACGCATCTGAGATCATGATCATCTACGTACCTGAGAGCTGAAAAACATGGCATACATGAACATCGACCTCGATGCTCTACCGATCGGTACAGCAATCGAAATCATGCATATCGACGACACAGGGTCGTACGTCGCGCACCTCATCAAAGGTTTCGACAAGCGGTGGCGTCGAATCACCGATGGTGCTGTGATCAGCGCAGATCTGATCCATTCCTGGTCCACAAGGATCTCACTCATCAAGTAGGAACACATCACACAATCGTAGAAAGGAGTGCTCTTATGAACGGAGCACAGCTTGTTTACCTCCGAGACATCTCGGATGTCCCTCCCGACACGCAGATGGAACTGCGTCAGATCGCACTCACGAACATGTACCCGTCGATGACTGCACATCTTGCTGCGTCCATGAAGCTGGGCGACATGCGCAACGTCATCGAGCAGCTTCCTTACGAGGAACTGCTCGCGCAGTGGAATGGCGCAGAGGCTGACACCCTGTCCCGTTTCTTCAACGAGACAGCAGTGGAATACGCCGATGATCCCGACCAGGTTGACCTGTACCAGGGGTACATCATCAACGACCTCGGACAGCTCGACGATCTCGTCTCTAGCTGCCAAGCAACGCTGCGCATGCTTAACAACGCCGCGTACTCGGACGACGACAAGTCGGCTGATGTCATCCTGCGCGCGATCGAGATGAATCTCCCGGTTCCTTTCGAGATGCTCAAGCAGGTTGACTTCAAGGATTACCGCGCGTTCTTGGAACGCACGATCGAACAGGTGCAGCCGATCCTGAAGCTCGATCGGTTGTACCCTGACCCGATCATGTTCAGGCTCACATGGTGAGAACTGATCAAGGGTCATAGAGCAGGAGAGAGGTAAGGGCGGATAAATACCACCCTTACCTCTCTCATATACACAACAAAGAACAGAAAAAGAAGGAATACACACCATGGGCCAGCGCGGCGTACACGCCACAATCAACAAGGACGAAACGACAGGTCGTTTTACCGTCCACCTCACCACTGTCCAGTGGAGTCTACACATCGCTGAGATCATCAAATTCGCGTTGCAGCACGCAGGCAAGGACGGATACAGCCAGACTGAATTTCTCAACTGTCTCGAAAAGACGGTTCGAAGCATGTCGCACATCAGTGCGTTCGATCTCATGGACGAAGACTACAGGTTCTACAACCGTTCTCGCCCCATGGAGGGTGGTTACAGCATCGTGGCTCATAACCACGAAGACAGCAACAAGGAGTACCGTCTGGGTCTCGACCACGGTGACGGTACGTTCGCACTGACAGGCAATGCGAACACGTTCCGTACGCGGCGCTCTGCTGAGAAGTTCGTCAAGGAGCACCGACATGCACAGGACGCAGTGTCGTACTTGTGGGATCTCGATAGCAATCTATTCACGTTCTTCGCGGGCGATTGGGGCTCGCTCAGGGCTTACGACTTCGCCAGCGATGAAATTATCACGTGTCAGGAGATCACATACAGTATCGCTCAGTTGAAGCACCCGAAGGCATCAGTCGAATACAACGGTGCCATGTCGTCGACACGGATCATCGATCTCTACGAAGGCGAGCTTCCTGCGTAACAACAGAACAGAAAGGACACAACATTATGAGCTGGCTTCCTGCCATGATGTGGATGCGCATGCTGAACGATGACGAACTCGATGAGTACGCAGCAATCAACCTACTGCAAGACCCGGAAGAACAGGAATCAACCGGATGCAACACAGGGAACACACCCGTCGTTGACGAGATCCGCCCGCTCGTCACCGACGACACCCCTACCAACAACAACAACAACAACAACGCTGAAGATGCACCCACCGTCGCGCCGCGCGCATGGCACCACACCGCAATGTCAGCTACTACGTTCGCGCTATCGGCCCTCTTGGCCTACGTCGCCACTGAGGCGATATGCAAGCGTATCCGTGGTCGCAACTAAGCGCACACGTAGCGCACCAACACTGATCGCTACCACCGTCAGACCCCAACAATAGAAAGAATCATCATGCTCATCGTACAAGAACCAGAACCGTTCCCTGGCGCAACATTCACCCCGTCTCCCGACTACAAGCCTCGTGACGAACAGAGCCGACGTTACTGGATGGATTGGTCGCATATCCAATTCGCCATGTTCCACACGAAGATCAAGCACCCTGATCACACCGAGTACCAGCACTACGAGGACCGTTGCGGCTCTCTGCTCGTCTACAAGGACCACGCAGAACTGCGCATCCCTCAGGGTCTTGTTCGTTACGAACTCAACCCGGAATTCATCGAGAAGCTCAACTGGATTGACTGGGAAGCAACGAAGCAGATGCGAGGGGAAAAGATCAAGCAGATTATTGCTGACATGAAGAAGCAGCCTGTTGCTGATCTGTCGCAGCTCAAGGTCGGTAGCGTCCTGCTCACGGGTAAGCCCACGTACGGATACGATCAGTACCGGTTCCACAGGGAAGACGCTATCGTCTTGGGTGTCACCGGATACCGTGTGTGCGATAACTACTTCGAATGCATCGGTTTCGAGAACTTCTTCCCCGGAGAATCCTGGGGCACACACTTCTTGGGCTGGGCGGGAATGTCTGGTGGTTACACACGCTGCAACACGTACAACGACATCCCGACTCTTCAGAAGCACGCGAATCTCTACCTCGTGCAGGAAGGCACAGGCAAGACCTGGGCCGAGTACGGTTCTGAAGATAACCCTTATGTGCCCCGAGATGTACTCTCCCGCGCCCGTGCAACGAAGAACATGGTCGACGACTACCTGCGAGGCGTCGGCATGCCACGTAACAACCGCCGTGTCGAGCAGATGCTCGGCATCGGATACTGACCAGACATCGCAAGACAAGATAAGACAAGGCAGGAAATATGCTGAATGCAATCACCGGCTGGATCTTTGGCGACACCCATCAAACCAGGCATCTCGATCCAGCTGAAGCAAGTGCTCTTACGATCACAAAGCAGGACATGATCTGCATCGCCAAGTCTGTGCTCGTTGCGAGTGCGATCATGGCGATCGTGATGGCACCTGTTGTCATCGGCCTGACGCTATCAATCTAAATCACAACACAGAAAAAGAGACAAAAGGAGACAACAACATGGGAGTATGCGGCCTTCTCGCCCTCCGGCGAGTAGACGAACTTGAGGAAGAGCTTAATCGACTCAAGAAGGAACACAAGAAGGAACAGGGCCTGACTGATCAGTCTGAGTCCGATACCGACAAGATGCAGATCACAGAGAATGACATGAAGGCACTCTTCGCTACGATCGCCTGCGTGGTCGGCGTTGCGCTCATCGCGGGCATTGGCTTGGTGCTATGGTCCGCGCTCCATTAACAGGCTCGCTAACTCGCTGCCGCACCCCTTTGCTGAGCTCATACTCAGTGAAGGGGTGTGTTGTTCTCTATCTCTTTTGTCTGTGTATATAGGGCGTCTTCCGACGCCCCGATCACAGAATTGATAGATAACCTCTCTCAGAAAGACCCAGAACAATGAATCAGTCATCTATTATGAACGACATCAACGCGGCGGCACAGGAGCTCGTGCGCGATCAGCCGATTATCATCCCGATCGCAGGGGATTTCACCATCGTACAGATGACTCGCCTCACACCCACAACGATCGACTACAAGGTTTTCTCTCACCGTCATCATGTGGCAGCAGTGAGATTCACGTTTGATGTCAGCGGTACGCTGCGTGAGGCTCCGAAGGTTTCCATCATGGCTGACGCTTTCAACCACAATGCAGCGACCTCTGAGCATTTGCGTCAGTTCGTCAATGCGTTGTACGCCGCTGCATGCGATAGCTCGAACCCGGAGGCCATCAAGGATCTTCGCGACTCTCATGTCACATACTGGGGTAATGATCCCATCGAACTCTGAATCCAACCACACAACCCCAACAACCCACACATTCCCACATACATAAAAGGAAGAACAATGCCCCGTCGCAACAAGCGTTCCAACGATTACCACAGCCCCGATAGCTTCGCTGATGGCTTCGATGCTCTGGATGCTCTGTCTCTCAGCAGCCCGACCCACGCAACCATGATTGGTTGCACGTGTCCGTCCGGCCCTGGTGGCCGTGACTGCACGTGTTGCGGTGACGCACCAGGAAAGCCCCGAGCTGCTGCTCGTCGCGCTAAGAAGCGCAGCAAGCGGCAGGAGTTCAAGCGTTCGCTGCGTCAGTACAACTGCCGTAGCTACAGGGAATACCTGGCCTACGAGAGCGAAGACTGAGAGGCTGAGCGCATGACTATGACTATTCGGGACACCCTCACAGAGGTCTACCCTGATCTACAGTTCATGGGAACCAGGCAGCTCGGGACAAAGTATGTCCTGAGCCGTGGCATGCGAGGTTACTTTGTGGGCAACCGCCTCACGGGCAAGATTGTGTGTACCTGGGATACAAACGGCATCCTGTACGCCACCACTGATGAATTGTCACCATACGAAAAGCGGCTCATCACGATGATCCTGAAGATTTGGCGAGGCACCCCACGTATCCAATGGGAGACGTGGGACCGATACGCACAGCGCATCAACGACAGATGGGGCCACCAGTACGTGCTGGTAAGCGTGCCCTGACACACGAACCACTCCAGCCAAAACAACACAGTAGCTCCCCTACCCCTACCCTCTCTGAGAGCAGTACGGCGACGTACGCTCAACAGAGAACGAGGCGGGGTGGGGGAGCTATTTTTTCTTCTCTCGCCACTGTGTCTTGTTAGCAGGACATCGAAGATGTCCCGATCGCAGAACTGAGTCCTACTCTCATCCACAATTCACACTCAAAGGAAACAACCATGTTGAACCAAATCAACCACGACGCCGCGCACTACATGATCCAGGCTCTGTCCATGACAGAAGCGGGAAGCGATCTCGTCAAGGCCCTTGAGGACATCCGTTACTACCACCGGGCAGCAGATGTCTACGACCTTGGCTACGGTGCTGTTCTTGTTGAGGCATTCGACGAAGACTCAGACGGCGACCATTACTGGGAAGGCTCTGTGCTCATCCCGTCAAGGCGCGACAGGCTGATCTACAAGTCGGCGGCGTACCAGGACGAGCCCGTCCAGGGCGCACTCTTCTGGGGCTGGAACACAGATGGCTGTGTCATCATTCCGCGCGTTCTCGGTGAATGGGCAGCTGAGCGCGCTCTCGCACATGCGACAAAGATGAAGACTGCACACTCGCCCGCCGAGTGCCGTCCTGTGGCATGCACTGTCGATACTCTGTTGAATGAAGCGTCTGCTGACAACGCAGACAAGCTGGGCAAGATGGCCGTCATGGCACCCGTGGATCAGATCAACTTGCCTGGTCTCACCAAAGACAAGTGGGCACGTCAGAAGGCTGCTGAAGCTGATGTGGAGCGACGCGACACATCGTGGGATTTCCCGTCGCTCATCATGCCGGGTTACATCCAGGACTGCGCAACAGTGTACGGCGTAGGGATCAACCGGATTGACACTATGGGTGGCCCCCTCTCACTCTCAAAGTGCACAACGGAAGATCTGTGCGACGAAAAGTCATGGGAGTACAGGCCGCCGATCGTCCTGAGGGCAGCCTGCCAGATCATGAGTGGTATGACACAGTGGGAGTACTTCGATAAGTGCTCGGCGTTGCAGTGCGCGAAGCACCTCATCGCGCAGGACTTCCGCCCTGTCGATCTGTGATCTGTGACGAGATCCTGACCCAACGATGTAGATAGCCCCTCTGGGACGTAGCCTTGCCTGTTACTAAACAGGCAGGAGCGCTGTCTCAGAGGGGCTATGTTTTCAATAACCGGTCACGTCTCTTTCGACCTCGGCAATCACATCCTCAGGGATGGCATCAATCCTGAGTCGATAAACCTCGTTCAAACGCGGGTTATGGATAGCCAGATAGCGAATGTTCTGGGACCGATGTGTGCGAGCCGAACGAATCTCTGTGATGTAATACCTGAGTGATTGACGTATATCATCCTTCGTTGGACGAGCCACCGACATCATAAAAGCACGAAAAGAACCAGGTGCCTCACGTTCAAGGTTTTTGGAGAAATTAACCGAACGTTCGACCATTGTTCTCATATTCTGGATCGTCACCTTATCAGGGTTAACACGACCATTAAACGAATGAACGGCATTGATAATGGAATTATCATCTAGACCTCTAATATTATACTTGGCCCACCGCACTGAAAAGATCTCTTCTACCGGAGTTCCCAACTTAAAACTGGTCATACGGTCAACAACCGTTCTGACCAAAGTGGGGCTAATGTTCTCGACTGGTTCCAACGCACCAGCGTCTCTATCATCATCGTTAAAAGGCTCAACTTCGAGTGTCTTCGGATTGATATGACAAATCCTTGGCTGTTTGATACCCATGATTGGTCCTCCTTGATTCTTGGGTTCTCGTTGCTTGGCTCACGCCACAACAAGGATACCCCTCTCTCTTGTTAATAGGGCATCTGTCGATGCCCCGAATCCTGAATTGATAGAACTCTCTGTCTCACACCTCTCTCAATCCGCAAAGGAACCGAACCATGCTGAAGAACGTGAAGACCAAGCTCGACAACCTCCACGAGTGGATCACTGCTGATACTACGCCCGGCCTCAGGCTGTTTGGTGTCACGCTCGTCGTGTGGTTCGCGATCTTCCTGACCGCCAACACCATCGCTTACTTCGTGGGCTGAACTCTGTTCGCTCTGTCTGCCCACGCAGCTAAACCTGCCTAGCCTCTCTAAGCTCACCTAGTCTCCCTAACCCCACCTTTCCTCTCTCTAAACCCTGAAAGCCCCTGCGGGTCTTCGCTGCTCAGTCTTAATGACGCAGCGTTGACGCCCGCAGGGGCTTTCTTTTTCAGCTCATAAGCCACACATGTGACTCACACGATCACCAGAACCACCAGCTGGTGATCCAGCCACAGAAGCTTCGCCACATGACAACGACCGGGCGATACCACGAGGTCATACCCGTGTTCGCCAAACGATCGGGACGAGGCTTCTGAGGCTTCGGCTTCTGAGGCTGGTCAGGCTGAGCAGACTGAGCTTGCTCAGCTTGCTGGTTCTGCTCAGGCTGAGGCTGTGCCGGAGCAGGAGCTGGCTGGGAGGGTGCCGGAGATGGCTGTGCGGGCTGAGGCTTAGCCGGGGTGGGCTTAGCAGGTGCCGGAGTCACAGGCTTCGGCTTCTCAGGAGCAGGGGTAGGCACAGGCGCAGGCTGCTCAGGTTGAGCCGGAGTCTCGGGCGCGGGCGCAGGGTTCTCAGGCTGAACCGGCTGATCGGGCGCAGGAGTAGGCTGCGCTGGCTGTTCCGGTGCCGGGGTAGGCGTAGGCTCAGAAGGCTGCGCGGGAGTCGGCTGCTCAGGCGAAGGAGTCGGCTCTGGTTGAGCGGGCTCAGAAGGAGCTGGAGTTGGCTCGGGCTGCGCTGGCTGCTCGGGGGTCGGAGCAGGAGTCGGAGTCTCAGGCGCAGGCGTGGGCTGCGTCGGCTGAGCTGGCTCAACAGGCTTATCAGCCTCAGTCTTTGGTTCATACACACGCACGTAGTCGACATACATGGTTGAGGCTGCACCATCTGCGCTCTTGTAATCATCCGCGTACTTGCTTGCATCGACAAAGGTCTTATCCGCCCAGTTATCATGCTTGGCCAAGTAGCTGCCGCCCACCATCTGGTTGAGCTTGAGCACCAGGTTGTTCTCTGGGTCAGCAAACGGGTTGCTCGCACCCTTCATATCCTGCATCTTCACGCGGTGCGTCATCTGCCCATCGAAATAGAATTCGATGGCATCAGCAGTCTTCAAGACACCGTAGGTATGGAACTCGCTCTGAGACGTGGCGGTGTCGCCGTGCATCATGCCCTGATGCTGCTGGGTCTTCTTGGGGTTACCGACCCTGGGAGTGTGGATGTTGCTCATCAAGAAGCTCGGGTCGTAGCCCTTGCTCTCGAAGATGTCGATCTCACCGTTACCAGGCCAGCCGCCCTTGGTACCGGTCGCCCAGAAGGACGACCAGGACGAACGCGCGGTCGGAAGCTTGATGCGCACCTCGGCGTAGAAGCCAGTGCCCGGCGCGGCATACAGCACAGTGCCGTCTTTTGTCTTCGTCGTGATCATGCCCGACGTGAACGGCGCATCGTACACAGTGCTGCCGTCCTTGCACGTGCGAGCGATCTGCGAGCCATCCCACTTGGTCTTCGTCGGGGAGTACCTGGCCGTGAGATTCAGATAGCCATCTTGAACAGAGACGTTCTCAGGGCTATCGGTGTAATTCACCTGCGAACGCTGCGCAGGATCGAAGCAGCCGTACTGATAGCCCCACTTCGTGGTATCGAGCTTGTTGCCGTCGAACTCGTCGTGCCACGTCATCTTGTAGCCACTGGCCACAGACGAGGGCAGGCCCGACGTAGTGCTCGCAGTGCTATCTGCGCTTGCCGGTGCTGCCGTCGCAGCAGACATAGGCATCACTGCAACAGATGCGCCCATCGCTACAGTCAGAGCTGCCATCACAGGCAGCTTGCTCAAGCCAAATCGCTGAGATCGGGCGGATTGACGAGGGATCTTCATAGAGATCGCACTCCTTTCTTTCTTGTCTTTCGATCTAGTAATTGATCGTGATCATTGGCGTCTACATACTAAAACTGAGCAGGTAGTCAGTACATGTAGGCCCATGGCATTATACCGTATTATGCCGTGCAGCCGAAGGCCATCAGGCGGGCAGTTACAGCCTGCATCCTGACCACAACAGCAAGACGCAAACCCCCGGACACAGGCTCCTGTGTCCGGGGGTTTTTCATTCGACGCTCGCATGAGCTGCCGCAAAGCCGGATCATTCGTAGTCACGAAAGCGCCAGCATACGGGCATGCACTACTAGGCTTTTCCTGACCCGGAAAGCGCCATACACAGGCGCTTCTTTGGCCCATCATTGGCCTGTCTTCAGCCCATTATCGAACCATCATTGATCCTGGCTCTTACATGGTCCAATATAGGGCCGTTATAAGGCCAACAAAGAACCCGATAACAACCATGAGATGCTCCTGGTCATAGTGCGGCCAACAAAGCGCCTTTATCTGGCCATCATTGGACCAGATAAAGACCTGCCACTGTCTCTGGCGCTTATCTGGCTCCAAACTGGTCACCATTGACCGTTTATTGGTCTTTCATTGGCCATTATCTGGTCACCATTGCGCCTGCAACAGACGCATCGACGCAGCCAGATACGCAGCTATGCTGCATCACAGCCCCGGTTGCAGCTCTGCATTCAGGCAGTCATCAACCGGGCCTAAAGGGCCAGCAAGGGTCTCATAACCATGCATCGCGACGTTTATTTAGGCTGTATCGATCGATGGTAACAACCGTGATACGGACGCATGTGACAACAGCGCTACAGCGCTGTTTTAAGACGCTGATACGAGGCGCAGATAAATGGGTTCTCAGCCTCTAGGCGAAACAGCAGATACAACGCTGCTGCACACCACATCTACAACGCTGCTACGCAGCTGTTTATACACAGGCTGCCACATGTGGTGATTCACGTTCTGTTTCATCTGTTGTACCCCATCTGAGACACGCTCAAAAGAGAGATAGTCTCAGATGGGGAATAGGCTGGCATACAACAACTGCGTAACAACACGGTATCCACACATGTAACAGGGCTCTCCACTGCTTCGAAAACAGCGTTGTAACAGCCCTGTTACATGTGGCTGAAATATGCCACCGGATAACTCAATATAAAGGCTCTAAAACATTGGCTGATCCACCTGCTCAAACGCATGTGTATCAGCCAATGGCGCGTTATCCGGTGGACTGTTAATGGAGGCTTCGCCAACATGTTTCTGCGCTCTTCTAAACGGTATTGAAACAGGGCTCGCAGACACCAGATGCCACGTCATCTGGTGTACTCTCCAGCAGCTACTGCAACAGCTGCTGTCTCAATGTTCGAAGAGCACAGAAACAAACGTCCCTGAGCCAGTCTGTCATGTCCCGATAACGGGCCAGAACAGCCTGTCTCAGGGCCTGACAGTAAGTCAACGGAGCCCAGTTGCACTGTGCTCCTTGACGGCGCTAACGGGCCGTTTCACGACCCGGCAAGACGGGGGTCACAACAGTGTGCCAAACCTGCGCTCGCTCGGTTCGTCACTCTGTTGGCAGCGGCTGTGCCGCATGGTGAGACCACGGTGCCAAGCAAGCTCGGACCATGGTCTCACCTAAACCCCGTCTTAACAGGGAAAACAGGCACCCGTGGTACCACGTCTCGGAGGCGGTACCGCCTCAACGACCCGTGGTCCCACCGGGGGTGGTACCGCCTGTTTTCCCCTTCGTTGCGCCACTTTGCCCACCTTACGCTCCCTAATGGTCGCTGGCGGTGGATCAGGTAAAAAAGGGCATAAGAGGGGCTGGCTCAGTCGTACGCTACGCGTACTCCTTCGGTCGGCATAGCCGACAGCCCTTCGGTCGTGGTCTCGCTCCGCTTCGACCCCTCCCTCACCCCTGCGTCGCGTTGCTCCTTGGGGCTCTTACTGCGCCTGTTTCGCTATCGCTTCACAGGCTTGCCCTCCACAGCCCCACTGGGGCTGTCTCGGGTGCCCTCTGCGCGTCTGTTCCAGACGCTTGAAACACGGCACAGACGCATTGTTTATGCATCTGTGCCATCGGGCCTTCGCGATGAGTCCCGTGTCCCAAGGCGATGGGAAACAAATCATCGACCCTGATTAACGATTCACAAGTCGATGACTATAAACCACCTTGGTCGTATATGTCGCTGAGGGAGACACAAAATAAAGTCACACCTGCCTCATCAACATATACGATTCACGGTCTCATCACTCAGACCCTAAGAAACACCTGTTGCTCGTCACCTAACTCTTACGTTTTTGATGCTTCGCGCAAAAACGTAAGAGTTACACACCATGGAGAGCAACAGGATTCGGTAACGGCACATCCACAGGCTGTACCGAGTGTCACTGCGGTCACCACAGGTTCCATCACAGAAAACACAGTGACTGGTAATACAGGGGTGGATACACCCCGCATATCAGCGCTATTCATGGGGTTATTAACATCTGTCTCACGAACAGATAAACAGATATGCACACCCACTGAGCAACTAATACGAAGTGTACAGTGGGTGACAACAACCCCATGCAAACAATAATCAACAAGGCTCCTATCCGACATGACGCGAACACGCCCCACTGAGACTCTCACAAGTCTCAGCACAAAACGCATAACCAGTCGGATCATGAGAGACCACTGGATCGCATGTGGAACAACCCACCCCTGCCTCGGGCTGTCTGTTCCACATGCTCCGATACATCGAGTGCCACCACAGGTGGCACCGGGCTTTTCATCGAAAGATGGAAATCATTTTAAAAATGATTCCTGCAATCATTTCGTTCCAACAGATCAGCTCGCCGCTGGCGAGCCGAGCAGTTGAGAAGAGTCTTATCGTGGCCAATACATGGCCAGATAAGAGCCATGAAAAACGACAGACAGGAGCCATCTATATGACCGACACCGACAACACGATCACTATCGCTGTTGCGACCGAGCCCAACACGAAGGTGTTCCAGCTCGGAGAGACTGTAGCGGAGACCATCGCGCGGATGAATCTTGCGCTTCTCCCACACGTCACCAACGACATCCCGCAGTCGATCAACAATGATGACGACATCAGTACCCTCATCGACATCCCCCGTGTCGAGGTCAATGTCGTCACGAACAATGCCTACCTGAATGGTTGGCTCAAGAAGAACGGGTACAACACCCGCCTCGTTGACGATGAGGGCATTCTGAGCGTCCTCGAAAACGAGGACATCATGACAACGATCGTCGTCCCAGCTGCCGAGAACCTGGCAATCAACGCAGAGGAAGGCAACATCTCCCTACCGCCCGACGAGAACAACATCCTCGTTCGCGTGCAAGACGAGATCCTGCGCTCCGACGATAATGGTCAGCGTGTTCACGACACGTTCATCACGTTGATGCTCCCACCGGAGTATCGAATGACCCCATCCAACATCGACCCCGACACATACATCCGTGTCGTGGCAATGCCCACCTACGTCCACCTCGCAGACCAAGATCCCGAGGCCAACACGGACGCCTAATCAAAATCCCTTGATGATGGTGACCATGTGGCCAAGGTAATCGCCCCACACCCGAACCACATATCAATCACCATCATCAAGGAGAAAACATCATGACTACCACCAAGAACAACCTCGACCCGCGCACGTGGTCGAAGCGCAACAAGATCATCGCCGCGATCGCTGCGTCTGTTGCCGTGATCCTCGCTATCGCAGGCATCGGTATCGCAGTCTTCGGCTCGCAGTCCCACAACGCGAAGGACTGCACGTCCTACCAGCAGATCCTCACCGACAAGACCGCTGAGCTGGATCAGGCGATCCAGGACGCTAAGGACGCACTGAAGACTGTCGACGCGTCCCTGAAGCCCGGCGAGGGTAATCGCCTCGCACACACGGACGGCTTCCCGTTGTCCTCTGAGGGGCAGAGCGCCATCAACGACCTGAGCAAGGCCATCAGCGCTGCCAAGAGCGCCAAGAAGGCTGAGGACGCCAAGGTGAATGCTGATGCTACTGACAGCAAGAAGAGCAAGTGCTCGGGCGAACCCGACACCACCTCTGTTGATGCTGCCATCAAGGCCATCAAGGATCAGACCCAGTCGTTCGTCAGCGTGCGCGATGCGTACCGTCTGACCAAGGCCACCGATGAGGCTAACGAGCTGATGGACACTGCAAAGTCCAACCTCGCAAGCGCTCAGCAGAGCGCAGCCGAGCAGATTGCTGCTGTTGAGGCCGACCCCAACATGGAGTCTGACGCATCCGTGAAGGCTGCATACGATGCTCTCAAGGCCGTGGAGACCGAGTCTCACACCCTGTCCACCACGGTCACGGTCACCACCTACGATGAGGCTGTGGCCTCCATCGAGAAGGCGAAGACCATTGAGCAGAAGGCTGCTGAGGTGACGGCTTCCGTAGCACCGCTCCAGGAGGCTATCACCACTTACCAGGCAGCGAAGGCTGGCAATGCCCCCGCTTCCACCACGCCGGACACCAGCGCACCTGAGCAGGGCAGCAACAACAGCAACACCCCCGCCCCGTCGTACGGTTACAACGGCAATGGAGGCAGCAGCAACAGCGGCTCGAACGGTTCGAGCTACTCCGGTGGATCTTCCTACACCCCTCCGGCTCCTGCCCCTGCACCGGCACCCCCGGCCAACAACTCTGGCTCGGGTGACGGTCGCATTGACTTCGGCCCCGGACAGGCGGATCGACCTGGCTGCGTCATCATCGAAGGCCGTAGCGTCTGCTGATCAAATGATCGCACAAAGCCCCGTAGCGTGGTTTGTAACCCGCTACGGGGCTTCGTCATCTCAACGTCCCAGCATAGAAACCAAACACAGAAAAGAGATCAACCCATGCTCCCATGGACCCCACCGCTATGGCTGGTAGTGACATTCGTTGCCGTAGCAATAACCACAAACCTCATAACAGCCATTTCTAAAAAAGTCATCACCAGGCAACTAAACGATGAACAAAACAATGAACCATATGCCAAAAATACGGCATACTGGACTCACGCCATCGCCTCAAGAATCGCAATCGTAGTAAACGTTGTTACAACAGCGATAGCCATCCCACTTCTACTCATTGGCACGACCTGGATAGGTATCAATTTCCCACATGTCTTCTTCATTACGATGTGCGCACTAATGTGGATCCTATCGCTATACCTCACATGGTCATTTTTCCAAGTAAGGGACAAGTCACACGACACCGATGTACAAGGAAGTAACGCACTCATTGATCCAAACGACCGAGCTGCTATCAACTACACAATCGGATGGATATTAGTCAACATTGCCCTTGATGCCTTCATGTGGCTAGTAATGAGCCACCCATGGACTACGCATTATTAAAAACGCGGTAACAAACCTGATGAAAGGAGTTACTACCACATGGAATCCAAAACAGCTCCACCCCCGCTCGACATCGATGAATCAATGTTCGAGATCAGTGGCCTAGAACTATTCAACCGTGTCCGAGAACGGATGGGGTGGACCGATCAGTACCTGAAGAGCATCAACGATGCACAGCATCCGTTGCTCAAGGACATCGATCAGATGGTCATGGCGCTGGAGATCCTGCGATCGACCGACAAAGAAATCACCGTCGTGCCAGACTTTGACACAGACGGCATCTGCGCTGGCATGATTCTCTACGCGGGGCTCAACGAGATTGGCCTCACCACCAATCTTCATGTCCCCGACTACCACCTCGGACACGAGATCCAGCCATCGGTGATCAACACGGTGAAACAGCAGTTCCCCAACACGGAAGCTGTCATCACTTGTGACGCTGGAACCAACAGCCGTGATGCTCTTGCCTACGCAGACAACATCGGTCTCATCACGCTTGTGACCGATCACCACGTCGAAGAGAGCAAATCGCTTGCGCATATCCTCGTCAACCCCAACAGGATCGACGAGACGTACCCCAACCGAGAGATCTGTGGAGCGCATGTGGCGTACCAAGTGGTGGAACGATACGCATCGCTCTACCACCCCGACAAGCTCTCTGCCATCACGTGGCTCAAGGTCTTCGCAGGCATCGGAACCGTAGCTGACGTGATGAGTCTTGTGTACGAGAACAGAAACCTCGTGCGCGAAGCTCTCATGTTCACCAGACTACTCGTTCCTACCCCTGAGCCCGCACCCACCTACAAGAAGGTGAAGTCCAAGTACGAAGAGCCAGACGAATTCGATGATGTTGACATCTCCATCGATCGAACACCCACGCTACTGGCCATGCTGCGCTCGCAGAATCACCATCCGGTGTACATGCGAGCATTCGAAGGTATGTACCTGCTCCTACAAGAGCTAGGCACAACGCACGATCGAGTCGACGAACAGCTCTATGGATTCTCAGTGGCTCCGGCATTCAACGCCACCAGGCGTGTCGACGGAGACTACCGAACAGGGTTCGCAGTCTTCACGGCTGACACTCTTGATGCGCAACAAGAAGCAGCGCAGCGTCTCGTCGAGTACAACGTGCAAAGAAAGAACCAGGTCCGCGAGATTCTCAACTCCATCATGGATACGGATCAGCCATGGGCACTGTACGTGTTCCCCACGGATGCGCTACCAGGCATGCTGGGCCTAATTGCTCAGAACCTCATGCTCATGCACGGACACCCCGTTGCAGTCGTTCGCATCCACCCGGACGGATCGTGCTCAGGTTCCATGCGGTCCCCCACATGGTTCCCTGTCATCGAACAGCTCGCATCGTTGCAAGATCCGACCATCGGTGCGCAGGGTCACGAGTTCGCCTGTGGTGTACGCGCACGCTCACCCCAGCAACTCTATGACGCACTGGCCACCCTTGTGCCACAACGGCGTGATGCTGTCATCGCACAGACAGGTGTCCTCACCCATTCCGATCCAGCAGCTCTCGTGCTGGGAACAGCCCCTGATGCAGATGCGCCGCTTGACGAGATTCGTGCGATCACGCAATACATGGACAAGGTGAAAGAGCTCGCCCCATTCGGGCACGGATTCCCAGCACCTCCTGTTGATGTGGTCATCAACCTGTCCATGTGCTCGATCCACACGATGGGAGACCACAAGCAGCACCTGAAGATCGTCACGCCTGAAGGTGTTGCGCTGCTGTGGTGGAACCGATCGGATCTCGCACCCCATCTCACTGAACGGAAAAACAGCGTCGACGGGGCAGACATGATATGCCGTCTCAGAGTGGCGTTGGGACTCAACACCTTCGCAGGCCGTACCACCCTGCAAGGAATCGTCGACCATGAGGTAGAGCAACCAGAACATCAAGACGAACAAGAAAGGGTGTAATGATCACACTAAAGAAGGCCATCTACGAGATGTGGGATAGTACACGAGAAAGCCGAGAGAGCCGAACAGGTCTCGTGGTCATGGCTTTTATGTCCATCTTCGCATACGCGGGAGTCATGGCACTCGTCCACACGATCGTTGGAAAACCGGTATTCACCGTCGCTTACACCAACGCATTCGCAGCAACCTGCGTCATCTTCTGGAGACGACGTAACAGCGCAGCTCCAACGATCAAGAAGCGGCACATTCCGACCGTGGAATGCGTGATGGTGCCCGTTATCACCATCGTGATGACTCTCGGTTCAACAGTTCTCGCCCTGTGGGTCAAGCAATCGTTGGATCAACCATCACCCATGCAGAAACTCAGTGAAACGACACCGGCTATCGCCATTGTCATCATGAGTCTCATCATCGCACCGATCGGTGAAGAAGCCCTCATGCGAGGATTCATCTACCCGATCCTCAGGCGAAAGCTATCGGTGACATCAACGATCGTGGTCACGGCACTACTCTTCGCCATGCTGCACGGCAATATCGTACAGATCATCCTCACAATCCCACTGGGTATTGCCCTCGGGTATCTGTACGAGAGAACGCACAATCTCCTTGCGTGCATCAGCATGCACATGCTGTTCAACACAACAGCATTGTTGCTACCAAGCGTCCACGTCGGAAACTTGGATGCTGTAGCCGCTGCATTGCTCGTTGTCATCACACTGGGTCTATGGATGTACATCCCGCGCATCCAAGCAAAACGCAAAACGGATACCTCAGTGAGTGAGCTGTGATGTAGACACATGGGAGGTGTGACGGTGGGTGGAGTACCCCCGTCACACCTCCCGGTTCGTACACGGTACGAACCGGGGATTGGAATGAAGAAACAAGTTTCATCATTCATTTCAATCTTTTAATATATCTTCAAACAGAAAGGAGGATCACCATGATTATCCAACATGGTCTCATGTACGACAACAAGCAGAACATCGTCATTCCGCATCTGCCGAAGGATCTCGGTCCATGGGATCCTCCGAAGCCTGGAGAAGGTATCGAAGGTTTCGACGGCACGCCTGGTGCAATCCTGCGCCACGTGGTCTACAACCGTCTCCACAGCGAGACGAAGCAGGATCTCCTAGACAACTGGCAGTACCGCGAAACAAAGCGCCGCATCCGCGATCGACGCGGTGTGCTCATCCGCGAGCGCATCGTCTTCCTGAAGAGGGCCCGCGTGTACGCTGCCGAGTTCGTTTATGCGCTACCGGACACGAACTCTATGGAGTTCAAGCTCTGGATGGAGCGCCAGAACCACGGCGGACTCACCCGAGCTGAGTTCCTCGCGGAGCAGAAGGCTCAACGTGAGCGACTAGCAGACCGCCACTCTCTACGGTGGAACCCCGCCAAGCACCGCGCCAAGAAGCAGGCAAAGTACCGTGCGCGTGCTCAGGCGGCGTGACATCACCGTAGACCCACAATCTCGGGATCGTAAAAAGCGATCCTTTCGCGAAAAGAACAGGGGCCATCCTCACCGGATGGCCCCTGTTTTATTGTGATGCGACTTCTCTCCCCAGAAACACGAACGGGAGCCGTCCCACCAGCTCCCGTTCGTCTTACGTTGTGCGGTCCCACATCGTCCCAGATTTTGGTTCACAGTTCCACGAACCCGAATCAACCTGTCGACGCAAGTATACACAAACATCACACATACACGCAACACCAATGCGCATAGAGACAATGAGGCCGATTGTGATCTCCGACATATATTGAAAAACGACAGCCCAGCCAACTGTGGTCCCGATCACCAACGCACAGCTGAAAAGCAAGCTGTAGCAGATGTTGCAACAAAAACCGCTACATACGACACCCCTGTTTTCCTTGGAATATCAAGCTAAACAACACCTGTAGCAGAAGGCTACCACGCACCCAAAAATAGCTGCTACGGCACTTTCGCGCATCATTGCAACGAAAAGTGCCACTTGTAGCACTTGTAGCGGTTTTTTCGACCCAAGTCTTCAGGTGCGCATGCGCGTATGTGCGCGTGATACACGCATCCTGAAACATAGTCAAGTAATAATCTCACGATACGGAATACATCGATTCTCAGGGTTGACAGATACAGCTTCTCCAGGTATCACACGCGCGTGTGCGCACATGCGTGCATAGCAAGGAAAATACCTGCTACATCTGCTACAAACCAGGTTTTCCCTTGAAATACCAACGGTTATATATGTAGCAGATATTTATTAAAAGTAATTCCCAATAAGAACTTTCTCGTGTAATACCGCCGAAAAACCCTGTAGCAGATATTTTTCTATATCTGCTACATCCAGAAGAAAAACTGCTACAGGCCCCTCTCACGGCATCCACCAACCTACCCTCATGAGCAATGCGCTCCGCTGAAGAGGCTCCACATCCCCGAGAAGGCCCCCAGGCGCGTCTCTACGGCCCTGGGAGACAAAAACCGGCACTCAGATGCATTGAGGTTATTTCAGAGCCCCACAGACGCATATAGGGCACATGAGACCCCACACTCCTGTAGTCTCTCTGGATAACGCGCTACCGCGCGTCGAGAGACAACGGAAGATGACGACCGGTAACATGGTCGTTGAACACCGTGCGCAGCTTGCGCGGTAACCCCATATGATGTACGATTCCTCTGGCGTACGAGTACTTCCCTGTATCCCACATGCGCGGCAGTCCCACCGCTCGTGCTCCTTAGAATTGAAAGAAGGTCCCACATGCTGCACTCCACTAACGCCGCATCCAACATGACGAGGATGTGGCTTCAATGACGACAAACACCGCCTCTACTACCTCCGCCCCTGCTCAGAAGCAGGCGAAGCCTAATCAGGCTATGTTGCCGCCGCGCAACCAACTGATCTCTGATGAGGTCGAGCTGTTTTTTGCCACACAGAACCAAGAAGTCCTTGATGCGAAAGGCGTTGAGTTCCAGCTACTCAACCGCATCAACAACCGGTTGATCGCAGAAAACGCGAACTATGAACTCAAGGGCACACGAGCCTTTCAGACACTGAGCGCACTCTCACCGGCAGTGATCGCCGATTGCATGCTCCATCGCAACCGGGTCGTAAATATCATGCTCTCGGATAAGAACACAGATCCCAATTACGACGTGCTCGCCGTATACATGAACCACGGTCCAGATACCGGTATTTACGTCACTGATGAAGTCTCTATCCGAGTACTTGCCCGTGAATACAACTACTCAATTCCACCTAAAGAACTTGACCACGTGATCGACATGCTCAGGGATAATGCTCCTCGCGTCATGGTGAACACCAACCGCGATCTCATTGCTGTGAACAACGGTATCTTCGACTACAAGACGAAGCAGCTGTTGCCATTCACGCCTGAAATCATCTTCACGGCAAAGTCTGCGATCAACTACAAGGACAACCCAGTCAACCCCGTCATTCATAACGATGCAGACGGTACCGACTGGGACATCGAATCGTGGATGGATGACCTCAACGACGATCCCGAGATCGTGAACCTCCTGTGGGAGATCATGTCGGCCATCATCAGGCCAAACGTCGCTTGGGACAAGACTGCATGGCTTCTCTCCGAAGTTGGCAACAACGGTAAAGGTACGCTTCTCACGCTCATGCGTAACCTGTGCGGTGAGCGTGCGTGGACTTCTATCTCCGTTGCCGATTTCGGCAAGGATTTCCACCTTGAGCCTCTCATCAGGACCAACGCGGTCCTTGTCGATGAGAACGATGTCGGTGAATATGTCGATAAGGCGGCAAATCTCAAGGCTGTCATCACCAATGATGTCATCTTGATCAACCGCAAGAACAAGACCCCTATCGCATACCAATTCAGGGGTTTCATGGTGCAGTGCGTGAACGACACGCCTCGGTTCCGAGACAAGTCTGGCTCGCTTTACCGTCGGCAGCTCATCATTCCGTTCAACAAGAGTTTCACGGGTGCTGAGCGCAAGTACATCAAGCAAGATTACATGCACCGCAACGAGGTGTTGGAATATGTCCTCCACCGTGTACTGAGCGGCAACTTCTACGAGCTGTCTGAGCCTGCTGCCGTCAAAATGGCGCTCCATCGGTACAAGATCGAAAACGACCCCATCAGAGCGTTTGTCGAAGAGTTCCTCGATCGCATGGTCTGGGATCTGCTCCCGTGGCGATTCCTCTACGCGCTCTACCGAGCGTGGTTGGTCAAAGATCAGCCATCGAACCCGCCTTTGGGCTACAACAAGTTCGTCCAGCATCTGACACTTGTGCTTCAAGACACGCCCGATGAGGGTAAGAACTGGATCGTCACACCAACGGCCACACGCACCAAGAACCGCATTGTTGGTGATGAACCACTGGCTGTCGAGTACGATCTCCACGATTGGATCGACATCCAACCAGCCGGAGGCTCTATGCGCAAGATCGGCATCCCTCACAACATACCGATCTCCACACGAGGACTCCTACGCGCCACTGTTGCCTCCACTACTGGATCAACAGATGACGATCAAGACGATCCAAACAGCACTAATGCTGTGAGCTAACCATTCAGACACACGACCCCTGCTCCCCCCACATACAAACTGGGACGAGTCAGGGGTCGTGATCCATTTATTCAACCGTGAACACCGCAATTTCCCCAGGTGTTCAGAAAGGATCCCCAATGATTCTGGAACACACCACCCACGCTGGATACATTCGTCAAGACGATGTGTATACAGATCCCAACGGCGTCAACTACACCGTCTACCAGGACACTGACGCCGACGATCCCAGGTCGTGGCTCACACACGAAGAAGCGGCTCTGATTGTCATCAACGCCGATCGCAACACGCGAACCGACGACATCAATGACTACAATGACAACCCGGTCATCAACGATCTTCTTCAAGTCATGGAGAAACATGACATCGATGATCCAAGCGGCATCTCGTCCGAGTGGTTGGAGGGATGGATCCATAACACCAAACCCGATCATCCCTCATATGACATCGAGATGATGACAGTTCACACCAGCCAATCCAGCTGGTTCACTGTCATCGCAGCAGTCAAGGAGGGTTACGGTTCAGCTCGTAGCCACATCGACACCTTTGCCGCATGGGCGCGTGGTGACGTGTGGGTCGTATCGCCCGATCACCCCGATTACGACACACTGTGCGGCATCTACGCCGATGATCCCGAAAGTGCCGTCAAGTACTACATCAAGGACTACATTCCACATGAGCCACCTCAGCTAGAGACGCTCTTCTGAACGACATATCACAACGAAAGGGGGTAGCTCATATGAAGCGAACCACCTACAAGAAGGCTCGCTTTGTCTTTTGGGACATCGAGTCACTCACTAACGTGTTCACCGTCGCTTTCTTCGACCGAGAAACCCGTGCTCTCGACGTGTTCTATCTTGTCGACGTGGGCACTCCCGTCGGTGATGCACTGCGTCAACACGACCTGGACCACCACACGGTGCTCATGGCTATCCTCAAGCGCAATCCGGCATGGGCTCGCCTGTGGAAGCCAGACGAAAACCCCATCCTACGGTTGCATAACCTAAGTACGTGGCAAGCCAACCACACTCTGGCTCACATCATTGGGCTCAGCGATGCAGCTTCTGTGAACGACCCACGTTCCCAGAGCACGTACCTGCGAGAGTATCGACCTGTGTGTGACACAGATCCGAACTACGATCCTGAGACTCATCCGTTCGTGTGTGGCTACAACTCCGCCAACTATGATACGACCCTCATGGCCATCTACCTTGCGAGCGTCATGGAAAGCATTCAGGAGCCTGTCCGCCAGGCCCGTGAACGTGCCATGCTTGCCTCGACAGACGATGAGAAGCGTCGTATCTACGAAGAGATGATGGACATGTGCAAGCTTGCGTTCCAGCGCACCACGCCTGTTACTGCCGCTGAGATCCGTCGACACAACGACGCGCTCTTCACGGATGAGTACATCCGTCAGATGCCGTCGTACCTCACCTCTTCTGCTGTTGCTAACGGTAAGGGCTGGGACGGCACAGCCAATAAGGTCAGGCGAGCCATGCTGCATTCAGGCCGACACCTTGACATCGCGCGCTTCAATGAGAAGCAGCAACGTGTGGGTCTCAAGCGCCTGCTCGGCATGCTGGGTTATCAGATCCTCGAATCTGATCGATTGAAGCATGACTCGATCATCGAGACGATCGATGACCTCATTGAGCTCATCGCTTACAACGTGAGCGATGTCGTCAACCTGGCATACCTCGCTGATCACCCGACGTACTCGGGCGGTTTCGACCTCAAGCATGCGCTCATGGTCGATTACCCTGAGACCGTCTATCAGGCCGTCGACGGTTCCAAGTCAAAGCCAGACTGTCGGCCAAACCGTGTTCGGCGCGATCGCCTCACACCTGACTCCACCTCAGCCAAGTTCGTTGCGCGCGTTCTCGCGCCCTACGAGAGGCTGAAGGACATCAAAACGGTGTCGTTCATGTATCCATCCAAGCAGCGTGCTCAGGAGCTGGGCATTGAACAGTTCGACGTTCTCGAACTGGCCAAGAGCTTCTTCTACGAGAACATCGAAGACAACCGCGCTCGCGCTGCTTTCGATGAGGTGTATGAATACTACGCGAGCATCCGAGGTAAGAACTTCAACGGATCCAAGGCATACGCGGAAGACTACAGCCTGGATCCAGACTGTAACAATGTCGACGGCGATGGGGTCATCGGAGCCTACAAGCTTAATGAAATCCCCAAGCGGGCCACCAACGTCCCCTACTTCCGAGCGGACGGCACGCCGACATCGTGTTTCGCGACGTTCTCCACCGGTGGCATCCATGGTGCCGAAGCGAACATGATCCTCTTCCAGGATCACAACGCTGAGGCAAATGCTCTGCGAGACCTCATTGACGCAGTCATTGACACTCTCCAGGTTCAAGATCTACCTGAACCAGAGCAAGCCATGGCCATCCGTAAGAGCATTCGTGTCACTCTGCCAGATAGTCAGGGAGGGCAGGTCATCCCCTGGCAACAGGTCTTGATGAGCAAGTCGTCGCCCAAGCCAGAGCGAGGTGCGTTCTTCAAACCGGTACGCAACAAGGAGCTCTTCATCAAGCGTGGCGACGGGTCGACCAAGCTTGATCCCAAGTACGCGATGACATCGGTCGCAAAGGCCGTCCACGAGGACTTCTCGTCGTACTACCCCTTGCTGCTCACCAACCTCTCCGCGTTCTACAACGAGGCGTTGGGTGAGGACCGCTACGGCAAGCTCTACCTGGACAAAGAACGATTCGGTCAGCTGATGAAGGATCCCTCCATCACAGCTGATGAGCGAGACATGTTCAGCTCCAAACGAAGCGGTGTCAAGCTGCTGCTCAACAGCGCTTCGGGTGCAGGTGACACAGAGTTCGAAGGTTCGCCCATCCGCATGAACAACATGATCATCTCCATGAGGCTCATCGGCCAGTTGTTCTCCTGGATGATCGGACAGGCTCAGACTCTTGAGGGTGCTCGCATCATCTCGACAAACACGGACGGTCTGTACTCAGCAGACATCGACCTAGAGACAAACAACAGGGTGCTCGATGAGCAGTCTGAGCGCATCCATGTCTTGATCGAACCTGAAGAGCTTCTTCTAGTCTCCAAGGACTCGAACAACCGTATCGAGTTGGCTGTGCCACCTGCCTATGAGGACGGTACTGCGAAGCCTCAGGATGCAAAGATTCTCAGCGCATCCGGCTCATCTCTGGCATGTTGGCGCAAACCATCACCCACGAACTCGTTGGCGCACCCCGCTGCTCTCGATCGGGCAATGGCTGTGTATCTACGAGCTATCGCGGTGACGAACCCAGAGCTGATCAACAAGCCAGTTGAGCTAGACACTGCACGTGACATCATGACGGCGATCGCACACCAGGATGACAGCGTCGAAGCGTTGCTGCTCTTCCAGAACGTGATCGCAGCATCCCCTGGTATGCTCACCTTCCACTACGCGGCTGATCCCATCCCGGTTGATCAGGAGGATTCTCCTGAGCTGGCTGCTCGCAACCCGCGAGCGCTCCAGCACTACAACCGGGTGTTCGTTGTCAAGCCAGGCACCGAGGGCGCAGTCTCTCTACGTGCTGCTGGAGCCTGGAAAGTCAACGCTACGGTAGCCCAGTCGCGCAAAAAGCGCGGCAATGCGCCTGTTGTGCGCACTGATGCAACCGCCAACGCGATCATGATCGCTAACGGCTATGCGCCAGATGCAATGACTGCGCACCAGCTCAGCATTCAACAGGCTCCGGCTGATCAGGATATTTCTGTCCGCAAGATCACCGGTATCGAACCAACCTGGCACATGATGGTGCTCAACGAGGATCTCATGTGTCTGAGCGAGGATCAGCGCCGCGCTCTCATCGAGCAACTGGATCTGGATACCTATGCCCAGATGTTCTGTGATTCGTACGAATCGAACTGGATGAATACGATCCCAGAACAAGAGTGACACCAGGAAAACAACAGAAGGGAGTACAACCATGCCCAAGCAAGTGCGTGTCCGAGGACACACTCTCATCGCAGAGGGGAAGCCGTTCACCAAGTGGGGTGATCGAATCTTCCCAGAGGTCGGCCCAGATGACCAAACCAACGTCAAGGGTCGTGCCAAGTGTTCATGCGGAATCATGTCTGACCCCCTCACGTCAGACAGAGCCCGTATCCGTTGGCACGCTGCCCATAAGCAGGAGGTCATCGCTAATGGGTCGCCCTGAGCACTACGTTGAGGGCTACCTTGTCGATGAATGTCGACGCCGGGGGTGGTGGACTGCGAAGTTTACCTCCCCCGGTATGCGAGGTGTTCCTGATCAGATCATTGTCACTCCAGCTACCACCTGTTTCGTCGAAACAAAGAGTGACACCGGCTCTCTGAGGCGTCAACAAATCCGAGTCATCACACATATGCGCCGTAGTGGTGCACTCGTGTACACGGCTCATACGCGACAAGAGGTCGACAACATTATCAACGAGCTGCTAGAGCTCAATAACCAACCAACGTAAGAACAACGTAAGGAGATACAACCTATGACTGATACCACCAGTCCCGCAAACAATGACTTGCTCGATGCCACCATCGACCATGATGTCATCATTTTCACCAAGTCCAGGTGCGTCCAGTGCGACCAGACCAAGCGACTGCTGCACAAGAACAACATCGATTTCCATGAGATGAATCTTGAGAACGAAGAGATCCGCCTGACGGATCAGCGCTACAAGACTGCGTATGAGTTCGTCACCCAGACGCTCGGCGCACAGGCTGCCCCAGTCGTTCTCGTCAAGAACCATCGGTTGATGAACGACATCAAGGCATCCATCTACATGGACGCGTCATTCTGGACTGGGTTCCGACCAGATTTCATCAAGGCCGTCAAGCCTGATACCCAGGACTAACAAACATCAGAGAAAGAAAGAAGGTGGTCGCCATGGTGTACTACGAACCGTGCGTCACACAAGCTGACAAAGATCATATAGCACACAGGCTATCCAAGTACGTCATGGACATCCGCCATGATCACGAGCTCTACAGGCATCTGCATTGTTACTGGCCTGATGATCCGATTGGACCTAACAACTGCTCTTTCGATGTCATCACCGCTCCAGGATCCATCACCATCTACGGCGACTGGATGCGTGCATTCACACTTCGTCGCTATGGCGACCCGGATATGCTGCTTGACTTCTGCAATACAAAGGAACTCAACATCAGCTATTGGGCTGAAAAGCTCAATATGAACGAACACGCAAAGAACTCAACCATCGTGGCTATCAGCACCGATGCTTTCTTCGAGGACGTTAGGAATCTCATCAAAGAATGGTACGTCGACAATGAATATCCACACAATGATGAGCGTATCAATCTCACGATGAACAACATTCGTGAAACTGTCTCATTTGAGGACTCTCGACATCCTTTTGACCAGTTGCTTGACATCCCCTTCTATCCCGATCCCTATAGCTACTCAGAAGACATGCGCGACATCATCGACCCCGAAAATACCCCAGGTGAGCACTACACACTTGAATGGGTCAGGACGTGCATGGCTCTTCAATGGGCTGCGCAGACTTATGTAGCTGCACAGTGCTACAAGAAGCAAAAGCACACGAGGCGGTACCTAGCAACGCAAAGACATATGACCCTATGTGAACATCCACCGTTGATCAAACCTCCTGTAGTAGGCATCTAAGACGAACCAAGAACCAAGCAACGACAGAAAGGAGGGTCTCATATGGGATTCCCTGTGCTGATGGACCAGCAAGCAGCCGCTTCCCAGTTCATCCAGACGAGACCCTATGCGGGCGTCTTCTTGGATATGTCAGGTGGCAAGTCACTGGCAACGCTTCATGCGCTCTCCAAGATCCAACCGACAGGCCATGTGCTGATCATCGCGCCGATCAAGATCGCCAGGCTCTCATGGATCTCTGAGATCGAGAAATGGGGTGTCAACGTTCGTACACGATCACTGATCGTCAACGAAAAGGATCGCAAGCTCTCTCGCGAACAACGATACGAGCATTACGAGGAACTTCTTGATCCGTCGACACCACCGACTCTCTGGTTCATCAACCAGGAGCTCATCTACGATCTCGTCACGTGGCTACCGCCCCTTGATCCACACGATCGTAAGAAGATACCGACACCCGTGTGGCCCTTCCCGACCGTCATCATTGATGAGTCTCAGGGCTTCAAGTCAGCATCTTCTCAGCGATTCAAGGCTGTCAAAGCTGTCCGCAGCCAAATCTCACGCATGGTGCTCCTATCCGGTACACCAGCGCCCAACAGCCTGGAAGACCTGTGGTCACAGGTTTATCTGCTCGATATGGGCCAAGCGCTTGGACCAACAATGACCCAGTACCGTATGACGTACTTCGAATCAAAAGTGCGTCTCGCCAACGGTACACAGGTCAACTGGCAACCTCGCCCTGGTGCGAAAGAAGCAATCTACCAGCGTATCAACCACCTAGTGATGAGTGCTCCAACGGTTGCTCGCAAGCCGATCCCGGACATGACGTTCCACAACATCATGGTCGACATGAGCAACAACTCGCGTCAGGCGTATCGAACGCTGGCTAATACGCTCGTACTGGACATCGCCCAGGCAAACGGCATCGATCCACAGACTGACCGAACACTCAGCTCTGTATCCGCAACCAACAAAGCCGTGCTACGCACCAAGCTTGTGCAGCTCGCTTCGGGAACTATCTATCTCGATGACACCGAGGACGTAGAAACTGAAGAAGAACTCCAACAGTTCGGCGTTCATATCGATGTCTCGATGCTCCCCGTTGCATCACGGTCTCTGACTGCACCCAACGGGAGGCAGTACGCGATCGTGCACAACGCGAAGGTAACAGCTCTGCTGCATCTTCTGCGGCAGCAAGACAGCCCTGTTCTCATCGCGTACTACTTCACATGTGATCGTGACATTATCGCGAACTACCTGATGTTCCACGACTATGACGTGAAACTCTTCGACGGCACTCGCGCCATGTACGAAGCATGGAACCGTGGTGAGATCGAAGTGATGCTCATCCACCCAGCATCCGCTGGGCATGGGCTCAACCTGCAAGACGGTGGCCACACGCTTGTGTGGTACACGCTTCCAGCGTCACTAGAGCACTACATGCAGACGAACAAACGCCTGCACCGAGTCGGCCAGCAACATCCAGTGAACGTCTATCAGATCCTCACGCGAGGCACGATCGACGAGAAGCTGCCCGCTGCTCTGGAGAAGAAGGAACACTTGCAGCAATCACTCATCGATGCTGTCGAGAAGACCGTCGAAGACATCATAACGTGATGACATAGCCCCATCGCATTCACGCAACGGCCTGGATAACCACTCAGGCAAATCTGGGCCGTTGCGTCCCCATATCAACAAGAAAGAGGTGATCACCATGAGCCAACCTCAACCCAGACAACCTTTAGCTGTCAGAGTTCGACCAACATCGATCGATGACATTATCGGCCAGGACGCAGCACTGGGCAAAGGCAGCGAGGGATCCATCATTCGCCACATGCTCGATGCATCCGCGCCACCTATCAGCGTCATCATGCACGCCCCTCCAGCGAGCGGGAAGACAACGATCGCTCGCATCATGGCTGACACAGCTGGCATTCACTTCGTTGAATTGTCAGCAACATCAGCCAAAGTGTCCGATGTGCGAAAGGTTCTCACCGACGCGCAGCATCATCTGGACGCAGACGGTACACCAACGATCGTCTTCATCGACGAGATCCATCGGTTCTCCAAGTCGCAGCAGGACGTGCTGCTTCCTGGTGTCGAACACGGCGTTATCAGACTTGTCGGTGCAACGACGGAGAACCCTAGCTTCTCTGTCAACAGCGCGCTTCTATCCAGGTGCGTTGTCGTCACGCTGTCGACGCTTACTGATGACGACATCTACAAGATCCTCCAGCGAGCGCTTCATCATCCAGATGGGCTGGGCCATGATCCGCAGGACACATCCATCCCCGATGACGTTCTTCGTACCATTGCGATGAATGCATCGGGCGATGCCCGGCAAGCGCTCACACTCTTGGAAACTCTCGATGCCGTGCGTGGCAATCAACCAGCCACGATCGACATGCTGACATCTCTTGCGCCACACGCTATCCAGCGTTACGACCGCGATGGGGACCAGCACTACAACATCGTCTCCGCTTTCATCAAATCCATGAGGGGCTCCGATCCCGATGCAACGCTGTACTGGTTGGCCAGACTCATCGAGGGTGGCGAAGACCCCAGATTCATCGCGAGACGAATCGTCATTCACGCAGCCGAGGACGTGGGCCTTGCAGACCCATCTGTGCTGCCTCTTGCTGTTGCTGCACAACAGTGCGTCGCACTCATCGGACTACCAGAAGCTCGCATCCCGCTGGCTGAGGCAGCACTCGCAGTCGCCACCGCCCCTAAGTCGAACGCCACATACAAAGCAATCGACCGAGCGATCGATTTAGTGCGAACCACAGGTTCATTGCCTGTACCTAAGCATCTGGCTGACGCTCACTACCAAGATGCCGCAAAGCTATACGGCAACGGTGTGGGATACAAATATCCCCACAACTATCCGTATCACGTCGTAGCTCAGACATATCTGCCTGACGATCTCATCGATCACCCAGAGGCTCAAGTCTTCCAATTGGACAGCACCGGCATCGGCCATGAGCAAGTCATCGCTAAACGCCTACAGGCCATCGAACACATGACACACGCAAGCACCGATACCGACATATAACAATCAACGCCCAACGGATCAATAACTGATCAGTTGGGCGTTGATTAGTAGCGTGCGCAGTGATCAAGAGATCACGGGATCACCAGGGCCGATTCCTTGTAGATGCAATTAACATCTTCGATGCTGTTGGCCTGGACAAGCTTGTCCACACTGACACCGGTCGACGCCGAGATGCTCGACAACGTATCTCCCGGCTGCACAATGTAGATGCTGCCATGAGCTCCATCTACAGGAACAGGGTCCGAAACCGGAGGTACTGGATGATCAGAGTCTCCTGGTACCTGCGGATTAGGAGACTCGCCCGGTTTGTCAGTATCCCCTGGTTTCACCGGTGAAACCGGTGAAACACCCGATTGTTGATTCTCGGAGACGCTACCGCGTCCCGAGGGTGATTGAGAAGAAACTTGATGGTCAGATTGAACTTGAGACTGTGTTGCTGGTCGCTGGTACCCGATGTGGGACCACACAGCCATCAACGCAGCCAAGATCACCACAGCTACGACACCCAATGCGACAAAGACAGCATTGGGGTTCTTCACTGAAGAACCACTCTTCTTATCCTCTCCCATGACACCCTCCTTTCTGATGTTACGTGTACGTGAGATTCTCTCACAAACAATCATACACGCATACATCAGGAAAGGATGGATTATACTGGTGCAGCAGGATAATCCATATCCACAACAAAACAACGAAGGAGACATTACTATGGCTCACCAGATTTCCGCATCGCAGATCCGCCCTGGTTCTACGATCATCCTCCGAGGCAAGATCGAATACGCCCGTGTGCGCAGTCTCATGGGACCTGAAGACATCGACAAGCTCAACGAGACCCGTCGTGCTAAGCGCAAGCCCGGTGCACCGTTCTACCCGCTGGACCGCAACAAGCCGCTCACGCGGCTCTCGCTATCCAACGTTGAGGTCGTCTTCAAGAGTCCCGATGGCCAGCCTGATCTGGAAGAGTACTACGTCTATGAGCGTCTGTTCCAGACTCCCGATAAGCCCGAACTAGGCAATCGTTGGAGCATTGACAACAAGGGGAACCGCTTGCCGGTTCTTCTCAAGGTTGTCGACGGCAAGGCTGTGCAGATTACGGACGATGAGATCCCTGCGTCGACCATGTCGATGCCAACGGAGCCAGCACGAGATCAGCTCGTCACCGTTGTTCTCAACGTCTACTCGTCCGGTATGAACGCCAACAACGGCATCGGCCTTCAGACCATCATCTTCGATGGCGAGCCCGAGTGGTTCACTGGTGGCAATTCTGCTGTCAACAACAACGCACTCGCGGCTCTCGGCATCACGCTGAGCGGCCCGATCGTCGCTCAGGAAGGCGTTGTCGTGAACGAGCCTACCCAGCAGGTTGCCGCACCCGTCGCCGCTCCTGTGGCTCCGGCTGTTGCCCAGCCTGTCGCTCCTGCTGTTCCTGTTGTTGCTGCTGCTCCCGTTGTTCAGCAGGCTGCGCCCCAGAACACGGTGGTCGACGCAACCTCGGGGCTGGCAATGCCCGCCCCTGTGACCCAGGCTGTCGCGCCCGCTACCGCTCCTGCTGTTCAGGTTGTCGCTCCGGCTACGCCTAACCCGCAGGCTGCACAGATTCTCAACGCTGTCCAGCAGCAGGCTCCCGTTCAGGCCGATCCTGCGTCTGCCTTCGGTGTGACCCCCGAGGCCCAGCCTCAGCCGGTCGCTCCTGAGGCGTCTGTCGATAGCCCCTGGGCTATCTGACCAGTGACACATGATTGAGACGGATGCTGCTTCCACACTGCACCACGCAGTAATGGCAGCATCCGTCTCATCATTCCTACCATCTCTCATCAACATCCCATGTCGACACGAAAGGGCTCACTATGACCGTGTCTTCAATTGACACATTTGACCCACGGGTCGCATTCCCCCACTTCTACAACAACGAGATCATCACGCATGTACTTGGCCCTCGTGCCATTTGGACGGTGTCGGATCCAACCTCGAAGATGCCGATCGATATGCGCCATCTGCTCACCGGTTGCTCTGAACAGTGCTCCCACCCAGGCCCGGTACGCGGCGCATGGGCACGCGATGAACGCGTGCTCGTCACTCTCGATGAGCTAACCGCAGGACTCCCCACAGCCGCCAACTGCGCGATGTTCGTCGACGCACCCTCTCAGGGATGCGTCGTTCTCGACATCGAAAAGACCTGTCCCGCTGATGTGCGCGATGAACTACTCGCGATCGGCGCTCTGTACGCCGAGACTTCTTTGTCCGGCAAGGGCTATCACCTGCTTCTCCCATTGCCCGCATCGTTCAATGAACTGACTGTTGCGGCAAGCAAGGCAGTTCTCAAAGGCCCACACGGATGGTGGGAGATCTTGCAGTCCAACCACTTCGTCACATACACGCGCAACCACACCCCGATGCCTGTATCAACAGATGTTGACCATGAGCTATGGGACCAAGTATGGCGATCCGTCGCAGAGGATGCGAACAACGCACCAGTCGTCACATACGACAATATCGACATTGATAAGAGACCGGAACACGATTGGTATGAACCAGTCCTCCATACGCTCATTGCTCGTTCACGCTTCTTCGGTCGCACCCTCGACAACTTCGAGCATGATCATTCTCGTTACGAATGGGCTTATGCCCAATACGTTTACAACAACTTGCTTCAATTGCGCGTGAGCCCACAAACGATCAGCTTGCCATCGGGTGACAGCACCGCGATGAACAGTATCGTCGTCGACAGTGCAACAGCCTCATGGCTGATTTACGAGACTCTCGATCATTACCTGGAACATCGCGCCAAGCATGATGAGACTCGCAGTGACATGCCGTTGCTGCTCAACCTTGCAACACGTGTTGTGACAACGCGAGAAACTAACGAATAGACCGAAGAAAAGAGGTAAAACATGCTGCTCTCCGAACGAAAGAACAAGCGATACATCATCGTCCTAGACCAGTACGATGAGAATCTGGGAAAATACATCCCAAAGAGTCACATCATCGAAGCACCGACGTTAGTCGAAGCCATCATCAACTGTGACTATTTCCGACACACAAGCGCAGCGAACCATCCCTCGCAACTGCTCTCTGTGCGCGAAGCCCAGGTGTACCCAAAGAGTTTCATGGATGCCGACCAACACAACATGATTGCCGTGCTCAAGGAACTCGCGCACAACCACCCTGACATTGTAGAGAGCATCGATGAATTCGCTGAAACGTTCCAGTCTTACGTTGATAGTCTTAATCTCAAGGATTGCATCCGAGATACCATCAACCTTCTCAACACCATCCCTGGGATCGATGACATCGACTGTTCACTATCCGACGATTGTGACTACGTGATGATCGAGCATTGCTCTCGGTCTCTCGGTGATCTCTATCTGTCCCATGGGACAGATACGCGGCATCTGACCTACGACCGAAACGCTAAGGGTCTTGACGGTCTCGCTGCACTCATCTGCGGCATTCGCGACATGCTACGCCCAATCGTCTAAATCTTCACAAAGAAAAGGATCCCCATAAATGACCGAGCCCAACAACAAAGAAATACATCGTTACAACAACATTGTCACTGTCATCACTGACAACATTGATCATGCTGAACAAGTATTGGGTGAACGATTATGACGAAGACTACGGTTTTTGGTACCAAATCGATTACGATACGTATGATCTTCAGCCTGAGGAAGACACCCGAGGCATCATCATTGACGCCTCGGTTATCCGTGAAAAGTTCAAGACTCTCATCAATACACTCAGTGATAGCGATCCTGATAACGATCGCATTTTCGATGCATATGAACGCATCAAAGGTAGGAACGACAGCGGTAAACTCAATGCCCTCATCTCATCGACTGATGACAAACGGGTATGGGAACTCTTTAACGAAATGTGCGACAGGATTGTCGACTGTGTCATCGAAGCAGCCACCAATACAAATAACGCAGACAGCGCAGACTGAAAACAGCAGGCTCTGGGAAAACACCCGGAGCCTGCTGTGCATCACCACGTGTACCATGTTGCGCCGATAGCTCCGGCAACGAGCACTGCAACATACATGTGCTCCAGCCATGGCACACCAGCGTGATACCTCAAACAATCAACGACAACACTCCGTCGTCGAGTCGACACAACGATTTGTGTGTCACCCTTCTCGATCACTTTCCACGTCGACGGCATCAACGGGTAGTACCACACCCACCCGGCCATGCTCATAGCATCGAGCAGAACATGGGTCACCATACCTGCAAGCAGCCACACAAGAACAGGTGACACCATCGCAGTCAAGACACCCACTCCGAGCAACATCCAGAGTGTATGTGTCCACCCTCTGTGGGCGATAGGCGACGTTGCAACAGAACGGCTCGCGTTCTTGCACTGCCACATCGTTCCCCATGGCATAAAGCGCCCGGCAAGAGAGTGTGGCAGATCAGCATCCGCCAACACCGTGCCAACGATGAACAGCGGGAGACCAATCGCAACACTGATGTACCAGTACTCATCATCGCTCACAAACAAACTGTGGATCCACGTGCTCCATGAAGCGATAGACCCACCGAGCGCATCCAGGCCATCAGATACCCACGACTTAACAGAGTCGATAACCCCGTAGCTATCCTCTACTGCCTCTGTGTCAATCAACGGTATCTCACGTGAACGATCGGCATTCTCACCGATCACAACAACAGCGCGCCCAATACCGAGCATCGCCAATCCGGCAATGATGTGATTCGAACCCCGCATAACTCTCTCGCCTTTCCTATGTATGTTCAACAGTATGTACCTATTCTACTGGAACACCAGGGTTTTCGTGAGAGTTATGCACCCCTCTGCACGTTGTGCATATGTGTGGTCGTACAAAGTACGACCCGAGACAAGAAATAGAGAGTCAGACCGCCTCACGGCGCGGTCTGACTCCCATCTTCTTCTTCTTCTTTATTCAACCAACCTTTATTCAGGAGGAAATCAATGCTATTCAACGAGATGCTTGTGACTACCACGATCAAGCTACTCGACGCCAACCGTGTCCCCGCTCTCATGGGAGAGCCAGGTATCGGTAAGTCGTCGTTCGTCGAAGACGTGGCACGTCGCACCAACACGAAGTGCTTCACGCTTCCGTGCAACCTGTTGGCCGACAAGGCTGACCTCACGGGCGCACGTCTTGTTCTGGACGAAAAGACCGGTATCTGGTCCCAGAAGTTCTTCCCCCACGACACCATCTCCCAGGCGATCAATTACGCCAAGGACAACCCGAACGAACAGCCAATCTTGTTCTTGGACGAGATCAACCGAACCACGTCTGACGTGACTTCGGGAACTCTCACCCTTGTGACGCTGCGTCGCATTGGTAACGAAGATCTACCCAAGAACCTGCGCATTATCGTCGCAGGTAACGACAAGGGCAACGTCACTGCCCTGGATGACGCATCGGTCTCCCGATTTGCCATCATCAACGTTGCACCCGACGCGTCGACGCTTATTGAGGTTCTCGACAAGAACCTCCACCCGTGGGTGAAGACTGTGCTCGAAAAGCATCCTGAGACGGTGTTCGTTAAGAACACCAACGAGCAGACTGTCGCAGATGGTCAAGACGACGATGATGACGACAACGCTACCGTGTCGGTCTTCGACCTTTTCGATGGAACCGAAGAGATTCGACCGTTCGCTACCCCGCGTACGATCGACGGTGTCTCTCAGTACCTGGGCGTCCTGTCGTTCGAAGAGGTTGCCAGCCTCATGGCTACTCCGTCGACGACCCGAGATGGTCGACATGTCTCCTACCTTCAAGAGGTCATCGAAGGTATGACCGGCAACACCTCATTCACCACCTTGCTGATGGGCGTCATCAGCGATGAGCTCAGCAAGGGTAGCACCGGTAACAACAATGCTCAGCGCGTTGTCAAGCCTCGCATCTACAACGAGCTCAAGAAGGCCGCGACGACCAGCATTGACGCTGTCAACCAGGTTGTTGCAACCATGACCGACAACGACGCATCCGGTTGCCTCGTGTTCGCTATGTACGAGCGCGAAGACAACCATGTGATCATCCAGGCATTGAATGCACGACTCGACAAGCTCGAACAGAGTCACATCAACGATCTCATTGTCTTGTGGTCGAGTGGCGCACTCCATAAGAAGAACTGCGACACGCTCATGCATCTAAGCGACGGCGTCGCGCTCAAGATCAACACGGTCATCGCAGCCATGGGTATCGACTGAGTTCACAGACATCGTGTCCGGCGTAGCACTTCATTCTCCTTCGGCTACGCCGGACACGACCACATATAGCTCCCGTTTATTCAGAAAGGGGTGCCGATGGCTTCTCCATCCATTACCCTCACCGGGCAAAAGCCCAATCATATCGACCAGTATGTTCCTATCGCCCCTTTCACGGGTGATTGCGAACCCCTCGCCACGCTCGACACAATGATCACGCAGACCATCTTCGAGCCACTCACTCCAGGTGGTCATGTCGATCTGACGATCGACGGACGCGACTGTGACTCTGACGAAGTGAACGATCTCCTTCTTCGAGCCGTTGGCGAAGTTCTCGATGCAGACGCACAGGCCACTATAGGTGCGATCTTCGAACAGTCTCTTGTTCGATGGATTCCGTCCGCATCATCGCCTACCGACGAAGCATTCATCACCCAGGCGGCGGCGCGTTGCAAGCTCCCTGATCCCAGCAAGGCTCTGTACACCACGCAGAGCGATGTGATGCCTACCGCCAAGGATGTGCTCGCTGGCAACGCCGGTACGGACCTCCTGTTGGTGTCCCTGGGATGGGCTTTCCATCCACACACAGTCGGCTTCTGGTTCCGTACGGATGCAGAATTCGACAGTTTCAAGACATGGCTACGTGGCGAGCTCACCAAGATCGCATCGAACATTACTCCGGCTGACAACCGGATGTTCCAGCAGTTCGACAAGATTGACCTGAACGGCCTCACTGAGTCGTTGATTCTGCGAGCAAATGATTCGCAGGCTCTCGACGAGTACTCGTTCGCACGTGTGCTCATGTGGGCTCTCAGTACGTGGACCCACATGCAACAGGCTAACCAGCCTGGCGCGCTCGAGACATGCGGCATGCTGCCCTTCAGCATCGCTGAGCTGGTACTGCCACGTACGTTGGTCCTCATCAACGTCGAAGCTCATGCCAGGGCATCGATGCGCAAGATCAATGCTGAGTGGGATCTCATCATGAAGTCCCTTCACAACCCGGTCAAGCTCATCACGCCGGGTCAGCTCAGCAAGCTGACTGCACTTGCTCGTGCCCAGCAAAAGGCGTCTGTGCAAGCCGCCAACAGCCTGTCCAACGCACAGCAACAAGCAGGCCGTAGCGGTCGTGTGGTGTTCCGCAAGCGGCCCACCCGACCTGTCGACATCTACAAGTCGGTCATGCGAGTCCTCACTCGCATGTCGAAGGTGAATCAGTCGCTCAATTCCATCAGGAATGTGAGCACGAGCTTTGTTCGAGCCAATAGGCGTCAGCCGAACGACCCGAATAAGCCGGGCAAGATTGTGTCCCGCAAGTACATGCCGGACATCCACATTTATTTGGACACGTCTGGATCGATTTCCACAGAGAACTACGAAGACACGATCAAGATGCTCATCCAGTTCGCTCAGCGAATGGGCGTGGATCTGTACTTCACGAGTTTCTCGCACGTCATGTCGACACCTGTGCGCCTTCGCATCAAGAATCGCTCTATCACTCAGGTGTGGAAGCAGTTTGCTGCCGTGCCCAAGGTGAGCGGTGGTACCGATTATGAGCAGATTTACAAGCTCATTAACGAACACCAGACGCTCAAGCGTCGACTCAACCTGGTCATCACCGACTTCGAGTGGTGGCCTGGTTCGTATCACATCGACGTACCTGAGAATCTGTACTATGTACCGATCTCTGTCCCAGACAACTGGTACAACTCCTTGCGCGAAAGCGCTAAGAGTTTCACTCATCACATGCAGAGGATCGACCCCAGTACGGGCTCTCGCATCCTCGGCATGACCAAGTGACACTGCGCCCTCTCTCCCCTCTTGTGACCATCTACTGGTGAAAAAGAGAGGGAGGGAGGGTCCACAAACTATTCATTCAATTCCCATTTATTCAAAAAGGAGGCACGCCTATGGGCCTGTCCAACTTCACACCCAATGACGACGACGCTCACAACCCGACCGGATCAGGCGTTGGCTCTGGTGCGCCTAACATCGTCAGCGTCGGCCCGTCTGCGCCATCGCACAATCACGCGATCACCGGTGGCTCCGAGATTGGTGACATGCTCATCAACTACAACGAGGAATACAAGAAGTCCTCTCCAGCGCTCTTCCGTGACGAGATCGTCACGCAGACGATGAGCATCATCTCATCGTCACGTAAGCCAAACGCGCTTCTTGTCGGACCAGCTGGTGTTGGCAAGACGGCCATCGTCGAAGAGATTGCCAGGCGTATTGCCAACCAGGAAGCATCCGTGCCTCCCCAACTCAAGAACACCACCATCTATGAGTTGCCGATCGCCACTCTCGTTGCTGGCGCTGGCATCGTCGGTGAGCTAGAAAACCGAATCACCGACATTATCAAGTTCGCCCAGGATCCAGATAATGACGCACTGCTCTTCATTGATGAGATCCACATCATCGCCGATGACAGCAACCCCACCTACAGCAAGATTGCACAAATCCTCAAGCCTGCACTGGCTCGAGGATACCTGCGTGTCATCGCAGCAACAACGATGGGTGAGGCAAAGCGTCTCGATGATGATCCGGCATTCAAGCGTCGTTTCTCGTCTGTCATCGTCGATGAGCTTAACCGAGAACAAACCCGTTCGATTCTCGATGTCGTTCTACCTGGTATGCTCGCGCACTACCAGAACAAGGTGAGCGTGGCATCCGATGTCCTCGATGACATCGTTGCTACCGCCGATCGTCTCATGAGCACCGGGCATCGTCCTGACACGGCAATCACGCTGCTTGACCGGGCACTGAGCCACAGCGTGATCAGCCATCACGCTGCGATCCAAGAAGCACTTGCCTCTGGCAACACGTCGTATGCTCAGATGCTTCAGCAGATCGTTCAGATCCCGCTGACCTCCAAGCGTCTCAATACGATCGCCATGCTGCTTGTAACCGGCCAGTCACAGCCGCCCCAGCTTGATGTCGAGACTCTGGAGAGTGAACTCTCCAGGCTCAAGGGCCAGGAAGATGTGCTTCCACGTCTCGTTGACGCACTGCGTCGCCGCGAGCTGAACATCTTCCCCCAAACGCGACCAACATCGTGGCTTTTCGCTGGCGCATCTGGCGTGGGTAAGTCCGAGACCGCCAAGATCATCTCCCAGATGGTCACCGGTCAGGAACCCATTTTGCTCAACATGGCAGAGTTCCACGATGCGCACACAATCAACCGGATCATCGGCTCTCCGTCTGGCTACGTTGGATCTGACAGTGCACGAGAACGACCGTTCGACACGTTGGCATCGAACCCCTATCGAGTCATCGTTCTGGATGAGTTCGAAAAGGCTCACATGTCGGTACAGCGACTGTTCCTCTCCGCGCTCGATACTGGCGAGATCCAGATGGCCAACGGCCCTGCTGTCGACATGTCTCGTTGCATTGTCATCGCAACAACGAATGCTGGCAGGCAGAAGTTGTCTGGCTCCCAGATGGGGTTCGGTAACCACACGCAGAGTATCACCAAACAGGCCCTCACCAATGAGCTCCAGAACAGCTTTGATGCGGAACTGCTCGGCCGGTTCGATGATCTCATTGCATTCATGCCGCTTGGAACCAGCGAATACGCTGAGATTCTGCGTGATGAATACGATCGCCAAGTGGCGCGAATCTGCGCTGAGAACCCAGGTATGAGCTTCGACCCCATCGACGATGACACCATCGATCGATTGGTGACGGAAACATACCTGAAAGATCAAGGCGCACGCCCCGCTGTTCGCGCTATTCGAGGTTTCATCGAAGACTCTCTGCTCTCTGCTGCGAACAACTAACCAGCAACGGTTCGCCTACGTAACAAACAGACATATATCCCACCTCGTTGCGTAGGCGAACCACACCCACATTTCTCATCACTGATACATAAGGAGCTTCCATGCGTTACACATGCACGCATACCGTTGAGGACATCATCACTGAGTCTAACGGCACTCGCATCAAGGTCATCGCCACATACGGCATTAACGATGACCGCATCAGCGTGACGGGCGAGGTGTATTACGAGCGCCAAGACAACGACAGATTCTTCTTCGACAACGAGCCTGATGACTGCGGCATGGTCCATGACCGCATCCTTCAGGCGTTCCCGTGGCTTCGCCAGCTCGTCGATCTCCATCTTTCTGATGCGCGAACTGGTGCGCCCATGTACGCGCTTGACAATGGTTGGTATTGGCTGCGAGAAGACGATCCCAACGATCGTTACAACACCATCATCACCGATACCAGTCGACGCCGCGCTGCGCAGTATCTGCGCACGACACCTTGCATGCTTGCAGGCATCGAGACGAAGGAAGACCTCGCACGTCTCATTGAGACAACCCTTGCCCCGGCATGGGAAAAGCAGGTCGATAGCGCCCTCGCACTCTACGGTCTGCTGTCGCCCTATGCGCCCAAGCTCAACAAGAACCTTGACTCGGTGCACATCGTCTACACCGACGAAAAGGGCTGTCTCTACGACCAGCCACTGAGTGATCTGCCCGATGTAGGGACTCTCATCGATCCCGACACTGGCGACGATATGGAAATCGTCGGATACAAGCTCGTGTGACCTCTCCGCACACAACCCCACAACACTATTTCCATCGGTCGGCCTGTTGGCAACACACGCTAACGGGCCGATCAATAGTGCACATGCACGCATTTATTCAATTCTTGTCACTTTATTCAAAAAGAAAGGAGGGCTCATATGCCCATCCTCCTCGATAATATCGACGAAACAGCCAAGTTCAGCACTGCTGTCGAAGCTACCAAGGCGCGCACCATTAAGGCCGTGACGCCGAAGTACTTCTCGTCGCACCTGACCGGTCGCGGCAAGAAGCAGGGCTTGCTCAACAGCTCTGTCATCCCAGGCCGCTATCCCATGGGACTGGATCGCACCACCATGGGTACGACGGATTTGCGCTACAAGGTGTCGCAGACATCCAACGCCGTCACCAGCCGCATCGTTCCGACCGGCACCATCGTGAAGTGTGCTTACGAGCAGGGTTACGGTCGTATGACCCTGCCTGTCCCTGATGACATGGACCAATTCTCCGTGCGTCTCACCGATGACACCGACACGTTTGACGTGTGGGCATCATGCTCTGTGCAGGGCCTTGCTATGCGCGAGGACAACAGCGGCAAGACCAAGGTGAAGGATCTTCAGATCTCGTATCACACGATGATCTACGTTGTTCCGCCCAAGCAGGACGAAGACATCGATGATCTGAATGATCAGATGCTCGCTCGTCTCATCAATGATCTTGATGCCATCGATCCTGATGATCCTGACTTCATCGAGGTCGACGATGATGACATCGATCTGCTTGACGATGAAGCCGATGACACGTTCATCATCACAGAGGACGAGAGCTACCGCACTCGCGCCACCCTGCTCAGTACGACCATCAGCACGTTCCCCAGCAAGTCTTCCAAGATGAGCGCCGCCAACCAGGCATGGGCCATCGCTGACTGGAGCTACGCGCCTGCTGAGGACGCAGAGCACCTGCCGTGGGATGAGATCTTCCGAGCCACCGGGATCAACCACTCGCGTAAGCGCGGCTTCCTTGACACGCTGGCTGAGTTCTATGCAGACTACAGCGTCTACGACAACATCACGGACAGTGCACAGCGCTGGAGCAGCGATGGCATTGCCGATGACATCCACGATGTCATTGACGCTCTTGTGTCGAAGAAGCACTCGTACGACGATGAGCAGTTGGCCCAGATGGTCTACGAGCTTCGCTACATGGAGCAGTACAACGTTCCGTTGTCGGCGTATCGCAAGATCTACGAGTCCATCAACATGCTCTGTGACCCCCAGACCGCTTCGCTTCTGGTCAAGCAGAACATGAACCTGCTCATGAACGACACCCTCAACGACCTCAGCGGCAAGCGCGATCAGCTGGAGCGTGCACCCGAGACCATCAAAACTATTCCTGTGCAGCGACAGCTCTCGCCTCAGCAGCTTGCTGCTGTGCGCTCGACTGAACCGCTCATCCTGACTCAGGCAGGCGCTGGTGCTGGTAAGAGCACAGTCATTCTGGCTCGTATCCAGCAGCTTGGCCTGTGTGGCGTGAACCCGGCTGACGTCACCGTGCTGTCGTTCACGAACGCAGCGGCTGACAACATCATCCGCAAGAACCCCGATGTTCGTTCCATGACGATCGCACGGATGCTTCACGACCTGTACATGGGTTACTTCCCCACTCACGAGCTGAGCTCTGTGGAGACGATCGCTAACTCCCTGGGCATCTACATGCCTAAGGATCCGTTCGCATTCCAGTTTGCTAACAAGCTACGCAATCTGGAGGGTCGTAACTCTGAGGGTGCGCACACCGCGCTGAACAACTTCATCGAGTCACACCTAGAGCAGACCGTTGACGCGCTCAACCTCATCAAGCAGACATCGCTAGAGCTTGAGATCATCCTGGCTTACCAGATGATCGACAAGATGCCGCTGCCTGCTGGGTTGAACATCCGTCACCTGATCATCGACGAGGTCCAAGATAACTCGGTCTTCGAGTTCATCTACCTGCTTCGTCTGGTGAACAAGCTGGGCTGTTCGCTCTTTATCGTGGGTAAGCATTGCTCACGTTAAACCCTACTAATTGCGGGAAACTCATGTTTTCGCGACAACGACCGCGACTATTGGGAAACCAATAGTGCAGCAGATGAGATAACGCTCATCAGATGGTAATACCGTTGTCGTCAATGACAATCCGCAGCCAGCCACCCAAACGTCAAGCCGTGGGTGGAAGGTTCATCGACTATCGAAAGCACTGACATATTGTCAGCAATAAGCCATGGGTAATCCCATGGTGAAGCAAGTAGAGTAGCGACCGCACATGCATCATGCGGTACGCGAAATGATGGGCATGTTTGGTATACTCTACCTAACATGAAGATATAGTCAACCAATTCACGAAAAGAGGAAATTGATGCTCTCCCCATATGACATCAACAGACGACATTCACTGAACACGCACTTTTTCGACACCATCCATAATGAGAAACAAGCCTATTGGCTCGGTTTCCTATGGGCTGATGGATCATGGTCGAAAACCGCTCCACGGTGCAGTGGTCCTAACCGGCTCACTCTCAGCCAGAAACTCTCGGAGATCAACCATCTCCAGTTGTTTCTGGACACTATTGAAGCCGATTACCCCATTCGGCACCTTAACAGTGGCTACGGGGCAGCTGTTACTGCGCACATTAACAGCAGACCTTTGTGCATAAGTCTTGAACAACTAGGCTTTGCCCGCAAGGACCAACGTGTTCACATTCCGCCAATGCCATCACCACTACTACACCACTTCGTTCGTGGTTACTTCGATGGGGATGGATGCCTGTCTGTCTATCAACAGAAAGTCGGTAATGCCGTCATCAATAAGCAAGAATGGTCCCTCACCGGACACCCTGAATTCATCGCAAACATTCGCCAACTTATTGAACAAAATGTTGATGTCTCCCACAGAGTAAAGATCAAGACTTACAAACGCACCGATAAAGCAGTCACTTTGCGGTACGGCAGAAAGTCAGACATCGCTGCTCTCCATGATTACTTGTATCAAGATGCCACTGTGTATCTCGACTCAAAGTATCAACAATTCGTAGAGTTCTTCAATCGTGAGAAGAACTAGGGATGCTTCGCAAACCCTCTACGAATTCAGGTCTGCCAACCCGAAGGCTCTGAATGCGCTGGAAGCTTCCGGCGTGTTCACGCCGTACAAGCTGGAGACGAACTATCGATCTAACCAGGAAGTCCTGGACATGGCCAATGTCCACCTCCTGTCCGAGATCGAAGCAAACCAGCTTGCGCAGATCCGTCTGCGAGCCAATTCGCTGACCCCTGTGACGGCACAGTCGTTCCAGGACAAGGTGCGTGTTGTGCATGAGCACTACACGGCAGATAGGAAGTTCCTCAGCGACCTGCCTGTGCTTCTTTCGAAGCACACGCACTCCTACATCCAGGAATGCCTGAATCGCGGAGAACAGGTCGCGTTCTTGGCGTTCACCCGCCGAGAGGCTTTCGCTGTCCAGAAGCGCCTGGAAGAGCTCTTCCCTGGTCGCTCGGTCATCTCGATGATCTCTGATCGGCGTCGCGCGTCGACGTTCTTCTCGTCGTTCATCGAGCACCACTGGAGCGACATCGAAGCGGTTGATCCCGCAAATGCGTCGTTCGTGTTCACCAAGGAACTCGTGAGCCGAGGTCCGGGTAACAACCCGAACGCTCAGGCAGCACTCGCCAAGATGGCTAGTGAATGGTGGACTGCGTCCGCCCTCACTATCCAGGGTTGGGTGTACGAATACCAGGCGGGCATCATCACCAAGAGTGTCTTCTTCGATCGTCTGAAGAAATGCATCTTGGACCACGAGATCCGCCATAACTCGATTCGCGATGCTCTTATGCATCGCAACAACGAGGAACGCAAGATTCGCAACCTTGAAACCAAGGCGGATCTGATCGTGTCGACGGTCCATGGCGTGAAGGGCCTTGAGTTTGACAACGTCGTTGTCATCTACAAGGATCAGTCCGACATGTCGGAAGAGAAGAAGCGACTGTATTACGTTGCGTTCACGCGCGCTAAGAACAGCCTCTTCGTTCTTTCTCACGGCACCACGCTGTCGGCACGAATTGTCAGCGACTACAACCTCATCGTTGATTCACTGACTAACCCCACCTCTGGTAACGACGTTGATGACGATGGTGAGAACCATGCTGTCGACGCGATCGTTGTTGACGAGGATGATGTCCTTGATGCCATCGAGGATGCAATCCCCGACCAGAGTGCGACTGCGCAGGCTGTACCATCTGTGCCGATCGCGCCCACCGACGCAGCTAATGTTGTCACCCCTGACATCATCGCTGGTGTCATCAACGGTCTGGGCTCTGAGGCTGGCGCAACAACGAGCGACGAGTAACGCACCCACGCGAAGCTTTTCGCTCCAACACCCCATGGCTCCTGGAATTTTCCAGGGGCCATGGGGATCCCCTATCCCCACTTCTCTCTCACTCTCGAAAGGAGCTTTCCTTATGCGGAACATCCGCCAAGGCGACATTTGGTTCGTCGAAGCCGCACCCGTCCCCGGTGGCGGAACCGTCGGCAATGAAATCTGGTCCGGTCGACCTGCCGTTATCGTGAGCAACGATGGTATCAACCAGCGATCCGGTGTCGTCCAAGTCGTTTATATCACGTCCCCAAACAAGCAGCGTCGTACCAACACCATCAACCCCACGGTTCACGTCAACAACCGAGAATCAATTGCTGTGTGCAATCAGGTGACAAACGTCGATAAATCCCGACTCACGAGCCGCATCGGCCATGTGGAAGACCATGAGCTGGAGACCATTCAGGACGGTATCGCTGTCGCTCTCGGCCTTGACTGAATTGTGGTGCACTAAATAAACGCACCCACATCAGACTCACAGTAGTGAGCGCACAATAACGAAAGGGGTCAACCATGGTAGTCTCAACCACAGTGAAAGGATACTTTCACATCACTGCTGAATCGTTAGACGTAGCCCAAACGTTTATCAACATCGTTAATGAACTGCACCCCAAACAGTATGAGTGGTCAACAAAGATTGGTCCCAAAATTACTCTATGGAGTCCTCAGCCTGACGACAAAATGTGTTACGGCATTCCCTTTGAGGCGACAGGTCGTAACGACTATCGCAACAACCTCATCGATATGTTCGATGTGATTGGTCGACGCCACAAGCAAAAAGATATGGGCCCCAAAATCCAACAACTCACAGACAAAGAGTTGACCGTTGTCGTCACATGGAAAGAATTCACGACAGAGGACTCATTCATCGCACGTGGACAAACCCTCATCCAGAAAAGCAAGGGAACAGCACTATACTCTGCGCTTTTGGACACCATGTACTACGACCGCAGAGACCTCACTGTTGACCTCCTGGATCAATGGGGCTTTTCGTCATGGAAGTATGCCGACTACACTCGTACCGGAATCACCAATTTCATGACAAGGTTCAAGAACAACGAGGCAATCATCGGTGAGCTTTCACAATACGACATCGACGATCTTGTATACTTCGCGAAACCCCATGGGCGTGGCTATCTCTATTACCTAGAGAATTTCAATGAAGCAGATGCTATCGAATTTCGAGATAAGCTTCTCGATATAATGAGAGAGCATCCGACAACATCAATTGTGGAAGGCGCAGTCGACATCACTGCATCTAGTGAATCGGAAGTGCGCACGTTGGTATCCATCTTCGCTACTTCAGATGACGATACAACATCTCGCACCAATAGCTATCGAATGAAATTCGATCGCCACGATATTCACATTGGTGAAATTGAACCTCAGATGTTTACCACATCTGTGAAGTTTCAAGGGGCGGCAGTACATGGTCACCGGTATGTGATTGATGATGTCGTTAAATGGGCAACACATCGATTATCACGACTACCCATCGATACTAGGGAAACCATTCTCAATGGACCACCGTTCTGGCTATCCTTTAGATGGAAAGAACACGACAGTAATCGAGAATTGTTGACAAATGGGTGGGTCATGTGGGAAAAGAAACCTGATCAAACAAATGTGCAGACGACATATGTCGAGATCAATGGATCCATCCCCCAATGACTTCCACATGAACAAAGCCCTGGGCACATCACGTGCTCAGGGGTTTTTCAAAAAGCCCGACAGAAGAAACACTAAAACAAGGAGAAACAAAATGACCACATACACCGCTGCTGATGTTCGTGAAACATACAAACATAATTCAGACACACTAACTGCCGATCTAACCGACGAACAAGCCACCACAATTGCTTCATTGTGGACCATGATTGAGGAAAACCTTATTAACGCCTATAGAGATAAACTGGGAGACGTTGATGATAAAGAAGCTCTCAAAGCTCAATTCATCCATACGGCAACCACCGCCGCACGTATAGTTGACGGTACCTTAACGTTTGATGAGCTGATCGAAGACGAGGAAATCGCCACCGGGAAACTCTATCTTGCATACAATAAAACAGGTGTGGCAATCCTCGCTTCTCAAGTTATGGGCAAAGATGTCAGACCGATGATCCGACGAATCAAAGAGTCCCGATCACGTACCATTGATGCCATCGAAACCGACTTACCTGACTGATCCACTCACGCATACACAAAACCCCTGGGCACATCACGTGCTCAGGGGTTTTGTTCTCACGATCGTACGACTACTCACTCGACTCATTTGTCAACGATCGGTTCAACATCGACGAAGCAGAAAACTTCAGCACGTCGTAACCAGGAACCGCGCCCGTACCCGACTTGGTGAACTGCACGGTGTGACCGGCCTTATGTAGCCGGTAGAAACGACCGAATCCTGTTAGCATGACCGATCGGCCAGAACGGGTGGTCGTGATGATCTCATCAACGATCGCCGCATACACAGCTCGCACCGTCGCTGCATCGATACCCGTCCGCTTCGATACAGCCTGTATCAACTTCGTCTTCGTCATACGAGTATCATCGTCCACCCTCGCATTCTTCTTTGCGTCCTTCTTGTCGAGCGCCATGATCCAACCTCTCATCCTTTCCCCACGTATCACGGCACATAGCCGCTTTCTGATTATGTTCGTGTATCAGTCTAACATATCGGAACACACCGATGCCTAACCGACCGATACATAAATATATCCCCAGGGGATGAACCCCTGGGGATATATCAGCCAGCGCCACAACTACACATCAGCCACCGAATTCGTAGCCACCACTCTCGCGACGGATCTCTTCGAGTTCGGGATCAATGTTTCGAGACTGACTACGAGTCGTCGTGGTCGTCTCCTTCGCCATCGTGCCACGGGCCTCTTCGATGTACGCCGCACGCATCTGCGAGGTAATACCAGCAGCAGCGATTTCGTAGGCGGCCATCGTTGCCTTCTTCGCCAGACCCGGCTTTTGCGCCTGCTGACGCTCCAACCTCATCTGGTGCTCCTTAGCCCATGCCTGACGATCCTCTTCACTGACACCGAACAGACCGGCGATCGTATCGTCATCCTTTGGAAAACCCAACATTGGTCACTCAACTCCTTTCATAGGGACGGCTCAAAGCCATCATTGTCGTTAGGTCGATCGTACCCGCCCATGTCAAACCCGTCGTCAACATCATTGAGTTCAAAGTCTTCAGCCTTGAACGCCGATGTCTCATGAGCGTTGTACTCCTGGTTATCACGCGCACGGTTATACGCGCTACGCCTGCGCCTTGAGTCTTCCCTCATACGCTCTGTGTGGGGATCCGCATGAGCGTTGTCATGCCCTGGAGACTCACGCGCATCAGAGTAAAACTCCCCCCGTTGCCACCGGTTATAGGTCTCTTCTGGCGTCGCTGCGAAGTCCCTCATTTCGGACCTCCACTGAGAACCGTACTGCTGCGCCCAGTGACGCTCGATGTCAGGGTGAGCTTTCGCCACCGTGTCCATGGCATGGACAAACGATGTCGCGTAAATATCCCGTTGCTGATCGCGGTCAAAGCCATCGAATTCCATGGCATCGAGACCACGACGAGCTCGACGAATCTTCTCACCCATCGACCCTGGAACAGCATGGACATCAAACGCCTTATCGCGCACAGACCACGCAGAGCCATAGGCAAGCAGCGACTCATTCAGATCCGCAATGTTGCCATTGAGAGCCGCACGCTCCATCTCACGAGCCATAGACGTACTCAGAGACAGCTCATGCTGCATCTCGTTGTACGGAGGACGGACGGTGAAAGAACCACCCACGATAGGCTCACCCATGCGAGTAGACCAGATACCGGTCCACGTTCGACGTGGTTCACCCGTCTGAGCGTCCACTTGCTCCGCCATGTCCATGTCGACCTCGCCATGAGCCGTCTCCACGAACGCATTCGCCCAATGAGGCTCATAACGCATTCGTTGGCCCATGAGCATGCGGCTGACGGTGTTCACCTTTTCGGGATCCAAGCCATCCTTGTGGACATCATCCCAGAAGCGCTCCATCAGGTGCGCATAGCCTTCCTGAACCTCAGCAGGATCCACACCAGGTTGACGCATCTGGTTGAACATCGCTTCGCTCAAGCCAAGCTGCGTCAATGCCGCACTCGCCTCATTGAACGGGATACGACCATTGCGCTCCTTGGCTTCAATGCGCTCCAGGCGACGCTTCAGAGAGGGCGGCAATTCACCACCATGCTTCTCTCGATGTCGATCGGCCTTATCATGCAACTGTTTCGACTGACTGCGTCGACGGGCTTCAGCCATGTCCTCCACAGCCATCCGTGCATCACGAGCGAATGATTTCACCTGTTGGCGGAAGTTGGGAGACAGCATCCACATAGTGACACCCATGCCAACAGATTCGGCCACAGCCGTCATCGATACGCCGTCTTTCAACGGTACCAGTGCGCTGAGCACCATCATCGACGCATACGCCTTGTGCTTACCCTGAAGATCGTTCATGCGAGAGGCAATGTCAGCCTTTCGCTTCATAGACTTCAAGTTCACCTGGCTGAGAGCATGGAGATACCCATCAGCGTGGTAGCGCATATCAAGCCTCAGCTGCTGCGCCCAATCGAGCGCAGGCTTTGGCTCTACTGCCTGGGTAGGCTCGGCAGGTTCAGGCTTTTTGTCGAAAATCTGCTCCTTGGTCACAACCATTGTCGTAGTTTCGTCTTGGTTCTTAGACTGGCCAACTTCACCCCCGTACCGAGGTGCTGGAAGTTGGCGAGGTGGACGAGCCATCTTTTCCTCCTTTCTATTGACTCACAAGCACGTCACAGCTCGAAGCCGTCATCAACGCTTGGGGTTTGCGCCTGGGGCTCAGGGATACCCATACGATGGGCAGTGGGTGGCACACGCGGCGTCGATCGACCCACGGTGACACCGCTACCAGGAAGCGAAGCCTGGATCGAACCCGATCGCTGAGCCGGAACCTGAGGCCCAGACTGTCCAAACGCAGGCGCAGATGCGAGAGGGCGACCCTTCTCGTCACGACCATTCGCAGCCAGCCAGTCCTTGGCGACATTACCCACCCGCACAGGACCACCTGTGCGAACCTGGGATCCCGGCGTCTTCGGAGGCTGCGGAATAGGAGGCACAGACAGTGCAGGCTGAGCTGCCTGAGTAGACCGAGCAGACCCAACAGTGCGCACAGGCGGTGGAACCGTCGTCACACGCGCACCCTGAGGCGGAGCGAATCGATCGAAACTCGGGGTTGTCGGTGCGGCAGGCGCAGCCGTACGCATCTCCTTCGCAGCCTCACGGTAATGAGCACGCGCATCGTTCAGCTTGCGCATCTGATCATACGCACGCGTCAGAGAGTCTCCGCCGAACTCGGTGATGTAATCCTTCTCCACATGCTTGATAGCTTCCATTGCCTCATCGTTGATGAGAACACCAGCCCACGATGCGTCAGAGATGGCAGCGCGTAGTTCATCGCCACCTGTTCGAACAGCATCCGTCATAGCATCAGGAGTCTGCATCTCCATGCGCTTCGCGAAAAGATATGCGCCGTCACGCAGCAACGCATTAACATGCTTTTCCTTCTCAGGCGCATCCTTGTTGACGATCGCCATCACCTTATCGGACAGAGAACCCGTCCACTCCTGAGAACTAAGGCCGTAGATACGTTCAATGTATCCCTCCGATGGCTCTCGATACTGCTCCTTCAGAGCAGTGCGGTAGTAAAGCTCCGCGTAATCGTGATCATGGATCTGGTCGTATCCATGCGTGAGCGATTCTGCACCAAATGGGATGACGCACTTGTCATCCGCATCCTTAATGGCCAACAGAGCTTCATCGTTAATCCGAACACCCATCTGAGCCACATGCGTGATAGCATCGCGCAGCTCATCATCATCGCCTCGTTCTGGTTGAATTTGGAACTTCTGCGCAAACAGGTATGCCCCATCGCGCAAAAGCGCATTGACATACGTTTCCTTCTCGGGCGCATTCTTATCGACGACTGCCGTCACCTTGTCAGAAAGCGAACCTGCCCACTCATGCGGATCAAGGCCGTAATACTCCTTGATTTCGCTATCGGTTGGCTCTTCGTACCATATCGACATGACTATCCTCCTTTTGTTGCGTCATACATTCGACTCGTATACCAGTATATCGCACTATTGCAACGATTACGACACAAGCCAGCCTCCACTAATACAAAGAAGCAGGCCCCACCCGAAGGCGAGACCTGCTTCTTCCTGGCTTCAGCGCATGATCACACAGTGATCACAACTCGAAACCGTCGTCGACAGACTTGTCTGTCTCGTTGTCATCCTGTGCCGTCAGACCGTAACGCTCAGCAGCACTGGCACCCGTGTTCGAGCGAACTGGGACAGCCCACGATGTCGACTTACGTCGACCGATCTTCTCATCACGGTCCACGCGAGCCACAGTGTCTTCCATGGCGATCACCGGTGCCTCGGCTTGCGTCTCCACATCAGCCGCCAACACCTCACGCACACGAGCTGGTGCAAACGTGACGTTCCACCGACCCTCGAACAAGTTTGCCCGAGTCTCAGCCAGAGCTTGCATCGTGGTGAAGTCACCGCCGTAAGCCAGACGATCCATCGGAGAAGCGAGCTGCTCAATGACCTTCTCGTCCTCCAAATTCAACATCGTTCCATTGCCATCGCTGAGCGCATTGGCAACCTTGATGATGTTGTCGCTGTTCACAGCCACACCCAGACCGTCATCGCCGTAGAACTGCGAGAACACAGCGACCCACTGATCCTTGGTGGCCTGAACCGGCTTATGATCGTCATCCGTCACAGTGTTCCACACACCATTGGTATCCTGAGCAATCAGCTGACCACGCCACAGGCTTCGCGCCGGACCCATGAGCAGCTCGTAACGGTTACGAGCATCCACCGGATCGTGCTTAGCCTGCAAAATACTCTGCGTCACCGGGTAAGTCAGCTCCAACACAGCCTTGAGCTCATCGTTACGAAGAGCTCGCACACCACGCTGCGAGAACGTACCGGCAACACCGGTACCAAACGACTTCACAGCCGTTGCATACATGGTGCCCTGCTGTTCCTCACGAGTCACACACGTGGTCATCAGGTCCACCTGGTTCTCAGGGTCATAACCGATGTACCGAGCGTAATCCAACATCTTCTTGGGTGAACCCTTTGCGCCGGTCTCGATACATGCAACCTCCACAGACTTCATGTGCTCCTGAACGGAACCGAACGACAGCACAGCCTCACCGTACTGATTCTTGAGCGCATCACGATACATGTAGGATGCCAAATCCACGACATCACGACCCGCCTCCAGGAACTGCTCACGAGTAGCATCCCCTTCAGTCAGATCGTAGTACGCATCGTTGGCGCGCTGATGAACCTCATCCATCGCATCCGCATGACGAGAATCATAGTGCTGCGACACCTTCACATCGAGCGCGTTGTGCATCGCCAGAGGGTAACGACCCTCGTCGTCCATACCCTGGCCCAAATCGATGAGGTTAGCCTCAACAGTCAGGCGCTCCAATGCCTGCTTATGTGCCGGACCATCACCCAACTTCACGACGGCAACCGAGTCACCGTCGAAGTCGCCGTCGAAGCACTTGACCATGTTTGGATTCACACTCACACCCGTGAGGCGATCATCGATCGCAACACGCATGTAACGGACACCCGCATCACGCAGAACAGGATCACGCCACACAAGCGCGTAGTCACCATCGCGCAAGTGCAGCTTCTTCGCCAGCTCCGGGCCAACACCAACCTGGTCGATGTCCAAACGAGGATCACCCGTCCACACAGCGGTAGCCGAATGCGGCAGACGCGAGGCCATGAGACCTTCCTTGAAGACATTGCGCTTGCCGGTAAACCGGCGATGCGTGATGTCTTGCGCGATGCCATCGTACGCCGTCTGCGCACGGTGCATGGCCTCAGCCATCGTTCGACGAGCATCGGACAGCTCCTTGCCCGTCAGCTCCCCAGACGCAGCGCGATCAGCCGCATGCTTGTAGCGCAGAGACCATTCGCGGATCGCCAGATAACGATACGTGTAGTCGTGCACCGTCGACGTACCATCGTCAAGATCCTGACCAGATCGCAGATGCGAGCTCAGCACCGGCACACGCCACGTGGTATCGGTCGCATGAGGCGTACGAGCGCCCGTTGGCATCGTCAGCGGGAACGGAATCTCCATGTCACCGCCAGCATCACCAATCAGCGACGCGAAATCGTTACGAACGCGACGCACATCGAACGATCCACGCTCAGTGAGCGGCACATCGCCCATCTCGATGAGACGGCGCTGCCCACCAACAGCAAGATCATCATGACCATCACGCAAGGTGCCATCAGGCTCGATGTCCAAACCGCACACCAGAGCCATCTCACGCAGCTGTGCAAGAGCTTGTAGGTTGCCACCGTACATCTGCTCCAGCACCTTATCGCAGCCCTGAGACTGCAACGCCCATGCAAGCTGAGACGACGCCTTACGGCCCTGGCCAGCCCGAATCGCGGCTTCGTCATACGCAGCAGTCTTCGCATCGACCGTCATATGGGTACCGATGAACGACACCTTACCTATACCGGCCTCAACAGTCGTACCGTTGGGCAAGCGAAGCGGCGCAGTCTCCTGCATCGCCTCACGAGCAGAACCACCATTGAAACGAGACACAGCGCTGAACGGTGCCATGACGACATCCAGACCCGGATTTTCCCGGAAGAGCGTCATCATGTCGGTCGATCCATGCAGCTCTTCGATCTCATCAGGAGACAGATCGGCATTGCGATCAACAATGAGCGAGATGACACCCTTGTTGCCGTGCATGTCAGAGATCTTGTCACCAACGATCAGATCACGCATCTCACCGTTCGTTCCACGAACACGGTACTGACGAGCGAAGTCAGCAGACACAACGATGGAATCCTCCATCGTCCAACCACCGGCAGTCATGAACGCCGTACCCACAGGCTTCGTCACAGACGATGCGTTCATGAGATTGGAGGTCGTCATCTGCTGACGATCAAACGGATCGTAGCTCATGAGCTGAGCCTGCTCAGTCAACATGAGAGGCGCACGATCGTCCTTACTCGAACGCACAATCGAACCGTCAGGGTTCACCTGTGCGCCGGACACGAGATAACGAGTCACGCCCTGATTCACGCCGCCCGATGTCATGATCGGATCGAAGTAGCCATCGGCTTCTTCGCTGAGCAACGACATGTTGCGGCCACCGGTCAACACCCATGGATCCATGGTCGTATCGTTGGCCGGATCTCCGCCGATACCCTGTTCACGTGCACGCGATGCACGGAAGTCAGCATCGATCGTCGACCCATCACGCAAAGCATTCGGGTAACGCACGCGACGCGCTTCGGTTGCAAGAATGGCATCAAGAATCTTCCGATCCATGCCTTCTTCGAGAGCTCGCTCGTAGTGATCCGCGCGGTGGCGCGTATCCGACAGACGGCGATACACGCTATTCAGCGAGGCTGGTTCACCCACACGGGAACGACCAGATAGCACATCAGCCTGAACTCGATAGCGAATCGCATCACTCATCTGCTGTTCGTAACCGATCAGCCGGGTGCGCTCTTCGAGGGACTTGTTCTCCCCAGGCTTCTGTGCCACCACACGTGCGTCAAAACCAGGCACGATCATCAGATCGTTGCCAGAGTTGAAACGGGTGATGATCTCACCGTTCTCGCCGCGAGCGAAGATCTGTCCGACCGTACCGCTCACAGGTTCTTCCTTGCCCGTTTGCGAGCGCATGATGGAACCAGTCCATTCCACAACACCGTTGGCATCGACGCGAATAGAACCAGGCGTCACCGCGCACGCCTCCAGCGTGTCAGACACAACCTGGAGCATCGACTGAGTGAACTCATCCTCCACGACATCCATCGGCAACGCCGTGGATTCATCGAAGGTGATCAGTCGATCGCGGAACGTGTTGGAGTAGAACGACTCCCCGACAATCTTCTCTTGAGGCATACCGACCCCGCGCATAGCAGCCACAAGATCATCGTTGTTACGCCACTGGCCATGTTCACTCGTCATGTAACGAGCGACGCGCACCGGATCGAACACGAAGTCATCAGAATCGATAGGCTCATCGATACCGATCTGGGTATCAAGCAGATCCCGAAGATGGGCACGAACGCGCTCTTCAGGAGTACCCGTGTACGCCACGGAACCAGCCAACATGTCGTGAACACCCGACAGATCGCTCTCTTGATCCATGTCGTCAAGCAGACCCGTCGCCTCAGCGTATTCAGCACGAGTAGCCTCGGGCTTCAGTAGCGTCGTCTCAGCACCACGAAGCACATCCCAGTACGCGCGGCCAACTGCCGCCAGATCAGGATCACCCGACAGCATAGGGATGTACGTGCCCTCACGGGCAGCATCCTCGTGATCGCGGAACTGCTGGATCAGACCATCGACATCAAGCTGCTCAATCACACTGTGACGAGCGCTGTGCACAGCACCGGTAATGAAACCGGATGCCTGTTCACGACCTTCGGGCGTATCGGCAAAGAACCGGGACGACGCAGAACGCTCCTTCATCTGACGACGAATCACGATCTGCTCACCAGCCATACCAGGCATGTCCTTGTACGCACTCGTCAGTGTTCCAGTCGACAGATACGACTCTTGAACCGTCTTGCCCTTGCTGGTCTGACGCTCGCCCACTCGGCCCACGAGACCCTTACCGTCCTTGCGCTCCACCGGTCGACCCAGCGCAACGCGCACGAGATCGCAGACCTCATCAACAGTTGGCGTGTAGGCCATCTGCTTGTTGTCTCGACGAGCGGTTGTGGAGAAGTACAGCGTTGCACCGTTGTCATAGACCCGGCCCACCCACTGTTCCTTGTCGCGGGTATCGGTCAGGCGCACTGTCATATTCGTACCCGTCAAACGTGCACGAATCTGGCCAGGACGCAGATCCTTCTCGATCGTGTACGGAATGCCCTCTTCCGCCAACATATCGAGCACGGCTCGCGAGCGAGCCAATGCCTCAGTGCTCATGAACTGACGGGCGTTGTAGCGGCCTGTTTCGGGGTTACGAGCACCGTCCAGCACCCACTGTCGAACCTCGTTGTACTCAGCCGTCGACATGCGACCCATGAGCTCGGTGAGACCCGAGACATCATCAAGGCTCAAAGCGCGACCCGCTTCTTTGGCCTTCCCTTCGTCAGTCAGGCGGTACAGAGTGAGTTCCGAGTTCGTCACCTTCTCCACGTTGCTCGGCTTACCGTCTGCGTACGCAGCGATGTCACCGTCAAGAACATACAGGATAGACGTTCCAGCCTGCTTCACAGTGCGACGGCTCCCCCACCGGGGATCATACGGAGAGATCGGCAGACGCGGACCAGCCGCGCCAGCAGAACCATTCAGACCGACCATGTTCCTGAACTCTTCATACAGAGCCTTGTAGCCCTTACTCGACATATCGGCAGGTTGAAACAAAGGCTTGTATCCGGGAACATTCTCCTGCATGATGCTTTGGATAGCATTCAGAGCATCAGTAACAGGCAGATCGCCATCGTTGAAAGAACGACCCTGTTCATTGAGACGCTCTTCCATGAGATCCCTCAGGCGTCGACCCTGAGACACAAGAATGGGAGTCTTGGTCAATTCTGAGGTTCGATTGATCGTACGAGCGATCATGTGCTCGTACATGTAACGCCGGAGTCCGGCATTGCGCGTTTGCATAACGCATTCTCCTTCCTGGAGTTTCGATCCACTGGATCGATCGGGTATTACGCCCTCCATTCTACCCGACAAAAACCCACATTTCGACTGGAAATACAGGGAAATCTGCATGCCTATGACCGACCATCCATGATACACTGCATAATGTAAACAACCCCTAATAGAATCAGGAGAACCACCATGCCGAGAAAACCCTCCCAGACCCTTGAGCAGTTCAATCCCGCCCTCGCTGACCAGCTTGTGGATCAATCCCTACGATCCATCGCTCGTGGTTCAGACAAGAAGGTCCAATGGCGCTGTCCCGTTGACTCTCGTCACGTGTGGTGGGCTAGCCCCATGAACCGCACGAACGCGAAGAACCCGACCGGGTGCAGCGTCTGTAACGGAAAGACTGTCATCCCCGGTGTCAACGATGTTGCCACCACCCACCCCGACGCGGCGGCTCTCATGGTCGATAAAAGCCTACGCACAAAGCTCACCGGGTCTTCCAATAAGAAGGTTGAGTTCTGGTGCGGTAACCCTACGCACGATCACTGGACTGCCCCGCTCAGCAACATCGCACGCCAAGGAACGCGCTGCCCTCAGTGCTCAGGTCGTCGTGCCGTCTCTGGTAAGAGCGACTTGGCAACTACTCACCCCAAGCTCGCTGCGCAGCTCGTTGATCAGTCTCTCGCTACCACTCTCAAACCGGGGTCAAACACATCCGTGCTCTGGCAGTGCCCCGTAGACTCCAACCACACGTGGAAGGCCACGCCATACAGCCGTACGGCTAAAAAGACTGGATGTCCGTACTGCTCCGGCAGAAAGATCGTCCCTGGTGTCAATGATCTAGCGACCACGCATCCGGCATTGGCCTCACAGCTCGTTGATCAGTCTTTGGCGACTGTGGTGAGCAAAGGTGGAGGTGAGCCTGTGCTCTGGCAATGTCAGGTCAACCCGGAACACACGTGGCTTGCTGCTCCAAGTAACCGTGTGAAGCCCTCGGGATGTCCGATCTGCTACAGACTCCACACCAACCCATCTCAAACACTTCTCACTGAGATGGTTCAAGCGCTTGTCCCCGGCAGCACACTTCTTCGTGACGACCATACGATTCTCCCATCGGGTAAAGAGCTAGATATTGTCGTTCCTGACCACCACGTGGCTATCGAGTTCAACGGCGTGTTCTGGCACTCTGAGGCTGCAACTGCTGAAGCAAACTCTCGCACTCTGCCTCACAGCTACCACGCGAGCAAAACACGCGAGGCGAGCTTGCAAGGGTACCAGCTCGTCCACGTGTGGGAAGACGACTGGCTGCACCGACGCGATCTCGTTCTGCGAGCTCTCGCTCACAGGCTGCACGCTGTTGACCGTCTGCCCGATGTCCTACCGGACATCAACCCGCTGGCCTGTGAGCGTCTCTACGCACGCAACCTCACGGTAAAACTCGTCCATGGAGGCATTGCCAGACGCTTCTGGCAGGACAATCACCTCCAGGGGCCGGTTCATTGCACCGTCAATATCGGTCTCTACGATTCGGACGGTGTTGTGCGTGCTCTGCTCGGCATCGGTCGCAAAAACCACGGGTCACGTATCTCACTACCAGCGGGAACATGGGACATCCAGCGTTACGCAACACTGGGTATCATCGTCGGTGGTTTCACCAAGCTTCTGGCTCACGCTGAGACGCTTGTGCCTGTCGACACATGGACATCATGGAGCGATAACGACATCTCTGACGGCGGGATGTATCAAGCAGCGGGTTTCGTCGTGGATAAGCGTCAAGCTCCGAGCTATAGCTACGTCGGACGCAAGACCCGGTGGGAGCGTGTTCACCGCTCCACGTACACCAAGCAGCGTTTCATCAACGATCCTGACCTCACGTATCAGTCTGGTCAAACTGAGCATGAGGCAGCATTGACCAACAAGCTCTACAGGATCTATGACGCGGGCAAGACCCGTTGGATTAAAACAGTTGCACGCTGAATCCGCATAGCGCACAACACAGAACCGGGTGGCAGTCTATTGGACTACCACCCGGTTCTCACGCATCTCTCACGCTACGAGAATCACTCATTCTCACGACGTTCAAACACTCGCGCAATAGCTCGATCGAAAGCACCTCCGCCGAGATCCTCCCACGACTCCAAGCCGTGCAAGAACTTGTAGAAAGCATCATGAACTCGCCACGAACCTAGATCCTCGATCTCAGAGATCGACTCATCATCAGCATACACACCGCTCGTCTCATCAGATGATGCATCTCGAAGAGTACGCAGCTCATCACTCGACACACCCTGGCTGATGTAGACCTTTCCATCCAGCGAGCACAGCGAACCGTTCTCGTCTGTTCGGAAGAACCGAGCATCATCCACCATTGCGTGCTTCGCTTCACGATACGCAGCAACGATGTCACCATCGAGGTGGTGCAACACATGTCCACTCTCGCTCATCAAATGCTCACGGCTAATCTGACCCTCTGCATAGCGCATCTTTGCTCGATCGGCCAACATCTCCTGACGAGCAGCGAGATCCTCTCGGACATCCTCGTTAATCTCGTCATCCTCGTTGAACATATCGTAGCCAGATCCCAACTGAGCACGTAGAGCCTCGTCACTGTCCATGTCGTACTCTTCGTTCTCCATGTCGTGGCCCTTACGCTCTTCCTCGATCGAGGCGATGAGATCCATGACCTCAGCCGAGTACACATCGGGATCCAAGATCGAAATGCCGTAATCATCCAGATCGTATGCCTCCTGGTACAACTCCATCGCCTCAGCCGCATTCGCGGCTTGCTCGATGCGCTTATCCAGCATCTTCATGAAGTTCGGCTGGTTAAGACGCACATCGAAATCAAGCGCCGACGAGAGGGTCGGAATCGTCTGAAGCGAATACTCACGACCAGGGTGTTTGATGGTGTTGCTGAACAAGCGCCACGACATCGGCAAGATCTCAGCGTTGCGATTCCAGATAGGCGAGATGCCTGCCGAGAAGATGATCGAGTTGCGTTCCGGCAAGAATGCCAGATCGTTGTACCCGATAACACTCTCTTCCTTCGCGCTGATCGTGTACGACACTTTGCCTTCAACGTTCAAGCCTTCGATGAGACGCTCAGTATCCTGAGTCACTGTCTTCGAGTCTCGCACCGCGCGGTGGCGCGTACCGGACATCTTAGCCAAGGTCTCGATCATCGTGTCATCCGTCGACTTCAGGAACACAATGTTCGCAACGTTTCCCTGAATGATCTTGTCTACGCTGTCGCCATACACGTCTCTAGCCTGCTGCAACGTCTGAAGAATCAGCGTGAACTGCTGCTCCTGGCCCAGACCGATGGAGAGCATCGTCTCAAAGCCCGAGATACCGTGACCCTCGGACTGGAGGTTGCCGAGCTCGTCGAGCATGAAGCGCGTCTTGTAGAGCGGCTTCTGGTTCGCCTTTGTCATGTACGACTTGTCGAAGTTCAGATCCACCAACTGCTTCACAAGAATCAGTACGAGCTTCGCGTACTTCATCAAGTGAGGTGGCGTCACCAAGAACACAGCCTTCGGCTGCTCCGAATAACGAACCGACGACAAGATAATCGCAGGAACATCCTCTCGTACAGTCTTGAGACTCCCCGCCTTATCCAACAGACGTGTTGCCGGATAACTCAGGTGACCAGAAACAAGAACCCCGTTCTTACCCTTCACCATCTCCACGAGAACGCCATTACGGATGATTTTGTTACCCGTGATCGGATCCTTAACGAACTTACGACCATTCAACGAAAGCTGGTAACCCTTCGTGAACTGGAAGTAGAACGTTTTGAGCAACACACCCGTCTGAGGGTTAAACAAACGCAGTCGCAGGTACGCGACATCGTTCGGGAACTTCCCGTCGAAGTAGTACCGAGCCCATCCTTCTCGCACCACTGTGTCTTCGTGCTCGAAATCCTTACCGAGGTTGTGCTTCAATTCAGGATCATCGAACGCATCCCACTTCGCCTGAGCACCGATGAGACCGTCTCGCTTGGTGAAGTTCTGAGCGAAACGCACACCGAAGCGACGAGGGAACGACAGACCGCCAAGATCCGTGTTCTGTGACGGAGTACCAGAGGTCAACGTCGAGATCGTCGGATCAGTAAAGAAGCTCATTGCCGTAATGGCAATACCGTACACAGACGCGAGCATCTTCTCAGCCCCTGCCATTGCACGCAGTGCGTTGTTCGCGTTAGCGATCAACGTACGCATCGTCGACTGAGGCAATGCCTCAGTGGCGTTGAAGAACAGCGTGAGCAAGTCAGATTCCGGCTTGCCTTCCCACAGGAACTCGATGCGCTCAGCCTGCATCTTATCGTGCTCGATCAGAGCGTCGACTTCATCAGGATCGGACGACTGCTGATCGTAGTAGCCGCTCTTGATGCGCTCATTCACCTGAGTCATCGGAGACTTACGCTTCTTACTCGTAAGCTGCACGAACAGCTGGTAGCAGTTGTAGAGCGTGACCTTGCCCCACATGGCATCGAGCTTCTGTTCCAGAACCTTCTGATCCATACCGTGACGCATCGCGTACTGACGCAGCTGGTGCTCTTCTTCCAAGTAGTAGTCGATCAAGCCGTATGCCGCACGCTTGAACGCGTTGTTTGCAGCATTCGGCCACACAGGGTCTTCTGCACCGTCCACAGGGAAGAACACGTCTGCGATGTTTTCAACGTAGAGCGCACACTTGGTTTGGTCGCCTTCACGAGCAGCTTCAGCAGCCATTCCAAGCGGGTTGTAGATGTCAGTCTTCATCGCGTTGATGAGGTTGAACTGCACAACCTGGAATCCGCGCATGGTAGCGCGGACGTAGTTCTTCACCAAGAGCTCACCCTTAGGGTCATTGATGATCATGTTGTCTGGACGCTTCTGACGCATCCAGATGTCAAGCATCGGCTCAATGTACGTCTGACCCTTACCAGCACGAGTCATAGCAAGAATCATGGTGTTCGCAGGAGCCGTATCCACGTAGTAGACGCCAGCAGGACGCTGTGGCTCATACGTCGGAAGTTCCCACTCGCCGTTCACCAGATCAGCCAGGGTGTTGAAACCCTTGAGCTTGTCTCGATTGGCGTTGCCTGGGTTGTATGGCACGTTGCGAGGATCGAGACGGCGACGGAGCTGCTTATTATCCGGCAGACCCGATGCATTCCACAGAGCCGTACCGAACTCTTCGTCAAACATCGGCACCATCTTGGTCACGGTGTCGCCGTTATCGTCCGTGAGAGCTTCACCCTCAAACAGAGCCACATCGCCATCCTCGTCGAGAATGTCCTTCTCAGCACGCTGTGCAAACGCAACCTTCTCGATGCCCTTATTCGAGACCATCGAGTGAGAGATCAGCGTCGTTGCACTCACGCCTGTATGCGCCCCCACATCGGGCACGACATCGAAACGCTCACGCACTTCTTCAGGGAGTGCCACGTGCTGATCGTTTTTGTACTGATTGATGTCAGTCGTATCACGCATAAGGTTCTGTGCCTTGAGGTTGCGTAGCAGTCGCATACGCAGCAAGCCCCACACAACAAGACCAGCGATCGACGACACGACGAACTTCAGCCAATCGAACGACAGCATCCAACCGATCGCACTGTTCGGACGCTGAGCCAACTCAGCATCTCGATCAGCCTTTTCTGCTGCGACGGCATCCACGTACCACTGTGGCTCAGGAACATCCTCAGCATCCTCATAGCACGTCTCATCGGACGTATCGATCTCACCTGTTTCCAGAGCTGGGGAGAAACACCCTTCGCTCCACACAGGCTTACCCAGTTCTTTGGTGAGAGCCTTGTTCTGTACTGCGTAGCTCGGAACAGACGAGCGCCACAGGGCGTCACGGCCCATGGCCACACCCATCGTGCCGAACGAGAACAGCATCCACACGAGGATGAAGACCAGCACACCGGCAACAGCCGATGCGACTTCGCGCGACACCGGAGAGATCTTTGCCTCGATGTCGCTACGTTCTAGCTGCTGATCCCCATGGACATCCTGGTAAGCCAGTGAGTCAAGCTCGTCTTGCTTACCTAGCTGGTTCCATGCCTGGCTACCGTGTTCACGAGGCACTGCTCCACCGGATTTCTTTCGTCCGAAAGCCATATGCACCACCTTCCTACCTTTCTCTTCTGTCTCTTACGTCTTTTCGATTCGGTTGATTCACCAACCTAATCATATCAGAAGCAGAAGCGCAGAGAAACAGAAAAGAGGTGCGGCAGGGATAACCCTCACCGCACCTCTTGTTCTATGCGATCTCGCAATCGATGCTACACACCGATCGACGTTGCGCTGTTAGTAATCGCCTGCGTGGAAACATCAGCGATCGCCGTTGCAGCGGCATTCGCATCACCCAGCGTGCTGTGCAGCAGAATGCCAGCGATGACACCGAGTGCAAGGAACGCCAGGGCGACCAGGACCGCCAAGGCGATATAGAGACGGTTGGCACGCTTGGCAACAACGCTTTCACGATCCATCTGCGCCATCAACGTCTTCTGATCGTTCTCCAGGAAAGCAATCTGGCTCTCGTACTGACGCGAGATTTCCTCACGCACCACATTCACACGAGCGGCTTCCTCTTCCGTGCGCGCATTCGCACGCTCGACCTCAGCCTTCGCCTGAGCCAACTGAGCAGACCACTCTTCACGCATACGCGCCAGAGCCTTATTGGTTTCCTCCTGGGCAGCCAGAGAACGCTTCTCAGCCTCTTCACGCTCACGCTTAATCTGTTCACGCAGTTCCTTCTCACGAGCAGCAAACTCAGCCGTCTTCTGCTCGACGATATTCTGACGCGACAGCTGCTCTCGCAGAGCCTCAGCGCGAGCGATGTCTTCCTTGCGATTTTCATCCAAGAACCGACCCATATCGTCACGGAACTGCTCCATGAGCTCCGTCTCACGGGCAACCTGCTCGGAACGCTTCTGGATCAGATGATCCATCACACGAGTAAGAGCTGCATCGAAAGATGCCTGAGCAGACTGCTTACGGGCATCAAGGATCTGACGACGACGAAGAGTGTGATCCTCGTCGATGGTTGCACGAAGATTCGGTTCAATCTCATCGAGTTCTCGATCGAGACTGGGCTTGTGCCGCACGTCGTAGAGAGACTTCGCCTCCACGGCCTTAGCCTGCGCATCCGCTTCCTTATCCTTCTCGTACTTGGCGATGATGGCAGCACGCTGTGCACCCACGATGTCCACAAGGCTCTCACGAGACTTCTCAGCGTTGGTATCGGCCTCAGCCAACGTCTGAGCCCACACGTTGTCAGCACCAGGTCCGGTGCTCATCTGGGCAGCAATCTCATCACCCGTGTTGGACACGAGCGAGAAGAAGAGATCGCGCAGCTCATTGATGTCACGACGACGCTGCTGAGCCAGTGCATCATTCGCCTGCTGAGACAGCAGCTTGATCTGACCATCGAGCCAGTTCTCATCGCTGAGATGATCCAGCGAGAAACGGCTCGCTTCGTCCTCTTCATGACCAAACAGGGCCTCGAAAGGCGTCATATCGACAGTGAAGCCCAGATCCTCATCGAGGAACCTACGGGCCATCGTGTTGCGCACCGCATCGCGATCGAAGACACGGTTGTCGACGACAAGGGCAGGGATGGGATTCTCTGCGACCTCAGGAACATCCCCAAACGAATCAGCCTCAGCCTGGGTATCCGATTCGGCATCGAGATCCTTGAACGGATCGTCAATGTCAGAATCATCATCGTCATACGAGCCCTCATCGAACGGAAGCTCATCTTCCAGAGGCTCATCTGGAACCTCATCAGGGTCGAAATCCGGGAGATTGTCGACATTTTCCAGAGACTCATCTGCATGGTCTGCCGATGGCGGCGCAGGAATATCCTCAACGAGATCCTCGGACTCCGAATCAACCGACTCAGTGTCAACCTCGCCTCCCAGACGACGCCACAGCGACGGGATCAGAGAAGCCAAAGACACAGCCCCAGAAGAGATAGCCTGAGCCTGAGCCAGGGTAACCGTATCGGCATCCCCAGTAGGCACGTCGAGAACACCGGCCAGTTCGTCATAGTGAATCGGGTTCACAACAAGAGCATCATCGCGCGTGTCGACAGACGTGAGCATGAAAACAGCCTTGTCGAAGAGGGTGTACTCACCCATGCCTTCGGGGCTGAGCGACTGCTCCGTGGGGATGATGCCCAGGATGTTATGACGGAGCATATCCTGGGTCATCAGGACTTGAATCTTGTCGTCAGCAATGCGCTGGAGGATCGAGCCCTTGTCTTCGTCCCCCTTGGACGAGACTTTGCCAAGACCGCCGATGCCACCTTCTTCGATAGGCGCATCAACGGGGAGAGACAGAATGACACCAGCCCCATTAGGGAGTGCCCAACGCTCATTGTTACGAATGAGATCAAGAGCCGCCCCGGGCTCCGTCTCATCGATGACAAGCGCCAGAGAGTCCTTGGCCTTCTTGGCCTCAGCCTTCTGAGCCTTCTTGTCAAGAGCAGGAGCAACCTGCTCGTCGACGACCTTGGTGTCGTCCTTCTTACCAAACAGCATAGACAAATCCTTTCGATTGTGGTGAATGTGAGCCGGTACCTGCATCATTGGGAATGTTTGCAGGTACCGGCAAGCACACTTGTGTTTGCACTCGTATACGAGGGTATCACACTTTGTGCCAAATGTGCTCGTATGCGAGCAGATTCGATATGACTAAGCCCGTGGCTTGTCGTATGGCAAGACCACCACACGCGCATCAGACTTCAAGATCGTCACATCTTCACTACGCAGCGTGCCGTCAATCTTGGCTGCGATCACACGTTCCTCGGGATGTTCATTGATGAACGCTGCGACTTCCGTCGACAGGTATCGCTGCATACGGCGCACCATGTCACGAGCACCACCTGCATCAGAATCACTACGCGACTCATCTTCCACCAGGAAGTCGACAACACGCTTATCGATCGTCAGATCGATGCCGTGCTTACGCTTCACATCAGCCTTAAGACCACTCAGCTTCTTCATCATGATCTTGCGCAACGTAGGCCGTGACAACGGCTGGAACGGCACAATCGCATCGATACGGCCCAAGAGCTCAGGTGGGAACTTGCCACCATCGGTGCTCTTGATGGACTCTTCGATGACCTTCTCGTACTCACGCATACTGGCCTCACTACCGTGATCATCGGCGTTGTACTCACCGATGGTGCGGTAGATCTCCGAACCAGCGTTCGTCGTCAACACGATATACGTGTTCAGGAACGACACCTGTCGACCGTCTTTGTCAGAGAGTCGACCGTCATCGAGCACCTGAAGCAGCAGACGCACAACAAGTGGGGATGCCTTCTCGATCTCGTCAAAAAGCAGCACGCAGTGGCTGGTTGCCCATACCTGGAGAGCGAGCTCTTCGCGGAACAGATCCACACTGTCGTCACGACCCCATTCGGTCATATCGAAACGAATAAGATGTCGCTGATCATCACCGAAAAGAATCTTCGCTAGTTGCTTCGTGATTTCGGACTTACCCACGCCTGTACTGCCCGTGAACAACAGCGATGCCATAGGTTTACTGGGGTCATTCAGACCTGCAACACACAACTGCAAACGACGAGCGATCGACGTGGTGGCAAAGTCCTGACTGAACACGCGCTTATCCAGTTCAGACTTGATCTCTGTGGCATCGACGTTAATTTCCACCTCAACACCGAACTCGATCTTGAGAACCTCAGCAAGGAGCTTCTTGTCCATTCGCTCACCCAGGTAACGATGGCGTCCCACCATCGCATCGAGCACACGAATCGACTTACGAGGCTGCACAGAAGCAGGGACATAACGATTCGTGTAATCGAAGATCTGCTCGTACAGAGAATCGTCAAAGATCCCCTCGTCAACGCCATACTTTTCCGCCATACCCTTCAGGATGGCGATCGTCACCTCACGATCCGTCTGAGGAATGTTGATACGCGCCAGTCGCTCCACAAGCGGCAGATTCGATGCGATATGAGCATTAAACTCGTCATACGTGGTCGCAGCGATGACCTTGATACCACGTGAACCAGACGCAGCAAGCAACGGCTTCAGCGCTTCCACAGCAGCGGCAGAGAGCTGCACCACCTGGTGGAACTCGTCAATGAACAGCACGATCTCTCGACCCTCGGCTTGCGAGAAACTCTCAGCCTCGTCGAACAGAGCCTTGAGGCGCGCAGCCATCTCTTCAGGATTCGACAGGTTAGCGATCATCTTCGCCATGTCGACTTCCAGATAAATGCGTTCTGGATCATCCTGCATACACGACTGCACGAGAACCGTGTTGTGCGTGACAACATGAGCTCGACCCACCTGATACAGATGCGTCTCAGAGTCGACCATGATGCACGTCATCTCGACTTCACGATCGGTCTCGATCACCTCAGCGATCATATCGCCAGTCACATCAAGGGAACGCTCCAGCTCATGCATATCAGCATCAACAACCCACGGCTCACCCTGGGACAAACGGTACGACTCGCTGTCTCGCAGCGCTCGTAGCACAGCCTCTCGATCCTTCACCGAGCTGGTGATGTACGTGTACGGAATATGACGCTGATCCTCTGGCTTGACGAGGACACTCGTCATCACCGGATGAGTCATCACCTCATCAGGTGTCAGACGCTTACCTGTCGCACGGTTGATAAACGTCGAACGCTCACCACCATCATGCACACGCTCCCACCCCATGCAGTCTTCGATAGCGGCAAAGACTTCATCGGGCATCTCATTGGGAATAGTCACGTACCCACGCTCATCGATGCGAACGCCCCAGCCGAGCAAAGCACCACAGACATATGGATCGACTGGGAGAAGACGGCTCTGTCGCACAAGCGCACCAGAGGCAGGAAGCTGCCAGATGGGTGCGCCATCGGAGCCAACAAGTCCCACATCCATAATCTCACGCAGCGACATCGTTTGCTGTGCACCCTCTGCGTCACCATCTGTCTCATTGACAGAGCGCACCGTCCACAGGTGCTCATCGTTGCAACGCACCTGATCACCGTAGTTCGTCACCACAACGTACTCGCGCTTGATTCCCTGAGGGAACACACCCGTTACAGTCACAGGCTCACCGTGCTCATCAAACACACGATCGCCCACCTTGAGCAGACCCACACGCACGTATCCGCGCTCATCGGCAACAGGGATCAACTCATCATTTGGATGAGCCTTACCGGTACCAGGCGGGGCCAACAGGATCACGTTACACATCTCAGGACGAGCCAGAGAACTCATCAGAGAGATCTTCTCATTCTCTCGGCCCACGATGTCGCGAGCAGGCGGCGCAAGCTTGGCCGCAAAGTCTCGAAGCAGCGGGTATGTATCGTTCAAACGATCATCATCAAACAAATCTTTCCTCCATCTTTCAATCATTTCAATCGATTCGACTGGTGTACCAGTCATTCTAGCATAATTAGTGACTTCTATAGAAACAGAGCAGAAACAGGAAACCGCCCCCACTGGAAAAACCAGCAGGGGCGGCACCGTGAAAGATCAGATTCGATCAGAACTCAGGCTCGTCGATCTCAGCAGCCTCTTCGACCTCAGGCTCGGAAACCTGGGCCTCGGCGGCAGCCTCGTTCTGCGCCTCCTTCTCAGCAGCCTTGCGAGCCTTATCGGCCTCCGCAGCAGCCTTGGAAGAAGCGTAGATCGTATCGAGAATGTTCTCGTCGATCGGCTCCAACTCGGACGGCTTCACCGTCTTAGAGTTGATGACCAAGCCGGTCTGCTTGCCAGAAGCGGACATGACATCCGCCTGAATGGCGTAAACAGTCGGACCAGGTCGACCGTTGCGATCCGGCATCTGGACGACGTTGTCGCCCGCAGCCGCAATGAAAGCATCGCGCTGAGAAGCGCTGTAGCCAGCCTGGTGATCGAACACAGTCCGACCGTCCAGTTCCTTCTTGGTCGAAACCAGGTGAGGAACTCGCTGAGGGGCAGCGCCCTCAACAGGTCGAACCATCGCGTCCAGGAAGACGCGCTTGCCGTCCTTGGAATGAGCGTTGGGATACTCCACAACGACCAATTCCACCGACTTCATCGAACCCTTACCACGTAGAGTAGCCATAATGACCACCCTCCTTTCTCATCTCGCTCCGCAGAGCGTCGGTCGAGGGTTAATCAGCCCTCTCACATACATGGACTCGTTCCATGCAGCGCTCTCTCATCATAGATGAAAGAAATCCTGAATGTCAAGGCGAATCTCATCCCAATTCCATGGAATCCATCGAGGCATCAGAAGACTGCGTGTCGCTCTCTTCCAACACCTGTTCCAGCTGAGGCACCAAACGCTCAGTCTCGCGCCATGTGTTCTCACGAACGATACCGGCAAGACCCTCATCAAACGTCACTGTCGCGCTACGACGAACACGCTTCGCCACCGGCACCACATCGCTGAGAGCACTCGTGAGAATGAGATCCCCGGTCTTCTTCGCTGACATCTGACGTTCCAGATCGTCAGCAACACGATTCATTCGACGGACATCATCGAGAGGAAGAACCATCTCGACAATGTCTTCCTGACCAGACTCATGCAGATACGCCTGAGCGTCATCAACAAGCTGTCGCCTTCTGCGCGCCCAGGTAACGAACCGATCGGCAACATGGCGACCAAGCGCCATGTCGACAACAGTATCGGAACGCACGTCGTGCAGATCCATACCCTTCGTCTGAGACAGCGCCCATCGCTCCCCTGGAACCACGCTCATGACACCGCGATCGTCCTGACTGTCCTGATTGTTGTCCCGCGCATCATCTTGTATCGCTTGCAATACAAGTCCTTTCCCGGACAGCATCGACACAAGATCGGCTGTTCGAGAGGCCAACGATGCACGAGCTCGCTCCAAGCGTTGCTTCAGCGTGTTCCGACCGGCTTTACCGCCCGCCGCAAGCAAACGCCCACCACTCACGCCATGAGCAGCAACGCCAAGTTTTTCAGCCTCATCTGCATCCTTCATCTTCGGGATGGATCGATCTGCCAACAGAGCTTCGAGACCAACGACTGCTTCACGTCGCTTATCTACCGACTCCAGCACGTCTTTCCACGAGCTGTCATCACGGTGTTGGCCGTCAACGCCTACAGCTAGTGGCCCGAGCAACGACCTGTATTTGCTCACGCAACGAGCATGGTATTCCTCTTCCTCCAGATACAGCTTGTGCATCACCTCAGACTGTGGAGATACTGCGCCTGCTTGAAAACCGGCTTCCCAGTCAGCAGCGCGCATACGCCAATACTCACGCTGCGTATCGTGCTCTCGTAGACGAGATCCATACGATCGCAAACGCAGTGAGAATCCAATCAGATCATCATCAGCACTCATACCCTGAGCCTGAGTCTTCATACGCTGAGATTGCGTCGCCATGAGCGTCTCCACATCCTGACTCATCACAGTGAGCATCGGCGTACGCACAGAAAGAGCCTCAGGTGGGAGAGATTGCAGCATTTGGTACAAACCGTTGACGCTGCGCTCCATGATCGTCTCATGGCCACGACGAATCAACGCTTGCCTCTCCTGGTCACTCAACCCCTCACGATGGGCTCGACGGTTCGCATATGTCTCGACTGCGATCATGGCTGATCCCATGGGAGAACCAGGGCGATCGAGCAACTCAGTGATGAGCTCCGTTGCAACGCTGTTTGCACGCCGCATCTCCGGTCGATGAGACCCATACCGCCACAGTGTCTTGTCGGCAGGTAGACATGCAAGAAGCAACTGGGGCAGTGACTCATCGAGCACCTTCTCATGCGCCCAACGCTTCACGAACGCAGCAACGTTCAGACGCTCGTATCCTACGGCACTGGACATATGAGCCACGTGCTGGTTCTCATCAAGCCACGAATCCACGCCTCGTCGCAAGAGCGATATATCAGTGCTCGTGAGCTTACCCTTTTGCTGGAAGCCTTTCTCTGTGCGCACACGTCGACCGATTCCAGCGTCCACCATGGTAAGGTGGCAGTGAACGTGCAGCGTATCCACCTGGATAACACCCACGTAGCGCAAGTCATCGAAACGATGTCCCATGCGCTCCAAGCCATGCATGATCGCCATACGTAGACGCATCTGATCGATATGGCCCCGGTAATCGCCCTTGTTCGTAGCCACAAAGCCCTTGGGAACCACGCCCATCTCTTGGAGATACTCAGGGCTGAAAGACAGCACGGTCTTCATCACTGTGTGCCCCTCGTCGAACAAACGCTGAATGTCAGCACTGGCACGGCGCACGCCTTCATCAGACAGTGACGGCTGACCGTAACCAAATGCAACGCCGCCTTGTCCAGACACATGCAGCACGTTGTCTTTGAGCTGATGCCTCGACACGGCTTTCTCTGTGGCGCTCTCTCGTGCCATATAACGTAGGATGAAATCTTCCGTATCGCGTCGACGAATGGGCGTCACAGGCTCGGTTGCGCCTTTACGAGCCATATAGCGCATCACGTAAGCGCCGGGTGTGCCACCACGAGAACCGCCATGCTTACCCCCGCCTGGGGTTGGCACACTGAACTCGTTGACAACAACAATGCTCTGCTTCAAGCTCATTGGTATCGACACACCTTTCGTTCTAATTACTTCAAATTGCGTCTATTTTTTAAATAAAGATCATTACATACATACAGTACGGCGTTGACAGGGGCGGCAGGTATGTCCCACCGCCCCTGTCATTACTTGCTGCTCATGATGTCAGAATTCTGGATCATCGAGATCAGCAGCGTCAATCTCGTCCGCCGTTGCGACCGGTGCCGCAGCCTCCACAGCCTCACGAGCCGACAGACGCTTTCGCTCCGTATCTCGCTCGGCATCAGCAACAGCCTCGTGCAGATCCTCGATCGAATCAACCTCGGGCTGAACCAGAATCTCGGGCGCGTTCTGAGCAACCGAAGTGTTGATGACATCAGCAACGACCTCACGGAACGTCGACGCCAAAGCATCGGTCGTCAGGGTTGCACGCTGGCTCTCAACGTCGTCAACGACCTCAGGCTGAGCCTGGGCAACAGGAGCAGACTGGATCTCGGTTTCAGCCTCAGGCGCAACCTCGGCCTCAGTTTCATCTGCACGCTGAGCGGCCTGAGCGTTGCGCATGAGCGCATCGAAGAGAGGCGAGTCCATGACGGGTAGCACGGTCGACTCACCGCTGAGAGCCTGAGCAATCGATGCACCCTCGGCCTCGTTGGTGCGACCATCGGTACCCTCGTCATCGAACTGAGACTCCATCCCAGCAAAGACATCATTCACGTGATCCGTGCGCTCCAGCGCATGATCGACAGCCTTCTCGCTCTCATGATCACGAGCACGGATCTGAGCGAGGTAGTCCGGGAAGTAGTCGGACAGATCCAGACCCGATGTCACAGCGTCGACAACCAGGCCATCCCGATCGACGACATCGAGGAATGCCAGTGGCGCTTCGTTCTCGTTACGAGGTGCGATAACAACACCTTCATAGTGAGCCGGGAGCATCCACACCTGGTTGAGCAGATCGCTGGGTGGCTCAAAGCCTTCGTTGAAGAAACCCTTTTCGACCAACGACACTAGCTGCTCGTCGGTGAACTCGTAGAATGCATCGACAGTTGTTGCACCGCCGTCCATCTGATCGAAATCCACCTCTGTCACGCCATAGGCGATCTCAGGCGATCCGTAGGGAACAAGTCCCACGAGACGACCTCGGACGTGGAGGACAGGCCGGTAATTCGACCTGGCCCCGTGGTTGGTGAAGTACAAGGTGTCAACGAGCACCTTGATGTCAGCTTCACCCTTGACCTCGCGAGACTCAACGCCTCGCATCGATAGCGCGTGTCGCGCCCAACGGTTGGAGCGCTTCATGCCTGTTACTATACTCATGTTCCTTCTTTCTTTGTTGGTTGGTGGATACCCCAACGCGATCAGCGTTGGCGAGACTTCTTCTCTGCCTTCTTCGCCAGCTCCAACGTCTCAGACAACTTCTCAGACATCTTGTCCAGCGCCTTGGTACTCGTATCGAACTCAGCACGATCAACCCAACGACGCATCGCTGCAAACACCTTGTTCATACCGCGATACCCGAGTGCGCACAGCCAGATCACACCAGCCGAGATCACAATCGTGATCAGCAGCATCGGGGCGACCCAGTACGCGATGAAAGCTTCCGTGCTTGGAGCATTCGCGCTCGTCACGCCAAGACCATCCTGAACAAGACGACCCATGTTCGGGATGACCTTCAGGGCACCCCATAGCATGATCCATAGGCTGACAAGAACCCACGAGACAAAGCCGATGACGCGCGCCACAACGTAGACACCCATGCGAGCACTGCGCTTAATCGAGCCCTTCTCATCAAGGGTCATAGGCGTGCGAGCAGTGTTAATGAGAGAAGACAGATTCATAACAGATTCCTTTCAGGTTATTGGTGAAAAAGTGGAAGAACGAGTGGGACCGCACCCATCATCGCTCAGTAGGTTCGATCGCGTCCCGGAGCACCGGCCCAACCGGTGATGTCCGAGATTGAACCATCGCTATCAAGCGTGTAGCGCATCGTGGAATACGACGTACTCGTCGCCTTGCCATCGGTGCTCGTGGTCGTAATACCGACAACAGCGAAGTACGTGTACTTCGTGCCGTCAACGTCTGTCACAGAGGTCGTGAAACTGTCCAGAGACGAGTTCGCGCCCTCATAGGCGAAGTACGTCTTGCCGGACGAGTCCGTACGCCATGCGCCAGCATCCTCCCCCGGCATGAACACCGTAAGGAACTGAGAGGTCTCATCCAGATGCCAGCGATCGATGAGCCCTTGTCGCGCAGAGATGTACTCATTGCCATTCGACCACGTGAGCGCCTGCTTCATGATCGCCTTCATGTTCTCGTCATCGCTGTGCTTACGCGCCGGGGACATACCGGTTGCCTCAGACGAAACAACCTCTTGGTTGTTCGTCGTCGACGTTTCCAGCGACGCAAGCTGCGATTGCAGCTGCTGCACCTGAGCCTCGTTGCGAGCATTCTCATCGGCCACATGGTCACTGTGCGTTGCGGCGACACCGACACCACCCAGGAGGATCGCACTTCCTGCGATCAGCGCACCAAATCGTGCGATAACAGGCGTCTTCTTGTTCTCTTGCGTCATCTCAACCAACTCCGTTCTCATGAGCAGTGTCATCGCTGACAAGCAGTCGCGCACCAGCAGTCGTCACTCCGGTGTGAACACCGGAGAAAGTGCCCGAGGCGGCATCGTATGTAGCCGTCGTCCACGCCAACAGCGTGCCGTCAGAACTCTTGCACAGCCAAGCGATCGGCAGTGCCGACGTGTCTGTCACACCATACGTGACAACCGATTCCCATTCGTACTGATCAGCGGGCAAGGCACTCGTCTGACCCGAGGCGTCTTTCGCCAACGGCGCGTACCAACGCACGGCAGCACCATCAGGAACAAACTCGGCAAGCCGAGTATGTAGATCAGCCACACGCTGCGCATCTGCGTCCGAGGTGCTCGTCGACCATCCGCGATACTCGTTCTGGAGATCGGCCACCTGCTGGCTCTTCTCCTGAAGAGAATTCACAGCGGCCTTCGCACCCTCGACATCGGGCACAACCTCGGATGCCTGCTGAGCCTGGGCAACCTGTGCAGTCAACGTTTGGATCTCAGCGCTTCGATCGATCGGAGCACTCTGAGTACCCACAATTGCAATACCGATCCCCATTGCAGCCAAGCCCAAGCCCGCTGCGATCTTCAGATCGATACGACGCTTCTTACCATCACCGTCATTATCGTGAGCCTTCTTCTCAGCTCGCTGAGCCCTCTTACGTTCGAGCTCATCGGCCAATTCCTGGCCACTCTTCCAATGCGTTTTCGGCGTTGGTGTCTTCGCCCATTCACTGAGCTTGCTCATTCGATCTGCCATGGTCATCACTCCCTTTCTCTATCTCTTTTCCACTGACATGATTTCACTCGTGTATCAACATAATCAATCATACCATAACACCCCGTACCAGATACAATCATCCAGTACGGGGTGCCATGAGTGATGCTACATGATCACGGGCCAGGGGTCAGACGAGAGTTCTTATCGCCCTGACCCTTTTGCATCGTGGACGGAACCGTCACCGATGCAAACTTCGAGGAAGACTCCTTCGTGGTGTTTCGATACGCGACATAGTCCGTATCGAGACCGGTCGAACCGGTGTAGAACTGGCCCACTGTCGGAGCACGATCGTTGAGCGAACCCGAGACGATCTCGCCCTGAGGCTCGTAGTTACCCTCGCCCCAGACTTCCTTCACAGAGTCCTCGCCCACATACATAACCGTGTGCGACACACCGCCGGTCGTACGCAGGAGAATGTCACCGGGCTGAAGCTTGGACTTATCGCCGTTGTAGTCGATCTTGGTCCACTTCGAGCCACCCTGGCCCTGAAGATACTCTAGCTGGTTGGACACGCCACCAGCAGGATACGTATCGTCAGTACCAGACCAACGCACAGCCGTTGCAACAGTACGGTCGCACGACGCGAAATAATTATCCGACTCACCGAGCACCTCCTTGTGGAGGTACTTGTAGATGTCGGTGCCATCGTTACCCTTACCATCGTCGTTGTACGGCCATGCGTAAGAGATCGCAGCCTTGACCATCGTCGAGTTATCCACCTTGCCGCCGTGCGACTTGCACTTGCTGGCAGCAGCGGCAACAGAGCTGTTGTTCGCACCGGTCACAGCACTACCCGACTGAGCCAGGATCGAATCAGCCAGAGACTTATTCTTCTCCCAGCCGCCCATCTTGGCAAACCAAGTACCAGCAGCGCTCTCGCGAGAGCCGAGCGTACCGTCGTTGATACCCTCCCACTTGGTGAGGAAGTACGAGGTCGACGCAGAGACGCTACCGCCCTCGGAATTATCAATCAGAGCCTTCACCTGAGCCACGCGAGCCGGATCGTCCTTGGAGATCATGAAGCCAAGCTGGGTTTCCAGCGTCGACCACGGCTTACCAATTGACTGCGCATACTCGGTGAGCAGTGCGTTACGACCGTTCGTCCACTGACCCAGACCGATACCCATGAGATCGATCGCAGGGAACCTGGCAGAGTATGCCGGGTCCACCTGTGCAATCTTGAAGCCCTTGGCCTCAGCATCTTGCTTACGAGGCCCGATCGTGAACTTCTCGTCAAAGATCGTCTCCACACCGGTCGGATCAATGCCAGACTCATGAGACCAGTTGCCCAGAACACCGGCGATATTCTCATCCGACATACCCCACGCCGAGAGCACAGAGTAGACAGTCTTCGCGTTCTCTTCAGTCTTAGCCGAGACATCGCCAACAGCGCCATCTGCTGCCTTTGCTGCGTTTTCAACAGCAACGGTGCATGATTCCAGCAAACCGTCGTTACGAGCAGCCATATCACCGTCACGCAAAGCAACCGCGCCACCAGCGATAACAGCACCTGCGCCAACAGCCGTTGCCACAACCGTCGCAACAGTCGCAGTCGCCGCCGACACAGCTCCGCCCAATGCGCTGGCAACAGCCGCACCGGCTCCTGTGAAGAAACCAACGACAGCCTTCGCTGCTGCAACAACAGCTCCTGTTATCGCAGACCACAGTGACTGAGCCGCTGCCATGATCGACATCATCACCGTCTTGAGCCAATTGAGGAAGACAGTTAGCGCAGCGGCTTGCGCCGCAGCAGGAGCCGCTGCTCCGGCAGCAGCTCCGGTCGCAACCTTACGAGCACCGCCCTGACCCTGGCCTCCCTGGATACCGTCACCCAGCAGACCACCGTCACCGGGCTCAGCGCCACCAGAACCCATCACATCGGTACCGTTCGCTCCTGTGTCAGTTCCCGTGTCCATGGGCTCATTAGGCTGAGCAGACTGTTCAATACCGGCATCCTGACTCTGAGGGAGCTTGTCAATCCCCTCTGGTTTCATACCTATCTCCTTTTCGTTCATTCGAGCTCTTTCATTCCGTCCCACACTCAGTACAACGTCAACACATTGGCATTTGTATTCTGCACTGTGTTCGTTCGCACATTACGCAGCTCGATCTCCAGATTAAGCAGATCGTTGTAGGACGTGACCTGGTACGCCTTCTTATGGTCGTAATAGGTCTGCCACGACGTGATGAGGTTGCTGCGTAGATCCAGCAACGGCTTCACGAACGTGTCACGGTTCGTGTACGCAGTCAACGGCGTACCGTTAGTCAAAGTGAACTCAACCTTCTGCCAATCCGGCGAACCAGTCGACAACGCAGCCTGAGACTTCATGAAGTCCACGTAGCTCATGCCCTTAGGCACAACCTGATCGAGGTAACCCTCGTTCACGGTGCCGTGTCGCCAATCGAAATCGTAACCACCAGGTACCACAGTCTTGGACGACAGGAACAGCGTCGACTCACCGGTCTTGCTGCTCTTCGCATCCTGACCGGTCACCTGATCGCCTGCGATGACATCGGGAACCACTGGCTCATTGAGCTGAAGCATCGTGCCACGATCGTTCACAGAAGTCGTAGAGATCTGCGAGGTGTACTGGTCGATCTTGGCCAGATCGGCCTTCATCTGAAGCAGCTGGCCATCCATCTCATCACGCAGCTTCTGCTCAACATCACGAGTCACAGCCTCGTGGTAGACATCGCCTGCGTTGAACTCAGTACCAGCCGTACCAAGGTTCATGTTGATGGATCCCGATGCCACAGGGTTGAACGCAATACGCATCTGGTCGTACTGCTGGAAAGACTTGTCACCCGCGTTAGGATCAGTCTTCGACGAAGACGATCCACCGGACTGGGGCTCACTGGCAGCACCCTCGCCTTCCTTGTAGGAGATCTCTCGATTGATACGAATCGTCATATCGAGGATCTGAAGATCGAAGCCGTTCGGGTTATCCAGGACAACCGCCATGTACTTGGCGTTGTTGCCAAACGTCACATAACGAGCCGTGATCGACTTGCCCTTCAGCGAGTGCTGATGGAGCTCGCGATCGGTGCCCGTCAAGAACACCTGGTAGTCATCCGCGTTCGCGGGAAGACGTGCCTCGTCACGAGCATTGAGAAGCACCATTGTGCGAGTCTTAGACGGATCCGTGTACACACCCATCACGCGACCGGTTGCCTGCGTGCGAGAGGTCGTAAAACTCTGCGTGTACATCGCCGTCGCGCTGAGCTGTTCCTGAGCGTTCGTGTACGACGACACGCCTGCGCCAGTCAGCAGTGCTGCGCCCGTCAGACTGAACACAGCCACGGCAACACCAAATCGCTCCATCGCATGGTGCGAATCAAACTTGAAGCGGGTCTGGAATGCCTTGAACTTCGCAGCGAAACCAGACGAGGCGCTCTCATACTCTGCGCCCTCAACAGTGGCATCATCACGAACGTCATCCACAGATGCATTCTGATTCTCACCGTTCTTTTTACCTTTACCCCATGCCATATCGTGATCCTTTCGATTCGTGTTCTATGTTTTTAATCTGGGAATAGACGTGTGGATAGCAACAGCCGGAGCCGGATGAACCGGCCCCGGCTGTCACAGTGACCTTTTGACCATCGTTGCGCTGTTAACCTATCACGGCCACATGGTCAGGAGATACGGCAGAATCGTGCCGCCTCCAAGGTCTTCGATCGTGGTCTTACCACCCTCAGCGATGCCGAAGACAAGGGCACCACCACCGGCCATGGCTGCACCACCGATGATGATGAGCAGCGCGACAGTCACCCAAGAAGTCTGAGCGGCCGACTGGCCACCAAACAACTTGCTGAAGAACTTGTAAGCACCCCACACGACCGCAGCCGTACCGAGCAGCACGATGACCAAACCACCAATGAACTTGATGTAGGTCGTCGCATTGACGAGGAAGCTCTTCAGATCCCAGTCCGCAACAAGCGGGTTATCCGCGATCGCGAAGAGTGCACGATTCGCCTGGGCGTTGAGGACATCGATCGTCTGAGTAGCGAGAATATCGAGAGACATGATCTCTCCTTTCGTTCGAAAATAGCTGACATATGCATCTGGCCAGAGCCCGGCGGGTTGTCAGATGCCTACACTCATGACCTAGATACATACTACACAACCCACGTGCATCGAGCAAGTGAAACGCCCTCGATCACACTGGAGATCCAGCATAATCGAGGGCGTCATGAGTGTCACATGAACACTCTCACATAGTCACCGTGAGCTCACGAGGGCATCGGCGGCATCGAGGAACCACCCGAAGGCTTCATGCCTTTCAGACCCTTGCCTGCCTTGCTCGGCGCGCTCGTGGCTCCACCGTTCACAGACTTCCCAGACGAGGGCATCTGCGACGAACCCTGACGAGGCGCACTCAGAGAGCGCGAACCGCGAGACGGTGCCGGACGCGACGGCGCAGGAGTCTGTGCCTGTGATGATGCCTGCTGCTGAGGCTGCGCTTGAGGCTGACGAACCTGCTGGTTCTGAGCAGGAGCCTGACGCTGCGCACCCACAGCACCACGCTGAGGTTGAGACTGCTGCGGCTGGCTTGTACGCGCGGGCTGCACAGGACGCGGAGCCTCAGCCGACTGACGGTGAGCCTTCGCCTCTTGACCCTTGGTCTGAGCACTCTGGACATCACCCAGGGCCTTCTGGCCATCCTGGGTAGCGCCTGCGACATCACCGGAGTAAGCCTTGGCGGCAGCCTTACCACCGTGCCACACAGCCTTCACACCGGATGTTGCCTGATCAACACGGGCCTTATCAGCCTTGTTGTGAGCGTCCATCGTCGACTGAATCGACCCTGCCGTCTCACTCATAGCGTCATCAGCGTTGTTGGCGACCTTGCTCGATGCAGCAGCATCGGCCTGCGGACCAGCCTCAATCTGAGCTGGCTCAGACAAACCACCACGAGCATCAACCTCACTTGCGAGCTGACGATCCGACTCGGATGTCATCAACGCGCTGGAGTTGTCATTGCTTGTGCTGTTATCAACGTTCACGCCACCAGATCCGTCGCTGAGCAGCAAACCGCCGCCACCGCCGCCAGGAGCGTTGGGATCACCACCGGATGCACCGGGGCCGATCTCATCGGGGCCAGGGCCATCAGTACCGTTGATCGACAACATCGATCCACCGCCCATACCAGAGACACCGCCGTTTCCATCCTGGATACCACCGGAGCCAGCCATGAGACCGCTCGATGCACCGCCGCGACCCGAGCCAGAGCCCAGACCGCCTCGACCACTCATCAGACGGTTAGCGGCAGCAGAGCCAACGCCTGCGCCAACACCGCCAGCCAGAGCGGGCATCAGCTTACCGCCGCCAGCAGGGGGAGCAACATTCGTGTCCAGGAACTTATCGATGATCTTCGTGACAGCCTCGTTAAGACCCTTCACGAACGCACCACGGAAGTGCAGCATCTTCCACGTTAGGATCAGAAGCAGAACAGTGGACACAATCGACGTAAAGAGCGTGACGTTACCGCTGTTCTTCAGGTAGGTACCGAAACCACCCATCGAATTGAACATGTGCTCCAATCCGCCCTCGAAGATACCGGGAATCGAGATGATGATCTCCTGCACGAGGCGGTAGATAAACATCGTCGCGATGATCTCAGTAATCATCATAAAGGTGTAAATCAACACCTTGGCAATACCGGCCAACGAGCCCAACGTAGCGAACGGAACCGCCGTGATGATGTGCAGCGAGTTCTTGATCGCACCAGTGAACATGCCGAATGCATATCCCAGGCCAAGAACGATGAAGCACAGGAGCGTCACAGCACTGTTCGTCCAGTACAACCAGCTCACACCAGCAGAACCCACGAGGTTCACCGAGTTGTGGTACTCGCGGGTCGCAGACGACACAGAATGAGCCGACGAATAGACCGTTGCAGAGTTCTTGCTGAAAGCCGTATTCAGGTAGTTATACATCGACAACGCAGACAGGTTCGCATTGTTGAAGTTATCACCAAGCATCACCCAGTCACCGGCAAGCTGAGCATTGTTCGTCGTAAACGTCACAACCCCGCTTCCCTCGGGACGGTTAGCTTGGAGACCAGTGCCCTCTTGAACCTTCAGAACAGGGTTATCCGAAGCCTTGATAGTCGAGCACGACTTACCATCGGTCTTCGTCGAACCATCCGCCTGGACGTTGAACCACGTCGTCGCACAGTTCTTCACCGTCTCTTGGCCACCAGATGCCTGCTGGCTGATGCGACCCTTGATCGCCGTATCGAAGTCAGATGCCTGATACGACTGAGCGTTCGTGTATCGCAACAGCATATTCATCGTCGCCATGAACGTCAGATCCTTCAGACCACCGTTCGATGTCACATCCGCCTTGGCAGACTCGGCGGAAATAGAACCAAGGTCCGATGGCTTGATACCAGACACATCCGTGAAAGCGCCTGGGTTAGCAATCCTGTTAATTGCAACAGTCGTCTGACGCAACTTATTCACAGATGCACCGGTCGGAGCTTGCTTGGAATCGTCCCATTCAAGCGTGGCGTCACTCGGAACCGCCAGACGATTCACCTTGGCCCAGTTCTCGAAATCCACGAAAGTCGACAGAACAACACGAGTCGCACCCATACCGGCACCCGCCGTCGCGTCCTTCATAACACCCAACGATGCCGTGTACATCGAACCAATGAGGGGTACACCTACACCGAGGAACAGCATACGGATGACCAGCCTCTTCAAGCCACTCAGCGCATTGCCTTTCTTCCACATGAGAGACGAGATGATGAACGTGAACAAAAACAGCGGGATCAGCACAGTCCACGACAGGTTTACAAGCGCCTGATACCAACCGCTGAACCACGTATCAAGACTCTGCATCCACACCGGCACACCCTGTCCACCGGTCATACCGTTGGCCATTGCAGCGCTCGATGCCGAAATTGCAGAGAAGAAGAACTTGAACGGGTTGAGCGTCTCCAACAGCCAGATCACAGCCGAGAAAATCGTATCGATACCGCCAGCGAGCAGATACAGCAGGGCCATGATGCTACCAAACACCATGTTCTGGAAGTGAAGCCCCAGACCCGTCGACGTGGAATCAAGACCCAACGCGTTCAACAGCGAGCCATACTGAGCATAGTCAAGAATGCCTCGGTAGACGGAGTTCGCACTACTCGAACCATTATCGCTGACTTTCAGCGAGTCATAGCCCACCGTGTTTGACGCACCCGTGGTTGCCGAAGCGAGCCAGCCGGAGAAGCTCGAAATGTCGTTATCTCCGTAACCCAACAGATCGCCGCCCTCACTGGCATTCCCAGCGATCGTCGTCCAACCCTCATCAGCCGACAGACCCTCACCCTCACCGGGCTTGGCCGCATCGGAGAAATAGGCAGTGACGTTCGACGAGAGCGTGTAAAAGTCATACTTCTCAGCTTTGTCCTTGTCAGCGTACGCACTTCCGCCGATCATGGTGAGACCAAAGACGGCAATGAGTACAGCTGCCACAAACGACAGCACACGGGTGAAGCCCCGAACTGCTCGAACACGGCTTGTGAGCATCAAACTCTCTCCTTTCTTTTCATGGTTCTTGTTCACTTGTTCTTCCTTTCAGCGTTTTTGCGGGCTTTCTGCCTCGACATCACAGATCCCCTGTGTCGACCGGGAGCAACACTCCCATCGTAGGTAATATCGCGCACGTGAGCATTGAGACCGAGCGCAAGGTCACGCTTGAACACAACGTTGACCGTCCCTCGTCGCAAGAACGTCAGCCCCTCACCTCGCCAGGTGATGACCTTCGTCATGTCAACGGGGATCTGCTTGGCCAGCTTCTTCTCGTACACAGGCACGAGAGCGTCACTCATGGCACCGAGCGCCGTCCAATCAGCCTCATCGAAGTGGTTGAACTCCGAGTCATCCAACATCGCCTTCACGCCGTTGTAGCACAGGGCGACACGGCCATTGCGACGGAAGAGGCGCTGGAACTGCTCAGTCATGTACGGCTTCACACCCTTATCGATCAACTCAGCACCGTGGATGATGAGAGTGTCACCTTCGCCCAAGGCCGAAGCCGCGAATGCCAGCACGTTCACGAGCTGTGCCATCGCAACACCCTTTCCACGATCCACCAGAGCTGAGAAGTCATAGATGACGCGACGAGCCTTCTGGGTTCCGTCAATGACATCGTTCGTGATGACGTTGAACAAGTCACCGTTCGCACTCAGCATGGACTTGAAAACAGAAGACAGCACAGAGTATGCGTGCACCATCTCATCATCGCGATTCGCCCTGCCGGTCAGCGCCTTATAGCGCTGATCGAGATACGTGACAAACAGCTTCAGCTGTGGTACCTGATCATGGGGCACACCCACAAGACGCAAACGATCCTGATTGTCCTTCGCGTTACGCGCCCACATGTTCTGATCCACATAGAACTGTTCCAGAGTGTCCTTCAGCTGACCTTGGATGATCGTCCGATCGTCATCAGTAGGCTGATACACCTGCTCGGTCAGGAGCACCATCTTTTCCAGGTGAGTCGAGAACAGCGAGAGCTGATCCTTGCGATCACCGAAGACCTCAAAGGGGTTGACATCGCCCTGCGACATATCGATGCGCGCAGTGATCGTATCCATGCGAGGACCGAGAACACCCGTCAGATCAGCGCCATCAAGGATGATGTGCACAACGCGCTTGTTGTTGATCAGTGCCGCCTGTGAGATCTTCGAGGCCCACATATCGGCCACCTGAGCCTTGTTCATAATCTCAGCGCGAGACTTCTCATCATCAGCAACCACCACGTGATGGCTGTACTGATCAACGTCCATGAGGACGCCCGAGTTGTTCACGTCACCGACCATGTAGCCGACGAACTCGCCACCACGGTCATTGAGACCGTTGGTGACAAGGTTGAACGCACCCGCCAACTCAGTCGAGGTGAAGTGGAAGCCCTTACCTTTCTTCGAGGCGTTCGGGGCAAACAGCGTCGCCAACTCCTGGCGCTGGAGGCCAGGGTGCGCAGCGATCGACAGGTTGCCCACGCTGTCAATGTACCGACGACGCAGATCATCGATGACATCATCGAGGATCTCCAACGAGGGAGCTTTCAGGAGAATGCGGTAGTGCACAGACAGGTAGGCAGCGCCATCCTGGATCTCAGCAATCGCCTGCTCAACCTCAGCAGACACCTTCGATGCCTTACGGCGGGAAGATTTCGTCCCGTTCTCGCTCTGCTCCTGCTCTTCAAGGCGATCGAGGCGCTCAGACGCCTTAATCTTATCCTTGAGCCAGGACTCAGTCACGCGCGAGACCTGCTGAAGCAGAACTGCCGTCACGTTCTGAGGCAGATAGGGAATGAGATTCACACCCCAGAACGGAGGGAGCTCATCACGGGCGCTCTCATCGTGGAAATAACCCAGGATGCATCCGACGTTACCGTCGATCTCGAAGTAGTCGCTGTGAAACACATAGCCCTGACGAGGCTTCACCGCGAGCAGGTGTGCATACTCCTTAAACGTTGCCCCGTTGGTCTTCGAGAACAGTGCCTTACGCTCCTTACGAGACATACCCTTGAGGCTTCGCTGTTGCGACGCAGCACGATCGCGCGCCTCATCAGCAGCCATCGAGGCACTTGCTTCGCGAACGCGAGAGGTCGCCATACCCCACGGCGATGACTCATCCGATGCGATCACATTCGTGACACTATCCTTTTTCGCCATAGATGCCACTCCTTTCACTTCAATAATTACTGTCGTGGTCAATTGAAGACCGATTATGGTCGTTCCTCAGGCTATTCTACACGAAAACCAGGCAAAAGCCCATCGCATAACACCTATTTGCTGGCATTAGATACACAACAACCCCGGACGCGAACGTCCGGGGTTGTCACAGCCCTTGCAACTCTAGCGGTGCACCGTCTCTCACTTAGTGACAACGGGTCCGTAATGAGTACGCAGGAGCTCGATCGTCTCATCATACGTGAGCATCGCGACCTGCTTAAACATCAGCGACGAATCCGCCGCTTCAGCATCGAGTAGGTTGTGCGCCTTACGTAGATCTTCTTCGTTGCTGGCAATGAGAATCAGGTACTGGTGGATGCTGAAGAAGCTAGAGCCCACGTAGCTCTTCAGAGATTCGTACTGTTCGTCCATGAGCGCAACCAGTTCAGGATCGCGAGCCTCAGGATCCAACGCACGATTACGCCTCTCCAACGTTGCGATCTGTGTATGAACGCGCTGAGGTTCCTTCGTGGTGATGAACTCTAGCTCGACGCCCGGTTCCAACTTGCGATAGAAACGGTCGTTACGGTTCAGGATTGCATTTCGATCCTGATCAAACAGCAGACGCGACGCGGATCCCACGACAGCATACGCCTGGCCCACCATGCCATCCGCATAGGTGATGAAAGCGGTCTTCTCGTCGACATCCTTGATGCCGACGATCGAGTGGAACTGACCAGGGCTCGAATCAGATCGCGTCAGCACCTTACGTGCCGTCTTCGGAAGATAGTCGAATAGAGCCATGATCATCTCACCGCGCATCTCTTTCGTCTTCGAGTACGCAGCGAAGTACGCTGTGGCAGCAATCCACCAGATCGAGATGAACACCAGATAGCCGAAACTTGCGCCCTTCAGTGGTGTGCCCATGAGCAGCCACATAAGGATCACAATGCTACCGATCCAGGCAAAGATCACCTTCATCGGAAGCGGCTTCAGCTTCACCGAGTTATTCGACAGGCTCAGCTCATGATCGAGGATCGTCCGATCCAGCGAGACTGGGATGGAATACCGTTCTTTGACAGCCATTCACAACCCTCCTTTCTTCTCTCATATATGCAGCATCACTTGTCGAACGAGAACGCAATACCGCGCGTCCCATCCGGCTTGTCTTCCAGGGACAAATACGCATCGAAGGTCTTGCCGGACTTCTTGGACTTCATGCCCTTGATCAGCACCTTCTCACCTGCCTCGATCTTCTCACGCTGTTCATCGGTGAGCTTCACACCGAGCATCGACTTGGGAGCAACGCCCTTTTTTGCAGCCGAGGTCGGCTTGGTGTAATCAGGGTTGAAACCAACAAACTTACGCCCATTGAACTCATTCTCCCCAAGAGCCCCAATGACGGTGAAGTCATCCCCCGTCTTCCTAGACGTGGCAGTAATCTCGATGTCCTTACCAGCCAGGAGATCCATGCACTCCTGATCGGTGAAACGATGACCGCTCCACGTACGGTTGAACTTCACGTGCTGACCGTTCTTGGCCCACGTACCCTCGAAGTATTCCTTCTCGACAAATTCGCTCATTCCAAGTTCCTTTCGCATTGTTTGTGCATTTGCCGTCATGACGGCAATATCATCTGTGATCAGTCCGGCCACCTCAGCCAGAACATCGTCCGCATTCTTCTGACCCTTGGCCACAGCCTTCATGTCAGCGAACACTCGTTCAGTGATCGTAAGATCACCAATGTGAGTACCCGGCAACAGACGGTAACTCATGTCACCGTGCTCCGTCAGGTTGATCTTGCCCCTCGTTTCGGTCATGAGGGGGTACCGAGCCTTCGAGCTCGACACCTCAGCGAACGTCGATGTGCGGGTTGCACCCGTACCCACATCGCGTCGCTCCAGCTGCTTCATCAGCCACTTCACAGTGGGAGCAGCAGGACGCGGTGGAACACCCTCGTGAACGAACGGCTGAGCCTGAGTACCCAGACCCGTCACGTTGTTCTCGTCGTCGTCATCGTCTGCCATCGATGCACCACCGAGAACAGCCTTCCAACCCGGCTTCTTCGGCACCGAGCACGAGCCCGTGTAGGAGGGGAAGTCAGTAACGTGGCCCTTCTGGGCCTCGTACTCGTAGTCCTCTGCGAGGACCGCGAGAGCAGAGCGTGCCAGCAGCTCATAGATCATGGCACCCGTCTTGCCGTACTTCGCCTCCACGTCTGCGAGCGACGCAGGAACGTTGGGACCAGGACGGTTTGCACCGTGGGCACCAGAGTCCTTGACGTGCGTCGACCTGACAGCAGTATGCGTCAGAAGAGCTGGATCGATACCAACCGCACGCGCGATCGCAGGAGCGTTGCTCACAAGCTCCGCAAACTGCTCCTTGGTGACGTGCTTATCTTCGGTGCGGGGGTACGAAACCACTTGGGCTTCGTACATTTTTTGATAGATTTTCAGCACGTCCGCCGCCTTCACACCCTTGGCACTCAGCAGTGCTGACAGACCAGCCAGATCCAGCATCCGAGGCGGGCCAGAACGCTTCATGGTCTTAGAATCCACCGTCACGCTCGATGCATGAAGACCACTCAGATCGACATCACTTTCCTTGGCATGTCGCTGCGCATCAGGGTCCGAGTACATCACGCCATTCTCATCGCGGAATCGGGGCTCGTAGAACGGCACCTTCTTCCACGACTTGTGAGCCTTCAGCTGATCACCCACGAGCACGGTCATGGCCGACTTCAGTCGACCCTGACGCAACACGGTGCGCTGACCAGCAAGCTGGGAGGCAACACGGGTCCACTGCATGGAGAGGAAATCCCACCTTGATCGCAGCCACGCCATACGGTACTCGTCGTGATCGTCCGCCGAGGTAACCCTCTTACGAGAAACAAACGCCTTCTGAATCGACTTCGGAGACTCGTCAGTGAAATACATGCGCGAGATCGGCTTTGTGTTCAGTCCGAGGGCAGCGATGATTTCCCAAGCTAGCAAAAATCCCTCGCCACTGGGATCTACGTCACACGCCACACAAATCTCATCACAGGAACGAAATGCCGTACGAATATCGGACAGCAACTTCGACACGCCGTCCTTCTTCTCACGCTCAAACGCGAGATCATTCAGATCCCACGGAAGATCACTCAGTACCCATGAGGCGTACTGCGTGCGCTTCGACGGATCCACCTGATCCACCGGCTGTTTGAGCTCAAACAGGTGACCGCGTGCAAACGCGATCACATAGTTCTCACCGTTGTAGGTTCCAGTCTGACCACCAAGCGCCTTCGCGAAATTACGCGCTGCACTCGGCTTCTCAGTGAGAATTCCAACCGTCATATATCCTCCAAATCATCGAAAACGTTCATATACGAGTATAACGAGTATATCAGAGTCGTTCAAAGACCACCATCGTTTCACCACGATGCTTCTGACGTGACTGTGCTCGCTGGAAATGATTACGCGATACCGACGCATCGATCTCATCTGCCAGGTGCCATTGTTCGCCTAGTGCCCTCTGAGCCACTGCCGACATACGCTTGCGCCACTTCTCACTGATCTGGAAGGCGAAAACGCGCGTCGACGGAGCAACACTCATGGAAACAACCTGCTTCCACCATTCCAAGAACGCCTCATCATCCAAATTCTCAGCACCTTGGGAGGTGTAGATCTCCGTATCGCCATACGGTGGGCAGGTCAGAACCATCTCATGCGAGCCACCTCGCATATCGCGGGTCGCACTGTCACCAAGCGACACACTGACATCCGTCAGACCTAGACGGTTGATGAGACCTTGGTGAGCCGTCACCACAGCATCAGAGATGTCTGTGCCGGTGTACGTCACACCGCGCTGAGCACAGGTGAGCATACGCTCACCCCACCCGCTACACGGGTCGTACATGTGCGTCGGCTCATACCAATCGAGAACAGCCGTCATCGCCGTGTTAACAAAGGTCGAGTACGACCTGATCTCACCGCTGATTGCCAACCCTCGCACCACCTCTAGAGCCGACTCAGGAAGCCTGCCTAGATAATGCAATCGGTTAGCAAGCAGACGTGCACGCAGACGACCCCACTTACGGTGATGAACCTCGTCGGCTTCCCACATCTGCAACTCGCGAGCATAGAACGTCTCCCACGTGCCGCTACGGGCAAGCCAGGAGATCTGCCTCGAACCAGCATTCGTGACATCAATATCCGCCCACTGCTGCACCTGCTTCTCCAAACCTTCTCTGAGATCAGTTAAAGATTCAGGTAGATCAAGCCATGAATACTCACGATCCCAATCGCGAGCATCAGGAGCCCCGAGAGCAAACCACAGATAGGCATCCGTCAAAGCCTCGGAACCATCCCACAGCGTCACATAATTCAGCTGTGCGTCACGAGCCGCTTCACGCTTACGCACGTCTCGTTCAGTCCACACTTCCAATGCATTGCGGTAATACTACGACTTCTCACCCTTCTTACGCCAAGTCCGCACCGTCTTCTGATCCATCTCGCGGTCAGCTTCGTACCAATGCTTACCATGCGACCACAAACCATTGAGTTCGATGAACAGATCGCGCTCAGGAATATAAAAGTCGACTGCAAAAGGATAACGATCATCATCACAATATTGTTGCAACACAGTCATACCGTGGTGATCTGCATACTCCACAAGTAGCTCATAGAGCGCTTCTTCTGACGATGAACTTGCAAACGTATCTTTCTTTCGTTTTGTAGCCATAGCGCGAGCACGAATCTCAGCAGACTCCATTCCATAATTAACGCCATAACGTTCTTGCATTGTCTGACGAAAATGTTCCTGAACAGTCTCGGATTGCGCGGCATTATCCACCCCGTAACGTTCCTGAACCGTGCGTCGACGACGCTCACAGATAACAGGAGAAAGCGAAGGATTGTCTACGCCATAACGTTCCTGCATCGTCTGACGCATCTGTTCTCGAACAGTCTCAGATTGCGCAACATTATCTACACCATAACGTGCCCGAATCGTCTGTCGAGCACGCTCACGCGTAACAGGATCAGATAGCACACTATCCACACCGTAACGTTCCTGAAAGGTACGTCGACGACGCTCTTTCACCTCTGGGGATGACGAAGCGTTATCCACACCATACCTACTGAATGTCGTAGCCCTGATACGCTCCCTGACCTCACTGCTCGACATAGGAGCGACACCACCATAACGAATCATGTTCGTCGCAGCTGTCTTATCACGGACATATTGTGCATATTCACGACCCAAGCCAAGACCTGCAAAAAGAGCGGTAAGAGAGATCACAGAGGGTGAGAGTGTCGGACTAATACCAAGCACCGAGAGCACCTCACCGCGAGTTGCTCTATCGCGCACACCTTCGAGAGCACGATTTATATCATCGCGTGAACATCTCATCTTCACGTGAGTCACAAGATACAATTTTCGATCCACTCTCAAACGCCGAGGTAGACGCCCACGCCCCTTTCCGCCAAAACCTCGCAAACGTAGATCATCATCACTTCCCTCCGGAAACAAGCCAGACTGCTTCTCCTGAGCTTTCTTACGAGCCCCATCAGCAAACACAGAACCTTCGGCCAACGTATACCGAGCACCATAACGTTCTTCTCTGGTCTGCGCCGCCTTCTCCTGGTATTCATCGAGCTTGAAAGGGTTGTCTGTACCGTACTGAGCGACCATACCCGCTCGCATCGTTTCACGACGCGAGCGACGATCAGCGTCACGGAACTCTGCACTCAGACCCAGAGCTGTAAACAGCTCAGAGAGCTTGATAAGATTCACCGCGTCGTGCAGTCCAAGGTGCTCCAACACCCCGGCCTTATCCAGGTCGCACATGGCATATTGCTCCAGCACGTCACGCACAGTCTCCTGTGCGACACGCTGCCGCACATGCTCGATCTTGTATGCCTTCCGATCCACACCCTTCAGCTCAGTTTTCACCGAAGCGTTGTGGTACCCAGGATCAATGCCGGTGGCATCAATGACACGCTCACGCGACCAACCCCGACACACCAGGTCAGTCACGCTACCCTCAGAAAATAGTTTCGCTTCATTCATGAGGCAATTCTATCATCGGTACAAGGGTAGTGCAACCCTATCTTCCCTCCCATGGCTCATTGATTATTCTGGTAAACCAGCATATCATAGAGTTATGGCACACAATCTTGCCCCACATCAGCCACAACCACCAAAAGGAGTTTTCGTGATCACCAATCTCAAAAACATCAGACCGTTCATCGAAAAGAACATGTCGTTCATTCTCACGGCAATTCTCATCGTAACCACCGGAGCTTTCGGATACCACATCTGGCACTTCCACGAGAAAACGACCATCGAACAGACATACCGTACAGCCGTCCCGGCCCCCACCAACTACTACGTGATCGATGGTCCAGCGCAAGATGTCCACAACGTTGCCGACGACATGGGAAACATCGGATATTGCCCTCTCGATGACCAATCAAGGCCCACATGCGCCGTAGGGCTGTTGTCAACACACACTCGTGCCGAAGCCAAAGAACGCGATCGTCAGTCCATCGAAATCGACCCAGCTGGGTGGCCCAGCGGAAACAAACAAGTCACCATCGACTCTAACGACGGCGAGTTCTGGAACCGCTCGTATCTTCTCCCTGATTCGCTTGGTGGTAAACCCGTGAAGGAAAACCTCATCACCGGAACCCTCACACAAAGCATCGGTGCGACCACAGCTCATGACGGCGGTATGGCATACGTAAAAACACTTGCGCAGCAATATCTCGATGATCCGTCTCACGACAAATGCCCGCTCTACTACGCGGCAAAACCTAAATATGATGGAAACAATCCAATCCCATCAACCGTCACCATTGACATTGAATCATGCGATCGCTCATTGTCCCAGCATGTCATCGTCTTCAACACAGCCAACGGATACACGATCGACTACTCCAATGGATCCTTTCACCCAATCGAGCGCTAATTCTCACCGGAAGACAACACCCCGCAGCAAAAGCTACGGGGTGTTGTCTATGCTACTCCACGATCTTCAGATTACCTCGCTGCACTGACTCGTCTTTACTGAGCTCACGGGCCTTATCCCGAAGCTTCGCGCGCGCATCAACAACCGTCTTATTAGTTAGATCAATCGACAGGGCCGTAGCGTTGTTAAAAAGACGCGGCTCAGTCTTGTCGACGAGCAGCCACGTAAGCATGAGCTCCAGCTCATAGAGCTGTTTCTCAGCGCTGAGCGCACGCTTCGTCATCGCATCGAGATCCTTCTGGGCGTGCTGCTGGTTATCCAGCACCTGCTCCACCTTCATCTCGATCGCGGCCACACGGCCTTGACCCGTACGCAACACCTCGGCTGCACGCCGGGTATTCTCGTCTACACCGGGAATCTCGATGTCGAGCGCGCTCATCACCAACGCTGTGATCAGCGAACCCGATGACAGCGTTTTGCTCTGCGTCTTTGGCGTCGGAACAGCACCGAGCTCTGGCGCACCCAGGCGCACCAACTCTTCTCGAATCGCTTGCACGATGATGGCAGGCAAATCTCGGGGCCTTGTTGAATCACCATCAAAAGCAAAACGAACATCGCCCTCGATCGTCGTGGGGATCTCACTGCCATCACGATGACGCAACGCCATTGGCTCAGGCGTATACACACACTCAGCTTGCTCCTGAACATCGCTCTTCTGCGTGACATGCTGCGCTTCTTCTGGGAATGCAACCTTCTCATCGAGACTCGCAGTAGCATCAACGTTACTTACAGCGCCAGTATCCACACCCGCATCGACAGCACCTTCAGATTCTGTGATCAGGTCATCGGGCTCATTACGTTGCGGCTCAGGCGGCGCAGAGCCGACACCAGAGGCCCCTGCTGGCGAAGCATTACCGGCGTTGTTACTGCCGTTTGCGCCGCCACCAGACTGACGACGCGCGTTCAGCGCTGCCCCCGTAGCTGTATTACCAACACGCGCAGAGCGCGCCGACACAACGGCTGACTGCTGATTCATACGCTCACGCAGCTGCTTCTGAGCCGCGTACAACGGATCAAACACCTCAGGCGATGGCTCATCGTACTCGAAATCACTCATCGTTCACTCCCACTCTATTGTCACTCTTCGCCATCTTCATCATCCAACAAGTAGCTATCGCCACGAGTCAAACCGATGATTGTCGACGCCATCGACATAACAGTCTTTTCGAGGTTGGCAACATTGCTGGCCAACGAGATCTGTGCATCAACCAGCTGAGCCAGACGCGCCTGCTCTAGTGTCGGTAGATCGTAGTCTCCGTTCTTACGGGCAACGTGACCACCGATGCACTCGATGATGAACTCATTGGCGCTCAGACCCTCTTTCTCGGCCCAGTAATCCACCTTGTCACGCACACTTGCTGGCATGCGCACATTGAGCCGAACCATCGGCTCTCCTGCTTCGCCTGCCCTTCCAGTCTTTCCAGTCTTTGTCTTGGTCACTGCAACCTCCTGTCTTGCTTGTTGTGTCTGTGTTGTGGCTCTTCGTTTTTCCTGATAACTAAGTATAACACAGAGCCTTGGCACACTCTCGTGTGCCGAGCATCATCATGATCTGTCAGTACTGTTCTGCCCTGCACCGGGCTGTGCTGCCCCGTTCCAAGAAAGGAGCAAACCATGACTGCATCCATCATGGATGTCGCTGCATACATCCTCGCTCGTGAGAGCACAATGGTGACGATGAAGCTCCATAAGCTTGCGTTTTACGCACAGGCTGAACATCTTGTTCGCCACGCATCCCCTCTGTTTCCAGAGGATTTCCACGCATGGATCATCGGCCCTGTGTGCCCACAGCTCTACCGCCTTCATCGGGGCAAGCTCTTGATTCGACCAGGAGAACTGCCCTCCGGTAACCCCTCGGCTCTCACGCACCCAACCCTGTGCAGAGAGCGAGCTCTCATCGATCGTGTCTGTGCTGCTATGGATAGCATGACCCACGCCGCACTGAGCAAAAGAATGTCTCACGAGCTTCCATGGGCAGATGCTTACGCGCGACACACATCATCATCGCTCTCTCATCTGATGCATCTCCCCATCGTGACCACCAATGAGATCATCACTCAAGAAGCGATGCTCACCTACTACAGCAAGCACCGGCTTGTCTCTTGATGAGCACACTACCGTGTGCCGGGAATCGTACTGATTCCCCCACCTCTCTCTTTTTGCTTGGAGTAACCACATGTCTAAGACAACACGTTTGCCCCGCTTGCTCATCACCGGTTCCCGCACACACCAGTGGACACCGTATGACTCCCACGCACTGCTCATCGCTGTGCAGGAGATCGTCGAGAAGACCCAGAAGCGCCCCACTCTCGTACACGGTGGCGCAACAGGCGCAGACACCGAAGCCGCTCTCCACGGACAACGCCTGTTCAATCTCCAGGCTGAGGTCCATCGAGCCGACTGGAAGAAGTACGGCAGAGCAGCCGGTCCCATCCGTAACAAGCAGATGGTTAAGCTGGGAGCTGATCTCTGCCTTGCGTTCCCCGATCATCCAAAGGGTGAAGGATCCCGAGGCACGTGGAACTGCATCGGACTAGCACAGCAGGCCGGAATCCCCGTCCTTGTTGTGTGGAACCAACGCCTATGGGTATATAACCCCAATCACCCCACCCATGGAACGTATCGAGCACTCGATCGATACATCCCCTGATACATCACCAAGAAAGACCCATATCATCATGGCCAAGAAGCAGAAGAACGCTCGCTCCAACCGTTCTTACAACGTACACGATCATCGCGCAGATGAACTCGCATTCGATCTCATGAGCGAAGCCCGAGACATCACCTTCGATGTCGTGGAGCGCAACAACAGTGTCATCACTCTCCACGCTCACGTCAACAACGCTGACGTGGATCCGATCGTCGTCATCGTGACCGCTACTGATTACATCATCGACGACACCCACTTCGACACGGTCGCTCAGACGATCGATGCTCTTGCGTCTGTGCACACCAACTAAAGGAAGACCGCCCACCATGGCTATCGACATCTCTCACATCGTCGGTGACAACGCACAGAATGCGTTCATCAATCGAGTCATCTCCCGCAGTGACCAGATCTACCCAAACACTGACCATAACGTCATTCGATCGGTTGCTGGTCAGTTGCTGGATTACACGTTCGGAGACCTCAACCTGCTCGCAGACATGCTACGTGTCGACGTGCCGTGGCTGCTCACCGGGCATGGTCAGTGCCAGCCTATTATCCAATGAACAAAAACAGAAAGTAGATAAGAAAAAATGATCATTAACTTTGCACCAACGACGTACGCTAAAGTGAAAGTCTGGACTGAATATCCCATAAATGATAATCTTGAATATTACGAAACCGTACCTGAAAATGGTTGGTCAACTACACGCCACGAGGAACACGAAACCATTTTCAAGCCAAATGAACTAATTGACTTTTTTGATGGTTTTCGGTGTTCTCCTGAAGTTGTAGAGTATGCCCAGTTTAAGCAGGGTTATTACCCAAAGCGTGCCTATACCCTCGATCGTCGTAATTACAAATGGGTTAGATATGGGTTTGAGTTTGAATACTACGATGGCCCGAACGTAGACATGCACTACAACGCAGATGCAATTCGTGCCTACAAGCAGGCCGGATACTAAACCCTCATGACCCACACGGGCGAAACTCATAGATAACGAAAGGACTTGACACATAATGTATCCATACAAACCACTTTGGGTAACGATGGTACAACTCACCATTGTGATAGCGGCAAGCGCCGCAATCATAGCATGGTTGCTCACCCTTCTAGATCAGGAGAACGCAAAACAGCCTGGTTCTCAGCCTGGCACCACCAGCAATTACTACAGCATCGGCGGACCGGCTGAGCACCCGTACCAAACGGATGCATCTTCTGACGGCACCATCACGTACTGCCCCCTCGACGAGCTGAGCCGTCCTACGTGCGCGTATGGCGTTCTCACCACCGAGAGCAGACTCCAAGCCAAGCAGCGCGGCAGGCAGGACATTAACGTCAATCCCACCGGATGGCCTGAGAAGAATCAGAAGGTCACCATCAAGGACTACAAGGACAGCGGCGCATCATACTACGGATGGTTCTGGAACCGCTCACATATGGTCGCTGATTCCCTTGGTGGTGATCCCATCAAGGAAAACCTCGTCACCGGAACCCGTACCCAGAACGTCGGTCTGAGCAAGGACCACAGCGGTGGTATGGCGTATGCCGAGACTAAGGCGCGCGACTACCTTGACAACCAGGACAACGCGCAGTGTCCGTTGTATTACGCCGTGACACCTAATTACCAGGACAGTGAGCTCATTCCTCGCACTGTCACCATTGACATGGAATCGTGCGATCAGTCGCTGTCTGAGCACATCACCGTGTTCAACACCGCCAACGGCTGGGCGATCAACTACTACAACGGACGGATCAGCTAGATCCCAGGAGGAAAAATGGAAACCTTTAACGCTGTCATGATGGCACTGATCCTTATCGTACTCACGGGAACTGCTGCGATAGCCATGTTCGTTGCGGCTTGCTACTTTATTCTTGGTAGCAAGGGTGAAGAAGATCGCTTCGCTATCATTATGATTTTTGGAGTGCCAAGCGCCGTAGCCGGTGTGATCGCCTTGTGGGGTATGATCAACGTCATTTACTACTGGCTTATCCCAGCAATCTGGTAACAACAACCAAAAGGAAAAACAAAATGAATATCTACGACAAGCCCCTTCTCGTCATTCGTAACGGTGAGATCAGGACGGAAGGGTACTGGAAAATTACCGTACCTGGGACCGTCGTACTTGTCTCCGGTCAGCAGTTCATGTTCCTGTCGAGCGACAACACCAGGAATGGTTTCTGGCTGGTGCTGGGTGAGCAGACTCAGCTGACTGTCCAGGAATTCTATGACAAGTTTGAGATGGAACCTGTCTTGGTTGCCATCGACACCACCAACTGAAAAGAAAGTATCATGGAAATCATCATTGACATTGACATGTCGGCATATCGACGAATGCTAATTCTCGAACGTCTAGCAACGACTGGGAAGAAAGTCAAAATCAACCTCACCGACCACAGTACCCTCCCCATCGAGATTCTCAACGCATGGCGACGAGAAGCACGTAAACAAGGCTGGTCCGAAGAAGAGATTGATGCCGTGTACCAAGAAGCTGATCCAGATATTGACTTTTATCGCCACATCGACATTCTGAATCTATTTTCGGAACGCATCCCGAACAAATACTAACTACAACAGGAGAAAACACATGCATAAACCACTTGACGTTGACTGGCGACAGTGGGAAAAGGTCAGCCCCAGCGTCGGTCTATGTGAAGATTCCATCATGCGCAGGCAGACGTGGTTCGATGACTTCGACCATGTCTATCATGCTGCGCTGTGGGAGAATTTCGACAACGAAGGAACGACCTCCCTCATCGTAACGCAGGTCGACGCGATCGGCGACAGCCCGTATAAGCAGACCTCTCGGGGTATCGGTGATTCCGATAACCCTGCGTACTGGTCTGAGCTCGATAGGCTTTTCGGTTCGCGTCGATCGTGGAATGGCGTTCTCGGTAGTTTCCACGACTACGTGAAGAACCATCGCTACAACCGCTACGGTGGCTACGACGACTGAGCACTAAACGCTCAGCATAAGCCCCGTTACCGCACTGTGACACACATGTCGGTAACGGGGCTCTCTCTCTCTCTCTCTCTCTGATTTATAGCCCACCTTTATGCAGTGAAACTGCATCGGTAGAAGTAAAGAGACCACTACCCCCTATCTGTACACAACCCCTGTGTATGATCTATGTGGTGGGTGACTAACACCCACTCCACATACACCCCATGTCTAGAAAGGACAAAAACATGGCTGACGAATACGGATTCCCGAATACCGAAGAAGAGTTCAAGGACCTCATCGACGAATTGCTGGGCAAGGTGCCTGATAAGAAGGCTCAGCAGGCCGACGCCCGACAGGCTCTCTCCGAGATTATCGGTATCGATCTGAACAAGGTGGAAAAGCTCATTGACGGTGGTCAAATCATCTTCTCCGACGAAGAGATGACCGACACGATCGAAGAGAACGAGCAGGCAGAACAGAGTGAGCCTGAATCTGTCCTCGCAGAAGACCTGTTCACCGCTCAGGATCCCAACGGACTCCAGAGTACCTACAGGGCAATCGAACTCCCCTTCGGAACCGTCATCACCATCGAGGGTGTCGAATTCCTCCACACTCTCATCGACCATGGCGACCACGGTCACAGCGCGTGGGTCAATGCCATGACTGAGCTATTCGATGATGACGCTGTGGCCGAGCGCGCTCGCAACGCCAATGGCAACGTCACGATCATCCACTTCGGATGATCGTGACATCTTGCATCAACAGAGGAATACATATGCCTAACCATCAAGAATTCATAGGTAACGCAGAGGCATTCGTTGAATTCCTCAACGACATGCTCAACGAGGCTTTTCTCGATGAAATCTCTGAAGAAAATGAATCCGACTTTGATGTCAAGGCCGATCTCGATCGCGCTCTTGATTACTTCTGCAACACCTTCAACGTCAACATTGATAAGTCTCTTATCACCGATAGAGACAATGGAGATAATCCCATTGATACCTCCGAAAAGGCTGAAAAGGCAATGACAGAAGATAGGAGTGAGCCAGAAGAGCTCACTGGCGACATGTTCGAAGCCGAAGGCCCTGATGGCACTCGCCATGTCTTCAAGGCGAGTGACTTCTCCGCAGGTACGATCATTGATCCACCGGGGTGTAATACGTTCTATCACGTCCATCGACCATACAACCCCAATGAACCTTTTTGCGTGTGGGTGGATCCATGGAACGATTATCACACTAATGATGAGCTCGCAGAAATCGTTCGACGCTGTAATGCCGCAGATAGCTCCGATACTACCAAGATCATCCAGGGTAGTATTAGGACAAGCTCGCGCTTTGTGTGGTAAAAGCACCACCAAAAACTGATGACCAATAAGAAAGGAGAACACCATGGAACTCAATGACAAGGCGCAATCCCTCATCACGCGCAGCATGAAGTTGCTGCGTGATCAGCTGGAGGGTGAGAAGAGAGCCGACGATCAACCGATCCTGACTGACATTCTGAACGAGAACATCAGGATACTCGATGATCTCATCAAACGCGTTGAATTCGAGGGCTTTATCTTCACCCTAACAGACGAGTGGTAAACAGTTCTCACCCATCATCACAAAGCTCTCTGATACATACAAGCATCAACACCGCTAATCAGAGAGCCCACCCCTCGTGGCGAAACAGGCAGACGCGCTGGATTTAGGTTCCAGTACTCATCACGGGTATGTGGGTTCGAATCCCACCGAGGGGACCAGCCTCTATAGCTCAGTTGGTAGAGCAACGGACTTTTAATCCGTGGGTCCAGGGTTCGAGCCCCTGTGGAGGCACTTTTCGCATACACGAAGACAAGCAACATCACGCAGAAAGGGGCATCATATGTCTATTCACCCGCCCGTTATCTTCAGTACGCTCACCACGCCGTTTAACCGTCTTGCAATCGGCACGATCGTAGAAGACATCAACGGCAATCGATACATGAAGACGTATTGCGACGGCTTCAACCTCTGGATCGATAGCAACAACATCGAATGTGCGCATAATGACGCATGGATGCTGGAGCGCATCAATGCAAAGCCCGACTCGTGGCTCATCTGGGTCTGACATGAACATCGCATCGGTATCTAACGTTCCCATCTATGTCGCAGGAATCGCCCTAGCTGTGCTGCTATTTGTCACTCTTATAGTACTACCACGTAACATGGCATTAACGCAAACCACACACCGCAAACGGCATGTTGCATTCCTCATCGGTAGCTCTATTCTCATGAGCTTCTTCCTCGTCATCATCATGATCGACATCGCAGCGTTCATCTAACAAAAACAGAAAGGATTCCAACATGAGCAACACAGCATGGGGAATCATGATGCTTATCATACTCATTGTTGACTTGACAATGATCCCTGGAGAAATTGCAGAAGGAAAATACACATCCGCTGCATTCAGCATCGCAGGTGCTATTTTTAGCGCAATGGCGATGGTAATGTTCTTCATGTTGGCAATGGCAAACTAAAAGAAAGAAGCGAAACAACATGAGTAACGAAGCATGGGGAATCGTCTCCCTTATTGGACTTATTCTCAACTTGCTAATGCTCCCTAACGAAATTGCAGAGGGAAAGTCCTTCGCAGCAATGTTGAGTGTCATCGGTGCTATCTTCGGTGCAATAGGAACAGTCTATTTCTTCATGAAATAGACAACACTCTCAACAACAGTCCGTCTCTACCTGTAGCGCACATGCTTGCTATCGGTAGAGACGGACTTTGCTATACGCTATGCAATGTTATTGCATCGGTTCTGTTTATGGGATATTAGAACGAATCCCCACAAAGGGGACAACAGAAGGAACACACCATGCAATTCCGAGGCAAGTTTTATTTTCTGTCCAACTTTTACCCGTGCACTATTGTGATTGACGGGTTTGAGTATCAGAGCGCAGAAGCCGCGTTCCAAGGACAGAAAAGTATCCAGCACGCACATCTGTTTACAGGCGACATCACGCCTCTTGAGGCTAAACGCCTCGGTCGGCGTATCCCCATTGATGTGCATGAGTGGAACGCTCGCAGATTAGAAGTGATGAAGCGGGTTGTGTGGGCTAAGTTTGCCCAAAACCCGAAGCTGCGCAAGCTGCTGATCGCCGTCACCGAGCCCATTGTTGAAGACAACACCTGGGGTGACACCTATTGGGGCAAATGCCGGGGCGTCGGATCCAACCACTTGGGCCAGATCCTCCAAGAGGTGAGAGATAGCTTGGTCTAGCTCTATGAACAGAACGTGCATCAGCCCGCAGACGGTACATACCTCTGCGGGCTGATGCATCCTCACCTCTCTCCCTCCCCTGATCTTTCTTTTGTCTCTCTTTTCTCTTTTCCTCACCATCTTCAACAATAGGAGAAACCAATGTGCACCATGTGCGAACACTCGTCGGAATCTAACAATATCGACAATTTGCTCGAAGCATACGAACGCCAGCAGCGCGAAATCTACATCAACCGGACGATTCCCGCCATCAGCAGACTTGAAGGTATTGCATACGATCTGGCAAATGCATACGAAATGGAATACCGAGCCAATCCCACCTACGAAAGCGAAGAACGTATGCGCTATTGGCGATACATGGGCGCAGCCAACTGGTCGAGTAAAAGTGACTTTGACCTGTACACGCCAGCATACAGCGCATACACGCAGCGCAAAAATGAATACATCAACTTTCTCCGTCGTCACGGAAAATTAAAAGCTACTAATGCTCAAAAGGGTCTCTTCATTGCCATCGGCATCATCGGTGCAATGATCGGCATTCCTCTATTGATGCATATCCTTCTTGAGCTATCCACCCACATCTAACAAAACAGCAGATACAACAGACAGGGTCAACATGTCTCCCATCTCCGCTCTCACCACACTTATCAAGCGTTTCAAGCCACGTCGCTACATAACGCTGCGCGTTGAATTCCCCATCATGCTTCCGCGTGATTGCTCACCCAGCGAATATGAATATCTCTCCAGCGCTGAGATCGAAAGTAAAGCGCTCGCTGTATACACAGCGCTCACCAACAAATGTGACATCACACCCAAGCAGCTGCGTGGGACTATCGTCCCTATCCTCGGTACTTCGCAGCGCTTCAGCAACAAGATCATCGTCAAATGTCGTGTGCCTGAAGATGCACCAGTGACAATGATCCGCGACGTTCTCGTACAAACATTCAAGGGGGACTGCGCACTATGTGTGTAACCCCCTGTTTGGCTGTCAATATCCTCAGTTATCAAGTAAACTGAGACCATAATGTTCTCTTGCTCATCGCACATGCGCAAGAGTCTTCTCTGGGGATGAACCCATCATCCCCAGCACACCCTTCACGAAAGGAAGAGTTACCCAATGAATCTCAACATTTTCAAGAAGCGAAAGTCCGGCCTGACCCTTGTGGTCGCCACCACGCTTCTGTTCGCAGCCCCGATGGCTGCTCAGGCCGCTACCGACAACACCAACGGTACCGCTGACAATACGGCAGCTAACAATGCTGCTGCCGATGGCAACAACGGCATCATCAACACCGAGCCCGGCGCGTCGACCGCTACGGGCGGCATCAAGATCAGCAAGGTCCAGGTTGGTGGCCGTTACGGAGACAAGTACTCCGTGAATGCCACCTTGGACATCCGCGTTGATTACGCGGGTGACAAGGTCGAGAAGGGTGCCACCTTCTCTGTGGGCCTCGGGGACGGCATCCAGATCCCCAACGGCTTCAACAGCGTTGATCTGAAGGCGACTGCTCTCGATGGCTCTGAGAAGAAGATCGGCAAGTGCACGGCTGAGAACGGCGCGTTCAAGTGTGCCGTCACCGAAGACATCGCTGCGACTCTTGGCGGCAATGGATCGCTCAAGAACGGCTTCGTCAAGCTCCAGGCCACACTGAACAAGTCGAGCGTCGGCAAGACGACCACCAGCGTCGTCGTCGATGGTACGAAGTACACCGTCGGCCTCGGCAAGGGCGTTGTCGGTGAACCCATTACCGAGGGGGACAATAAGTTTTGCTGGTCTGACGGCAAAACCGCTGAGGGCCTCTACCAGTTCGGATGCTGGGTTCAGGCTCAGGCCAAGCCCGGTCAAACGATCACCATCACGGAAACCCGTGACGATGCCACGTTCAAGGGTGGTATCCAAGTGACGCCTGTCGATCACGGTGACTGGGCCAACCCCATCGACTGGAACAACGTCGGTGTCACCAAGCCTAAGGTCACGAAGAGTGCAGACGGCAAGTCTGCTACCTTCACGATCCCCAGCGAGCTGTCTGGCGATCACATGGCTCGCATCCGCGTGACGGTCGCCACGTCTGAGAAGACGATGGTGAACAAGGCGACGATCAACGGCAAGGAAGTCACCACCACTGCCACCTGGAAGGCGAAGGGCTCTTCCGGTGCTGAGACTGGCGAGGACGAGAAGCCGGTGACCCCGACGCCTGCTCCTACCCCTGAACCTACGCCGGACCCGACTCCGACCCCGACTCCCACGCCCACTCCTGAGCCTGATCCCAAGCTCTCGGAGCCTCCGGTGACGCCGGAGCCTGAGAAGCCTGCTCCGACTCCCGAGCCGTCGACTCCGCCTGCTCCTACGCCTACGCCGGAGCCGTCCACGCCTCCTGTGACTCCGCCTGAGGATCCCAAGCCTGCTCCGACGCCGGACCCGACTCCGACTCCTACCCCTGAGCAGCCCAAGCCGGATCCGAAGCCAACGCCTGAGCAGCCAACTCCTAACCCCGATCCGAAGCCCAGCACTCCGTCTGAGAAGCCTGCTCCG
>ERZ773054.16-NODE-16-length-130385-cov-16.461337_pt1 | contig 130385 bp, 130 predicted proteins | sample MGYA00580630_ERZ773054 | MGnify/ENA primary metagenome ERZ773054 (study PRJEB29015, sample SAMEA2737994) | human oral metagenome | biome: human oral; feature: human-associated habitat; material: dental | place: China | collected 2115 ... | reverse complement strand
CGATGGTGATGGTGCGCACGTCGAAGTTTTGGTCGGACACCATGCGGATGGTTTCTAGGATTTCGTTGGAATGGATTTGGGACATTTTGGGGGTTTCCTTGTCTATATCTGTTGGTTGTCGGGGTGCAGGCTGCCTGAAAACGGGGTTAGACTTTCAGTCTGACATACATATGTTCTTGCGTGTTTTCGGCTATTTTCCGCATTTCATAATCAAATACATCGGTATATTTTTTGACTAGGTCGGTGAATTTTTTGCAGCCGTAATTACGCGGATCGAAATCAACCTGCAACCGTTTCCAAGTTGACCCCAAAGCGGCAGCAGTAATCCACTCGTCGTCAGACTGCTCAAAAACCTTGCGTATGATGTCCAAGGGCAGGGAATTTTCGGGATGTTCGGCTGAAATTTTCGGTTCTGTTTTTGCGGTTGCTTTTTGAGACGGCGTTTTTTGCGCATTGGGCGTTTCCACAGCAGTTTCTGTCATTTCGGGCAACAGGTTTTCCACATAGATAAACCTGCTGCACGCGTTGCGGAAGGCTTCGGGCGTTTGCTTTTTACCAAAGCCGTAAACGGTCACGCCTTGTTCTTTCAGGCGGATGGCCAATGCGGTGAAGTCGCTGTCGCTGGATACCAGACAGAAACCATCAAAGCGGCCTGTGTAAAGCAAATCCATTGCATCTATAATCATAAAGCCGTCCGTGGCATTTTTTCCTGTTGTATAGGCGAACTGCTGCATGGGTTTGATAGCGTGTTCGTTGATGACGGCTTTCCATTTACCGTTATCGCCAACAAAGTTCCCATAGATGCGTTTGGCCATTGCTTCACCGAATTTAGCCGTTTCTTCCAAAATGGCGGTTATCGTTTGTGCGGAAGCATTATCGGCATCAATTAACACCGCAAGCCGTGCGGATTTTTCTTCGGCAACGTTAAAGCTGATTTTGTTTTTAGACATACTGTTTCCCTTTTTTTGAAAGTTAAAAATCAGGCAGCCTGCATCAATACGGCGATAGACGGTAAAAGCCGTGCGCCAATAGAAAGGTATCATCGGCAAGCTGCCTGAAAGCGGGTGGATTAAAGCGTTCTCCCGTTTTACGGCTTAATTTTGGTATGCAGGCTGCTTTTTCCTGCCCAACTGCCGCCGCGACACCAGCCGTTTGACAAGCACAAACACGGGAAACGACAGCAAAAATGCCAAAAATCCGTGCGCCACGCTCCATACTTTGAACGACACGGGTATCACTTTATTGTCGGCCGCGATTCGGTAGCGCGCAGTCATAAAAGCATTGGCATCCAACCGGTTGCTGGCGTAAAACAGCTCGAACGTGTCGGGCGGCAGGCGGGTCAGTTGCAGGTAGATGCCTTCGCGGTCGCGCAACACGGTGTCCTCGCGCACCAAAGTTTCGCCGCTTTTCCATTGATTCAGCGGTTGGGCTTGGATTTCGCCCTGCGCGTTGCGGACGGCCACGGCAAACATCGGGCTGATTTCGTCGCCTTCGGCATACTGCTGAGCCGGAAAGTGGCGTATGCCCCAGCCGAGCGCCATAAAAATGGCCAACCACAGGGTGAAATGCAGGACAAGGCTGATCAACCGTCGGCACAGGCTCATCATGGTGGAACTCCTTCTTTTCAGGCAGCTCAATTAAATGTGCAGGCTGCTTAATGGCGACTGCCGCTGCCCCGAGTCACATCCCTTTGTTTTTCATAAACATGGATATAGTCGATTTTGCCTGTGGTGCCGTCATAATGGATTTCGATAAACGGCAGGTCGGGGTCGTTGCGGCTGTTGTGGCGGTAGTAGCGGTTATTGGCGGGGATGTGTTCGCTGTGTTCGCGGAAAAAATCGGGCAGCTCGCCGATGCGGTTGAAACCTTTGCCGAATCCGCCGTATTGCGTCTTATGTTCGTTGTTCGGGTTGATGGAAAAATAACGGCCTTGGCGCGGTTCTTTATTCGTGCCGCTGGAGCTCCATGTGCCGCTGCCGATGCTGACGGCGCTTCGCGGACGCATGTTCCGCATTTCGTTTTCAACACGTTTGGCCGTGGCGGCATCCAACGTGCGTTTGCCCGTCATAACCTTTTCCATTTCCCGATTCACCTTGTCCGTATAATCCGGGTCGTTCGGATTCAGTTCGGGGAACATAATGGCGTGGATATCAGGCACGGGATTGATTTGCCACGCTTGCTCCAATTCTTTCGGGCTGTATGCAAACAGGCAGGGGCTGTCCAGATTTTCCGTGATTTGGCGCATCAAATCTTCCATATCGGCAGCGGGATGGAGGTTGGCACATTTCCCATTTGGCGTAACGGTTTGCACTTTGCGGTCAGGAAGCGGGGTGGGTGCAGGCTGCTTGGTTCCGGCATCGCTTTTTGCCGAAGCCGACGGTGGCGATACGGCAGCGCCGTTGCGTTCTTCGTGCGAGCAGCCAAGCAGAAGCAGCAACGCGGCAGACGATATACCGAGCATGCCCCATTTCATTATTTTCATACAATCCTTTGTTTTTCAACACATTCAAAGCAGCCTGCACTTTAAAACACGAGTGCAGGCTGCTTTTTTCAGATTCGGTGCATCGCGTTAAAGATTTCTTCGTTCTGAATGCGGATTTCCAAAGCCAGTTTTTTGCTTTCTTTGGCGAACAGCTCGGTCAGTTCGGTCGGCGTTTTGGTGCATTTGGCGGTATCCACCAAAATAATCATGGTGAAAAATTCGCCCATCAGTTGCTGGCTGATGTTCAGGATGTTGATTTGGTGTTCGGCCAAAATTTTGGATACGTCGAAGACGATGCCGACGCGGTCTTTGCCGATAACGGAGATAACGGATTGGGTCATTCGGTGTCCTTTCGGGCGGATAAAAACGGGGAATTATAGTTCAGCGGGCGCGAATCTGCCACTCATTCAGCGGCTGTTGCTTGGAATGATGCGGATTTCCCTGCCGCGCAAACCGACAGGCACGTCCAAAAACAGTTCCAGCAAATCGTTCAGGAAACGCCTGCCCAATTCGGTAGGGCGCAGCACGTCGGGCGCGTGGTCCAGCAGGCCTTTTTGCCGCGCTTGGGCCAGCACGGGCTCGATTTGGGCCAGGGAAATGCCGGTGCGTTCGGCAAACAGTGCGGCAGGTACGCCGCCCGCCAGGCGCAGGGCGTTCATCATAAATTCAAACGGCAAATCGCTTGGGGCGACGGTTTTGCGGTCAATGGCAGCCTGCACATTGCCCTGCATGGCGGCCAGATATGCTTCGGGATGGCGCTTGCGCACGGTGCGTTCGATGCGGTCGTGGTGCGAGATTTTGCCGTGCGCGCCCGCGCCGATGCCGATGTAGTCGCCGAACTGCCAGTAATTCAGATTGTGCCGTGCGCGGCTTTCGGGTGTGCGGGCGAAGGCGCTGGTTTCATAGCGCTCGAATCCGGCGTGCTGCAAGGCGGAATGTATGGCGTCTTCGATATCTTGCGCGGTATCGTCTTCGGGCAGGCCTTTGGGCGGCGTGTGTCCGAAGGGCGTGTTCGGCTCCAAGGTAAGCTGGTAGGCGCTGATGTGCTGCACGCCGAATGACAAAGCAGCCTGCACATCGGCCAGCGCATCTGCGGCGTTCTGCTGCGGCAGGGCATACATCAAATCAATATTGACGCGCTCGAAAATGCGGCAGGCTTTTTCGATGGCGGTGCGGGCTTCGTCTGCCGAGTGGATGCGCCCCAGCGCGGCGAGTTTGCGGTCGTCGAAACTTTGCACGCCGATGGACAGGCGGTTGATGCCTGCACTGCGGAAGCCTTGGAATTTGTCGTGGTCGAACGTGCCGGGGTTGGCTTCCAACGTGATTTCGGCTTCGGGATTCAGCTTGACCAAGGCGCGGATGCCGCTGAGCAGGCGGTCGATGGCCGATACGGAAAACACGCTGGGCGTGCCGCCGCCGATAAATATGGTTTCAATGCCGCGTCCCCAAAAATGGGGCAGTTCATGCTGTAAATCCGTGAGCAGGGCTTGGACGTATGCGTCTTCGTCCAGCGCGGTTTTGATGGTGTGCGAATTAAAGTCGCAATACGGACATTTTTGCAGGCACCAGGGGATGTGGATGTATAAAGACAGCGGGGGCAGTGCGGTGAGCTGGGTCGGGTTCATGATGGGGAATGGCGGTGGGTGGCGTGCGGGCAGTCGGGGTCGTGGGCATTGGGCAGGTAGCCCGTGCTGAGCAGGAATTCGCCCACGATTTCGTTGCCCATGAATTTGAAATGCCGCTTGAACAGGGCGACCCACTCGCTGCGGCTGCGCGGATGGTGCTGCTCCAGCCATTGGTGGAAGCTGCCGTATTGTTGCTGCAGTTGCCGAATTTGCCGTGCGTTGAAAATAGCAGCCTGCACTTTCAGGCGGTTGCGGATAATGCCGCTGTCGGCCAACAGCCGTGCCACGTCGTGTTCGCTAAATGCGGCCACGGCGGCAATGTCGAATCCTGCGTAGGCTTTGCGGAAGGCTTCGCGTTTTTGCAGTATCATGGTCCAGTTCAGCCCGGCTTGGTTGATTTCCAGCACCAGCCGCTCGAAGAGTGCGTTGTCGTCGGTTAAGGGGTGGCCGTATTCGTGTTGGTGATAGGCTTTGTTGGGGTTGTCCGTATCGTCGGGCAGGCTGTTGCACAGTTGGCAGTAGGTTTGGCTCATTAGGGTGGATTTGTTTTTTGGGTTTTTTGCTGCACCATATTGAAGAAGCCGCGCAGGATGTCGATGTCTTCGGTGGTGGTGTCGGCGCGTGAAAACAGGGAATGCAGGCGGCGCACCATGCGCTCTTGGTTGCGCTTGCGGAAAAAGTCGAGCTGTTCCATGGCCTGTTCCAAGTGCCGTACCATGCCGGCCACTTGGTCGGCGGTGGCCAGGTTGCGCTCGGGTATCAGGTGGCTCATGTCTTGGTGGGTTTGGCTGAACAGTTCGTAACACACCACTTGCACGGCCTGCGCCAGATTGAGCGAGAAATAATCGGGGTTGCCGGAAATGGTCATCAGGCGGTTGCAGTGCTGCACTTCGTCAATGCTCAGGCCGAAGGTTTCGTTGCCAAACACCAGTGCCACGCTTTGCCCGGCTTGGGCGGCGGCCAGCAGGCTAGGGGTGAGTTCGCGCGGGGTTTGCAGCGGCGAGGTGAGTTCGCGTCGGCGGCTGGTGAGGGCGCAGCTTAACACGGTGCCGGCCAATGCTTCGGGCAGGCTGCCCACAATCACGGCGTTTTCCAATACGTCGGCCGCACCGGAGGCGAGCGTGAAGCTTTCTTCGGGCAGGCAAAAATGTGCAGGCTGCTTTGGGTCGAACACGGGCGGGTTTGGCGTCATTGGTGTTTGCATGAGGTTGGGCGCAACCAAATACAGGCGGCTCAACCCCATGGTTTTCATGGCGCGCGCGGCGGCACCGATATTGGCCGGATGGCTGGTGCGGCTCAATACGATGCGGATGTTGGCAAGATAGGCTGGAACGGTCAGGGTCATGATGTGTGCGTTGAAAAGGGAAGCGCGTATTATAGTGAAATTTGCTGTGAAAAGCAGCCTGCACCGTGTTTTTCAAAGTGCAGGCTGCTTTTCGGGCTTCGGAACGCGTTAAGGCAGATATTCCGGCCGCAAGATGCCTTTCAATTCGTCCGGCGTCACCGTCAGCTTCACCACGCCCGCGGCAAACGGGGCAATCTCATACGGGCTGTAATGGAACGCCAGGCCGTCCGCCGTCAGTTCGAAGCTGTCGGTCAGTTCGGCTTTTTTGCTGAATATTTCTTTGTGTTGGCGAATCAGTATAGCGCCGTTGTTGCCGTCGTATTCCTGATTGTTGGCCAGAATAAATTCGTCATACCGTTTTTGCAGCAGCGCGTCCAAAGCCGCCAATTTACCTTCTGCCACGATATCGGCGATGTTCAACACGCGGCGTTTTTCCAAATCCACCGTGATGTATGATTCGCCATAATTACTGTGTGCGCCGCCGGTGTAACTGTCGTGGAATAGGCGGAACGTGGCCAGCCGACCGCGCTGGTATTGGAAGCTGAAGTCGGTGTTGTCATAAAGCTCGTTAATCGCCGATTTTTCTGCGGCGTAGTCTTTCAGTCCGTCTGCCGATTCGGCCACAAAACGGTCGATGAGTTGTCGCAACGCGGCATCCGATTTCACTGCAGGCTGCCCTTCGGCGGAGAAACCTTCATATAGCTGCTGTTTCAGCAGATCATCCAGCCATGCGATGCCGGTTTGGGGCAGGCGGATGTTGGATTTGGCGCAATAGGTCGGGTAGCCTTGCACGCATTGGGTTTTGTCGTACAGCACAGTGCTGGCCGTGCCGACCACGGGGATGCCCGATGCTTGCGGCGCAGAAGCAGCCTGCACAACCGATGCGGCAACAGGTGCGGAAGCAGCTGCCGATGTGCCGGCGGAAGAAGCCGCAGCAGGGGCAGAGACTGCCTTGCCGGCAGGTGTGTCGGCGGATTGGCTGTTGCCCGAAGGCTGGCAGGCGGAAAGCAGGAGGGCGATGGTGGTGAGGACGGGTAATTTGTTCATGGCGGGGGTCTTTCTGTTCAACGGGAAGGATGGGTGGATTATAACAGCGGCGGCTGGAAAGTGCAGGCTGCTTTTGGGGTTTTGCAATCTTTTCGTTCAGTGCAGGATCTCTTTAATTTTATTCCGCAAATACCGTTTCCAACCCCAATCCGCTCTCTTTCACCAAGCGCAAATAAGCCAACATGAATTTATACCGTGCTTGAGCCAGTTTCTGTTCTGCTTGGACGACTTCCTGCCGGTTGCAAATGCCGTATTCAAGCTAATCGGTTCTTTCTGTACAAAATAAGCGATTCTTTGAGTATTTTATCTTCAGAAATTTCATATTTTATAGGCGGTATATCTGACCCTACACAGAAATCCGAAGTGCAAAAAATGCGCGAACCGAAATCCGCGCACGTTTAAATAGCCCAAAAGCAGCCTGCACTTTATTTAGGCGACGAATTGGGTGTTCGGCACGCTGCCAAAACGTCCAACTGCGCCTGGTAAGGCTTCACGCTGTCGTGGCGTACATCAGCCAAACTCAATGCCGTGTGGAAGAAATTATCTTGCGAATAGGGCTGCTCTGCGTTTTTGCGGACACAGGCCATGTCCAGCGACGAATGTTTCAGCCATGCGGACGAGAACCACATTATCATTGGGATGGAGGTTTGCTCTTTCGGCGCAATGGCATACGGCGTTCCGTGCAGATAAATGCCGTTTTCACCCAAACTTTCGCCGTGGTCGGACATATACAGCAGCGAACTGCGCCATTCCGGGTGCTGCTCCAGCCGGGCAATGAGCTGGTCGAGGAACTGGTCGACATACACAACGCCGTTGTCATAAGTATTGACCAACTGTTCGTTGCTGCAACGGTTGATTTCTTTTGTGTCGCACGTCGGCGTGAAGCGGCGTTCTTTGTCGGTATAACGTTCAAAATAAGTCGGGCCGTGATTGCCGATGGTGTGCAGCACAATCACCGTGTCTTTTTTGATGTTTTGCAACAGCTTGTCCAATTCGGGCAGCATGATGTTGTCCAAGCACTCGCCGTCGGTGCAGTATTCGGGCAGGTTCAGCTTCACCATATCCGCCACGCTGCTGATATTCTGGCACACGCCTTTGCAGTCGCTGTTGTTTTCCAGCCAGTGAATGTCCGCCCCGGCGGTTTGCAAAATGTCCAACAGGTTATCCTGTCGTTTGGCGCGGACTTCGTCATACGTTTCGCGCGTCAGGCTGGAGAACATGCAGGGCACGGAAAGCGCTGTGGCCGTGCCGCAACTTTGCACGTTCGGGAAATTCACCAAGGCATCGCCCTTGGCTATCCTTTCGGCCAGCTTGGGCGTGGTTTGGTGCGTGTAGCCGTTCAAGCCCCAGTTTTTTGCACGCGTGGTTTCGCCCACCACCAAAATGGTCACGTTCGGTTCAGAAGCGGAATGCGCCAACTGCGCGCCTTGCCCCAGCGCCAGATACGGCATATTTTCACGGCGTATCTGTTTGATTTTGCTGGCCACCGCGCCAATCGCATTGCTGGGCAGAATCATGTGTTTCAAGCTGTTGTGGTTGCGGAAAAACGAAGCGTAATCCTGATAAAACAGCGCGGCAATCAACAAAATCACCAGCACCGAAGCCAGCATGGAGGCAAGGCGGGACAGCAGTTCTTTCCACCATGTGCGGTACTCGATTTTGGTGCGCAGATACAGAAATACCGGCACGATGCCGAGGAAAAACAGCCAGGCAATATACGAGGGGCTGAACATGCGCATGGTTTCGGCCGGCGTGGTCTGTAACACGTTGTCCAGCATGTCGCGGTTGAAATACACATCAAAAAACAGGCTGTTATAGCTGATGGCCACGCCGATGAGCAGGACAACCGGCATCAAGATTTTGTGCGCCAGCGGCAGCATCAGCAAATGAAACAACAGGTTGCAGGCGCACAGCAGAAACAGCGGCACGGTATAGATAAAATAATCGTGAAAGGTGCCGATGGGCTGATAGAGCTGGAAGACTTTCAGGATAATCGGAAGATTGAGCACGAAGGCGAACAAAGCAGCCTGCAGGAACACCACCCGGTTGGCCGATGCTTGAAAACGGGGTAACAACATATTTCACTATGCCAAAAAAAGCAGCGATTATAGCACGCCGATTGCCTTTCGGTGGGGATGAATGCCATTCAAAAGCAGCCTGCACGTTGATTTTTAGAGTGCAGGCTGCTTTTGGTATGCGCGAATTTATTCCGCCGTTATTGCATCAATGCGGCCGCACCATTTTTGTCGGGTTTCGTTGTCCAAAAACGCAGCTTGAAAACTGTTTTTGCACAGCTGCGCGATTTCCGCCGTGCTCAAACCGAACGTTTGCTGCAAGGCGGTGAAATTGTCGTTCACATAGCCGCCGAAATAGGCCGGGTCGTCCGAATTGACGGTGACCAGCACGCTGCGTTGCAGCAGGCGGTGCAGGTTGTGCTGCGCCAAATCGTCCACCACTTTCAACTTCAAATTGCTCAACGGGCACACGGTGAGCGGCATTTGCTCGGCAATAATCCGCTGCATCAGCGCCTCGTCTTCTTCGGCACGCACACCGTGGTCGATGCGCGAAACATGCAGTAAATCAAGTGCTTCATGCACATAGTCGGGCGAGCCTTCTTCGCCGGCATGAGCCACGGTCAAAAAGCCGCGTTTCCGTGCTTCGGCAAACACGTGCGCAAATTTAGACGGCGGATTATCCACTTCGCTGGAATCCAGCCCCACGCCGATAATATGCTTGCGGAACGGCAGCGCCTGCGCCAGCGTGGCAAAGGCGTCCTCCTCCGACAAATGGCGCAGGAAACACATAATCAGCGCAGTGCTCATGCCCCATTCCTGCCGTGCCGTGTCGCAGGCCCGCAGAATGCCGCCTATCACTGTGTCAAACGCCACGCCTCGTGTCGTGTGGGTTTGCGGGTCGAAGAAAATTTCGCTGTGGACCACGTTGTCTTCGCGGCATTTTTGCAGATAGGCATACGTCAAATCGAAAAAATCCTGCTCGTGCCGCAACACCGCCGCGCCTGCATAATAAATATCCAGAAACGATTGCAGGTTGTGAAATTGGTAGGCGGCACGCACTTCTTCCACGCTTTGATAAGGAATGGCAATGTGATTGCGTTGCGCGATTTGAAACATCAGTTCCGGCTCGAAAGTGCCTTCGATGTGCAGGTGAAGTTCGGCTTTGGGCAAACGGGAAATGGCTTGAATCGGGGTCATGGCGTATTGGCTAATTTTGTTAAGAAGGGTAAAATCAAAGGCGGTTAATTATGAAGAATGGATAAGGGAAACGGGCGGCCTGCATGAAATATACCACAAAAAACCGCCCACCCGTCGCTTTATCCGAAGTGCAGGCTGCTTTGGGAGACGGAATCCGGATAAAGCAACAATTTGGAAATCGCCACCATGAAAATAAAAGAAAAATTGCCCTGCCTGCTGGCATCATTCCTGTTGGGCGCGTGCGCGTCCGCCGGCGGGAAGGACGGGCTGACGGACGAAGAGCGCGAAATGCTGGCCTTGATTAACGATGCGCGCGCACAAGAGCACTATTGCGGCGACGAATATATGCCCGCCGTGCCACCGCTGCATTGGAATGCCGAGTTGGCGCGGTCGGCGCAAAATCATGCAACCGATATGGCGGAAAAACATTATTTTAGCCATAACGGTTCGGACGGGAAAACGCCGGCCGAAAGGGTGAAGGCGGCCGGTTACACAGGCTGGGGCGGCTGGGAAAACATTTTTGTCGGCTATCGGGGCGAATCGGACGCGGCGTTGGCAATGGAAACCTGGATGAACAGCCCCGGGCATTGCAAAAACCTGATGAATCCGGAAATTACCGAAGTCGGCATGGCATCCGCGCTCAGCCACGCGCGCGACAACCCGAATTACTGGGTACAGAATTTCGGCATGGATTTGCAGACGTTCCGCCGCGAAAAACCGGGCTATATCCTGCCGTGAGCCATCGAGCCGCCCGTGGCGGAATGAAGCGTAAGCGGACAGTTTGCATGGCGTATCGCCGCCATACCCACTCTTTGGCCGCCGCCCCAAAAAAGCAGCCTGCACTTTGAAAAATGAAGTGCAGGCTGCTTTTTGAGCATTACGCCGCTTGGTTGGCCAAATATTGCAGCAGCAGCGGAATCGGACGGCCGGTGGCCCCTTTGTCTTTGCCGGATTTCCATGCGGTGCCGGCAATGTCCAAATGCGCCCATTTGTAGTTTTGCGCGAAGTGGGCAAGGAAGGTGCCGGCGGTAATCGTGCCGGCGGGGCGGCCGCCGATATTTTGCAGGTCGGCGAAATTGGATTTGAGCTGTTCTTTGTATTCGGGGAACAGCGGCAGCTGCCATGCTTTGTCGTTGCTTTCGCGCGAGGCGGCGAGCAGTGCGTCCACCAAATCTTGGTCGTTGCCCATCAGGCCGCTGGTCAGGTGTCCCAACGCGATAATGCATGCGCCGGTGAGTGTGGCCACGTCAATCACGGCTTTGGGCTTGAAGTTTTGTTCCACATAAGTCAGCGCGTCGCACAGCACCAAGCGCCCTTCGGCGTCGGTGTTCAGGTTTTCGATGGTGGTACCGTTCATGGCGCGTACCACGTCGCCCGGCTTGGCCGCACCCGCATCGGGCATGTTTTCGCAAGTGGCCACCACCACGGCCAGGTTAATCGGCAGTTTGGCTTTCACGGCGGCGATAAACGTGCCGATGACGGTGGCCGCGCCGCACATGTCGTATTTCATCTCGTCCATGGCTTCGCCGGGTTTCAGCGAAATGCCGCCGCTGTCGAACGTGAGCCCTTTGCCCACCAGTACGATGGGGTCGACCGATTTGTCCGCCGCGCCGAAATATTGGAGCTGCAACAGTTTGGGTTCTTCTTTGCTGCCTTTGGCCACGCCCCAGAAGGAGGGCATGTTGTCGCGGATGTAGTCGCCGCCCAGTATTTTTGCGGTGGCGCCCAGTTGCTGTGCTTCTTTGGCGGCGGTTTCGGCAAGGTAGGTCGGCGTGCAGACGTTGGAGCCGGTGTTGGCCAAATCTTTGCACAGGTTCATGCCGTATAACAAGGCTTCGGTGCGGTTTAAGGCAGCCTGCACGCTGCCGGCGTGTTCTGTATGCACAAAAGCAGCCTGCACCAGTTTGGCGGGTTTCGCTTCGGATTTGAAGCGGTCGAAACGGTATGCCGCCTCGCCCAAAGCGGCGGCCAGGGCAGCGGCCACGCGCGGTGCGTTTTCGGCGCAAAACGGATTCAAATCAACGGACAATGCAGGCTGCTTCTGCGCCCAAGCCGCGGCTTCTTTCGCCGCTTTTTGCAGCGTTGCCACAGACAAATCGTCCAAACGCAGCAGTGCAACATGGTGCAGGCTGCCTGCAACGGGCAATGTGGCGGCGGCAAACGATTGGCCGTCTTCCAACGATTGGAACAGCAGCTTGGCGGTTTCATCTTTCAGTTGTGCGGCTTCGGTGCAGACAAATAATTGTGCGGCTTCGGTATGCACGGTGGTGGCGGTGGAAAACTGCATGGTGTGTCCTTTCAGAATAGGGTTCGGGGAAACGTGCGTATCATAACGCAAAACAGCGGGCGCGTCAGGCAGCAGGCGGGGTGCAGGCTGCTTTCCCGCGGCTAAAAATGGTGCACAATCAGCTTTTTCCCTTTGTAATCCAGCACGTCCACGTCCATGTCAAACAGCGTTTTGATGTTTTCCGCCGTGAAGACTTCGTCTGGGCTGCCGGCCAACTTCACTTCGCCGCGCTGCATGGCGACGACGTGGTCGGCATAAGCGGCGGCCATGTTGATGTCGTGCAGCACGACCACGGTGGTGCGGTTGTGGCGGTGCGTCAGTTCGCGCAAGAGCTGCATGAGCTGGCGCGCGTAATACATATCCAGATTGTTGAGCGGCTCGTCCAGCAGCACGTATTCGGTGGACTGGCAGAACACCATGGCAATCAGGGCGCGCTGGCGTTGCCCGCCGGAAAGCTCGGTGAGGTAGCGGTGGGCGATGGGTTCGAGCTGAAATTGGACGACGGCCTGTTCCACAATGGCTTTGTCTTCATCTTTTGGGCGGCCTTGGTGATAGGGGTAGCGGCCGAACATGAGCAGGTCGCGCACGGAGATGCGGCTGTGGATGCTGTTTTCCTGCGTGAGGATGGAGAGGATTTTGGCGGCTTCAGCGGTGGGAGTGGCAGCTAGGTCGCGCCCGTTGTAGGCAATGCTGCCGGACTGGACGGGTTGCAGCCGCGCCATCAGCGAGAGCAGGGTGGATTTGCCCGCGCCGTTCGCGCCGATAAGGGCGGTAATGCCGTTTTGGGGGATGTCGAGCGTGATGTTGTTGAGTATGGGGTGGCCGTTGATTTGGTGGGAAATGTTTTGGATTTGTATCATATTGTGCTTTCTTGGTTTTTTAAGGTGCAGGCTGCTTATGCGGCAAATTCGAAGCGTACGTTTTCAAACAGAGCGAAGGCGTGCGGATTCAGTGCGTGCAGGGCGACTTGGATGGCGGGTTCGCGCAGTTGCGGCCAGTTGCCGCTCCATACGCAGGCAGCCTGCACTTTGGCGCCGTTTCGGACGAGGCGGCGGACAACGTCCAGCAGGTATAGTGTTTCGCGCTGTTCTTGTGCGGTTTCTTCCCCGCTTTTTTCAGGCTGCCTGAAACCGCCGTTGTCCCAAAACGGGTGGCTGCCGTTATCAGGGGTGCCGTAAAAATTGAAACAGCAGGCGCAGCCTTCCTTGTCGCCCGCCACGTCGTACACATACGGGTAGGGCAGATTGGCGGCGCGGGCTTCATCGGGTTCGGCCGGCCGGAACAGCACGCCTTGGCCGTTGTGGGGGGGAAGGCCGGTCGGGCTGTCGGTGGCAAGGAGGACGGTGAAACACATGGGGATTCCTGTTTTGGCGGGATTTTCGGGGTGCAGGCTGCTTTTTCAGGTAGTCCCGTCCGTTTCCGCAAGCATGCGGAAAAGCCTGTCTGCTTCGGGATTGTCGGGCAGGTATTTCCGGGCGAGGGCGGCGTAGTGCCGTGCCAATTCCGTGTTTTTGGGAACGCCTCCGCCGAGCGCATACCATTCGGCAAGGGCAAACGCGGCCAAGCCGTATCCCTGCGCGGCGGACTGGCGGTACAGGGCAAGTGCCTGCGCGGTATTCGGTGGTGTGTCTCCGTTGCCGTAGCGGTAATCCGCGGCGAGCAGGAACTGCCCTTGCGGGTTGCCTGCCTCGGCGGCGCGGCGGATGCAGGCTGCTTCCAATTCGGCGGCGTGCCGTCCGCCCAAGCTGCCCGTGCGGCAGGGGATGCCTTTCCCTTTGCGCTTGGGCAGGCCGTAAAAATAGGCAGCCTGGATTTCGGCGGCAGCATCGCCCTGCCCGGCAAGTTTGCGCCAAATGGCGAAGGCATGCAGCCAGCGCCCGCTGTCTTCCATGTGTGCGGCGCAGCGGGGATTGAGGCTGCGGGCGCGGACGCGCGGCAGGGCGTAAATGCGGCGGCGGTGTATTTTGGTTTTAGTTCGGACGTTCATCTTTCCATTTGTTCTTCGAATGCGGCTGCCGTTTAGCTTTTCGGGGTGCAGGCTGCTTTTCGGGGCTGCCTGAAACCTTATTTGCGGGTGCAGGCTGCTTTTCGGGTTACCCGTCCATTGCCGTCAAACCGCCCGTTTTTTCAGCACCAGCCACAAAAACACCAGCCCGCCGGCAAATTCCACCACCACGCTTAATACGGCCTTCATGCCCAGCAAGTGCTCGAACACCGCCTGCCCGCCAATCAGCATGACGGCGGAAACGAGGAACACCATCGGCAGGCGTACGGCATGGTGCAGGCTGCCTGAAAAGTGGTTGGCCAGCGCGCAGACGAGCAGCCCGAAAAAGCTGACGATACCGACCGTGGCGGTGGCGGTGGCGACCAAAAGTGCAATCCACGCCAAAATCCACAGCGTGTGGCGCGGGTAGCTGATGCCGAGGTTGGTTACCTGGTCGCGCCCGAGCAGATGCACGTCCAGCCGGTGCCGTTCGCGCCACAGCACGGGCATGCTGGCGACGGCAATCGCGCCGCCGAAGCCGAGCAGCTTGGTATTGACGGTGTTGAAGCTGGCGAACATAGCGGTTTGGGCAACGGCGTATTCTTCGGGATCGATCATGCGCTGCAACAGGGAGGACAGGCTGCGGAAGAGCACGCCGAATATCACGCCGATGAGAATCATACGCGCCAAATCGCGCCCGCCCTGCCGCAGCAGCAGGCTGAACAGCAGCAGCGAGCCGCCGAGCATGGCGGCCAGTTCCAGCGCGAATTTGCCGTATGGCGGGAGCTGGGTGTAGCCCGTGCTGCCGAGCGCGAACACGAGCAGGGTTTGCAGGAAGACGTAGAGCGCGTCGAAGCCGAGCACGGACGGGGTGAGGATGGGGTTGTTGGTGAGCGTTTGGAAAAGCAGGGTGGATACGCCCACGGAATAGGCGACCAACAGCAGGGCGGCCAGTTTCGCGCCGCGCAGGGGGAGGATGTAGCCCCATTCGCCCTGCGGTGCGTTCCAAGTGAGGAACAGGGCGCAGGAGAGCAGGAGCAGGGCAGTGAGGGTGAGGAGGGTTTTACGGTCTTGGGTCATGGAGTTGGTCGGGTTTGGGGTTTGGGTTGGGTTTTAACTTTGTTGCAGCTTGCGTTTTTAGGCAGCCCGAATGTTCTTTTTATGCGGGTGCAGGCTGCTTTCGGGTTAGCGGCAATCCGTTCGTTCTCCAAACGGTAGGGGGCTTTTCTGGCTACCTGAAAAGGTGCAGGCTGCTTTGACGTTTCCGCTGCGCCGAAATCCCGCTTACTTGGGCAACTTCGTTTTACTCCCGTTGCCGCCTGCGTTTTAGCTTCGCAGAAACTTCGTTTTAGCTTCGCAGAAACTCGGCTTCCTTCGGAAACTTCGTTTTCAGGTAGCCCGAATGTTTTTTATATGGGTGCAGGCTGCTTTCGGGTCGGCGGCAATCTGTTTGGTCTCCAAACGGGAGGTAGGCTTGTCGGGCTGCCTGAAAAAGTGCGGGCTCAATCCATCAGCAGCCCGCCGTCCACCGCATACGCGCTGCCGGTAACGTAGCTGGCATCGTCCGACAGCAGGAAGAGTGCCACTGCCGCCGCTTCGCGCGCTTCGCCCACGCGTTTGAGCAGCACCACTTCGGCAAGCTGTTCTTCAAACTGGGCGCGCATTTCGTCGGGCAGCACCGAACGCAGGTTGCTGGTTATCGGGCCGGGCACGAGCGAATTGACGCGGATGCCGCGCGGGGCGAGTTCCGCCGCCCAACTGCGCGCCGCCGCCAGCACCGCTGCTTTAGTGGCGGCATACAGGGCGACATTCGGCTGCCCTTCGTACACTGCGCTGGACGAGGTTACGACCACGGACGCGCCGTCGTTCAGATGCGGCGAGAGCGCGCCCATTTGCAGCATGGGGGCGACCACGTTTACCTGAAACATCTGTTCAATCATGGATTTGCCGGTGGCTTCCAGCGGCGCGCCTGCGGCATAGGCGGCATTGAGCCACAAGCCGTCCAGCTTTCCGATGCGCTCCACCACGGGCAGCAGCCTTTCCAGTGTTTTGCCGTCCGATGCGTCGTCGAGCACGACCACGGCGTTTGCGCCCAATTCCGCAGCGGCGGCGCGCAGTCTGCTTTCGGTGCGCCCGGTGATAATGACTTTCGCACCTTCGGCAACCAGCCGTTTTGCGCCTGCCAAACCGATGCCGCTGCTGGCTCCGGTAATTAAAATGGTCTTGTTTTCAAAGCGTTTCATGGGTATTCCTTGTGTGGTGCGGACGGGCTGCCTGAAAAGGTGCAGGCTGCTTTTACATTCCGCTTCGCAGGGATTTCGTTTTACCGCCATTGCCGCCCGTGTACTCAGGCTGCCTGAAACGGCGGTTTCGTCAGCTGCCGCCATGCAGCCCGCAAATCCGCAGGCGCGGCTCGGTGGGGGCGTATTCGCGTTCGGTGGCGGGGGAGGCGATGCCGCCGAACACCATTTGGCTGCGCAGCCGCCAGTGGCTGGGAACCTGCCACGTTTGGGCGACGGCTTCGTCAATCAGCGGGTTGTAATGCTGGATGTTCGCGCCGATTCCGGCGGCGGCGAAGGTGGTCCAAATCGCATACTGCATCATGGCGAATTCTTTGTCGGCGGACACGGGGAAGGTGTCGGCGTAAAGCGGCATGCGCTGCTGCAAGTCTGAAACCACGTCCGTGTCTTGGTAAAACAGGATGCTGCCTGCGGCGGCGCGGAAGGCGGCAAGCTTGGACACGGTCTGTTGGGTGAAAATTTCGGGCGGCGCGGCGTCTTGCAGCACGTCGGCGGCGATGTCCCACAGTTTTTCGTGTTCCGCGCCGAACAGGACGAGCAGGCGGACGGAGTGGGAATTGAACGGCGAGGGGCTGTATTTCAGCGCGTGGCGGACGATGGCGGCGATTTCTTCGGGCGGCAGGGGCAGGTTGCGGTTGAGCGCGTACACGGAACGGCGCGCTTCGGCGTTCTGCATAATGGTTTGGTGGTTCATCGGGTCTCCTTGGGGGATAACGGGCTACCTGAAAAGGTGCAGGCTGCTTTCGGGGCGGCGGCCATCCGTTCACTATTCAAATGGAAGAAAACTTGTCGGACTACCTGAAAAGCAGCCTGCACCCTGTTCCTTATCGCGCAGGCTGCCGCATCAACAGCCCTAAAAACAGCACCGTCCCCAGCACGCCGAATACGGTGGATACGGGGATTTCGAACGGGAACACAATCATGCGGCCGACGATGTCGCACAGCAGCACCAGTGCCGCGCCCAGCAGTGCCACGGCGGGCAGGCCGGCGCGGAGTTTGTCGCCCAAAAGCAGGCTTACAATGTTGGGCACCACCAGTCCGATAAACGGGATATTGCCCACGGTAACCAGTACCAGCGAAGTAATCAGCGCCACCATCACCAGCCCCGCCCACAGCACGGCGCGGGGGTTGATGCCCAAATTCACCGCCGCCGATTCGCCCAGCCCCACAATCGTGAGCTGGTCGGCAATGGCGTAGGCGGCGGCGGCCAGTATGCCGGTGAGCCATAACAGCTCGTAACGCCCCAAGAGCACGCCGGAAAAGTCGCCGCTCTGCCAGAAGCTGATGAGCTGCATCATGTCGGCTTCGTAGGCGATGAAGGTATAGACGGCTTCAATCACGCCGCCGTAAATAATGCCGACCAGTGGCACAAGCAGCTGCGCGGTGGGCGGCAGCCTGCGGACGAGCGTCATAAACAGCAGCATGCCCAGCAGCGCGGCCACGGCGGCCACGGACATTTTCGCCAGCAGGGGCGCGGCGGGCAGCAGCAAGGCCATCAGCAGCAGCCCCAAGGTGGCACTCTGGCTTGCGCCCACCATGGAAGGTTCGACAAAGCGGTTTTTCAGCAGAATCTGCATCATCATGCCGGCCACACCCATGGACGCGCCGGTGAGCACAATGGCAAACGTGCGCGGCAGGCGGCTGGTGATCATGACTTGGGTGCTGCCGTTCAGGCTGCCTGAAAAAAGCTTTGCCCAAGAAAATTCCGCCACGCCGACGGACAGGCTGACGGCGAACAGGACGAGGGTCACGGCAACGGTTATCAGGGTGAGGGGTTTGGCTGTCATGGGTCGGTGTGTTGGTAGAGTCGGTTATCGGGGTGCAGGCTGCTTTCGGGGTGAGGGCTGCCTGAAAATATCGGGTTATTCGTCATAGATATCCCAGTACGCGCAGTTTTCGGGTAGGGGCGGCAGCGGATAATTTTGCGGCGCAACTTCCAAGATTTCCCGCCCCGCACCCTGCGCCGCCCAGCGGTTCAGCAAGTCCTGCACATCGTCCGGACGGCGGGCGGCAATACCGAAGCTGCGTTCGGGCTGCCACGATTCGGGCGCGGCGGGACTGCTTTCGTGTTCGTGCGGCGTGTTGCCGTAACTGCAACGCAGGCAGATGAAGCGGATGCTGCTCGTCCAGTCTTCGGCGAAGGTGTCGGTGTCCAACGACAGTTCGGACAATGCGGCGGAGTCGGCCTCGTCGGGGCAGCGGACGAATACGGCGTAGGTATCGTGCGGCGACTGCTGCCAGCGTTCCAGCGCGTTGAAGACAGATACTTCGCCGCCGCAGCCGTCCGGACGCGTGCCGGTGGGTGCGCCGTCGTGCAGGACGATGTCGCCCCAACGGTAGCCGCTTTCGGGCAGGGGGACATTGGTAATTCGGGCGCGGCAGGGGTCTATCCGCCGCGCGTACACGCATTCGCCGTCTTTCCATGCGTTGAGCCGCAGCACGGCCGTGCCGAAATTGGCGCAAATTTCGCCGCTGCCTTCGGGTATTTCGATGCCGCAGGCTGCCCATAAGCGGCGGGCGGTCGGCCAGTCGTGCAGGGCGGTGGCGGCAATGGCGGCGTTCCAATGGGCGGCTTCGTCAAATTCGGCGGAACATTCGATGGCGCGTTGGTTGGCTCGGAGCGATGTTGCCCAATCCCTGCGGTATTTGGCGGCAAGCCCGAGCATATAGTGGTATGCGCTGTCTTCGGGGCAGGCTTTGGCGAGTTTGGCAAACTGTTCGGCGGCCGTTTTCAGGTTGCCTGAATCAAAGGCTTGATAGGCTTGTTTGTGGCGTTTTTTGAGCTGTCGGCGGGTTGGGAAAGGCATGGGTTTGATTCCTGCGGTTTTAATTGGTATCAGTTTGCGGTGCAGGCTGCTTTTGGCGCGTTCAGGCTGCCTGAACGCGAAATCAAAAGCAGCCTGCACTTTGTTTCCGGCCTGTTATTTCGCTTTGGCCAGCGCTTCCGTTACCTGTTTCAACGCGGTTTGCAGCTGGCGTACGCCGCCGGCGGCCAGATAGGTGCCGCTGTCCAGATACACCACCTGTCCTTTTTTCCACGCGGTGGTTTCGGCCACCAGCGGGTTGTTCAGCACGTCTTTGGCGGCCTGGCCTTCTTCGCCGATGGCCGCGCTGCGGTCAAGCACGAACAGCCAGTCGGGGTTTTTCTCTTTCAGGTATTCGAACGATACGGGCATGCCGTGCGAGCCTTCCTTCATCTGCGCGTCCACGGGCGTGATGCCGATGCCTTGGTGAATCCAGCCGCCCAGCCGCGAAGTGGGGCTTTGTGCGGAAAGTTTGCCTGCATTCACGATAATCACCAAGCCGGTACCTTTGCCTTGCGCGGCGGTTTTGGCGGCGGCCAGTGCGGCGTCGATGTCGGCTTTCAGCTTGTCGGCTTCGGCCTGTTTGCCGAAGATTTGCGCGTAAGCGTCGATGCGCTCTTTCGCGCTGGCAATCAGGTTTTTGGTGTCCGCCGTCATTTCAATCGTGGGGGCGATTTCGTTGAGCTGGTGGATGGCTTTGTTGGCACGGCTGCCGGTGATGATGAGCTGCGGTTTGAAGGCGTTGAGCGCTTCGTAGTTCGGCTCGAACAGCGTGCCGACGTGCTGCGCCTTTTCCACGGCGGGTTTCAGGTAGCCCAGATTGGTTTTGTCCACCGTCGCGCCCACGTTCACGCCCAATGCGGTGAGCGTGTCCAGCGCGCCGAAGTCGTACACGGCCACGCGTTCGGGATTTTTAGGCACGGGGAACTCGCCGCGCGCGGTCTGCACTTTGACCACTTCGCCTTGGATGTCGGTGTGCGGTTTCAACGGCGTTTGGTCGGCCTGCGGTTTTTCGGCGGACGCGGCGGAGGCGGTTGCAGGCTGCTTTGCCTGTTCGCCGTTCGGGTTGCACGCGGTGAGCGCGGCCAGAATCAGCAGGACGGGGAGTTTGGTTTTTGTCATGAGATTTTCTTTCTTGATTAAAGTTGAAGGGATAAGGGTTTACGGTTCGGCGGCCAGCGCGAGGGCTGCCTGAAACGACAGTTTCATGATGCTGCCGTGGGTTTCGGCGGGGTATTCTTCGTAAACGGCGGACACATTGGGCAGCGCGTCCAACCGTGCGGCAAGGCGGCGCAGGCGTTCTGGGTCGGGCGGCGGTATTTTGCCCTGTAATGCGCCGGGCAGTGCGCCGCCGCTTTTGTGCAGCCAGATGTTCCGCGTGCCGCGTCCGAGTCGGGCATCCAATCCGTCCGCATCAGGCAGGCCGCTGCCACCGCGCAGCCACAAGGATGGGTCGGCGGCGACATAGCGGTCAAACGATTGCGGCGCGTGCAAAAAGGCATACAGCACGAACAGTCCGCCGTAGGAATGCCCCCACAGCGTTTGCCGCCGCGCGTCCTGCATGGGCGCGGTCTCTGTTACCAAGGGGCGGATTTTCCCCGTCAGCAGCCTGAAAAAGTCCAACGCGCCGCCGTTGCAGAGCGCGGGGTCAATCGGGTCGTGCAGGCAGGTTGGGTCGGATACGGGCGGGGTGTAGTCCCACGCGCGTTGGGCGCGGTCGATGCGCAGGCTGCTGTCGGGCGCGACCAGCACGAGGACGACGGGATTTTCCCGCAGCCGCGCAAAGGCCGCGTCGTCCAGAAATGCGGCGGCAGCGTTGCCGTCCAAGGCGTACAGCACGGGGAAGCCGCCTTCGGGTGCAGGCTGCTGCGGAATGCCGATATAGACGCGGTAACGACGCCTGCCGTCTTCGGAAAGCAGCCTGCGCGTGATGAAGCGGTAGCCGCTGTCGGGCTTGTCCAGCGCGGACAAATCGGCCTGCTGCGGCTGGTTGCCGCGCGGCGCGGGTGCGGTAGGGGCGGCGTTGTCGGCCGATGCGCAGGCGGGCAGGCCGAACAGCAGGGCCAGGAACAGGGTTCGGATTAGGGGTGCAGGCTGCATTGTTATCAGAAGGAGACTTTCAGGCTGCCGTAAAACGCGCGGCCGTGTTCGTTGTAAACGTTCGCGCCCCTGCCGGAGCGGTAGATTTGTTTGTCAAACAGGTTGCTGATGCCCAGCCGCACATTGACGCGGCTGTTCCAGTTGTAGCCCGCGTTGATGCCCCACAGGCCGTAGCTGCCCAGTTGGGTGGAATCCAACCCGTCTTCAATCGGCCGTTCGTGGCGGACGATCACCACGCCGCGCGGCTTGGTGCGGCCGTAGTGCGTGAAGGTCAGGTTGGCGTCCCATTTTTCGTTCGGCGTCCAGTTCAGGGTGCTATTGAGCGTGTATTTCGGAATCAGCGACAGGGGGTTGCCGTCCGCGTCTTCCGATTTCTGCATATAGGTGAAATTGTTGCTCCATTTGAGCGTGCGGTGCAGCGGAATGGTAATGTTGCCCTCGAAGCCGGACACGGTGGCGGTGGGGCTGTTTTCCCATTGCAGGACGTTGGTGTTGGGCGCAACGGTGCCGATGAGCGTGCGGCCGATGATGAGCTTGTTGCGGTAGGCGTTGTGGAAATACGCCATGCTGGCCGACCAGCCGTTGTTCGCAAATTCAAAACCCAGCTCTTTGTTGAGCGCGGTTTCGGGTTTCAGGTTGGCGTTGCCCAAATAATAACACGCGCCGGTGGTGGGGAAACCGGCCACAATCGGACAGCCTTTGCCGCGCGTGGCAATCAGGTAGCTCGGGTGCGTCTGGTACAGGCTGGGGGCTTTGTAGGCGCGTGCGATGCCGCCCTTGATGCGCCAGTTCGTGCCGATGCCCTGCTCGAAGTTCAGGCCGCCGCTCACGTTGCCGCCGGAAAGGCTGCTGTGATCGTAGCGCAGGAAGGGAATCAGGTGGGTTTTCTCCCGCACCGTCCAGTGGTCTTCAGCAAAGACCGCCCAGCGGTTTTCTGCCATGTGGCTGTCGTCCGTCCTGCGGCCGGGCAATGCACCGCCCACACCTCGTCCGGTGTAGCTCATGGTGTAGGGGTCGTCCAGCGAGCTGCGCCCCAGTTCTGCGCCTGCGGTCAGGACGTGGCTGCCCGCCACGTTGAACGGAATGTGGAATTCGGTGCTCAAGCGCGTGTTTTTCAGGCGGCTGTCGGTGAATTTGTCGCTGCTGTAGCTGCCTTCGGGCCCGCCCGCCATGTTGTCGGGGAAGCGGCTGTTTTTGGTTTCGTCATAACTGAGCCAGGTTTTGTTCTCACCCCAGCCAAACGTGCCGTTGTAGGTCAGTGAGTAGGCACGGCGGTACAGGCGCGAGGTTTCTTCTACGCCGTTGCGCAGCAGTTGCGACGTGATGCCGGTGTTGTTGCTGTTGAGCGTGTCGCCGTTATAAATATTGCCCTGACGGCTGAAGCTGCCGTCCAGCGTTAAGCTGTGTTCGGGCGAAATGCTCCAGTGCAGCCTGCCTGCAATGTCGCGGTTGCGCACGCCTTCCACGCCTGCGGCCAAACCCCTGCCGTCCACATCGGCGTTGATGTCGTTGGCATCGGCTTCCGTTTTATTGATGTTGCCGTAGAGGCGGAACGAAAGCCTGTCTTTGACAATCGGGCCGCTCAAAACGAACCCGATGCGCTGCGTGGCGCCTTCTTTGCTGTTTTGCGGCTGATTGGTGTAATAGGTCACCGAACCACTAAAATCATTGGTGATTTTTTTGGTAATGATATTGACCACGCCGCCCATTGCGCCCGAGCCGTAACGCGCCGCCGCCGGACCGCGGATGACGCTGATGCTTTCCACCGCTTCCACGGGCACCCAGTTGCTGTCGCCGCGCGTGTTGCGTTCGCCGCGCATACCCATGCGTTCCGCATTGCGTGAAGTGACGGGTTTGCCGTCAATCAGAATCAGCGTATTTTCAGGGCCCATGCCGCGGATGTCGATTTGCCGCTTGTTGCCGCGCTGCCCGGTGGCCGCATTGCCGGTCAGATTCACGCCGGGCATGGTGCGGATGAGTTCGGATAAATCGTTGGCGGCAGGTCGTTTTTCAATGTCCGTGCGGTTGATGCGCGACACGCCGAGCTGCTGCTGCAATTTGCGTTCGGCGGTTACGTAAACGGTTTCCAGCTCTTCGGAAGAAGGCGCAGTGCCGTCTGCATGGGCGTGCAGGCTGCATAGCGCAAGGGCAATGAGCGATGGTTTGAAGATTTTAGGTGGCATATCGATTTCCTAATTTCTGTGTGTGTTCAGGCAGCCTGCACTTCGTTTAGAACGTGTAGTTCATCGAGAAGCGGTATTGGCGGCCTTCTCCCGGGAATTGTCCGCGTTGGGCATGCGGGTAATACAGCTTGTTCGTCAGATTGTCGATGCCGAAGTTCACGTTCATTTTGTCGTTGCGCAGCGGTTTCCAGTTGAGCGAAACATCGGTCACGCCGTAGCCTGCTTTGCCAGTGGCCGGAGTGGGCACGATACCGCCGTTGATAACGAAATAGTTATCCGCCGCTTTCACGCGTTCCACTTGGCGGTGCTGGATGCCGATTTCGAGATTGGGGTTCTCAAAGCGGTAGGCGAGCGATGCCGTCCATGTGCGGCCGATGGCAGATGCGTATTCTGGATTAGAACTCAGGTTGTCGCCGTAAAAACGGGGTTTCGCATGCGCCACGCCCAAGCGTGCGGTGAAACCGCCTTGACGGTAGCCCACCGACAATTCGTAGCCTCGGTTTTTAATTCGGCCGGCGTTGATGATTTCCTGATAGCAGTTCGCGGCAGGACCGGTGCTTGGGCAGATGTGGTTGTTGCGGCCGTTGCTCGTGCCCAGCGCGTTGCTGATGTTTTGCCAGAAATAGCTGCCTTCCACGTTAAATCCGTTGCGCTCGAAGTTGAAGCCGATTTCGGTATTGCGCGCGCGTTCGGCTTTGGTGTGGTCGCCAATCGACACAATACCCCTTGCGCCGTGCGACATAATGGCGTCCTGCATACGCGGGCTGCGGGTGGCATAGTTATGCAGCGCGCGGAAGCTCAATTCCGGTGTGGCTTGGTAAATCACGTTCAAGCTCGGATTTACTGCGCCGCTGCTGCGTGTTTTGCCGTCCATCGCTTTGAAGCGGAAATGGTCGTAGCGCAGGCCGCCGGTCAAGGTAACTTTATCGCCGATATTGGCAATGGCTTCGGTATAAATGCCGATATCCTGCTTGGTTTGATAACCGATAGGCGCGCGCCATTGTTGGAACAGTTGGTTCGGACGGATTTTCTGATGGCGGTAGTTCAGGCCGTATTTCAACAAAATATTGTCGGTAATCTGGCTGTCCAAATTAATATTCGCGCCGGTGGTGATAATTTTGGTGTTGGTCGGACCCGTGTTGCGCGTTCCGCCGGCATAGCCGTTGCCTGAATCATCGGCAGACCAGCGGTTGTGCACCAAGCGGTACACATTGGCATTGGCCGATTGGACGAAGCCCAGATTTTTCCCCGTCCATTCCAAATTGGTGTTGTCCACGCTCATTTTGCGTGCCGCCGGTGCTTGACGCGCCAGTGTCAAACGTGGGTTGCTGGCTTCCGGCAGGAATTCCTCGCGCACCAAGCGGTCGCCTTTATGTTGTTGGTGCAAGTGGCTCAATGTGATGCGGTGGTCGTCGAAAGTCGCGCCGATTTTGGCCAGATAGCTGGCTTTGTTTAACGCGCTGTACGGCACGGTTCTTGCGCCATCCAACCGATTGTGGTAGCCACTGCCGCCTTTGTAGGCGTGGTCTTTGGTATAGCTGCCGGCCAACAGATAATCGAACTGACCCGCTTTGCCAAACAGCGACAGGCCGAGGTTATGGCCGTCGTTGGTTGTGTAGCCGGCGTTCACTTTGGCACCGAAATTCGGATTGCTGCTGTTTTTCAACAAATCGGCGGCATCCAGCGTTTTGGCGATAATCGCGCCGTTGGTCTGCCCGATACCGGCCGATGCGCTGCCCGCACCTTTTTGCACGGCGACAATTTTCACCATGGACGGATCGAGCATGTGGCGACCTTGGTGGTAGTGGATTTGGCTGTCTGTGTAGGCATTGTCCACTTTCACATCAATCGAGTTTTGCCCCATGCCGCGGATATACAGGAACGAAGATGTGCCGTTACCGCCGCCGAAGCTGATGGATGATTCCTGTTTCAGCACATCGCGCAGTTTGGTATTGGCCGTTTCGTCCATTTTACGGGCGGTGACGCGGCGAGTAGTCGAATCGCCACGCACATAAACGCGCTGCAACTCTTGGGATTCCTGCGGCTGCGGCGTGTTTTCTGCATGTGCCATGGCGCTGGCCAATGAAAAAGCAATGATGCTCAATGCGAAACTAGGTTGTTTGATGTGCATAAAATCTCTCCAATAAGCATAAATAAAAATGGTTATCATTGATAATTATTTCAGAAATTAACATTTGTTGTCTAGTGTAAAAATTCTTATTTTCATAAATATTTAATTTTTATAAATATTTATGATGAGTGTTTTATCTGTTTATTGAGTTTGTAAAGTGCAGGCTGCTTTTGGGCATCAGCGCCATAAATCCCAAGCGAATTTGCCGATGGTCAGGCACAGCAGCAGCATGAATCCGTAACGTAGGAATTTTGTTCCGCCGCGGATGGCCAAGCGTGCGCCGAGCACGCCGCCGCACAAATTCGCCAGCGCCAGCGGCACCGCCCATGCCCACACAACATGGCCTTGCGGGATGAAAAACGCCAGCGCGGCAAGGTAGGTGGTGGAATTGATGACTTTGGCGGATGCGTTCGCCGTCAGGAAATCGTAGCCGTAAAAACGGACGAACACGAAGGCCAGCAGGCTGCCTGAGCCCGGCCCGAAGATGCCGTCGTAAAAACCGATGAGCGCGCCGAAGAGTAAGCCCCATAAGGTTTCGCGGCGCGTCAGTTTTTCGGTGCGCACCGCCTGCCCCAAGTCTTTTTTCAAAAAAGTATAAAGGCACATGGCCACCATGATGACCAACATCGCCGGTTTCATGTAGTGCACGGGCAGATACGCCACGGCATTCGCGCCCAGATAGGAAGCGGCAAACGCCAGCACGGCGACGGGCAGCAGCATTTTCCACGGCAGGGGGATTTTGCGCAGGTATTGCCCCGTTGCAGTCAGCGTGCCGCATAAGGCAGCGAATTTGTCGGTGCCGATGACCGAAGCCACGGGCGTGGAAGCGGGCAGCAGGTTGAACAGCCCCGGGATTTGCAACAATCCGCCGCCGCCAACCGCCGCGTTCATCAGCCCTGCGGCAAAACCGATGAAGAGCAGGTAATAAAAAGATAAATCGGGCAACATGGTTTTCTTTCTTTGTTAATCGTTAATCGGCAAACGTGGCCGGGGTGCAGGCTGCTTTTTGCGCTTATTCCAGCCAAGCCCAATATTGCGCCTGTGCCAAAATTTTCGGCGCAGCGTTTTTTTCTTCCAACAGCGGTGCAGTATAGAGCAAATCCGTGCCGCGCCACGCATAGAAGTCGATTTCGCCATCATAATAGTCCCAGAAATTTGGGATATATTCATAGAGCGCATCGGTCATGCGTGGCGGGGCGGACATGGGGTTGCTGAAATCCGCCAGCAGCAGGGCATAAGGCGCAGCCCAATAGCAGCCGCCCACTGCCAACATATCGTTGGCGGGATTGTAATGCGCTTCCGTCCAGATAAACGTTTCCGTGCCGTCCAGCGCGGCGCGCGGCAAATACTGCATAATTTCCCCTGTGGCAAAGTCCAGCACGCTGTATCCGTACAAATCCTGGCGGAACAATAAATAATCTCTGCCGTTGCGGTGGGCGATGTATTGGTAAAACGCGGCGGAATCGTCCAGCGACTGCCATTGCGCCACCGTGCCGCCTTCCGAATCGTACAGCCGGCACAGACTGCCACTCAAATTGCGCCCGCCTGCTTCGCCGGCGTAACTGTCGATGTGCAGCGTATGTTGCGTGGGAAACGTGAGCACCTGCCGCTCGGTGTGATTTTGCGACGAAAACAGCGGCTGCGCAGCCTGCTGTATGGCGTGGTATTCAGGAGATTGGGCGGCGTTGGTACGGGGCATATTCCGGTCTTCCGTATGGTTTGTTGAATAATTAAATTTCAGGCAGCCTGCACTTTGAATGTGGCGAACGTGCAGGCTGCTTTGCGTGCGGCATCAAAATTCCGCAGCATTTTCAGGCAGGCAATGCAAGGATTCCGCCGCCGTTTCCGTGCCGTCCAGCCGCCACACGGAGGCATTGGCAACGTGCAGGCTGCTTTGGAAGGCGCGAAATGCCGCCATGTCCGCCCCCGATTCGACACGATTGCCCGAAAGCCGCCATGCCAGCAGCGCAATCCAGATGCCGTGCCCGAACAGCAGGCTGCCGTGGGGCAATACCGGCCATGCGCGGTGCATGAAGTCCGATACGCGGCCGTCAAATTCGGCAAAAGTGTCCGCGCCGCCGCCTGAGCGGAAATGCGGGTCGGCACGCTGCCAATAGGCTTGGGCCAACGGTTTGCGGGCATCTGCATCCAAGCCCTGCGCGGCGGCGAAGGGCAGATAGGAAAATTCGTTCAGGCAGGGCAGGATTTCGGGGCGGACATGGTGTCGGGCGCAATAAGGCGTGGCGGTTTCGTGCGTACGGCACATTTCGGAAATGAAGACACGGCGGTTTTCAGGCAGCCTGCACGCGCGTTCGGCGGCTTTCTGCGCGCCTGCGGCGGAGAGCGGGATTTCGCGGTCGGGCAGGCTGGTGCCGCCTGCGTTGGCGGCGGATTGGGCGTGGCGGATAAGATAAAGGGTTTTCATGTCGGGCGGCTTCTTGGCGGTGCGGTTTCAGGGTGCAGGCTGCTTTGGGATGCTGTCGTCAAACCGCGTCCGCCTGCACAAAGCTGCCGTGTTCCAAAACGGCGCGGTTGCCCCATTCCGTCAATGCCGCCAGCACCGGCAGAAAGCTGCGCCCGAAATCGGTCAGCCCGTATTCCGTTTTCAGCGGCGGCCTGCTGCCGAACACCGTGCGTGCCACCAATCCATCCTGCTCCAACTGTTTCAATACGCGGCTCAACACCGCTTCGGTAATGCCCGAAAGGCAGGCGTGCAGTTCGCCGAAGCGTTGTGCGCCGTCCTGCAGATGATACAGCACCACCGCCTTCCATTTTCCGCCCACCAAATCCATGGCCACGCTCAAAGGACAGGGATAGGTTTTTCCGCCGAAACCGAAATAATCGCTGCGGCATTCTGTCTTCATTGTTTCACCTATTCAAAAGGATAGTTATTGATTCGGCCATATGCACCGCCTAAAATTGCCGTTTTATTGCCGACAAAGGAAAACGCATGGCTCTCGTCATTCTTGCACACCCCGATTTCCAACATTCCGTTGCCAACCGCGCCGTGGTTGCCTGCCTGCAAAACAGCGGTTTGAACATCGAAATCCGCGACATCGCCGCCCTGTATCCCGATTACCGGATTGATGCCGCCGCCGAACAGCAGGCCCTGCTGCGCCACGAAACCGTCGTGTTCCAATATCCGCTGTATTGGTACAACATGCCGGCCATTTTAAAGCAATATTTCGACAGCGTATTGATGTACGGCTTTGCCTACGGCACGGGCGGCGACCGTCTGAAAGGCAAAAATTTCGTGCCCAGCATTACTGTCGGCGCGCCAGAACGGGATTACCGTGCGGACGGGGAAGCGCATTTCCGCATGTTGGAATTGTGCAAGCCCTTGGAGCAGACCGCGTATTACACCCAAATGCGCTATATCGACCCGTTTTATTTCCACGGCACTTCCCCCGCGCTGTACGGCAGGGAGGAAATTGTGCGGCGGGCGGAAGAAAATGCGGAACGGCTGGTGGCATTGCTGCGCGACTTAGACAAACAGGCGTGATGATTCCCCGCTTGAAACCTGCACTCGAAAAAGCAGCCTGCACCCCGTTTGGGAGAAAGTGCAGGCTGCTTTTTCCGGCTGCCTGAATGGGGAGCAAAGCCGCTAACCTGCCGCCAATATTCTTTCGCCGATGAGCGCGTCCAGCTCAAACCATGCGTCTTCCAGTTCCGCCACGATGCTTCGGTCTTGATGATTGGGGTCGTGCTTCAAGTTGAGGTGCCAAATCCACACCAGTTTGGGGATTTCGTACAGCGAGGACGCCAGCCTTTTTTCGATGGTTTTCCGGCGGCGGGTGCGGGTTTCGATTTCCTGCAACAGGGCGATGAGTGCGGCGTATTCGGCAGCGTTGAAGGTCAGGTTCTGGCGGACATCGTCTATAAAGCGGTTGTTCTCCAAGCAGTTGATGAGGTCGTTCATATTTGTCTCTGCTGCAATTTTAAAAAATCCGCGTATATGCCGGAGCGTGTTTATTGTGGCCGGTTGGATTAAGTTAATTACGTTTAATCAATAGATTGTTTATATTTTCTTTTTTTGGGAAACGATGGGACAGGCATCAGCTTCCCTGTATCGTTCCACCAATAATCTTTGTCGGTTTCGGGTTTTTTGATTTCATAAACCGTTACCAAACCCAATAATGATAAAGGGCTGTCCGCAACAAATTCCCATGAATCTTTCTTGGCATAGAATAAATCGGTTTCGTCATCGAACCATACTTGATATTTTCTTTTTACCAGTATTCCCAGTGCGATGTCGGACATTTTCAGCTCGTCTTTTCCCGCAATCATGGCAACTCCCTATTTAACCGCTTTACTTTCATAGTGGGGATGGAAATGTTTTCCATCGGAGCAAACCAAAACATATCGGGTTCTTTCGGATTGGCCTCTTCATAAATCGCAACCAGCCCGAGCAAGGCGGCAAAATTGGAAGCCCTAAAATCCCACCCTTGTTTTTCCGCCCAATAATCGCCGGTTTGTACGTCATACCATACTTGAAATCCTTTGCCGACTAAAATGGTAAAAATTGCATGATGGGTAGTTTTTGAATCTGAAATCATAATTTACCTCCCTCGGGTTATTGGGTTAATCGCAATGCCTCCGATGGAATTCGGACGGCAGCCGCAGGTCGGATTTTTGAAACCAGCAGCCTGCACCCCGAAAAATCCGAGTGCAGGCTGCCATCAGCCCGAAATTTATCATTTCGGCAAACCGATGTGCGTGCCTGTGGTGCTGCTTTTTGCCTTATTTCTGCCCGCCGTTGTCGGAATCTTGGTAAAAATCCCAAAACGCCGAGTAATCTTCACGCGGAATGGCCGACAAATCGGCACGGTGCAGGCTGCGGGTGATTCGGCTGCACGCGACGGTCTTGAATTGCCTATCGTGTCGGCCGACCAAATAGGTATGCGTAATCCTCCCTGTGTGCAGCGCAGCAGAGGGCGTTTTGTAATCCGTGATTTTGTAATCCGTGATTTGATACATATTGTCGGCACGGTCTTTGTTTTGCACCAACAGGTTGATGGAAGCGGACGAGTGCGTCTGTATTGCCGATGCGGCGGCAGTATCCGACAATTTTTGACCGTTGCGGGAAAGCACCAGCCGGCTGCCGTTGCGGTTCAGTTCGTAGCGGTCTTTGCCTGCCTGGCAGGAAAACAGGGTTTCGGCAGCGGCCGTTTGGCAGCACAGCAGCGCCATGCAGATAAGCAGCGGTTTCATGGGGTTGTCCTTTTCAAAAACAGGAGGGAGACAATATGCAGGCAGCCTGCACCCCGAAAAATCTGAAGTGCAGGCTGCCCTTATCACGCCCAAGCGTTACGCATCGATATTCTGCGCCACCAGCGCGTTGGTTTCGATGAAGGCGCGGCGCGGTTCCACTTCGTCGCCCATCAGGGTAACAAAGGTTTCGTCGGCGGCAATCGCGTCTTCAATCCGCACTTTCAGCAGGCGGCGCACGGCGGGGTCCATGGTGGTTTCCCAAAGCTGCTCGGGGTTCATCTCGCCCAAGCCTTTGTAGCGCTGGATAGTCATGCCTTTCTGCGCGGATTGCAGCAGGCTGTCCAACGCTTCTTCAAACGTGGCAACGCGCTGCGGTTCGCCTTCGCCCTTTATCAGCGCCGCACCGTCTTTGCCGATAAGGCCGCGCTGCTGTTCGGCGGTTTTGCGCAGCACTTGATAGGCTTTGCTGTCCACGAATTTCTGGTCGAGATAGGACACCATCACGTTGCCGTGCAGTTGGCGCGTGATTTTGACGAAGTGCCCGCCGTCGTGCCCCGCCACATATTCCAGCGCGACTTCTTGGTTGTGCAGGCTGCCTGAAAGCGCGGCAACGGCGGCTTTGGCGTTTGCTTCGCTGTCCAGACTAATCGGTTCGATGTCAATCAGGGCGCGCAGCACGGCGGTATCAATCACGCGGCTTTCTTCGGCAATGGTGTTGCGCGCGTAAAGGAATTGTTTCGCCAGTTTCAGCAGTTCCGCGCCTTCAATCGTGCGGCTGCCGGAAACGATTTTGGCTTTGTCCACTGCCAAGCCGAGCAGGAATTCGTCTTTTTCCTGTTCGTCTTTCAGGTAGCGTTCCTGTTTGCCAGCTTTGGCTTTGTAGAGCGGCGGCTGGGCGATGTAGATGTAGCCGCGTTCTACCAGTTCGGGCATTTGGCGGTAGAAGAAGGTGAGTAATAATGTCCGAATATGCGCGCCGTCCACGTCGGCATCGGTCATGATGATGATGCGGTGGTAACGCAGTTTTTCCAGATTGAATTCTTCCTTGCCGATGGACGTGCCCAGCGCGGTAATCAGCGTGGCGACTTCTTGGCTGGCGAGCATGCGCTCGAAGCGGGCGCGCTCCACGTTCAAAATCTTGCCTTTCAGCGGCAGGATGGCTTGGAATTTGCGGTCGCGGCCTTGTTTTGCCGAGCCGCCGGCAGAATCGCCCTCCACCAGATAAAGTTCGGATAACGCAGGGTCTTTTTCCTGGCAGTCGGCCAATTTGCCCGGTAAACCCAAGCCGTCCATCACGCCTTTGCGGCGCGTGAGCTCGCGGGCTTTGCGGGCGGCTTCGCGGGCACGGGCGGCTTCCACGATTTTGCCGCAGATGATTTTGGCATCCTGCGGGTTTTCTTCCAAAAAGTCGTGCAGGGCTTGGCTCAACACTTCGTTCACCACCGGCGCGATTTCGCTGGAAACCAGCTTGTCTTTGGTTTGCGATGAGAATTTCGGATCGGGCAGTTTTACGGACAGCACGCAGGTTAAGCCTTCGCGCATATCGTCGCCCGAAGTGTCGATTTTGGCTTTTTTGGCGATTTCGTTCGCTTCGATATATTGGTTAATCGTGCGCGTCATCGCGGCACGCAGGGCGGTAAGGTGCGTGCCGCCGTCGCGCTGCGGGATGTTGTTGGTGAAGCACTGCACGGATTCCTGATAGCTGTCGTTCCACTGCATGGCGCATTCCACGGTCATGCCGTCTTTTTCGCCGATGGTGTAGAACACTTTTTCGTGCAGCGGTTTTTTGCTGCCGGTGATGTAGTTTACAAAGCCGACCACGCCGCCGGATTCGGCAAAGTTTTCGTGTTTGCCGTCGCGTTTGTCGAACAGTTCGATTTTCACGCCGTTGTTTAAGAACGACAATTCGCGGATGCGTTTGGCGAGCGTTTCGAATTTGTACTGCACCAGCCCGAAGGTGTCTTCGCTGGCGAGGAATTGCACGCGCGTGCCGTGTTTGTCGGGGCTGCATTCGCCCACCACTTTCAGCGGCTCGACCGTTTCGCCGCGTTTGAATTCGACAAAATGCTCTTTGCCTTCGCGCCAAATGGTGAGTTTCAGCCAGTCGGACAGCGCATTCACCACGCTCACGCCCACGCCGTGCAGGCCGCCGGAGACTTTGTAGCTGTTGTTGTCGAATTTGCCGCCTGCGTGCAGGATGGTCATGATGACTTCGGCGGCGGAGCGGCCTTCCTTGGGGTGGATGCCGGTGGGGATGCCGCGCCCGTTGTCTTCGATGGTGATGGATTCGTCGGCGTTGATGCACACGGTGATGTTGTCGCAGTAGCCGGCCAGCGCTTCGTCAATCGCGTTGTCCAGCACTTCGAACACCATGTGGTGCAGGCCGGAGCCGTCTTGTGTGTCGCCGATGTACATGCCGGGTCGTTTGCGCACGGCCTCCAATCCTTCGAGGACTTGGATGCTGTCTGCGCCGTATTCTTGTTGGGTTGGTTCTGTCATAGGTGGTTCTTTGGTTGGAAATGGTTTAAAAATGGGGGTGCAGGCTGCTTTTCTGGGTGCCTGGAAAATGGGATCTCGGACTGCCTTTCGGTTATGAATTTTGCCAAAATCCCGCAACGATATCGCACATATTGCTAGGTTTGCAATACAGATACAGTGCGCCGAAATCGAACGGATACGAGCCCGTTACTAAATCGTCGGGATAAAGTGCTTCATCAATTTGCATGAAAAAAACGTATCCGTCTTTTTCTAAATCCGCCCAATAATATTCTTCGTCCTGTATCCATTGCGGCATGCCACCCGCCTGCACCACGCCTTCATCATCTTCGTTTTCCGTAAAGCCGGCGAAATAAGTTTTTTCCACGTCGGGGCATGAATGCCGAGTATCGCTACCCTCATCGGAATGGGGGTGGACGAATACTTTGACGGCGCAGTTCGGGTAAATTTTTCCCTGTAACAGGACGGCATGATCCCTGGGGATGAACAGGGATATGGCTTGCCCGCTGTCAAACGGATGCTCGAAACTGGCGTAAAAGTTCAAATTGGCAAGTAGGTTGATTTTGTTCGAGAACCAAGCAGGCATATTCCCACCGATTCGGTTAGCGGTTTTATTTTTTACGGTATGAGGGATAATTTTTCTGTTCAGTTTCATTGTCGGTTTTTGTCAAAACGGTTTGCAAGCTACCTGAAAAAAGGTTTGAGCGACCTTATTCAGTTGTTTCCGCCGCAGTCGTAGGCCACGGCATCCCCACGGTAGCCGCCTTTCGTTTCCGCCTGCCGATAATCTACGCGGCGGCATTTGGCCAGCAGGGGGCTGTCGGGTTCGACCAACGGAATCACGATGGGGAAGGAAACCCTTTTGTCGTATGAGGAAATCGGTCCGAACGGTCCTATCAGCAAGGGCACGGAGGATTCCACAATCACCGCGCCGTCCAAAAGGAAGCCCGCGCCTTTCAAATCGGTTGCGTTAAAGTTGCCATTGTGGCTGAAACGGCAGGGGTCGTTGCGGGTTTGGTAACCATGCCCCGCCGAACTGCTGATAATGAAGCAGTTGAACACTTTGTCGCCGTCGATTTCCCAATAATAGGGCTGTCCCCTGACGGCGACATAGGGTTTGGGAAACGGATGACGCGGGCGGGCGCAGGCGGCAAGCATGGTGCAACAGAGAACAAGGAGCAGCACTTTGGCGGTGTTCATGTGGGGGGCTTTTTGATTGGCAGCAGGTTTCAGGCTGTCTGAAATCACCGGCAGCGGTAAAAGGTTTGTGCAGGCTGCCTGCCATTGCGGACGATGAGCGTATTGCCGTTTTCCAGCCGCCATTCAAACGTTTCCCGGTGTGGTCGGGGCGAATGGTCGTAGGCATTCGCCAGCGTTCCGGCAATTTTGTCCGGTGCGGCGGCAGACAGTTTCGGGCGGTTGAAGTCGCGCGCACCTTCGACATATTGTTCGCGGACAAACTGCCTGCGGATGGTCAGTTCGGTTTCTTCATCGGTAAAACGCGTGCCGTTGCGGCAGTAATCGCGTATCAGCGCCTGCGTCACCGGCTGTTCGCGCCCTTGTTGCCAACGCCACCCCAGCCATTCGCCCCGAAACGGCGGCGGAATATCCTGTGCGGCTGCCTGAAAGATAATACCGCAGAGTAAAACAGCGGTGAGGGATTGCAATGGCGTCATGGTCTTTTGGAGAATCTACGTGCAGGCTGCCTGCACGTCTAAAAATCATCAAACGAAATTGAAACGGGTTATCCGTTTATCTTTGCCCAAGGTTGCCCTTGATACAGGATGCAGTTTTCATCTTTCAAGGTAACAGCGTTCAGATGCAGCAGGCAGTCGTATAGGCATTTGGCTTCGACTTGCGTTAAGCCGCCTGCCAGCTCTTCGCGCACGTCGATGCAAACAGGTGTGGACAACAGACGCCCCGTCAATTTGCTTGGCGGAGTATAGATTTTTTTGTCGGCGGCTAGTTTTAAGGCTGCCTGCAAGTCGTTCACAAAATGATGAAAAGATGCAACGATGATACGGCTGTTGCTGAATGCGCCGCGATGCTCCACCGCGATGCCGTTGTGTTCGATGGTGATTTGATTGGTGCGAATTTGTACGATCATCACGATGTTGTATGCTCCCTGCAATGGGCTGTATGGAAATATGGCGCGTTGGTGCGGCAATAGTGTCCACCAATCATAAAAATGTTGAATTATATCATAAATTCAAGCCAGTCGCTGGCGGCAAACAGGTGCAGGCTGCCTGCACGCCGAAAATCATCTATCAGAGCTATACGTTCAGTATATTTCCACACTGGTGCTATTCGTTCCGTGCATTTCCACATAACCGTCGCGCAGGCGGAAGCGGTAAACAGATTTGCCAGATTTGCCGTCTTTTTCGCTAATCAGCACGGTAACTTGGTCGGGTGCGAGGGTGTACACGATTTCCCGCAAACCGTATTCGTATTCCACGTCCGAGGGCTTCACGGTTCTGCTGTGGGCAGGCAGCTTGGGCAGCAGGGCTTTGGGTCCGTCCACCTGCACCATCCAGTTGCGCCACTCCGCATAAGCTGCGCTGAGCGTGGTGTGCGGATAGCGGCAGACATAATGGCTATGCACGTTCCAACGGCTTCGGTATTCGGGTGGGTCGTATTCGTTGCACGTCGGTTCAGCTTGAGCGGGCAGTGCGGCGCCCAGCAGCAATGCGGCAAGCGGCAGCAGGATTTTGGTATGCATATCGTTTTCCTTGGCAGTTTTATCAGATGGTGCAGGCTGCCTGCTCTGATACGGCTTCCGCATCATCGTTCGCCAATCATAAAAGCGCCGAATTATACCATAAATTCAAACCGGTCGATGGCGGCAAATAGGTGCAGGCTGCTTTCGAATAGTCCCGACCATATCCACCGCAAAACACCAAAGCAGCCTGCACGCAGGTTGGGTGCACGCTTTTATTCGACTATAATATCGGTCGATATGGGCAAGCCATGGCGCGCCAAAAGCAGCCTGCACTTTGTTTATTGTTTAAAATCAAAGGAATCATCATGATAACACCGCAACAAGCCCTCCTACGGCTGATTGACAACAACGAATTGTTCTACGATGAAATGCAGGATTTGATGCGCCAAATCATGCGCGGCGAAGTGCTGCCCGAACAGATTGCCGGCATTTTGGTCGGACTGCGCATTAAAGTGGAAACCGTGTCGGAAATTGCCGCCGCCGCCAGCGTGATGCGCGAATTTGCCGTGAAAGTGCCCGTGGCGCCGCTGCCGCATTTGGTGGACATTGTCGGCACGGGCGGCGACGGTGCCAAAACCTTCAATATTTCCACCACGTCCATGTTTGTGGCGGCCGCCGCAGGGGCGCAGGTGGCGAAACACGGCGGGCGTTCCGTGTCCTCGTCCAGCGGCGCGGCTGATGTATTGGAACAGCTGGGTGCGTCGCTGAATCCGTCGCCCGAAGCCATTGCGCGGCAAATTGCCGAATGCGGCGTCGGCTTCATGTTCGCCCAGCAGCACCACACCGCCATGCGCCACGTTGCCCCCGTACGCAAGGCATTGGGATTCCGCACGATTTTCAATATTTTGGGCCCGATGACCAATCCTGCCGGCGCGAAAAACCAACTGATCGGCGTGTTCCACCGCGATTTGTGCGGTATTTTGTCGCGCGTGTTGCAGCAGCTCGGTTCGGAGCATGCGCTGGTGGTGCACGGCAGCGACGGTTTGGATGAAATCACGATTACGGGCAGCACGCGCGTGGCTGAATTGCAGCACGGCGAAATCCACGAATACGACATTTCCCCCGAAGATTTCGGCCTGCCGGTCTATGCTGATTTGGACGATTTGAAAGTGGACGATGCGGCGCAGTCGATGGCGCTGATGAACGCGGTGCTGGAAAACCGCGCGCCCGATGCCGCCCGCGACATTGTGCTGTTGAACGCAGCGGCGTGTCTGTATGCGGCCAATGTCTGCGGTAATTTGACCGATGGCGTGGCGCTGGCCAAAGAAGCCCTGCAAAGCGGCCGTGCCAAAGCCAAACAACTGCAATGGCTGGCAATGAACCCTGCGTGATTCCGATACAAAAAGCAGCCTGCACCTTGGAAAACCGTTTCCAAAAGTGCAGGCTGCTTTTTCATTTGCCGCCGCTTATTCGTCCAATTCAATGTCCAGCCGCTTCATCAGCGCGGCGAACGTGTCAGCAGAATCGAAATGCAGCACGATTTTGCCTTTTTTGCGGTCGCGCGTTTTGATTTCCGCGCTCACGCCCAAAGCCTCGGTCAAAGTTTCCGCCAAGCGTGCGACATCCGGGTCGATTTTTGCGGCGGGTTTCACGCTTTTGCCTTGTTGCGCCAGTTGGCTGCGGCGTTCGGTTTCGCGCACCGACCAGCCGTTTTTCACCGCTTTTTGCGCCAAATCCAGCTGCTCGTTTACCGGCAGGTTGATGAGCGCGCGCGCGTGGCCCATTTCCAAGTGGCGCTGGAACAGCAATTCTTGCACGGGTTCGGGCAGTTTCAGCAGGCGCAGACTGTTGGAAATCGCGCTGCGGCTGCGCCCCACAGCTTCGGCAACCGTTTCGTGGGTCAGTTCGAATTCGTCAATCAGCCGGCGCAGGCCTTGCGCTTCTTCAATCGGATTGAGGTTTTCGCGCTGGATGTTTTCAATCAGCCCCATCGCCATCACAGTTTTGTCGTTGGCCTGCTTTACCACGGCGGGCAATTCGGTCAGCCCTGCCAATTGTGCCGCGCGCCAACGCCGCTCGCCTGCGATGAGTTCGTAGCTGTCTAAGCCGTATTCGCGCACGATGACGGGCTGGATGATGCCTTGCGCTTTAATGGATTCCGCCAATTCGTGCAGGGCTTCGTCCTGCATTTGCACGCGCGCCTGGTAGCGGCCGGTTTGGATTTTCTGAATCGGGATTTGGCGCAGCTGGTCGCCACTGCCTACATCGACATGGCTGCTGCCCATCAGGGCGTCGAGCCCGCGTTTCAAGCCGGTTTTGTTTTTTGAAGTCATGTATTTCTCGTTCAATTTAAATGGATTTGGATTCGTTTTGCGCTTCCTGCTCGGCTTTGTGGCGTTGCAGCCAGGCAATGGCGGCGGCTTTCTGTTCGCCGCTGCCGTGCTGGGCATCGTGCATATGGCGGCGGTAGGTGGCTTTTTCTTGTGCCTGCCGCACTTGTTCGCGGCGGAATTCTTCGCGGTTGCTGGGCACGATGCGCTGGTTTTGCTGTGCTTGGGCGCGCGCCATGGCTTGGGCGATGAGTGCGGCAGGGTTCAAAGCAGCCTGCACGTTAGTTTTCTGTACATCGTTTTTCTGCGTGTCGGCTTTGATTTGCGCGGCGCGTTCGGCGTGCTGTCGTTTGCGTTCGGCGGCTTCGCGCGCCTGCCGTGCCTGCCGATTGTCATAACGGGCTTTGGCGTGTGCGGCGGCGGCAAAACGCTCGCTGCTTTGGTCGTCCGCCAAATCATGCGCGGCGGGCAGGTGGGCGTGCGCACTGGGCAGCAAATCAATGCAATCGACGGGGCAGGGCGGCACACAGAGGCCGCAGCCGGTGCACTCGTCCGCCAACACGGTATGCATGAGCTTGGACGCGCCCATAATCGCATCGACCGGACAGGCGCGGATGCAGGCAGTGCAGCCGATGCAGACGGCTTCGTCAATGTGCGCCACCACGTTTTGGTGCGGCGGTGCAGCATGTTCGACCGGGCGGTGCAGCAGTCGGGACAAGTCGTGCAGCACGGCTTCGCCGCCGGGCTTGCACAAGTGGATGTCGGCGTGTTCTTCGGCAAGCGCTTGCGCATAGGGCTGGCAGCCTGCATAGCCGCATTCGCGGCATTGGGTTTGCGGCAATAATCGGTTGATTTGGTCGGTCAGGGTCGGCATGGCGGTGGGTAGGATGGGTTACGCGGTTCAGGCAAAGCAGCCTGCACCTAAAATCAGCGGTCGGTTGGCGCCGGTGGCATGGTGCGGATTGCCCGGTATTTGCAGGCACCAGCATGCGGCAAGCCAGCCGAACGCGGCTGCTTCCACCCATTGCGGGTCGAGCTGCAATTCGGCGGTGCTGCGCCATTGCATTCCGTGCGGCGCGAGCCGTTGTTGCAGGCTGCCCATCAGGGTCGGATTGGCAATGCCGCCGCCGCACACATACACCGTTTGCGCATCGGAAGCAGCCTGCACCAAGGCATCGGCAATGGTTTTGCTGCTGAATTCCACCAGCGTGCGCGCCACGTCGTGCGGCGATTCATGGCCCTGCAACTGAGCGAGCAGCCAGTCGAGCGAAAACAGTTCGCGACCGGTGGATTTGGGATATGGTCGGGCAAAATAAGGATGGCGGCACCATTGCGCCAGCAAATCGGGCAACACTTTCCCCTGCGCGGCCAACCGCCCGTCTTTGTCGTACGGTTGCGACCAAACGTGCTGCGTCCATGCGTCCATCAGCATATTGCCCGCGCCGGTATCGAAGCCGAATGGCGGACGGTCGGGTGGCAGCACGCTGATATTGGCAATGCCGCCAATGTTCAGCACGGCAACGGTTTTTTCGGGCTGAGCGAACACGGCCTGATGGAACGCGGGCACCAGCGGCGCACCTTGCCCGCCCGCCGCCAAATCGCGGCTGCGGAAATCGCCCACGGTGAAAATGCCCGTTTTTTCCGCCAAAAGCGGCAGGTTGGCCAGTTGGATGCTGTATCCGTGTTCGGGGGCGTGGCGCACGGTTTGGCCGTGGCAGCCGACGGCGCGGATGTGTGCAGGCTGCATTTGCGTTTCGCGCAGCAGTTTTTGCACCACTTCGGCATATAGGCACGACAATTCCTGCGCCAGCATTTGGCTGCGGTGCAGTTCGTTTTGCCCCGCCGGCTGCAATGCCAGCAAACGCTGTTTCAAATCATCGGGATACGGCAAGAAGGCATGGGCTTCGGCGGCGTGCCAGCGGCTGCCGTGCATGGCGATGAGGACGGCGTCCACTCCGTCCATGCTGGTGCCGGACATCAGGCCGATATAGTATTGCGGTTGCATAAAAACAAAAGAAGGTTTCGGGTGGGAGATGGGCGGCGCACGGCCGAAAAAGCAGCCTGCACCTTATGCCGCAGGCTTTTTTGCCAGCATGGTCACGAATTTGAGCTGGACGGGGTTGCCTGCCGCATCGCGCGCGTGCATGGAACCGATTTCTTCGCGGTAATCCAGCATTTCCCAGCCGGCGTAATAATCGCGCAATTCGTTCTCTTTGAAGGTGAACGAGAAGGGCATGTGGCAGGGGAAGTCGGCGGTGTCCATGGCGGAGACGATGAGGTTGCAGCCACCTGCTTCAGTGTGCGCCTGCATATCGGCAATGATGGCGGGAACGCGGTCGCGCTGCAAAAACATGAACACGACGGTGGCCACCATTAGGCCGTATTCGCCTTCGATAGCGGCTTGGTTCATGTCGTACACCTGCGTTTGCACGGGCAGGTTTTCGTGCGCCGCCAGTTGCGCCAGCTGCTGCACGCCGCCGGGATTGTAGTCCGCGGCGGTAACGTCAAACCCGTTCAGCGCCAGATACAGGGCGTTGCGTCCTTGTCCGCAGCCCAAGTCCAATGCGCGGCAGGGGGCGATGCCGAATTGCTCCACGGCTTCGACAACGGCGGAATGCGTGGGGATCATGCCGTATTTTTCGGCGAAATAATGGGATTTCTGTGTCATGGATTTCTTCTCGATACTCAATCAGGGCGCAGGAAAAAGCAGCCTGCACCCCGTTTAATCAAATACTTAATCAGCCAATACCATCACGGCTTCGGCTTCCACCAGCGCATCGCGGGGCAGGGCGGCCACACCCACTGCCGCGCGGGCGGGGAACGGCTGGGTAAAATATTGACCCATCACTTCGTTGAACACAGCGAAGTTGGACAAATCGGTCAGGTAGGCATTGATTTTCACGATGTCGTTCAGGCTGCCGCCTGCCGCTTCGCACACGGCTTTCAGGTTTTTGAAGACTTGGTGCGCCTGCTCGGCAAACTGGTCGGACACCAGCGCCATGGTTTTCGGGTCGAGCGGAATCTGGCCGCTCAGATACACCGTGTTGCCTGCGCGGACGGCTTGGCTGTATGCGCCGATGGCGGCAGGGGCGTTGTCGCTGTGAATGATGTTTTTGCTCATGGGATTATCCTTTCGGGACGGGGTGGGAAAAAGCAGCCTGCACCCTGTTTGCTGCACGGGGCGGGTTGCCGCATTTGAAATGGTAAAGTGCAGGCTGCTTTTGCATGCCGCAGCCCGCGTGTAATCAGCGGTTTGGCAAGCCGGCGGCGCGGATGTGCTGCAAACATTCCTCCACCAGCTTCGGCCCACGGTACACCATGCCGCTGTACAACTGCACCGCCTGCGCACCGAGCTGTATTTTCCGCACCGCGTCCGCACCGCTCAAAATGCCGCCTGCGCCGATAACGGGGATTTTGCCGTTCAGGGTTTCCGCCAGCGCCTGCAACACGCGGTTGCTCGGCTCGCGCACGGGCGCACCGCTCAATCCACCGGCTTCCTGCGCCAAAGGGTGCGCGCCCAAAGACGATTTGTCGATGGTCGTGTTGGTGGCGATGATGCCGTCAATCTGCGTTTGTTCCGCCACATGGGCAATATCGGCGATTTGCGCCTCGTCCAAATCGGGCGCGATTTTCACCGCCAGCGGCACATAGCGGCCGTGTTCCGCGTGCAGGCTGCTTTGACGGTTTTTCAGCGTTTCCAGCAGACGGCTCAATTCGTCCCCGCCTTGCAGCACGCGCAGGTTTTTGGTGTTCGGCGATGAAATGTTGATGGTGATATACGATGCGAACGGATAGGCCTTTTCCAGTCCGATTAAATAATCGTCCGCCGCGTTTTCCATGGACGTATCGGCGTTTTTGCCGATGTTGATGCCCAGCACGCCGCGGTATTTGGCGCGCTGCACGTTGGCAATCAGGCGGTCGATGCCGTCGTTGTTGAAGCCCATGCGGTTAATCACGGCAAAATGCTCCGGCACGCGGAACAGGCGCGGCTTCGGATTGCCGCTTTGCGGACGCGGCGTGACCGTGCCGATTTCGATAAAGCCGAAACCCAAAGCCGCCAAGCCGTCGATATATTCGCCGTTTTTGTCCAAACCCGCCGCCAAGCCCACAGGATTGGGCAGGTGCAGCCCCATCAGCGTGGCGGGCGACGTGCGCGGGTTCACGTTCGGCAGCAGGCCGATACGTTCGGCGCAGGCGAGGCTTTTCAGCGTCAGGCCGTGCGCGGTTTCGGGGTCTAATTTGAAAATCAACGGGCGGAACAAATCGTACATCATCAAAGGCAGCCTGCAAAAAAAGGCTTATTTTAAACGATATAGTGCGTTTGTGGCAGATAGTCGGGTAAAATTTCGGCTCGGCGCACGCCGCCGCAACGCCGCCCCACGGTGCAGGCTGCTTTTTCGTCCGCCCGCATCCCCCCGAACCTTCCCGAAAGGACACGCCCATGACCCCGCTCGAAACCTTCCAATCGCAGAAATGGCAAGCCATCGAAGCCTATCAGGCGCAGCGCAATCCGCTGGCGTTTTTTCAGGCGCACACGCAGGCGGCGGATGCTTGGATTGCCTCCGTTTGGACGGCGCATTTTGCCGGCGGCGGCCTGTGCCTGCTGGCCATCGGTGGCTACGGGCGCGGCGAGCTTTATCCGCATTCCGATGTGGATTTGGCGGTGGTGGCGGCAGACGAGCCGGACGCGGCAGCACAGGAAAGCATTGCCCGATTCGTGCAGGCATTATGGGACGGCGCGCTGAAACCTGCGGTGAAGACAGGCAGCCTGCAACAGCTGCTTCAGGCGGCCGAAGAAGATTTGACGGCGGACACGGCGTTTTTGGAAGCGCGCTTCCTCTGCGGTGACCGCGCATTGGCAGAGCATGCCGTGAATGCGCTAAATGTGCGGCGCGACACGGTGTCGTTCATAGACGGCAAGCTGCTGGAAATGCAGCAGCGGCACGATAAATATGCCGGTTTTCCGCTGGAACCGGACGTGAAAAACGGTGCAGGCTGCCTGCGCGACATCCACACCATGCTGTGGCTGGCACGGGCGCAAGGGCTGCACACGGATTTTTATGCGTTGGCGCGCGACAAAATCATCACCCGCATGGAAGCCGGCCTGCTCCGCAGCAGCCACCGCCGTTTGGCGCAAATCCGTATCGAACTGCATTTGGCGGCGGGACGCGAAGAAAACCGCCTGATTTTCGATTTGCAAGGCACGCTGGCGGAAAACCGCGATTTGTGCCGCCCCGACAAGCAAACCGGCATCGAACATTTGATGCGCGATTTCTACCGCACCGCCAAAACGGTCATGCAGCTGAACGGCATCCTGATTCCCATGTTGCGCGAACGTGTGTCGCTGCCGTATCCGCGCATCGTGCACGATTTGGACGCGCATTATTTCCAAATCGGCAACAAAATCGCCGCCAAAGATTTGCTGCTGTTTCAAAAGCAGCCTGCACACCTGTTTATCCTGTTGCAGATGTGGCAGCGGCATTCCGACGTGAACGGCGTCGCTCCCAAAACCTTGCGCGCATGGTGGGCGGCAGCGCGCAAAACGGACGGCGCGTTTTACCGCAATGAACGGCACCGCGCCCTGTTTTTGCAATTTTTCAAAACGGGCAAAGGCCTGACCCACATCATGCGCTTTCTGAATTTGTACGGCCTGCTGGCGAAATATCTGCCGAACTGGTACAAAATCGTCGGCTTGCTGCAACACGACTTGTTCCACATTTACCCGGTCGACGACCATATCCTGACCGTGCTGGGCAACATGCGCCGTTTGGCGATGGAAGAACACAGCCACGAATTGCCGTTTGCCGCCACGCTGATGCACGATTTTCCGCAGCCGCACCTGCTGTATCTGGCCGCCCTGTTCCACGACATCGCCAAAGGCCGCAACGGCGACCACGCGCGGCTGGGCAGGGCGGATGCGCGCCAGTTTGCCGAAGACCACGCGCTGCCCGAAACGGACGGCGAACTGGTCGAATGGCTGGTGGGCGAGCATCTGCTGATGGCGGCGACGGCGCAGAAAGAAGACATCCACGACCCCGACGTGGTGCGCCGATTCGCCGAAAAAGTGCAAACGCCCGAACGGCTCGCCGCGCTCTACCTGCTCACCGTGGCCGATATCCGCGGCACCAATCCGAAGCTCTGGACGGCATGGAAGGCGCAGCTGCTGCAAACGCTGTACCGTTCCGCGCACGCCTATCTGGCAGGCAGCCTGCACACCGTGTTGCCCGAAAACCGCCAGCAAAACGCGCATAACGCACTGAAAGCGCAAGGCGCAGACGACAAAACCATCCGCCGCCTGTTTGCCATGCTGGGCGAAGCCTATTTTGCGCGCTTCCCCGCCGAAACCGCCGCGTGGCAGCTCGGCATTTTGGTACGCGCCCCGGAAGCCGCCTGCTTCGACATCCGTCCGAGCGACGCGGAAGGCAGCCTGCAACTGTTCGTCTATATGCCCGACCGCGACCGCCTGTTCAGCGAATTGTGCGAACTCTTTGCCGCGCTGCGCCTAGACATTGCCACCGCGCGGATTTTCACCACCGAACACCAATACGCGCTCAACAGCTTCGTGCTGGGGCTGCCCGAACACAGCAACGATGCCGACCGCAAACACGCCGAAAGCAGCCTGCACCGTGCCATGACCCAATTCATGGACGGCCGCTGGCAAAGCAAAGCCCCGTCTGCCGCCAAACCCAGCCGCCGCGCCCGCTGGAACCCCATTGCACCGCATATCGGCATTACCGAAAACGAAGGCGGACAGTTCAGCATCGAAGTGGTGGCAGCGAACCGGCCGTATCTGCTGGCCGATTTGAGCCGCATTTTCAGCCGCCACCGCATCCGCCTGCAATACGCCAAAATCAGCACGCTCATCGACCGCGCCGAAGACGTGTTCATCGTCCACGCGCCGCAGCTGCACGAAGCCGCCGCCCAACGCCTGCTGCGCCAAGATTTGCAAGCAGCCTGCACCGGACATCTGCTATAATCGCCGCGTTTGATTATTCAGAAAACCCCATCATGCCTCCATTGAAAAACGACACTTTTTTGCGCGCTCTTTTGCGGCAACCCGTTGAATACACGCCCATTTGGATGATGCGCCAAGCCGGACGCTACCTGCCCGAATACCGCGAAACGCGCGCCCGCGCCGGCGGCTTCATGGACTTGTGCAAAAACACCGAACTGGCCACCGAAGTCACCCTCCAACCCATCGACCGCTACGATTTGGACGCCGCCATCCTGTTTTCCGATATTCTGACCGTGCCGGACGCCATGGGCTTGGGGCTGTATTTTGAAACCGGTGAAGGCCCGAAATTCCAAAAGCCCGTGCAGACCGAAGCAGATGTCGCCGCCCTGCGCGTGCCGGACATGAACGATTTGCGCTATGTGTTCGACGCCGTAGCGTCCATCCGCAAAGCCTTGGACGGCCGCGTGCCGCTCATCGGTTTTTCCGGCAGTCCGTTCACGTTGGCGTGCTATATGGTGGAAGGCGGCGGCAGCAAGGAATTCCGCACCATCAAAGCCATGATGTACAGCCGCCCCGATTTGCTGCACAAAATCCTGAGCGTCAATGCACAAGCCGTTACCCAATACCTGAACACGCAAATCGAGCAGGGCGCGCAGGCGGTGCAGATTTTCGATACTTGGGGCGGCGTGTTGAGCCATTCCGCGTTTCAGGAATTCAGTTTGGCGTATATCAAGCAGATTATCGGCGGACTGATTCGCGAACACGACGGCCGCCGCGTGCCGGTGATTGTGTTTGCCAAAGGCGGCGGGCAATGGCTGGAACTGATGGCCGAATGTGGTGCGGACGCGCTGGGGCTGGACTGGACGACCGATATTGCGCAAGCCCGCGCCCGTGTGGGCGGCAAAGTGGCGCTGCAAGGCAATTTCGACCCGTTCGCGCTGTTCGGCACGCCCGAGCGCATCCGCGAAGAAGCCGCGCAAATTCTGGCCGGTTTCGGCAAAGGTTCGGGGCATGTGTTCAATTTGGGGCACGGCATCAACCAACACACCGACCCGGAACACGCCAAAGTGCTGATTGACGCGGTGCACGAATTGTCGCGCCCTTATCATTCGCAATAAAAAAAGCAGCCTGCACCTTGAAGGCCGCGCCCCAATGAAGTGCAGGCTGCTTTTGAACACAGAAAATCTATTCAAATGACTTATCTAGACTACGCCGTTTTATCCCTGCTGGCCGGCATCATCTTCATTGCCTTCAGTGCGCTGTGGCAGATGTATGTCGTGCTGAGCGAAAGCTACACGCTCGACCGCTACAAAAACAGCCCGAAAATGCTCTGGATTGCCATGGCCGTTTTTTTCAGCTTCAGCTTGGCGCTGTATTATTTCTGCCCGAATGCCCGCAAAAAAGGCATCGTCTTTCTCATCACCGGCACGCTGGGCGTATTGGGCTACGGCTTGGGCATGTGGCTGAAAACCAAAGCATAAACACAACACGACAGGAAACACCATGAACACCGATTCCACTGAAGCCCAAACATTGGATTTGCGCGGACTGAAATGCCCGCTGCCCATTTTGCGCACCAAAAAAGCATTGGCGCAGCTCGAATCCGGCAGCGTTTTGACCGTTTGGGCGACAGACCCCGGCGCGCCCGACGACTTTGCCGCCTTCTGCAAACACACAGGGCACGCCCTGCTTGAAAGCAGCCTGCACAACGAAGTTTTTACCTTGGTTATCCGACACAAATAACAACCGGCGAGAAACACCATGCAAACCCTCACCATTATCCGACCCGACGATTTCCACCTGCACGTCCGCAGCGGCGACGCGTTGAAATCGGTCGTCCCCTTCACCGCACGGCAAATGGGGCGCGCGCTCATCATGCCCAATCTGAAACCGCCTGTCTGCACCGTCGCCCAGGCACTGGCCTACCGCGAAGAGATTCTGGCTGCCGTGCCGCCGGAACGCCAAGGCCGCTTCCAGCCGCTCATGAGCCTGTACCTCACCGATAAAACCACTGTTGAAACCGTGCGCGAAGCCAAAGCAGCCGGCATTGTCGCCTTCAAGCTCTATCCAGCAGGCGCCACCACCAATTCCGACAGCGGCGTGACCGATTTGTTCAAACTGCTGCCCGTGCTGGAAGAAATGGCCGACCAGGGCATCCTATTTTTGGCGCACGGCGAAGTTACCGACCCCGACATTGATATTTTCGACCGCGAGGCCGTGTTCATCGAACGGATAATGAAGCCCGTGCTGGAACAGATTCCGCATTTGAAAGTCGTGTTCGAACACATCACCACCGCAGAAGCCGCACGGCTGGTGTGTGAAGGCGGCGAGCGTCTGGCCGCCACCGTAACGCCGCAACATTTGATGTACAACCGCAACCACCTGCTGGTGGGCGGCGTGCGCCCGCATTTTTACTGCCTGCCCGTCATCAAACGCGAAACGCACCGCCAAGCGCTGATTGAGGCGGTCACCGGCGAACACGCGCACAAATTCTTTTTGGGCACGGACAGCGCGCCGCACCCGCAAACCGCCAAAGAAAATGCCTGCGGTTGCGCGGGCATGTTCAGCGCCGCCAACGCCATCGAACTTTACGCGCAGATTTTCGAGCGCGCCGGCGCATTGGACAATCTGGAAGCCTTTGCCTCGAAAAACGGGGCGCGTTTTTACGGCCTGCCCGAAAACACAGACACCATCACCTTGGTCAAACAGCCGCAAACCGTGCCGCAGAGCTTCGTGTTCGGCGGGGGCAGGGTGGTGCCGATGTGCGCGGGCGAAGTGCTGGATTGGACGGTGCAGGCTGCCGTTTAAAATCCCGTGCAACATTGCCGCGAACACACTATAATACAAAATTTAACAAAACTTACCCGTCCCACGCCATGCCAAACAGCCACGATATTGCCGATTGCATTACCGAAAACCTGAACCAATATTTCCGTGACCTGAACGGCGAACCGCCTTCCAATGTGTACGATATGGTATTGTTTCAGGTGGAAAAACCGCTGCTGAAACGCGTGATGGACGAATGCAGCGGCAACCAGTGCCGAGCGGCGGAAGTGTTGGGCATGAACCGCAACACTTTGCGCAAGAAACTGGTGCAGCACGGCCTGCTCACCTCTTGAAATGCACGGGCGTATCTGTATTTTCGCGGCAAGCAACCGCTGCAAAATGCAGGCACGCCCGAATTATTGCGCCGGCAACCGTGTGCAGGCTGCTTTGGGCGCATTTCTCCGTTTACCGATTGTTCACCGATCTTAAAAGGAATCTTCCGAATGGCTCTTATCCAACGCGCTTTAATCAGCTTATCCGATAAAACGGGTGCCGTAGAATTTGCCCGCGCCCTGCACGAACTGGGTGTTGAAATCTTGTCCACCGGCGGCACGGCAAAATTATTGGCAGACGCGCAAATTCCCGTGATTGAAGTGGCCGATTACACCGGCTTCCCCGAAATGCTGGACGGCCGTGTGAAAACACTGCATCCGAAAATCCACGGCGGCATTCTGGGGCGCCGCGATTTGGACGAGCACGTGGCCAAAATGCAAGAACACGGCATCGGCAATATCGATTTGGTGTGCGTAAACCTGTATCCGTTTGCCGCCACCATCGCCAAAGCAGCCTGCACATTGGAAGATGCGATTGAAAACATCGACATTGGCGGCCCCACCATGGTGCGTTCCGCTGCCAAAAACTGGAAACACGTCGCCATCGTCACCGACAATGCCGATTTCGATGCCGTTATCGGCGAATTGAAGCAGGCAGGCGGCCAATTGTCCGACAAAACCCGCTTCAACCTGGCGCGCAAAGCATTCAGCCACACCGCGCAATATGACGGCATGATTTCCAACTACCTGACCAGCGTGTCGGACGAAAAACTCTCCGGCGAACCGTGCGTGAACGAATTTCCCGAACAGTTCAACCAAAGCTGGGTGAAGGTGCAGGAAATGCGTTACGGCGAAAACCCGCACCAGCAGGCTGCTTTTTACCGCGACATTTACCCCGCCGCAGGCAGCCTCTCGGCCTACCGCCAGTTGCAGGGCAAAGAATTGTCCTACAACAACATTGCCGATTCCGATGCGGCTTGGGAAGCGGTGAAATCGTTTGAGCAGGCAGCCTGCGTGATTGTGAAACACGCCAATCCGTGCGGCGTGGCCGTGGCGGAAGACACGCTGACCGCCTACCGTCTGGCCTATGCCACCGATACCACCAGCGCGTTCGGCGGCATCATCGCCTTCAACCGGGAAGTGGACGGCGCAACCGCCAAGCAAATCACCGACAACCAATTCATGGAAGTCATTATGGCGCCTGCGTTCACAGCGGAAGCCTTGGAAGTACTGGCGGCGAAGAAAAACGTGCGCGTGCTGGAAATCCCGCTGGTGCAGGGCGCAAACCGCTTTGAACTGAAACGCGTGGGCGGCGGCCTGCTGGTGCAAACGCCCGACATCCACCGCATTTCCCGCGCCGATTTGACCGTCGTGTCCCAACGCCAACCGACCGAACAGGAATGGAACGATTTGCTGTTCGTGTGGAACGTGGCGAAATTTGTGAAATCGAATGCCATCGTGTTCGGCAAAGGCGGCCAGACCTACGGCATCGGCGCAGGCCAGATGAGCCGCGTGGACAGCACCCGCATTGCCGCCCGCAAAGCGCAGGATGCCGGTTTCGATTTGAACGGCGCGTGTGCCGCTTCGGACGCCTTCTTCCCCTTCCGCGACGGCGTGGACGTGATTGCCGCGCAAGGCATTAAAGCCATCATCCACCCGGCTGGCTCGGTGCGCGACGCAGAAGTCTTCGCGGCGGCGGACGAACACGGCATCGCCATGGTGACCACCGGCATCCGCCATTTCCGCCATTGATATGTAAAGCTGCAAAAGGCCGTCTGAAAAGGCTGTTCCGCTTTTCAGACGTTCTGTTTTTTGTGCCTGAAACGGGAATGGCACGCCGATTTGGCCGAAACGCCCGCAAAAATCTTGTGCAGGCTGCTTTTGAAGCCGAAAAAGCAGCCTGCACCTTTCCCGGGCACCCCATCACAAACCCTATTGACCACTTAAACATGCAGGCTGCTTTCGGAGCAAATCCCAAAAGCAGCCTGCGGAGGCAAATACATGAAATTCAAAAATAAAATTATCAACCGCGCATTAACGGCGGCTGTATTGCTGGCCTTGCAGCCTGCCGCATGGGCGGAATCCGAAATGCCGGCCGAGCCGAACATCGTCCAAGAAACCGAAAGCGCGACCGATGTGGTTCAAACCGACGCAGGCGGCAACACTACCGAAACGCCGCCCGAAACCGAACAAAAAACCGGCTGGTGGCAAACCGTTAAAGACAACGTGCGCGAAACTTGGCGCAGCGAGCATTCCGAGCTGTATATCCCGCTGCGGACATGGCATAACCGCGCTATTTATTCGCGTGAAAAAATTAAAACGTTCAACGAAGCACCGTGGGGCATCGGCTGGGGCAAAGTACGTGACACACCGCACAACACCACGCACAGCCTGGGCTTGATGGTGTTTGCCGATTCGCATAACGACCCCGAACCTTTCCTGGCCTATTCGTGGCAACGGAACTGGTCGGTGAGCGAAAACCAGAAAGTCTCTTTGGGTGCGTTTGCCGGCTTCACCGCCCGCAGCGACTACCACTATGTCCCGATTCCCGTGGCATGGCCGTATGTGTCTTATTCGTATAAGAATTTGTCGATTCAGGGCATGTATTTCCCCGGCAGCAAAGGCAACGGCAATATTGCGTTTTTCTGGGCGAAATACCGCTTTTAAACATCATGCGCTTGATTTTTACGCACGCGCCCCCATTTTGAGCCCATCATTAACCCGTAAAAATAACCGTTTATGAACACACGCACCATTCTCCTCCCGCTTACTGCCGCCTTGCTGCTGGCCGCCTGCGGACAACAAAACAGCCAGGACGCGCAAATTGCCGAAAACGCCAAGCAAATCGAAATCCTGCGTCAGCAAGCCGAAATTCAAAAACTGCAAAACGAATTGAGCGCGCAGGCTGCTTCGGCGGAACAAGTCTATCAACTGACCGCCAGCGCTGTGGCCCAAACCATTCCCGCCGCCGCACAAGCCGCCGCGAAGGCCGGCGATATCGTGCAGGGCACCGACGGGCAGCAATATCTGTATGACGGCGATTCGGGCAACTGGCTGCTTTACGGCGCCATCGGTGCCGCGGCAGGCTATCTGGCCGCCAATGCCATGAACAACCGCAACGCCGCCAAATACGCCCCCGTGCAAAAACCGACAGCCGCCGTGCAGCGCGTCCACCGCGATTACCGCGTGAAACATCCGTCCAATATCGCCTCGCCGCGCACGCAAATCCATCCGAATGCGCCGATCAACCGCCCATCCGGCACGCCGAATTACCGCAGCACCAACAGAGGGTACAGCAACACGCGCAGCTTCGGCTTCGGCGGACGCAGAAGACGCTGATGCACACGTTGGTTTATCCGCTGTCGGGCAACGCGGTCACGCTGCACATCAACCGCCGCGCCAAGAAAAACATCATCTTGCGTCCGCACGGCAAAAGCAGCCTGCACATCAGCGTTCCCCCTTGGCTGTCTCAAAACCGTTTGCAACAGTGGCTGCGTGCCAACGAACCGCTGCTGGCACAAATGCTGGCAAAAGCAGCCTGCACACCGAAAACACCGCCCAATACGCTGCCCGAATGGATTTGGTGGCACGGCCGGAAAACGCCGCTCGCCATTCATAGCGGCGTAACACAAATTCGGTATGGCGAAAGCAGCTTGCACCTGCCGGATGCCGCCACCGCCCCCTTGCAGCAATGGCTTTGGCAGCAGGCAGGGCAACATCTATTGCCCAAACTCGCCGCACATGCCCAAGCATGGCAAAAGCAGCCTGCACGCATTGCTCTCACACGCGCTAAAACCTTTTGGGGCGTGTGCCGCCAGCACACCGGCATCAGGCTGAACTGGCGGCTCATCGGCGCACCCGAAGCCGTGCAGGATTATGTCTGCCTGCACGAAATCGCCCACCTGACCCATGCCGATCACAGCCCGCAATTCTGGCAACTCGTACAGCACTACTGTCCCGAATACAAAGCTGCCCAGCATTGGCTCAAACAACACGGCAGGGAACTCTTTATATTAGGATAACCATGCAGCACGCCCAAGTTTATTTGGAAGACCAAGAATATATCGCCCTGTGCGATTTGCTCAAACTCGCAGGACTGGCCGATACCGGCGGACAAGCCAAAGCCATCATCGCCGCCGGCGAAGTATTGCGCAACGGCACCGTAGAAACCCGAAAAACCGCTAAAATCCGCGCAGGCGAATGCATCGAATATGCAGGCTGCACATTGGAGATTTACGATGGATACGACCCGGAAGCCTAATCCCGCACCGCCCACTCCGCCCGAAGATTGGGAATGTTGCGGCAGCGAATGCGGCGATGCCTGCATCCACGAAATTTACCGCCGCGAAAAAGCCGAATATGACGCATGGCAAAATGCCGAAAAAGAAAAAGTGTTGCAGGAATAAAACAATTAACCGCATAACTCTTGCCGGTATTTTCCCGCCATCGTTTCAAACCGACTGTTTTGCAAAATCTCCGCCGAAGCACGCTAAAAAACATCCAAAGATTATTCGGCGGAAAAACATACTGTTATCATGTATCAGCGCTTGTCAAGCTACTCAAAACATTCAAAAAAACGTATGATGGGCAGCTATTGATTTACCTACAAAACGCTTTTCTCACTACAAAAATGCGCGTTTTGTTTTTTGTTTTTGGAAGTAACGATATGAACACCAGCACACTGAAAGTAACCAAACGCGACGGTCGTTTAGAACCCATCAACTTGGATAAAATCCACCGCGTACTCGATTGGGCGGCAGCAGGTTTGGATAATGTTTCAGTGTCGCAAGTGGAACTAAAGTCCCATATCCAATTCTATAACGGCATTCGTACCGAAGATATTCACGAAACCATCATCAAATCGGCAGCGGACCTGATTTCCGAAGAAACCCCCGATTATCAATATCTGGCAGCGCGGTTGGCAATTTTCCATCTGCGCAAAATTGCGTATGGCGAATATCAGCCGCCACACCTGTTCGACCATGTCCGCCGCATGACCGAAATGGGCAAATACGACCCCCATATTCTGGAAGATTACAGCAAAGAAGAGTTTGACGAGCTCGACCAATACGTCAACCACGAACGTGATTTGGACTTTTCGTATGCGGCCGTGAAACAACTGGAAGGCAAATACCTCGTCCAAAACCGCGTTACCAGACAAATCTATGAAAGCCCGCAGTTTCTGTATATTTTGGTGGCGATGTGCCTGTTTGCCAAATACCCGAAAAATACACGGCTGGATTATGTGAAACGCTTTTACGATGCGGTTTCCCAATTCAAAATTTCGCTGCCAACCCCAATTATGTCCGGCGTCCGCACGCCGACACGCCAGTTCAGTTCCTGCGTATTGATTGAATGCGACGACAGCTTAGACAGCATCAATGCCACCACATCTTCCATCGTGAAATACGTTTCTCAACGCGCAGGTATCGGCATCAACGCCGGCCGTATCCGCGGCTTGGGCAGCGAAATCCGTGGCGGCGAAGCACAGCACACAGGTTGCATTCCATTTTTCAAAATGTTTCAGGCGGCTGTGAAATCGTGCTCGCAAGGCGGTGTGCGCGGCGGTGCGGCCACGCTGTTTTATCCGCTGTGGCATATTGAGGCGGAAAGCCTGCTGGTGCTGAAAAACAACCGCGGTGTGGAGGAAAACCGTGTCCGCCATCTGGATTACGGCGTGCAAATCAACAAATTGATGTACACCCGTTTGATTAAAAACCAAAATATTACGCTGTTTTCTCCCAATGAAGTGCCCGGATTGTACGAGGCCTTCTTTGCCGACCAAGACGAATTTGAACGCCTGTACACCCAATACGAGCAAGATGAAAGCATCCGCAAACGCACGCTGTCGGCATCCGATTTGTTCTCCATTTTGATGCAGGAGCGTGCCGGCACCGGCCGCGTTTATGTGCAAAATGTGGACCACTGCAACACGCATAGCCCGTTCGACCCGAAAGTGGCACCGGTGCGCCAATCCAATTTGTGTTTGGAAATCGCATTGCCCACCAAACCATTGAATGATATCAATGATGAAAACGGCGAAATTGCGTTATGTACCTTATCGGCCTTCAATTTAGGGGCGATTTCAGACTTAAACGAATTTGAGCCATTGGCAGATTTGGCGGTACGTGCACTGGATGCGCTGCTGGATTATCAGGATTATCCGATTCCGGCGGCCTATAAAGCAACCATGAACCGCCGCACGCTGGGTATCGGCGTGATTAACTATGCGTATTATTTGGCGAAAAACGGAGTGAAATACAGTGATGGCAGCGCAATCAATTTGACGCACCGCACATTTGAAGCCATGCAGTACCATCTGCTCAAAGCATCCATGAATCTGGCCAAAGAATATGGCGCATGCCCGCTGTTTAACGAAACAACGTATTCGCAAGGTATTTTGCCGATTGATACTTATAAAGCGGATTTGGATAAATTCTGCGACGAACCTCTGCATTTGGATTGGGAAGGGCTGCGCGCCGATATTGTGAAATATGGTTTGCGCAATAGTACCTTGACGGCACTGATGCCCAGCGAAACCAGTTCACAAATCGCCAATGCCACCAACGGTATCGAGCCGCCGCGCGGTTTAGTAACGGTGAAGGCCTCTAAAGACGGTATTTTGAAGCAGGTGGTGCCTGAATTTGAACGCCTGAAAGGGCAATATGAAACGCTGTGGCAGATGGGTGGCAATGACGGCTATCTGAAATTGGTCGGCATTATGCAGAAGTTTACCGACCAAGCGATTTCTGCCAATACCAGCTACGACCCCAAACGCTTCGAAGGCGGGCGCGTGCCGATGAACCAAATGCTGAAAGACTTGCTGTCGGCTTATAAATATGGCGTGAAAACGCTGTATTACCACAATACCCGCGATGGTGCGGACGATGTGCAGCAAGACTTGCATGACGACAGTTGTGCCGGCGGGGCATGTAAAATTTAAAATTTGAAGTATCCATAATATAGTGCAGGCTGCTTTTGAAAACCATTCAAAGCAGCCTGCACTTTTGTTTGAAGCAATTGGGATTACATGCGGCTCAATTCACGTTGTAACGCCTGAATATTTTGTTGTCGGTCCAGCACCGCGCTTTCCAATTGGCGGACACGCGCCTGGTGCGCCGCATCACCCTGACCGTTGGCTGCGCGGCCGCTGACCAAAGCCTGTTGTGCTGCCGCCAATGCGGTTCGTTCGTTATTCAGCTCTTGTTCCAAAATTGTGCGGCGACCACTGGATCGCGCGGTAGTCATACGGGGCGCGGCAACGGCAGGCATGGCAGTCGCAGCGGGACGCGGAACAGAAGGCGCAGCCTGGTGGGCAACCGTTCTGGCGCGCGCAGGTGAAGCTACATTTGCGGCCGCAGTCGGTGCTGCCACGGCAGGTTGTTCTCGAGGAGTTTTGGGTGCGGGCACGCTTGTATAGCTGCCGATACGGTTGCCCAGGGAAGCACGCGCACCGCCTCTGCTGGGGCTGGACGTATAGCAGCCCGGCCCGCAGCTATAAACTTCGGCGGCAACACTTTGCATCAAACCCAACATACCCATGATTACAATCAATTTTTTCATACGGTTCCTATCATTTTTCCTCAAGGAGACGTTGAAATTCTTCATCAATTTCCGAATTTACCGTTTCCAAATCTTCTTGCCATTGGAGCCAATTTTCTTCCAATCCCGCTAATTTTACTTTAACTTCTGTTGCTTGCGCCAATATTTCTTGCAATTTGGCCTTATTTTCCGGCAAATAGGCACATTCTTGCGACAGAAATTCATCACATTGCGTCTGCTGCGCCTGCAATGCCGCCATTTCCTTTTCGGCACGCTCGATTTTTTGCTGAATCGGCTTGCTGCGTTTCGCTTTTTCCTGACGGATTTGCGCTTCTATGCGCTTCGTGTCTTTGCGTTTTTGCGATTGTGAAGACGCGGCTGGGGCGGCAACTGCATTTTCTTGTGCCAACCGGTAGGCGCGATAATCGTTCAAGTCGCCGTCAAACGTGTGCAGGCTGCCTGAATGAATCAGCAAAAACTGGTCTGTGGTGGCCTCAATCAAGCTGCGGTCGTGCGAAACCAGAATCATCGCACCCTGAAAGCTTTGCAAGGCAACGGTGAGTGCGTGCCGCATATCCAAGTCCAAATGGTTGGTCGGTTCGTCCAGCAGCAACAGATTCGGCTTCTGCCATACAAGCATGGCCAATGCCAACCGTGCTTTTTCGCCGCCGGAAAACGGCTCTATTTTTTGCGTGGCCATGTCGCCGACAAAGTGAAAGCAGCCCAAAAAATTGCGGATGTCCTGTTCTTTTGCTTCGGGCGACAACTGTTGGATATGCCACACGGGGCTTTGGTCATCGCGCAAAATATCGAGCTGGTGTTGCGCAAAATAGCCGATATTGAGTTTGTCGGATCGGATAATTTGACCGGCGGCAGGCTGCAGGCTGCCTGCCAACGCCTTGATAAACGTGGACTTGCCTGAACCGTTCACACCCAGCAAGCCGAAGCGCGCACCGTTTTCCAGCGATAAATTAATGTTTTTCAATACAATATGGTCGCCATACGCCAAAGAAACGCCGTCCATACGGAGCAAGGGATTGGGCAAATGTGCAGGCTGATCGAACTCGAAACTAAATTCGCTGTCCAAGTGTGCCGGCGCAATCAATTCCAGTTTGGCTAATGCCTTCATGCGGCTTTGCGCTTGTGTGGCCTTGGTTGCCTTGGCTTTGAACCGGTCGATAAACGATTGCAAATGCTTGATTTTTTCTTGCTGCTTGGTGTAAGCCGACTGCTGGTTGGCCAACCTCTGGGCGCGTTCTTTCAAATAAAAATCGTAGTTACCGCCATAAGTATTCAGTTTTTGCTGCGACAACTCGATCGTGTGCGTGGTGGCGGCATTAAGGAAATCGCGGTCATGCGAGATGATGATTTGCGTGCAAGGCAATGAAGCCAAATGGTTTTCCAACCACAAGACGGTTTCCAAATCCAAATGGTTGGTCGGCTCGTCCAGCAATAACAAATCGGCACGGCACATCAATGCCTGCGCCAAATTGAGGCGCATACGCCAACCACCGGAAAATGCCTTCACAGGTTTTGCGTGCTCTTCCTGTGAAAATCCAAGTCCGCTCAGCAATTTGGCGGCACGGGCAGGGGCGGTATATGCATCAATCTCTTCCAACTGGGCATGATAATCGGCAATCAGTGCGCCATTATTTTCCGCTTCGGCGCGTTGTAAAGTAGCCTGCAATTGCTGTAAATCAGCATCGCCCCGCAGCACATAGTCCAGCGCGGAGATGTCCAGTGCCGGCGTTTCCTGAGACACGGCCGCAAGCTTCCAGTTTTTCGGTATGCTGATTTCACCGGAATCGTGCGTGATTTCATTTTTCAACAGTGCAAACAGGCTGGATTTTCCCGTACCGTTTTTGCCGATTAAACCGATACGCTGGCGCGGGGTGATGGTGGCCGAGGCCTGATTCAGCAGAACCTTTAAACCGCGCTGCAAGGTTAGATTCTTGATTTCAATCATGATATGTTGAGTAGATTTCATAGAAAAGCAGCCTGCAGGTGGATGTGCAGGCTGCTTTTGAAAAACAATTATTCTGCGCTGTCTGTAACAATCGTTTCGACTTGCTGCAAAGTTTGTCCGTGTGAAGCGGCAGGCTTGTTATCGTGTTGCAGGCTGACGGCACGGGCAGGCACAATGGTAGAAATGGCATGTTTGTACACCATTTGCGTCAAAGAAGTATTGCGTAGCAGCACGACATATTGGTCAAAAGATTCAACTTGCCCTTGCAGTTTGATCCCATTAACCAGATAAATAGACACTGGCACATGCTCTTTACGCAAAGCATTCAAAAATGGGTCTTGTAATAATTGTCCTTTAGTAATTGTCATTCAGCACTCCAGATTTTATTGTCATCGTTTATAGTATAGGCGTTTTATATACGGCATAAAACATGAAGATTGTATCTGTTTTGGCTGGATTTACCAAGCAGAATTTGTAAAAAGGCCGCTATAAAGATAGCGACCTTTGCTTTATTGACGGAATTGAACCTTAACCACCGAGTTCTGACAACAATTGTTGCGCTTGCTGCTGCAAATCACCGGTGGATTCTTCAACCAGTTCACGCAATGTTTCACGGGCAGCCACAGCATCATCAATTTCCAGATACATTTTCGCCAATTCCAATTTTGCTTCCAGCGGCGCCGTCATACCGACAGCCTCGGAAACAAAACCGGCATCTTGGACAGCTGGCGTTTCAACGCTATCCAAAGCGCTGACATCTTTCGCTGGTTCAACGGCAGGTGCATCGATAGTCAAGTCATCGGCAAAGAAGTCTGCTCCCGTTGCAGGCGTGTCTGCTGGAACTTCTGGAGCTGCGGGCGCTTCGGCAATATCCAAATTGTCAAAGCCCATATCCATTGTCAAATCTGCCGTATCGGCATGGCTTTCGCCCACATCGGCAAATTGCGTTGCCGAATGATCGACGCCCACATCCAGAGAAGCATCGCCGCTTGGTAGGTCAAATTCCAAAGCGTCTTCATGCGCCACTTCCGGCAAATCAGTAGAGAAAGATTCTTCTGTTTGATCCAAAACGGAGAAATCCAACGGTTCTTCCACCGCAGCAGGGGTTTCAATCACATTATCTGCAAAATCGGCCGTAAAATCTTCTTCGGCAGGCGTATCCAAGCCAAATGTATCCGCACTTTCAGCCACTTCTGCAGCAGGCTTAATATCCGTATCGAAATCATCGAAACTTGTTTCTTTAACAACCGACGCTTCTTCTACCGGTGCTTCTTCGACAGTTTCATTGCCGCCAAATTGTTCGGACAGCCAATCCAAATCATCGCTGCTTTCTTCTTCAACAGCAGCAGAAACAACCGGTGCAGGTTCAGCAACGTGTACTTCCTCCTCTACAACTGGTGCACTTGGTGCGGTTGTATCGGCGGCAAACAGGCTTTCGTCAAAGAAATCGTCATGCGCGGCGCTGCTTGTTTGTGTCTCTGGGCTGTCTACCAACCATTCGTCATCCGCCACCGCATTCGGTTTGGTTATATCGATTTCAGGCTCAAAGGTATCTAACGAAAATTCATCATTTGTTGTTTGAGAGTGAACAGATGCCGATTTTGTGCTGCTATCTTCATAAGTATCATCTTCAGGCAATGTGAATTCTTCATTTACCCACATTTCTTGCGGCGCACTGCCTTCAAATTCTTCTTCAGATTCTTCAAACTCGTCCTCTGATTCGTCGCGGCTGCTTTCATTGGGTTTTCTGCGACGGCTCAACGCATATGCCGCGCCACCCAATGCAAGTGCTGCGGCACCGCCGATTAAGCCCATCTGCATCAAGTCCATGCCTTCTTCTTCCACAGGAGCAGGAGGAGGCGTTTCAACAGCAGGTGGTGCGGGCGGAGGCGCAACTTCTTCAACGGCAGGCGCAGATGTTTCTGAAGCCGCTGCAAAATCTGAAGCGGCAACCATTTCACCGGGCACATTAGAAGCAGCCTGCACTTCGGAAGCTGGTGCCACAACAGGAGTTTCTGGTTTCACAGGAACACTTGGTTCAACCGGTGCAGGTTCAGGTGTCTGAGTGACAGGCGCTGCTTGTTGCTCTGTGGCATTGTTTACCGGTTTTGCCTGTGTTTCTACCGGAACAGTATTTGCTGGTGGAGGTGCTGGCAGTGTTTCAACTGTAGGTGCAGGCTGGTTGTTTTCAACCTGGGCTGTTGTGTTTTCGACAGGTGCGCTGGGGCGTTGTGCTGCCAAACGATGGGTGGCACGACGGCGTTCGGAACTCGTGTTGGCATACGCATGCCATTGCGCGGCAGATGGAATATACAGGGTGACATTACGATACATGCGCCCGTGGTGGAATGCACGCGGATTGGCTGCAATCAATGCGCGAACAGCACGCTGCATACTCATGCCGCGCGGGCGGTAACGTGCTGCAATCGAAGAAACGCTTTCACCGTGTTGAACGCGGTAATAACGTGGTCTAGGAGATGTTTTTTGCATAGTGGAGGTAGGATTGTGTGGTGCATCTGCTTCAATGGTATCTACCGTATCGGCAGCAGTTGCAGCAGGTTTTTGTGCGATAGGTTTCAGCCGTGTTGCCGGAGCGCGCCGAGTGCGCTGAACAGCATCGGCAGGGCGGTAATGGGCAGGGTTCACCATAGCGGTGTATTGGCGCGTTTGGTTGCCCGCGCTCACGACAAAATTCACGATTGGATCATTCACGATGGAATTGGAACGCAGGCGGATAACGGCATTCCCGTTTCCTTGCGGAACAACTGTTCCATGAATATTGCCGCCTGTAACATTCACGGAGCCGCTTTGCAAAACTGCTTTTGCTTCATTACCGGTGACCACGATGCTTGCAGAAAACGGCTCGCCCAAATTGGATTGCACATTTAAGCCGCCCAAACCTGCCACCGCGCTCATTGAAGTCATTAACGACAACGATGCAGAGATAATTTTACTTTTATTTTTCAAAATATTACACTCCTGTTTGCAAACTGCTTGCTATGTTTGTAGCAAATTTGTTTGATTCTTAAATGTCATTGTCCGTTATGATAACGGTTTCACGCGCATCTTGCCAAGAAAAACAAACATTTCTATTTTAAAAAATTACAAAAAACAACTTTGTCGCTTTTTTAATACATTGCATTTGGTAATACATGCTGCTTTTCCGGCAGCCTTAACGATCCGTTGACGTGCAGGCTGCTTTTTACTTACGCGCCCAAAAACCAAAACTTCGCCAACCAGCATACAGCCACAATCCACACCATGGGCGGTACGTCTTTAACGCGTGCGCAAACCAGTTTAATCACAGCATAGCTGATGAAGCCCAGCGCAATACCGTCTGCAATCGAATAAGTGAACGGCATGAAGGCAATGGTCATGAACGCGGGAGCGGCTTCAGTCATGTCCTGCCAGTCGATTTCCAATGCGGAACGCATCATTTGCACGCCGATATAGAGCAGGGCGGGTGCGGTGGCAAATGCGGGCACGGCCTGTGCCAACGGGGAGAACCACAAACACGCCAACATCAACACGCCTACGGTAATGGCTGTCAAACCTGTACGGCCGCCGGCTGCAACGCCCGAAGTGCTCTCAATATAAGGCGTAGTGGAGGATGTACCCAAAGCCGCACCGGCCACAATCGCCGTGCTGTCGGCAAACAACGCTTTTTTCAGACGCGGCAAGTGGCCGTTTTTATCCAACAAACCTGCGCGGTGCGATACACCGACCAATGTGCCCGTACTGTCGAACAAATCGACCAAAAAGAAGACAAACACCACCGCCAGCATACTGCCGTTGAACAAACCGTTGAAATCCATTTGCATAAACGTGGGGGCGACGGAAGGCACGCTGGAAACGATACCGTTAAACTGGGTCAGCCCCAAAGCGGCGGCAATGCCGGTAACGGTCAGAATGCCGATGATAATCGCCCCGCGGATTTTGTAATAATCCAATGCCACGACAAGGAAAAAGCCGAACAGCGCCAAGAGCACGGGCATATTGGGAAGTTTCACGACGTCTTTGATTTCATACAGATTGTTCATTTTCATCAGCGTGGCATCGTTGGCAACCACCAAACCGGAGCCTTTCAGGGCAATCAATGCCAAAAACAGGCCGATGCCCGCGGCAATCGCCATTTTCAAACTCATGGGCAGCGCATTAACCAGCATTTCACGCACTTTGAAAAAGCTGAACAAGATGAAAATCACGCCCGACACGAACACGGCCGCCAGCGCAATCTGCCAGCTCACACCCATACCCTGCACCACGTTGAAGGTGAAATAAGCGTTCAAGCCCATGCCAGGAGCCAGCGCAATCGGGTAATTGGCAAACGCGCCCATGATGAAGCAGCCGATTGCCGATGAAATGCAGGTGGCGACAAATACTGCGCCAAAATCCATACCGGTGATGGAGAGGATGTTGGGATTGACGATGACGATGTAGCACATGGTCAGGAAGGTGGTGAAGCCTGCCATGATTTCCGTGCGGACAGACGTGCCGTTTTCACTCAGTTTGAAAAAACGGTCCAAAAAAGAATGTTGTTGTGTTGCCATGGTTTAAAAACAGGTAAAAAAATGAAGCGCGCATTATACTTTGATTCGATGATTTTGGCAGTAGGAAACCTTCAAAAAGCAGCCTGCACGGCAATCCGTTTCCGCCATATCCTTATTTTTTGCACTTCACATTAAAAACAATAGGTTATTTATAAATCATCCAATCCAAAAGCAGCCTGCACATTGGAAAATTCCTGTGCAGGCTGCTTTTTTAGCGTTTCAATATTCAGCGGACAACCACCAATTCTGGGTTGCTGCATTCGTCAATCAAGATGGTGCGGACACGTTGCTGCCACAGTTCGCCGAATCGTGCCAACTGCTCTGCCGTTGCCTGGCCGCTCACCGCCAGCGGCATGATTTCGCGCATTTCGGGGGCGAACGGTGCGATTTTGCCGTTGAACGACACGCGCACACTTGCGCCTGTATCTCGGCGGCGCAGGCAGATTTCTTCTTCGATTTCCGCATCATAGCTTAACAAATCGCGGCGGGAAAAACGTCCGTTCGGGCCGACGCCGCCAAAACCGGTTTCCGGTGCCGCGCCGGTGAGCAGCTGCGCGACAGAAGCGGTTACGCCGACCGTGCCTTCGCTGCGGCCGCCGCGCATGGCCACTTCAATATTGCCGCGCTCGGGAATTTCATTGGGATACAGCGCCTGCACGCCTTTGAGCACCATCAGATATGCCCCCGCCACCGTGGGGCAGGAGTGTCCGCACAGTTTCACAGCGTCTTCGTAGGCATAAGTGAGCAGGCCGTCCGGGGTCGCGCCCAGAAATTGCGCCAACGGGTCGCGCAGGGTGATTTTCGGGGCTTGGTTAAAGAAATCGGGCAATGTCATTTTTCTCTCCTTGTATAAAACGGTTTTTCGTGGGAAACACTTTGCAGGCTGCTTTGGGTGCAGGCTGCTTTTTAATGGATTATTGCTGTTTCGTTATCCTCTGGCGGCGCGTTTCTGCCAACACCATGCCGGCAGAAACCGAAATATTCATACTTTCCACCGTGCCGAACATGGGAATGGACACCAGCGCATCACAATGTTCGCGGGTAAGGCGGCGCATGCCTTCGCCTTCGTTGCCCATCACCCACGCCACACTTTCGGGAATATCGTAATGGAACAAATCCGCATCGCCGCCCATATCTGTGCCGACCACCCAGATGCCGTATTCTTTCAACTCGCGCAAAGTCCGCGCCAAATTGGTCACGGTGATATACGGCACGGTTTCCGCCGCACCGCAGGCCACTTTGCTAACGGTGGCGTTCAGCCCGGCGCTTTTGTCTTTCGGGGCGATGACGGCATGCACGCCCATGGCATCCGCCGTCCGCAGGCACGCGCCCAAATTGTGCGGGTCGGTAATGCCGTCCAGCACCAGCAAAAATGCAGGTTCGCGCAAGTTTTCCAGCACGTCTTCCAGATGAACGTGGTTTTTGGACGCATCGATAAAGCCGATAACGCCTTGGTGGCGCGCGCCTTTGCTCATGGCGTGCAGGCGGTCGGCATTGGCAAAATGTACGCGCACGCGTTCGGCGGCGGCTTTTTCCAAAACTTCGCGCGTTCGGGCATCATTTTTGTTTTCCAGCACATACAGTTCTGTGATGGATTTCGGGTTTTGCCACAGGCGCGCATTGATGGCGTGAAAGCCGTAAATTAAGCGTTGGTTCGACATGGTTGTGTTCTGCTGATGAAAGGTGGGTTACGCATCAAAACCGTGTGCCGGCGTTGGGAAGGTTTTGTTTTTCACGGCCTGCACATAGCTTTCCACGGCCGCCTGAATCGATGTTTGCCCCTGCATGAAATTGTGGACGAATTTGGCGGTTTTGCCGGGGAAAATGCCCAGCATATCGTGCATGACCAATACTTGGCCGTCGGTGTCGATGCCCGCGCCGATGCCGATGGTGGGGCAGGACACTTCTTCGGTAATGCGTTTGGCCAATGCGCTGGGCACGCATTCCATCAAAATAATGGACGCGCCTGCCGCTTCGTGCGCTTTCGCATCCGCCAGCACGGCTTGTGCCGCATCGCCGCGCCCCTGCACTTTATAGCCACCGAACACATTGACGTATTGCGGTGTTAAGCCGATGTGGGCGCAAACGGGAATGGCGCGTTCCTGCAAAAAGCGTGTGGTTTCCGCCATCACCGCGCCGCCTTCCAGCTTCACCATATGCGCGCCCGCCGCCATCAGTTGGGCGGACGTGGCAAACGCCTGCTCGGGGCTTTGCTGGTACGCACCGAACGGCAAATCGGCCACAATCATGGCATTCGAATTGCCGCGTGCCACTGCCGCCGTGTGATAGCACATATCTTCCAGGCGCACGGGCAGGGTGGAAGATTGCCCTTGCACCGCCATGCCCAGCGAATCGCCAATCAGGAGGATATCGACGCCGGCACGGTTCATCAGTGCGGAGAAGCTGGCATCGTAACAAGTCAGCATGGCGATTTTGTCGCCTGCGGCTTTCATATTGCGTAAGGTATTGATGGTAATCATGAACGGGGATTTTTAAGATTCGTTAAAATTCAAGTATAACGCATATCGCGCGGGGGTATCAAACCTTAACATGCCCACGAAGCCTTTCAAAAGCAGCCTGCACCTTGGGCGGAACATGGCTTGGAAGTGCAGGCTGCTTTTAAATTAGATTTTCACTCTGGGCAATGGCAAGGCCGTGTTACCGACACATTTAAAGCAGCCTGCACATTCCGCGGCGCAAAAAAATGCAGGCTGCTTTTCGGAAACCCCAAAAGCAGCCTGCACACGGCAACCAGTCAGATTAGTGATTATGGTGGTGATGCGCGTGCGATTCGTCCAATGGAGCGCGTTTCGTGCCCACAGGAACAATCAGCGTAGAATACAGGGAAACGTGTTGGCAGACTTTTTGGTCGGCAAACGGCGCTTTGTGCACCACTTTCACTTTCCATTGACCTTCCACCAGCGGCAGGAAGTTCACACGGCCCTGCGCATCGGTTTTGGCGGAATAGCCGTTGATTTCGCGGTGGTCCATCATCGCATCGGTATCTTGGTTGATGACGGTGTCCGCCGTGGCGACAACGGTGGCGCCCGCCAGCGGTTTGCCTTGATACAGCACTTGCAGCGGCAACAGTTTGCCGGCGGCCACGGTGTTCGGATTGGCCAGCGGCACGATTTCCAGCTCTTGGCCTACTGGACGGGTGGCGGCGGCCAAATCAAAGCGGTCGCCCACCTGCACGATGCTTTTGCCGTACATTTGCGACTGTTCGCAATATGTTGCATCCGGCACTTGCGTCATATTGTTTTGCGACCATTTGCCTTGCGCGTTTTTCACCCAGAAGGTCGGCTGGTAGGTAGCTGTAACGCGGTAAGTGCCCGCCTTCAACGGATTGCGTGTGGCGTATTGGTAATTTTCACCGCCGCGCAGCACCATGGCCGTTGCACGGTTTTGACCGTCGATGATTTCCATCGGTTTGAAAATCTGCACACGGTCGGCAGGGATGGCTTCGGGGAGCGGATAAACGTGGCTGTAGCCCAAATCAGCTTCCAGCACGCGGTCGGCAGGCTGTTGTGCAGGGGCAATCACCCAAACGTCATGCGCGTGCGCCGCACCGCTCAAAAAAGCCAATGTGCAGGCTGCTTTCAATACAAGTTTCATCAAAAAATCTCCTAAATTATTAAGTTTTGCAGATAATGTTACATTGTAACCTGCGCAGTATAGCAAAAGCATTTACTCTATTCCAGCAGATTTCGCAAAATCACGCCGAATCCGGTGCACAATGTTATAATGCGCCCTTTTGCAAAAATTGATAGTCGGCGTATTGCAAACGCACCGCCGCAACCAAAGTTTCACCATGAATATTCTTGATAAATTATTGAATAAGAACACAACGAAATCCGGCAAATCCACCGCAGCCGGCACACGCAAACAACGCACTCCCGCTTCTTCCAATGCCAAAAAGCAGCCTGCACGTCCGCAGGTGCGCGTTTCCTCATCATCCAAATCTTCCGAAACCGCCAAAGAAAAAAATACCAAGCAGCGCATTGCCGTACCCGAAAAAGACCGCCAACTGGTTGGCGATACGTTATGGATGTGCCTTTTGGTGGTGGCGGCCTATGTCTGCGTTTCCCTAGTCAGCTTCAGCATGAAAGATCCCTCATGGTCGCGCAACGTGCCGAATTTAGGACAGACGCGCAATTTCGGCGGCCTGCTGGGCGCATGGCTGTCGGACGTATTTTACTATCTGTTCGGCCTGTCCGCATGGTGGGGCATGGTGGCCGTGGGCGTGTGGCTGTACCGCCATTTCCGCTCGATACTCAATTCCGGCAGACCGCCGTACAACACCGCCATCGGACTGGCGGGACTGGCGATTTTGCTGCTGTGCAGCCCTGTGATCGAAGCCGCACTGTTTCCCAACTGGCTGCAAAACCGCCTGCCGCTGGACGCGGGCGGATTGGTCGGCTCGCTGATTGATTCGTTTGTGCGCGCCTGGTTCGGCCACACGGTCGGCGTTGTGCTGCTGTTTGCCTTTGCCATGTTGGGGTTTTCGCTGTTGGTACAAATTTCGTGGCTGGACTTTTTGGAGCGGCTGGGCAACCGTTTGGAACGCCTGTTCCGCTATTTCGTGCACGGCAAAAATAAAGAAATCACGCCAACCTTTTTCCCCGACAAATCCGAAGCCAACCCCATCGAGCAGATTGTGGCCGTCCCCGTTGCCAAGAATGTGAGCAGCCGCAACAACCGCAAAATGGCGGTAACCGTGGCGCAACAGCAGCCTGCACGCAAAAACCTGTCGCAATCGGTCGAAATCAACGGCTACCGTTTGCCCGATTTAAGCCATCTGCGCGAAGCCGCGCCGCACAGTACCCCCATCGACCCCGACACCTTGCGCGAAACCGGCCGACGCATTGAAGCCAAACTGGCGGAATTCGGCATTGACGTGCAAGTGGTCAGCGCCATTGCCGGCCCCGTGATTACACGCTACGAAATCGAACCGGCCAAAGGCGTGAAGGGCAGCCAAATCGTCAATTTATCCAAAGATTTGGCGCGCTCTTTGTCGGTGCAGTCCGTGCGTGTGGTGGAAACCATTGTCGGCAAAACCACCATGGGCATCGAGCTGCCGAACGAACAACGACAGGAAGTTTTATTGCAGGAAATTTTCTCGTCCGACGTATTCAACGATGCACCATCCAAACTCACAGTTGCCTTGGGCAAAGATATTGCCGGCCTGCCGGTGGTGGGCGATTTGGCGAAAATGCCGCATTTGCTGGTGGGCGGTATGACCGGTTCCGGCAAATCTGTGGGCGTGAATGCGATGATTTTATCGATGCTGTATAAAGCCACGCCCGAAGAAGTCCGCTTCATCATGATTGACCCAAAAATGCTGGAACTGTCGATTTACGAAGGCATTGCGCACCTGCTGTGCCCCGTGGTTACCGATATGCGCGAAGCGGGCAATGCGCTGAACTGGTGCGTGGCGGAAATGGAAAAACGCTACCGCCTGCTGGCGCGTGTCGGCGTGCGGACGCTGGCGGGCTATAACGAAAAAGTGCAGGCTGCTTTGGCGGAGGGCAAACCCATCCCCAACCCATTCAGCCTGAATCCGGACGAACCCGAGCCTTTGACCAAACTGCCGCAAATCGTGCTGGTGATTGACGAATTGGCGGATTTGATGATGACCGAGAAAAAATCGGTGGAAACACAGATTGCCCGACTGGCACAAAAAGCACGCGCCGCCGGCATCCACATGATTATCGCCACCCAGCGGCCAAGCGTGGACGTGATTACCGGCCTGATTAAGGCCAACGTGCCGACCCGCATGGCGTTCACCGTGCAAAGCCGCATCGACAGCCGCACGATTCTCGATCAAATGGGCGCGGAAGATTTGCTGAAATACGGCGATTTGCTGTTCCTGCAACCGGGCAATGCCGAGCCGACCCGCCTGCAAGGCGCGTTTGTGAGCGATGACGAAGTGCACAATGTGGTAAATTTCATCAAATCACAGGCCGAAGCAAATTATATTGACGGCATTCTCACAGGCGAAGCGACACAGGAAACGCAAAAATTCATCGAGCCGAACGGCGGCGGCAATGCGCAAGATGAGCTGTTCGACCAAGCAGTGCAGTTTGTCGTGTCCAGCCGCAAAACTTCGATTTCCGCCTTGCAGCGGCATTTGCGCATCGGCTACAACCGCGCCGCCAACCTGATGCAGGCTTTGGAGGAAGACGGCATCCTGTCGCCGCCGGATAGCCAAGGTGGCCGCCAGATTTTCTCGCGACTGGAATAACGTGTTTGGCTATGGGTGATTAAAGTGCAGGCTGCTTTTTCTCCATTGCTTTATCCACCAACAAAAAGGGAATTGAATCATGGCCCAAGCAATAAAAATCATCTATCCCAACGAAATTTATTCGGACATAATTTACAGAAATCGAGGACCAAAATGATGCCTTATATGATTTAACATTACTTGAAGAACCTAGCATGAACTTGAATAGGAATGTGATAATATCCCTGATTAATAGGCTAAAATAGACAATTTATAGGGTAATATTCCCTTTCATTGGGTATTTCGACAATTTAAAAATCAACAACGGCTATTATTAAGAAGCAGGTTTGCGATATGAACTGGAAATATGAAAAATGGAAGAATAGCGCAGTATCTGAATATGAGGATATTCAAACATATATCGAAATGGAGGTTTATCCTGAAGACATTGAATTGTTTTCTTATATTTTATTGCCCAGCACTATTCTATATAAAGATAGGGTTATCATTGTCGATATTGAAAAAAACAATGATTATATTAAAAACAGTATGAAAAGTTTTGATGATTGGGATTCTAGCCATGGTGGTAAAACGGCCCAATGGATGATTAATAAGACACTGATCTCAAATATTTTCTGTAACTCAGTCGAACCGGAAACATCTGGCTCAACACTTATTCGAATAGCCGAACTTATTAAATATAACTGGGAATTTTTCCTCTCAAAAAATTATCCGGACAAAGAATTTATTATCGAGATTGGTGATATTGAATGGGAAGACCCGTATGTTACTTTTTATCAGCCATGAGCTATCAATTTGTATAATACGCGGTGATAGAAATGGCGGATATGGGCATTTACAAAAGCAGCCTGCACTTTAAAAAACGAAGTGCAGGCTGCTTTTTATATTTTCTTCCACTTCCGCATTGGATGCTATTATCAAAGCACATTTTATTGGCCATCTGGCTTTGCGGCCTTTTTGTCATTGTGCAATGAGAAGAAAATAAATGTACGCTTCATCGCAAAAGCCCATCAGCGCATCACATTGGCCCAATCCTGTTCGAAATACGCCACCAGTTTCTGATTGTTCAGATAGTTCGCTTCCACGGGGCGGCGTGCCATATCGTTCGGGAAATCAAACATCTGCGCCAGAATGGGCGGTGTTAAAAACTGGGTCGGCACGTCAATCCGTGCAGGCTGCCTGAAATCGCCCGCCGTATCGGCCATCACGAAGCCCCATTCACCGAAACTGGGCACATACACATGATACGGCGCGGTGCGCAGCCCTGCCGCTTCCAGCGTCGCCACCACCGACCAATAGGCATTGGGCGCAAAATAGGGCGAAGTGGACTGCACTACGATTTTCCCGCCCGGATTAAGGCGCTGCGCCACCATGCGGTACATCGGCACGGAATAGAGTTTGCCCAGCGCGAAATTGGACGGGTCGGGCAGGTCGATGATAATCACGTCAAAACGTTCGGCCTGATGTTGCAGCCATTGGGCGGCATCGTCGTTGATAATGCGGATTTTCGGGTGGTTCAACGCATTTTTGTTCAATGCAGTGAGCCGCGCGGAGGTTTGGAAGGTGCGCGTCATGTCCGGGTCCAAATCGACCAAGGTAAGCTGCTGAACTTCAGGATATTTCAGCACTTCGCGCGCCGCCAGCCCGTCGCCGCCGCCCAAAATCAGCACGCGTTTGCGGCTGGGCGACATCTGCATGGCGGGGATGACCAATGCTTCGTGGTAACGGGCTTCATCACGCGAAGAAAACTGCAAATTCCCGTTGATATACAGCCGGATATCGTCCTTCCATTGGGTAACGACCAGCCGCTGGTAGGGCGAGTGGCTTTCGTACACGACCGGGTCGCCGAAATAGCGCTGTTCTGCTTGGAGCACCCAATAATTGGCATAAACAAAGGCCATCACCAACAGCATTAACACGATAAAGCAGCGGCTGGCCAATGCTTTGTATCGGGCGATTTTCGCACGGAAGACGCGGGCGGTGATGTAGGCAATGGCAGCGTTCAGGATGCCGAACAGCAATGCGGAGCGCGCCATGCCCAATTTGGGCGCGAGCAGCAGCGGAAACAGCAGCGACACGGCCAGCGCGCCCATATAGTCAAACGTCAGCACGCGCGCCACGATTTCTTTGAATTCGTGTTCCTGCTGGTTCAGAAGCCGCATTACCAGCGGAATTTCCATGCCCACAATCGTGCCGACCAGCAACACCAGCGCATAGAGCAGGGTGCGGAATGGCGCGGCGGCAAACCCAAAGGCGACAAACAAAAACAGCGCTGACAATCCGCCTGCCAGGCCGACCAAAAGCTCGATTTCCACAAAGCGCACCAGCACGTCTTCGTCTTTAATATAACGCGTGAGGTGCGCGCCGATGCCCATAGAAAAAAGATACAGGCCGATAATGAACGAATACTGGAAAATGCTGTCGCCCAGAAGGTAGCTGGCCAAAGCCGCCATAATCAGCTCGTATGCCAAGCCGCAACTGGCCACCATAAATACGGATAAAATCAGAATGCGCGATGGATTCATGCAAAACGCCTAACTTGTAAAAAGTGCAGGCTGCTTTTGGCAATCGTTCAAAAGCAGCCTGCACGTTCAGACCCGATTAGTTTTTCTCTTGGTCAACCAATTTGTTTTTGGCAATCCAAGGCATCATGCTGCGCAACTGAGCGCCGACTTTTTCGATTTGGTGGTCGGCCGTCAGGCGGCGGCGGGCAGTCATGCTCGCGTAATTCACAGCGCCTTCCTGAATGAACATTTTCGCGTATTCGCCGGTTTGGATGCGTTTGAGCGCATTGCGCATGGCTTCGCGCGATTTTTCGTTAATCACTTCCACGCCAGTCACGTATTCGCCGTATTCCGCATTGTTGGAAATGGAGTAGTTCATGTTGGCAATGCCGCCTTCGTAAATCAAATCCACGATGAGCTTCATTTCGTGCAGGCATTCGAAATACGCCATTTCGGGTGCGTAGCCTGCTTCCACCAATGTTTCGAAACCGGTTTTAATCAGTTCCACCACGCCGCCGCACAATACGGCTTGTTCGCCGAACAGGTCGGTTTCGGTTTCTTCGCAGAAGTTGGTTTCAATCACGCCGCCTTTGGTGCCGCCGTTGGCCGCAGCATAAGAGAGGGCGATGTCTTTGGCTTTGCCGGTGTAGTCTTGGTAAACCGCGATCAGCGAAGGCACGCCGCCACCTTTCAAAAATTCGCTGCGCACGGTGTGGCCGGGGCCTTTGGGCGCCACCATAATCACGTCCACATTTTTAGGCGGAACGATTTGGTTATAGTGAATATTGAAACCGTGTGCGAATGCCAAAGCAGCGCCTTCTTTCAAGTTCGGCGCGATTTCGTTTTTATACACGGCGGGTTGGTTTTCATCGGGCAGCAAAATCATGACAACGTCTGCTTTTTTGGTGGCATCGGCAACGCTCAATGTTTCAAAGCCGGCAGCCACCGCTTTGTTCCAAGATGCGCCCTGACGCAGACCAATCACCACATTCACACCGGAATCTTTCAAGTTGGCCGCGTGGGCATGGCCTTGCGAACCATAACCGATGATGGCCACCGTTTTGCCTTTTACCAATGATAAATCAGCGTCTTTATCGTAATAAACCTGCATTGTTTTTCCTTTTGGAATGTTAATAGGGAGAGAATAAGTCGAACATTGCCAAACCATCATGCGTTTGTGTCAAACGGTTCTGTTTGGGGGTCAATATGGCTTTTGCCCACATTGAACAAATGCGTGGCTGGAAATTTTACACTATTTTGCACAGCTTTTGTAATTTTATGCAGCCTGCACCAATGCCTGCCGCATTTCGCGGATAACGACGGCATAATCGTCCTGCCCGAAAATGGCGGAGCCTGCCACGAACGTGTCCGCCCCGGCTTGGGCGATTTCGGCGATATTGCCGGCTTTCACGCCGCCATCGACTTCCAGCGCAATCCGCCGCCCCGTTTGGGCTTGGTAATGGTCGAGCAGGCTGCGCACGCGGCGCAGTTTGTCCAGCGTGTGCGGGATAAAGCTTTGGCCGCCGAATCCAGGATTTACCGACATCAGCAGCACCATGTCCAGCTTGTCCAAAACGTGTTCCAACACATGAACAGGCGTGGCGGGATTCAGCACCAAACCGGCCTGTTTGCCCGCGTTTTTGATGAGTTGTAGGCTGCGGTCGATGTGACGGCTGGCTTCGGGGTGGAAGCTGATAATGTCGGCGCCTGCTTCGATAAAGGCACGAATCATATCGTCCACCGGCTCCACCATCAAATGCACGTCAATCGGCACGGTGCTGACGGGGCGCAGGGCTTGGCAAATCATCGGCCCGAAGGTGAGGTTGGGGACGTAATGGTTGTCCATCACGTCAAAGTGGATTAAATCGGCGCCTGCGTCAATCACTCGGCGGACTTCTTCGCCCAATCGGGTGAAGTCGGCAGAAAGAATGCTGGGGGCTATGCGGTAGTTCATTTTCGGCTTTCGGAAAGGCAATTAAAAAGCAGCCTGCACTTTTTTCGCCAGCTGTTCGGCGGCGGTGAGGGCGACTTTATCGCGGATATACAGCAGGTTGGCGTGTTCTGCGGCGGTGGCGGGATAGCGGCCGCTTTGTGCCAGCCGCAGATAATCGGCGGCGGTGGGCATAAGGGGCTGTCCTTCAAAGGCGGGCGGCTGTTCGATCGCGAATGCGTTGCCCGCACCTGCGACTTGTCGGCCGCGGCAGGATTCCGGCAGGGCGATTTCTTCGGCCTTGCCCACACCGTATGCGCTCAATCGTTCGTGGCGGCGCGTATCGAACCACGCATAAAACACTTCGCCCATCCGCGCGTCGGTGGCGGCCAGCACGCATTCGCAGTCGGGTATTTGGTAGGCCACGGCATCCAGGCAGGGAATGCCGACCAGGGGAATGCCGAACGGCACGGCCAATCCTTGTGCCACGCCGATGCCGATACGCAGGCCGGTAAACGCGCCCGCACCTTGCGCATACACAATCGCGCCCAAATCGGAAACGGTGCAGGCTGCTTCTGAAAGCAGGCTGCGGATGCCCGGCAGAATCAAATCGGACTGTCGATTGCCTGCTTCCGCGTGTACGCCGTGCCATTGCCCGTCCGCATGCAGCGCCAATGAAAGGTAAGCGGTAGAAGTGTCTATCGCCAACACGGGGCGGCTGAAATCAGGTGTCGTCATACTTATTTGCTGTAATCAAATTGAATGGAGCGGCCTGATTGGCGGCGTAGGCGCTGGCGCAGCAATTCGTCGCTAGCGGCGCGGCCTTCAATGCAGAAGGCTTCATACAGTACGCGGCGCACGGCGTTGCTGCCGTTGAGTTTGCCGCCAATCACTTCCCAGCGGCTGTTGCGCGGCGTGATCCAGCGGCGGTTGGTCAAATCGGCAAAACCAAATGTTTTCAGTTTCGAGCCTTCGCTGCCGAGCAGTTTCGCGCCGGTGATGCACAGCAGGCCTTCCGCGCTGACGTTCGGATAGCCCGAAGCCGAGCGGTTGTTCAGAATATAGCGGATGCTGCCGTCGGGCGCGTAATGAATGCTGTCGAGCAGGATTTGCGGCTTGCCGGAAAACGTGGGGCTGACATACAAATCAAACCAGCCTGCACCTTCCGTGTCGGGCAATTCGGGCAGCGGCAGGCTGCTTTCCTGAAATTCGGCATCGCTGCGGTCGGACACGCCCAGCCAGCCCGAATCGGCAAAGGCAAAAGAGGCGGACAAAAGCCCCGCGCAGAATAAAGATAAATATTTCATAACCTTGCTTATTGATTTTTCAAATGAATAAAGCAGCCTGCACGTTTCCCGTTGCCGTGAAGTGCCGTTGGAAAGTGCAGGCTGCTTTTGAGGGATTACGCTTTCAATGCGGCCAAAATTTCTGCTTTCACATCGTCCACGTTCTGGGTGCCGTCCACTTTGATATAGCGCGGCGCGTGTTCGCCGGTCAAACGGCTGTAAAAACCCACCAGCACTTCGGTTTGTTCGTGGTACACGGCCAGGCGTTTTTTTACGGTTTCTTCTTTGTCGTCGTCGCGCTGCACCAAATCTTCGCCCGTTTCATCGTCTTTGCCTTCGGTTTTGGGCGGATTGTATTTGACATGATAGGTGCGGCCGGAGGCAATATGCACGCGGCGGCCGCTCATGCGTTCCACAATCGCTTCGTCTGGCACGTCGATTTCCACCACAGCATCCAAATTCACGCCCGCTTCCACCATGGCTTCCGCCTGCGCCAGCGTGCGTGGGAAGCCGTCGAACAGGAAACCGTTGGCGCAATCGGGCTGGGCAATGCGTTCTTTCACTAAGCCAATGATGATGTCGTCGCGCACCAAGCCGCCTTGGTCCATGATTTTTTTGGCTTCCAAACCCAATTCCGTGCCTGCTTTAATGGCGGCGCGCAGCATATCGCCGGTGGAAATTTGCGGGATATTGAATTCGCGCGTGATGAATTGCGCCTGCGTGCCTTTGCCCGCACCGGGTGCGCCCAACAATAAAACTTTCATGTCGTGTTCCTTCGGATAATATGGAAATGGTTGAAATAACGGCGAACCGTGCGGCAGCCGTGATGAGGAATGCCGCTATGGTAATACGTTTTGCGGCATTATAAAAGGGATTTACACAATCCGCGCTTTCAGCAAATCATACATATTCAGCGCGCCGACCAGCCGTCCGCCTTCGCACACGGGCAGGCCGTTGATGCGTTTTTCCTGCATCAGCTTCAAGGCTTCGCTCAATAATTTTTCGGGCGATATGGCGGCGGGATGACGGGTCATTACTTCGCTCATCGGCAGGTCGGGCAGTTGCTCGTGCCGCTCGAACAGGCGGCGCAAATCGCCGTCGGTAAACACGCCCGCCAGGCAGCCTGCACCATCGGCCACCGCCACCATACCCAAGCCTTTGCCGCTCATTTGAATAATCGCTTCGCGCAGGCTGCTTTCGGGTTGAACCACCGGCAGCGCGTCGCCCGAGTGCATCACATCGCCCACCGTCAAAAGCAGCCTGCGCCCCAAGCTGCCTGCGGGATGGCTCAATGCAAAATCCTCCGGCGTGAACTGGCGCGCGTTCAACAGCGCAATCGCCAGCGCATCGCCCAAAGCCAGCACGGCGGTGGTGCTGGACGTGGGCGCCAGCCCCAGGGGGCAGGCTTCTTGCGACACGGCGGCGAGGATATGGATGTCCGCGTGTTTCGCCATGCTCGATTCGGGTTTGCCCGTGATGCAGACCAGAGTGATATGGCGGCGTTTGAGCGCGGGCATAATCGCCAGGATTTCGTCGCTTTCGCCCGAATTGGAAATAGCCAGCACCACATCGCCGTCCACAATCATGCCCAAATCGCCGTGTGCCGCTTCTGCCGGGTGGACAAAAAAGGCCGGCGTGCCAGTGGAGGCCAGTGTGGCGGCGATTTTGCGGCCAATATGCCCCGATTTGCCCATGCCGGTCACAATCACGCGGCCGCGGCTTTGCAGCACCGCATCCACCGCGCGGGTAAACGCTCCATCCAACTGCGCCGCCATTTCCAGCACCGACTGCGCTTCAATCTGCAAAACCTGTTTTGCCCAATCCAAATAATGTGTTGCACCCATAATGCTTCCTTTTGCTACTTATCCGCGCCAAAATTTTAATCGTTAAATCAATACTATGTGTCGTTATGCCACCATAGCCGTGCTTTTCCGACTGCACCAAAAGCAGCCTGCGCCCTGCCGTTGGTCATTGCCCGCGCAAAAACAGCGCGTCCAAATCTGCCAATGCCAAATGCACCCAAGTCGGGCGGCCGTGGTTGCATTGGTTGCTGCGCGGCGTGTTTTCCATATCGCGCAGCAGGGCGTTCATTTCGGGCAGGGTGAGCTGCCGCCCCGCACGCACCGAGCCGTGGCACGCCATGGTGGCGAATATCCGGTTTTCCATCGATTCCACGGTTTGCGAGCTGCCCACATTACCCAATTCGCGCAACACGTTCTGCGCCAGCTCCACGGCATCGGCCTTGCCCAGCATGGCCGGCACGGAACGCACGGCAATCTGTCCGTTGCCCGCATCTGAAAGCAGCAGGCCGTATTCGCGCAGGGTTTGTTCGTGTTCGGCCAGCACGGCGCGTTCTGCATGGCTGGCGGCAAACACGGGCGGAATCAGCAACATTTGCGTTTGCAGGCTGCCTTGCTGCCGCTGCGCCTTCATTTTTTCGTAATTCACGCGTTCGGCGGCGGCGTGCATATCGACCAAAATCAAGCCTTCCGCCGTCTGCGCCAGAATATAAATACCCAAAAGCTGCGCCAATGCGAAGCCCAGCGGATATTCGGGTGGTTCGGCCGCTTCGGTTTCGGGGGCGGGCGGAGGGGCGGTGCAGGCTGCTTTTTCGATGGGAAAATCATCGTCGCGGCGGTAAAGTTCGGCATAGGTTTGCAGGGCGGCGCGGTTTTCTTTCAGCGACAAACTGCGCTGCTGCGGCGCGCGGTAGGCCGAGTAGGGGGCTGGGGTAGAAGGGGCTTCGCCGGAATTGGGCATGACCGCCGTTTCGGTGTGCAGGCTGCTTTGCGCGTTCGGGAAACGCTGCTGCAAAATATCGCCCGCATTGCCCACGCTGCCGGTCATGTCCGCGCGCGTACCTTCCAGCGCTTTGTCCAGCGTGTGGAACACCAGCCGGTGCACGGCCTGGCTGTCGCGGAAGCGGATTTCGGTTTTGGTCGGATGCACGTTTACGTCCACCATTTCCGGCGGCATTTCCAAAAACAATACAAATGCCGGCGTGATTTTGTGGTGCAGCACGTCGCGGTATGCCTGTTTCACGGCGTGCAGCACCACTTTGTCGCGCACGAAGCGCCGATTGACAAAACAAAACTGCAATTCCGATTTGCCTTTGGCGAACGTGGGTTTGGAAACGAAACCGTGCACGCACACCGCGCCTTCACCGCTGTCCACCGGCAGGCTGGCGGACTGGAACTCCGCGCCCATCACCGCCGCCATGCGCTCTTCCAGGCTTTGCACGGGATAACGGAACACGGTTTTGCCGTTGTGCGCCAGCGAAAAAGCAGCCTGCGGATTGGCCAGCGCCAAGCGTTCCAGCATGGTGGCGCAGTGGGCGTATTCGGTGTTTTCGGATTTCAGGAATTTGCGCCGCGCGGGCGTGTTGAAAAAGAGTTCGCGCACTTCCACCGTGGTGCCTTCGGGGTGCGCCGCCGCATTGACCGTGCTCAAAACGCCGTCTTCGGCACGGATTTCGTGTGCGTGCGGCAAATCGGCGGTGCGGCTGGTCAGCGTCAGGCGCGATACGGAAGCGATGCTGGCCAAGCCCTCACCACGGAAGCCCATGCTGCGGACGTGTTCCAAATCGTGCAACTGTTTGATTTTGCTGGTGGCATGGCGCGAGAGTGCCAAGGAAAGGTCGTCGGCATGGATACCACTGCCGTTGTCGGTCACGCGGATAAGCTTGATGCCGCCGCCCGCCAGTTCCACGCTGATGTGCGTCGCCCCCGCGTCCAAACTGTTTTCCACGATTTCTTTGAGCGCGGCGGCGGGGCGTTCCACCACTTCGCCAGCGGCGATTTGATTGACGAGATGGTCGGGCAGGGCATGAATACGGGGCATGGGGTGGCTTCGGTCGGCAGAAAGGGGCTTATTTTAAAGCGTTTTGCGCAGGCTGCAAACTGCTTGTCTGTGCTGCGGGGAAAACCGTATAATGTCGGGCACTTGTCTGTTGATATGAGCGTGCTGCCGATAAAGATACACCGCCACAATGCCCGTTGCCTTGTTCCAAACGGGTTTTTTGTTGCCCGAAAGCAGCCTGCACTTCCCCCACCGTCCATCCTGCGAGAGTCCGATTATGCCAAACCCATTGTACCGCCAAAATATTTTATCCGTTTCCGATTTGAGCATCGAGCAGCTGCAATGCCTGCTGGACACCGCGCTGCGCCTGAAACGGCAGCCGCGCGGCGATTTGCTGGAAGGGCGGCTGATCGCGTCCTGCTTCTTCGAGCCCTCCACCCGCACGCGCCTGTCGTTTGAAACCGCCGTGCAGCGGCTGGGCGGCAAGGTCATCGGCTTTGCCGACGGCGCCAATACCAGCGCGAAAAAAGGCGAAACACTGGCCGATACCGCACGGATTATCTCCAGCTATGCCGATGCGATTATCCAGCGCCACCCGAAAGACGGCGCGGCACGCGTGTTGGCCGAATTTTCCCGCGTGCCCGTGATTAACGCGGGCGACGGCACCAACCAGCACCCCAGCCAAACGCTGCTGGATTTGGTGACCATTTACGAAACGCAAGGCAGCCTGCACCACCTGAAAATCGCCATGTGCGGCGATTTGAAGTACGGCCGCACCGTGCATTCGCTGGCACAAGCCTTAAAACGCTTCGGCTGCGAATTTGCATTTGTGTCGCCGCCCAGCTTGGCCATGCCCGAATACATTACCGAAGAACTGGACGAAGCCGGCGCAAAATGGCAGATACTGCCCAATTTGGAAAGCGCCGCAGAATGGGCCGATATCCTATATATGACCCGCGTGCAGCGCGAACGCTTCGATGACGTGGAATTCGCCAAAATCCAAGGCAAATTCAACCTGCATGCCGCCACTTTAGCCAATGCCAAACCCAATCTGCGCGTGCTGCACCCCCTGCCGCGCGTGGACGAAATTGCGCCCGACGTAGATGGCACGCCGTATGCTTATTACTTTGAACAAGCACAAAACGGCGTATTTGCGCGCATGGCCATGCTTGCACTGGTGTTGAATGAAAATGTGTAGAGATTAAGTCTTCATTCACTGCAGGCTGCAATGAAGACGAAAAATCAGGCCTCGGCACAGCAAAAGGCTTGGCCACGTCCAACTCAACCTCCGGCTCGTCTTCCAATCAATAACATAGCAAATCCGTCAGCGAGCCGTTCCCGATGCAGACCACACAGATTGACTATGTGCGGCTGTACTATAAATAACAAATAACATCCCGTGCAGGCTGCCCGAAAGCGATAGATTCGTGTATTATCGGGCAGCCTGAAATATATTGCATGAACATACCCGATATGCCCGCCCGCCTGACCAACCTCCTTGGTATTATCCTTGTTGTGATGCTACTGCTTGTCATCAACCGGCAAATCGACCGATGGCTGGACGTGGAAATTGTGTGGCGGATGCCCTTGCGGGCGGGATGCGCGCTATTGTTTGGCAGCATGCTGCTGTATCACGGTAAAACGTATCGCCCAAAGCAGCCTGCACAAGGCTGGGAACGGGCGGTTCATGCCGCCAAACGCATTTTGTACTATGGTGCAGGCTGCTTTGCGTTGGCGCACATTATCGGTGTTGTCAGCACTTATGCTGTGCCCGGCCGGCCCGAACAGGTGCGCCTGCTCCAACGCCAAATCATCCGCGAAACCGGCCAACCGCGCTGCGAACAAGGCTATTGCCAATGGCAGGTGCGGCGCGACAACGGCAGCACGGCAACGATATGGCTGCCGGAACATCACCCAGAAAGCGGCACGGCGCAAATATGGGTTTGGCCGTCTTGGCTGGCCATCCGCATAGAAACCGAGTAGGGCGGCGATTGAAATACGGCATGCAATGCCTGCCGCATCCCAAACCACCAATATAGTGGATTAAAATTGCAATGATACGGCGTTGCCTTACCTTGACGTACTATTTGTACGCCTTGCGGCTCGCCGCCTTGTCTTATTTTTATTTTAATCCACTATACACAGGGAGACTTGAATGAAAACGAAACAACTCAGCGTAGAAGCCATTGAAAACGGCACGGTGATTGACCACATTCCGGCCGGTCTGGGGCTGACGATTCTGCGCCAGTTCAAACTGCTGCATTACGGCAGCGCGGTAACAGTGGGCTTCAATCTGCCCAGCAAAACCCAAGACAGCAAAGACATCATCAAAATCAAAGATGTATTTTTAAACGAGCAAGATGCGAACCGCCTTGCCCTGTTCGCGCCCGAAGCAGTGGTCAATACCATCCGCGACTTTCAAGTAACCGACAAACGCCGCTTGACGCTGCCGGACGAAATCTCCGAAGTATTCCGCTGCCCGAATGCCAACTGCGCCAGCCACAGCGAACCGGTGGCCAGCCGCTTTTATGTGCGTCAGCAGGGTGGCAAAACCAAATTGAAATGCCATTATTGCGAAAAAACATTCCCCAGAGAGTTCGTGGTGGAAGCATAATTTCCAGCCAAGATTAAAGTGCAGGCTGCTTTTTCCCTTGAATAAAAGCAGCCTGCACCCATATTGAGCGCCATGACGACACATTCATTGAAGAGAAACCCCATGAACAACAACCAACGCACCCGTTTCCTTTTCGACCAAATGCCCGTCCGCGGACTGCACGTCCAAGTGGAAGAAGTTTGGCAACACATCCTCCGCCGCAAACATTACCCCGCCGCCATCCGCCGCGCATTGGGCGAACTCCTGGCCGCAGGCAGCCTGCTTTCGGGCAATCTGAAAACCGAAGGCACGCTCATCATCCAAGTGCAGGGGCAGGGCGCGCTTAAAATGCTGGTGGTGGAAGCCACATCCGAAAACACCCTGCGCGCCACCGCACGCTGGGACGAAACCGCCCATATTGCCGATGATGCCGCTTTGAGCGAACTTCTGGGCAACCAAGGCATTTTCGCCATCACCCTGCAACCGAAAGACGGCGAACCGTGGCAAGGCATCGTGCCGTTGGAAGGCGGCAGCATCGCCGATATGCTGATGCACTACATGGCGCATTCCGAGCAGCTGGAAACCCACATCGCTTTGGCGGCAGACGAAAAAACCGCCGCCGGCTTCCTGCTGCAACGCCTGCCCGAAGAACAACCCGACCCCGAAGCGTGGCAACACGTTACCACATTGGCGCAAACGCTCACCGCCGACGAACTGCTGCATCTGGACGCGCAAAACGTGCTGTACCGCCTGTTCCACGAAACACCGCCGCGTGTGTTCGAGCCGGAAGTATTGGAATTCGCCTGCACCTGCTCTCGCGGCAAAGTCAGCGACATGTTGCTGATGCTGGGTGGCCAGGAAGTCGGTCAGGCCGTTGCCGAAGAAGGCAGCATCACGGTGGACTGCGATTTCTGCAACGAGCAATACACCTTTGACGAAACCGATGTGAACGCCCTGTTCGGCAGCGACATTGTCAGCGCCGTGAAAAACGAAAACAGCCGCCACGCGGTACAATAAACACTCAAAGCAGCCTGCATATTCGATTCAACTCTGTGCAGGCTGCTTTTTTGCCCCCAAAAAAGGGCGGGGAAGGGCGTGCATCCAATTGATTACCGCTATTTGTTTTTCTTCCATGCCCAAACACAAGGCGCATAAAGCTGCCAATATTCCATCAATAAATTTTTTCTATTTATCATCAAATAATTATGCAAACATTCTGCAAATTTCCCCTTCACAGTTTACAAATCAACAAATATTGTGTTAGATTTCGTTAAACATTTGCATAATTACGTTATTGGAGGAACCACTATGTCTGTGCAACAAAACGGCAAAACCTTTTTCGGCCACCCGTTTCAATTATCCAGCCTATTCCACATCGAACTATGGGAGCGTTTCTCGTTCTACGGCATGCAGGCCATCCTCCTGTTTTATCTATACTTTGAAGCCAGCAAAGGCGGCTTGGGTATCGACAAAGCGGAAGCCGGTGGCATTTCCGCCATTTACGGCGGCAGCATTTACCTGCTGACCTTGCTGGGTGGCTGGATTTCCGACCGCGTGCTGGGCGCAGAACGCACATTGTTCTATTCAGGCATCACTGTCATGGCCGGACACATCGCTTTGGCCATTTTCCCCGGTTTGGCAGGATTGCTGGCCGGCCTCATACTAGTAGCCCTGGGCAGCGGCGGCGTGAAAGCCTCTGCCAGCGCAATGGTCGGCTCGCTGTACGAGCATGATGACACCAAGCATTTGCGCGATGCCGGCTTTTCTCTGTTTTATCTCTCCATCAATATCGGCGCATTCTTCGGCCCGCTGCTGACCGGTTACCTGCAAGACAAGATCGGTTTCCACTGGGGCTTCGGCGCAGCAGCCGTCGGCATGGCATTCGGTTTGGCACAATACGCGCGCGGCCGCAAAAACCTGCCACCCACCGCAGCCGTGAATCCGCTTAAACCCAACGAAAAAGCATTTGTGTTGGCAGGTTTCATCGGTGCATTGGTGGTTTTGGCCATCGTATTCGCCACAGGCTTGGTGAATTACAACAACTTTAAAAACGTTTTGTTCGGTGTTGTGTTGGTTGTTACCACCATTTATTTTGCCCGCCTGTTCATTACCGGCAAACAACTGGGCGCCAAAACCAACTACATCATCGCCTATATCCCTTTGTTCATTGCAGCCTGCATTTTCTGGGCCGTTTGGTTTCAAGTATTTACCGCCGTCAGCATTTATTTTGAAACATTTATGAAAATGAACCGCATGATTGGCGACTTCGAAGTCCCACCGGCATGGCTGACTTCTGCACAAGGCCTGTGGGTGATCCTGCTGGCCAGCGGCATGGCCGCCATGTGGACCAAAATGGGTGACAAACAGCCCAAAACACCGTTTAAATTCGCGCTGTCCCTGATTGTGGTGGGCTTGGCATACGCTGTGTTCCTGCCTTATACCTACAGCAATACGATTATGTCGATGGTCGGTATGGTATTCGTACTGTTCCTGCTCACTGTTGCCGAGTTGCTGATTTCCCCCATTTCCCTGTCGCTGGCCACCAAAATCGCACCGACGCAATTCAAAACCCAGATGGTTGCGCTCAACTTCCTCACCATTTCCGTCGGTATTACCGCAGGCGGCAAACTGTTCGGCGCATATTATGATGAACAGAACCTGTCCAAATTCTTTGAATTGATGACATATCTCGGCGTGGGTGCAGGCTGCATTTTGCTCTTGCTCGTGCCCGTGTTGAACAAACTGCTCAAAGGTATTGATTAAGAAAGGTATTCATGGCAAAAAAACGTATCCTCACCGGAGTCACCACCACCGGCATTCCGCACTTGGGTAACTATGTCGGCGCCATCCGACCCGCTATCCAAGCTGCCGCAGCGGACGACACCGAAAGCTATCTTTTCCTGGCCAATTATCACGGCATCATCAAATGCCACGACCCCGCCATGATTGACGAGTCCACGCGCGCCGTTGCCGCCACTTGGCTAGCGTGCGGGCTGGATACCGAGCGTACCACGTTTTACCGCCAATCCGACATCCCCGAAATTCTGGAACTCAACTGGATATTGACCTGCATCACCGCAAAAGGCCTGATGAATCGCGCCCATGCTTACAAAGCCGCCGTGCAGGTCAATATCGATGCGGGGATGGAAGACCATGACCACCAAATCGAAATGGGGCTATATAGTTATCCCATCTTGATGGCAGCCGATATTTTAATGTTCCAAGCCAATCAAGTCCCCGTTGGCCGAGATCAAATCCAACACGTTGAAATGGCACGCGATATTGCACAACGCTTCAATCATCGCTTTGGCAAAAACCTTTTGACACTGCCAGAAGCCTTAATTGATGAAAATGTACAGTTGTTGGTCGGTCTGGATGGTCGGAAAATGTCCAAATCCTACGGCAATACCATTCCCTTGTTTCAAACACCGAATCAACGTCAAAAAGCAGTCAATAAAATTGTGACCAATCTGAAAGAGCCTGGCGAACCCAAAGCCAAAGACGAAAGTCCGTTGTTTGAAATCTACCAAGCCTTTGCCACGCCCGAAGAAACTCAAGCATTCGAGCAAGCGCTTAACGAAGGCTTGGCTTGGGGAGAAGCCAAAAAATTGCTGTCTGCAAAAATTGGTGCAGAGCTGGACAGCAAAACCGATGCTTACAATGACTTGATTGCGCATCCGCAGCGCATTGAAGAAATTCTGCAAGCCGGCGCGCACAAAGCACGGGCAGAAGCACATGAATTGCTGGAACAAGTAAAAGATGCCGTCGGCATTCGTACGTTAAAATAAACAGCAAAGCAGGCTGCACGAATTATTGTTTACGTGCAGCCTGCTTTTTACCCAACTAATAATTTAACATAATATGTATTATGCGAACTATAGAATTAATCTGAATATATAGAATTATTTTGATCCCGGAAAAATAGCGATGGTTCAGCCAACTATGCTCTTCTTCTTATTGCAATAATCTCCACTATGAGTCAATAGACCAATTGCTTATTCGCAAATGGTGCATGCAGGCTGCTTTTGAAAACCAAATGCACAAATAATATTCTATAAAAATATACCGAAATAAGAATGAAATAAGAACAATAAGAACGGCAGAAACAATGAATGCCAATAATAAACAAAACTGACTCATATGTTATCTATAACATAAAAAGCAGTCCTTAAAAAAGGGCTGCTTGAAATTTGGTGCCCAGAAGAAGACTCGAACTTCCACGTCCTTACGGACACTAGTACCTGAAACTAGCGCGTCTACCAATTCCGCCATCTGGGCTTTGATTTTTGCCATCATTTGCTGTAAAGTGTTGCAAATGAATCAAAAGAAGCTGCATTATATAGATACTATAAAAGGATTGTCAACCATGACGAAGAAAAAAAATATCAAATCTATGAATTTAAGAGAAAAAGATCCATACTTGGAACGCGAATACCAAAAATATACCACTCCCCTACCCAGCCGCGAATGGATTATCGAGCTGCTGGAACGTGCCGGTGTGCCGCAAAAAATCGCCACTCTGGCTGAACAATTATCCATCAGTGAAGAAGAATTAGAATTTTTTGAACGTCGTTTGAAAGCGATGGCGCGGGATGGGCAAATTTTAATTAACCGCCGCAATTTGGTGTGCGTGGCAGAAAAATTGGACATTGTGAAATGCCGCGTGGAAATGCAAAAAGACGGTTTTGGCTTTGCCGTGCCCTTGAAACCGACGGGCGAAAAGGATTTCGTGCTGTACGAACGACAATTGTATGGTGTGATGAACGGCGATATCGTTACTGTCCGGCCGCTGGGGTTGGACCGGCGCGGTCGGCGTGAAGGCCAAGTGCTGGACATCGTGGAGCGCGGCCAATCTTCGCTGGTGGGACGCTTTTATTTGGATCACGGCGTGGCGGTGCTGGAACCGGAAGACAAACGGCTGCACCAAAATGTGATTTTGGAACCGGCCAGCGTGGCGCAGTTCCAGCCGCAATCCGGTCAGGTGGTGGTGGCAGAAATTGAAAGTTATCCGGAAAACCATCGCCCTGCCGTGGCCAAAATCACAGAAATTTTGGGCGATTATGCCGATAGCGGCATGGAAATCGAAATTGCCCTGCGCAAGCATAAACTGCCCTATGAATTCAGTGCAGGCTGCCTGCACACTGCGGAAAAAATTCCCGATACCGTCTGTGCGGTCGACCGCAAAAACCGTGTGGATTTGCGCGACTTGCCTTTGGTAACCATCGACGGTGAAACTTCGCGCGATTTTGACGATGCCGTGTATGCGGAAAAAATCGGCCGCGATTACCGCTTGGTGGTGGCGATTGCCGATGTGAGCCACTATGTCCGCCCCGACGACGCGATTGATGCGGATGCCAAAGAACGTGCTACCAGCGTGTATTTCCCGCGCCGCGTCATCCCCATGCTGCCGGAAGCGCTCTCCAACGGCATCTGCTCGCTGAACCCGAATGTGGAACGGTTGTGCATGGTGTGCGACATGACGATTACTTATGCGGGCAACGTGAAATCGTACGAGTTTTATCCGGCTGTGATGAAATCGCACGGGCGTTTGACATATAACCAAGTGTGGGATTGGCTGGAACATTCCGTGGACAACGAATACAAAAGCAGCCTGCACACCTTATACAAACTCTTTCAAGTTTTGCAGAAAAACCGCCGCAAGCGTGGTGCAATGGAATTTGAAACCGTTGAAACACAAATGATTTTTGACGACAACGGCAAAATCGAACGTATTGAAGAAGTGCGCCGCAACGATGCGCACAAACTGATTGAGGAATGTATGCTGGCGGCCAATGTGTGCGCTGCGGATTTCCTGTTGCGGCACAAACACAACGCGCTCTACCGCAACCACGCGGGTCCTACGCCTGAAAAACTGACGGTCCTGCGCGAGCAGTTGGCACTGCTGGGACTGCGTTTGAGCGGCGGCGACAAGCCCGAACCGAAACATTACGGCAAACTGGCGGAACAAATTGCTGACCGTCCTGACCGCGAAGCCTTGCAATCTATGTTGCTGCGCTCCATGCAACAGGCGGTGTATGAAGCGGAAAACGAAGGCCATTTCGGCTTGGCTTATGAATATTACACGCATTTCACATCGCCCATCCGTCGCTATCCCGATTTGCTGGTGCACCGTGCGATTAAGGCGGTTTTGGCGAATAAAACGTATAACGCGGGCAACTGGCAGGAGCTGGGCGCGCATTGTTCATATTGCGAACGGCGCGCGGACGAAGCCAGCCGAGACGTGGAGAACTGGCTGAAAACCTATTTCATGCGCGACAAAGTGGGCGAGATTTTCGGTGGCAAAGTGTCGCGGATTACCAATTTCGGCATTTTTGTCACGCTGGATAACGTGCATATCGACGGCATGGTGCATGTGAGCGATTTGGGCGAGGATTATTTCCAATACCGCGAAGATTTGATGGCTATGGTGGGCGAACGCAGCGGCGTGCGCTTCAGCGTGGGTGACCGCGTGCAAGTGAAAGTGGCGCGCGCGGATTTGGATACCTGCCGCATCGACTTGGTGCTGGAAAGCGAACCGCCCAAAGCGAAGAAGCGCGGCAAAAAAGTGCAGGCTGCTTTGGTGCAGGAAGCCGAGCGTATGGCGCAACAAGTGGTGGCAAAAGAAGAAGCGCGCTCGCGGAAAAAAACACGTGCGGAAGAACCTGCGGCGAAAACGGCACGACCATCTGCCAAACCCGCCAAAGCGGCAAAAACCGCCAAACCCCGGTCGCAAAAACGCAAACCGTCCACAGCGCAAGAAACCAAAGCGAAAGCCAAGCGCCGCGCCAAAGTGAAATGGGATTCGGCTGAATAAGCGTCAAAAAAGCAGCCTGCACTTCAGAAATCAATGTGCAGGCTGCTTTTATATTGGCCGATTGGCACTCTTCATTCGATATAAATCACACTGAAAAAGTAGCCTACACCCTTATCCAACAGAGTGCAGGCTGCTTTTCTTTTGTGATTAAAGGCTACCATACGAATGCAGGCCGGTCAGGTATTTATTCACGCCCACAAAGGCAAATGCGGTAATGAACAACCCGATGACCGCCCACCACGCCAGCACTTTGCCGCGCCAGCCCGCCACCAGCCGCATATGCAGCCACACCGCATAATTCAGCCACACGATAAACGCCCACGTTTCTTTCGGGTCCCAGCTCCAATAGCGCCCCCACGCATCGGCCGCCCACAAAGCGCCCAAAATCGTGGCAATGGTGAAAAACAGGAAACCCACGGCAATCGCTTTATACATGGCTTCTTCAATCTGCGCCTCATCGGGGAAAAATTTATTGCCGTTCAGCGACAACAGTTCCGCCACGCCGAAAGCCGCCGCCATGCAGAAACCGCCGTAGCCGATAAAATTAGCCGGCACATGCAGCTTCATCCACCACGATTGCAACGCAGGAATCAGCGGCTGAATTTCGCCCGCGCCGCTCTCAATGCTATACCAAACGGTAAACGCCACCAGGCCGCACATCAGGACATACACAAAAACACCCAGTTTGTGCATGGCAAATTTCTTCTCGTAATACAGATACATCAGCCCCGTAATCACCATAAACAGAATAAAGACCTCATACAGATTGGAAACGGGAATATGCCCTGCATCGGGACGCAGCAAATAGCTTTCATGCCAGCGCACCAGCAGGCCGACAAAACCTGCAAATGCCGCCGACCACGCCAAACCGCTGGCAATGGAAAACAGCGTATTGCGGTGAAATTTATTTTGTTTTTCCTGCCGCCAAGCCCATAACGTCGCCAATAAATACAATGCAAACGCCAGCACGGTCAATGCAGCCTGCCACATAATGGCCGATTGGCTGCTCAACAAATATTTTAACAAAAACTTGCCTTTATCGCCGGCATTGGCAATATCGCCCTGATACAGCCCCACCGCCAAATAAGCCGTCAGCACACCGCCGACAATAAACCAACGCATCGGTTTGAAGAACCAGCCCAAACCGGTTGCCACCGCCGCGCTTGCCCACAGAATCACCATTTCATAAACATCCATGTGGTGCGGCAGTTTCATTTGTGCCAAGGCGGCAATGCTGGCCATCAGCACGGCAAAAAGCCAATCAACAATAGTGAGTGATTTGAGCCATGATTTTTCGCGCAAAAGTTCATGCTGCGCCAAATTTTGAGAATGAGAAGTTGGTTCAGTCATGCTGTTACCTTTGTTGTTCTTATGAATCGGAGTGGTGTGCATTGTCGGATGGTGCAAAATCCTGTGCCAACCGGGTGAAATCCGCCACATATCTTGGAAATTCACGGTTTAAATCACGTTCGCTGCGCGTGGACGACATCGCAAACCGCACGGTGTCATTCCCGGAGGGGAACAGCACCCACGCGCGTTTGTCGCGGACGTAAAACATGAACATCACGCCCAGCACCAAAAACAGCGAACCCAAATACACCAAAGTCGCGCCGGGCGATTTGGTCATTTGCAAGCCCGACATATTGACTTGTTTGAAGTCTCCCAGTTGCAGCAGAACGGGCGACTGGAAGCGCGTTAAGCCTGTGTAACCGTCCAAACTGTTTAAAATGAATCGGTTGCGCGTTTCGCCTGCTTCAATATTGGGCAAACCCGCATCCTGCAATGCCTCGTCCAAAGCGATATTCATGGTGCTGTACAGGATTTGGTACATGAATTCGCCCGTTTTCTGCTGGTCGGCAGGCGGCACGTTTTTCTGGATATGCTCGTTAATGGCGATATAGCCGCCTTCGGCAAACTGCTGCAACAGATTTTCCACGGCCAATTTGAACTGCGGGCGGATATGTTCGCCCACATTGGCAATGGCTTTTTCGACAATCTGCTGACGTTTTGCAGGCTGCAATAATACCGCGCGGAACGCCATGAAACTGTCGAGTTTACCCCGCGGGTCGGCGGGCAGCATCAGCCAGCGGAACGGCTCGTTCATATCCGAACGCTCGCCGGTGGCAAAAAACAGCGCGCCTTCACGCGGCAACGGCTGCATATAGCTGATATATTCGCGCGCCTGCCCTGCCTTATCGCGCAGTTTGTAGGTAATCGTGGGACCGACGTTTTGAAATTTTTTCTGGTTCACGGCGCGGGCATCGGCGGGCATGCTGGCCGTTGCATTCAAATCTTCCACGTTAAACACGCGCAATTCGCCAAATTCCAGCCGGTAATGTTCGCCGTTGCCGAAATCCAGCGGAAATTCGCGCTGCGAAACGGCCTTAATTTCGGCAGGTTTGCCCGCACCGCGCAAATCCCAGCTTTTCAAGCGGATATCGGAACCGCCGTCGCCATAAGTGGACTGGTAAATGGTCACGCCGTTCACCGTCAGCGGATGATTGACGCGCAGGGTGGCGGCAATCTTTTCGCCGGTATATTTATCGGTAACCAGAACGTCACTGGCAAAATCTTTGGGCATGCCCGTGTCGTAAAAATCGATATGAAATTTCTTTAATTCAATGGAGAACGGCAGTTCTTGCAGCAGCAATCCTTTGTCTGCATTCAAAAATGTCCGGTCGATGGTTTGACCTTCCACAATTTCGGCATTGCCGCGATAGGAAAGGTTTTTGTCGCTCAATGTGCTTTCGGGTTTGAAATCGCGGGCATAAACGCTGGTATTGTCAGGCACCAGTTTGCCGGTCAGCATGCCGACTTTGAGCAGAAGGTTGCTGTCAATCAGGCCGCCGATGCAAATCACAATCAGCGCCAAGTGGGCAAAAATATAGCCCCATTTGTTCATTGCACCTTTTTTGGCGGCCACGATGACGCTGCCGTCTTCACGCGTTTCGGATTTGGTTTTAAATCCCTGTATCTGCAAATATTTCTCGGCAATTTCCGGTGTAATGCCGCTGCCGTTTTCACGCGGCAATTCCGCCGTATGCTTCATGTGCGCCAATGATTTCGCCGTTGCATTCAGGCGGAAAGATTTCATGTCGCGCAGGTATTGCGGGGTATTCCGCCAAACGCACAGCCCGGTGCTCAGCACCAGAAACAGCATGATGAGTACGAACCATGAAGAGGCGTAAACATCGAACAATCCTAAAAATTGGAAAATTTCCGCCCAGAAAGGGCCGAATTGGACCACATAATTTTGTGCAGGCTGGTTTTGCTGCACCACCGTGCCGATGATGGAGGCGATGGCCAAAATGGACAGTAACGCCACGGCAAAGCGCATGGAACTGATGAAAGCGAACCATGGGCGGCGGATAAAAGAAGTTTGGGAAGATGAGGTGGGATTCATGATGGGCGGGATGGGCTGAAAAAGCAGCCTGCACTTTTACAATACGGCTATTCAGCCTTCTTTACTGCGGCACTTGCGGCAAATGCCGGTTAATACAACATGGTCTTCATTCAGCGTGAACCCCGTTTTCTGTACGCCTTCGCGCAGGGCGAGCCATTCGGCGTTCAGGCTTTGCTCATCGACCGTGCCGCATTCCGTGCATACCAAAATAAAGCTGCTGTGGTGATGGGCATGTTCGGCATGGCAATGGCCGTTGCATTCGTGGCGGGCATGGCTGCACAGCACATAGCCGTTCACGGCGGGGACTTTGTGCAGCACGCCCTGCTCTGCCCAGAAATCCAAGGCGCGATACGCGGTGGGCGGCGCAACGACACTTTCGCTGTCCCGCTGCATCTGCGCCAAGACATTGTAGGCCTTAATCACGCCGTCCAGCTGCAACACCATATCCAACACCTGCTCGCGCAGCGGCGTTACCTGTGCGCCGGTGTTGCGGCATTGATGCAAAATTTGTTCTTTAACAGGGTTCATATTTTCCGTTTCGCGTAAACAAAAAAGCAGCCTGCACTTTATTCATTGACAAACGACACGCCGGCCAAATTCGATGCCTTCACCGCGTCCGCAATGGCCGCCACAGCCTGCGGACGGACGAAATTGCGACGGTATGCCAGCACGATGCGGCGCGAAGGTGCAGGCTGCCTGAATGGCACGATGGAAAACAGCAAATGGTCGTTGTCGGTAATGCCGGTGGACGGCAGCACGCTGATACCCAATCCGCTGGCCACCATGTGACGGATGGTGTTGAGCGAACTTCCTTGCAGCGTATTGACCAATCCGGCAATTTTCTGCTTTGCCGCCAGCTCGGTACACGAGCCCAGCACTTGGTCGCGCATACAGTTGCCCTCGGTCAGCAGCAGCACGTTTTCTTCCGCCAAATCCGCGGTTGATACGGAATCCAGCTCTTCAAACGGATGGCCTTTGGGCACAATCACGAAAAACGGCTCGTCATACAGGGCAATCGTTTCAATGCCTGCTTCGGCATAAGGCTCCGCCACCACCACCGCGTCCAATTCGCCGCGTTTGAGCAAATCGGTCAGCACGGCGGTATAGTTTTCTTCCAAGAACAGCGGCATTTTGGGCGCGACATGGCGCATCGACACAATCAGTCTGGGCAGAAGATACGGCGCAACCGTGAAAATCAAACCCAGCCTGAACGAACCTTCCAACTGGTTTTGCTCCGCATTGGCAAGGTGGCGGATAACTTCCGCCTCTTCCAAAACGCGCTGCGCCTGCGACACGATAGCCGCACCTGATTCCGTCATCAAAATTTCGCTGCTGCTGCGGTCAAACAGGGAAACGCCCAGCTCCTCCTCCAATTTTTTAATGGCGATGGACAAGGTGGGCTGGCTGACATGGCAACGCTGCGCCGCACGACCGAAATGCTTTTCCTGTGCCACAGCGACAATGTAACGCAATTCGGTCAGCGTCATGGCTTATCCGTTTTCCCCGCTTCGGGTGCAGGCTGCCCTTTTTTGTTTTCGGGCAGGGTAATGTTCAATGCCAGCATATCCACGCCGTCTTGTTTCTCATGCGTGATATTGATGTCGTCCAATTCGATTTTAACGTATTTGGACAACACTTCCAGCAATTCCTTTTGCAACGTGGGCAGATAATCGGGCGTGCTGTTGGCGGCATCGCGGTTTGCACGTTCCTGCGCGATGATGATTTGCAGGCGGTCGCGCGCCACGGCCGCCGTCTTCGGCTTGCGCCCCAATAATTTTTCAAGCAGCGACATTACTTACCTCCAAACAGTTTTTGGAAGAAGCCTTTTTTCTCCGCTTCCAAAAAGCGGATTTCGCGGTTTTCGCCCAAAAGGCGCGCCACCACGTCCTGATAGGCCTGCGCAGCAACCGCATCTTCCTGATGGATGACGGGAGCGCCGGCATTGGAAGCCTGCAATACATTTTGCGATTCGGGAATCACGCCGATGAGCGGAATACGCAAAATGTCCTGAATATCCTGCACCGACAGCATTTCGCCTTTTTCCACGCGCTCCGGCGAATAACGCGTAATCAGCAGGTGTTCCTTCACGGTCCCGCCCTGCTCTGCTTTTTTGGATTTGCTTTGCAAAATGCCCAAAATGCGGTCGGAGTCGCGTACGGAAGAAACTTCCGGGTTGGTGGTGACAATCGCTTCGTCCGCATAATACAGCGCCATCAAGGCACCGGTTTCGATGCCGGCCGGCGAATCGCACACGATAAATTCAAAGCCCATGGCATCCAAACCGTTCAGCACGTTGCCCACGCCTTCTTTGCTCAGCGCATCTTTATCGCGGGTTTGCGATGCGGGCAGAATGAACAATTTATCGCAATGTTTATCTTTGATTAAGGCTTGGTTCAGCGTGGCCTCGCCTTGAATCACATTGACCAAATCGTACACCACGCGGCGCTCGCAGCCCATAATCAAGTCCAGATTGCGCAGACCCACGTCGAAATCGATGACGCAGGTTTTGTGGCCGCGCAAGGCCAGGCCTGTGGAAATGCTGGCGGAAGTGGTGGTTTTGCCCACGCCGCCCTTGCCGGAGGTGACTACAATGATTTTTGCCATAAGGTACTTCTTTCTTTGCGTTAAATGAAAACTTTCCATGTGCAGGCTGCTTTTTCAAACGGCGCGCCGCAAAAGCAGCCTGCACATCCTTTATATCAATAAAATTACTGGGCGTTAATCGCCGAAATCGCCAGCCGCTCGTCTTTCTGCAATTCAATTTTCACCGCATGCTTGTGCAGATGCGGCGGCAGGTTTTGTTCGAATACGCGGTAAATGCCGGCCACCGACACCAATTCCGCCTGCATGGACTGCGCAAAAATCCGCGCGGTTTTATCGCCCGATTCGCCCGCCAGCGCACGGCCGCGCAACGGTGCATACACATGGATATTGCCGTCCGCAATCACTTCCGCGCCCTCGCTGACCATACCCATCACGATTAAATCCGCATTTTTGGCATATACCTGCTGCCCCGTACGCACGGGACTGTTGATGACCAGCGTAGGGCGCGGCGCATGGTCGTCCGCGGCAGGTGCAGGCTGCTTTTCTTCCTCTGCATCCTGCCCGTTGTTTTCCGCGGCAGATTCTGCTTTTGTTTCGGCAACACTGTCCGTTGCTGTGTCGGCGGCTTCCGTTACGGAATCTTCCGTAGGTTCCGCAGCCGGCACGGTGCAGGCTGCTTTTTCATGTTTGTCAATTTCAATCTCTGCCGCTTTTTTATGCTCGTGCGACAAATAAAACAATCCGGCCGCGTGAACCTTATCGGCCCAGCGCTGTTCTGCGCCGCGCGCCGCAATCACGGCAATCCCCTGCCGCGCCAGCAGCGACACGATGGCCGACAAATCCGCATCAGCATCCGTCAAATCGTCCAAATCCAAAACAAACGGCAGCGCACCCAGCACTTGGTATTTGTCTTTTTGCTTGCGCAAAAACTGGGATAGCTGCGCCAAATCCGCCGTATGCAGGCGCAGGGACAACATCTCCAAGCGCGACGATTTCACTTCAAAAGCTGCTTTCATGGTGCGATTGTTTTATTAAATCAAATGCGCGATTTTACCCTGCCTGCACTATTTATTCAACCGAAGCCGCGCATATACCGCCCGTTTCCGCACGGCAGGGCATGTTTATTAGCTATTGATTTTTATGAAATCCGGCTTTACAATCCCGTTTCCCTCTTTAACCATCTTTAACGAGAAGATAATAGAATGAAGAAAACCCTGTTAAGCACCCTCGTGCTGGTGATTTTGGCAGCCTGCTCCCAACAGGCCGAAAACACATCCGCAAACAATGCGGCAAATCCTGCGGCATCCGGCGCAGCGGCGGGCAACCTGCCGCAAACCAGCGAGCTGAACATCTACAACTGGTCGAACTATGTGGACGAAAGCACCGTTGAAGATTTCAAAAAAGCCAACAATCTGGATTTGACCTACGACTTGTACGAAAACAACGAAACGCTTGAAGCCAAAATGCTCACCGGCAAATCCGGCTACGATTTGGGCGTTCCCGGCATCGCATTCCTGCCACGCCAAATCAAAGCAGGTGCTTATCAGAAAATCAACCGCGACCTGATTCCGAACTACAAAAACATCGACCCAGCGCTGCTGAAACTGCTGGAACAGGCCGACCCGGGCAATCAATACGCCGTGCCCTATTTCTCCGGCGTGAACACACTGGCGATTACCGCCAAAGGCAAAGAAATCCTGGGCGGCAAACTGCCTGAAAACGGCTGGGATTTGCTATTCAAACCGGAATACACCCACAAACTCAAACAATGCGGCATCGCGCTGTGGGACACGCCCAGCGAAATGTTCCCGCTGGTGCTGAATTACTTGGGCAAAGACCCGCGTGGCACCAATCCGGCCGACATTGAAGCCGCAGCCGCCGTGTTGCAGGCCATCCGCCCCGACGTGAAACGTTTCAGCGCGTCTTACATCGACGAATTGGCGCGCGGCGACATCTGCCTGGTAGCCGGTAACGGTGGCGACCTGAACATGGCGAAAGCGCGTTCGGAAGAAGTGAAAAACAACGTGGGCATTGACGTGCTGGCACCCAAAGGCATGGGCTTCTGGGTGGAATCTTGGGTGATTCCCGCTGATGCGAAAAACGTTGCCAACGCGCACAAATACATCAACTACACGTTAGACCCCGACGTGGCGGCCAAAAATGCGGCGGCGGTAACGTTTGCCCCTGCCAGCCTGCCGGCGCGCGAAAAAATCGATCCGAAACTGGTGGCGACACGTTCGATTTTCCCGACTGCGGAAGATATGGCCGCCGGCTTCGTGATGCCGCAAATGTCGGACGAAGCGAAACGCCAAACCACGGCGCTGTGGCAAAAACTGAAAATGGGTAAATAATCCGTTATCCGTTTCCGACAAAAGCAGCCTGCACGTTCAGAAATTGAAGTGCAGGCTGCTTTTTATGTGCCCAACACGGTGGAAAAAGCAGCCTGCACCGGCAAGCCGTGCTAAAATCCTTTCTTTTATCCGATACATTTGCGCCATGAATCCCCATCTGCAACAACTGCAACCCTATCCGTTCGCACGTCTGCGCGAAGCCATACAAGGCATTGTGCCGCCTGCACATTTGACCGAAATCCCGCTGTATATCGGCGAACCGAAACACCCTGCCCCGCGCGTTATCCGCGATGCGCTGCTGCACTCGCTGGACGAATTGTCCAAATATCCGCTCACGCTCGGCCTGCCCGAACTGCGCCAAGCCTGCGCCGACTGGCTGAAACGCCGCTATGACGGCCTGAACCTTAATCCCGACAGCGAAATCCTGCCCGTGCTCGGCAGCCGCGAAGCCCTGTTTTCTTTTGTCCAAACCGTGTTGAACGAAGCGGAAGCGCCAGTGGTGGTTAGCCCCAACCCGTTTTATCAGATTTACGAGGGCGCAACGCTGCTGGGCGGCGGCAAAATCGTGTTCGCCAATACCGTCGCGCCGAATTTCCTGCCCGATTGGAACAGCGTTGCCGCGGAAGACTGGGCGCGGTGCAGGCTGCTTTTCGTCTGCTCGCCCGACAATCCGACCGGCAGCGTGCTGCAACTGGACGATTGGCGGGAGCTCTTCGCATTGCAAGACCGATACGGCTTCATCATCGCGTCCGACGAATGCTATTCGGAAATTTATTTTGACGGCAAAAAACCTTTGGGCTGCCTGCAGGCTGCTTTAGCATGCGGCCGCAGTTTCGACAAACTCGTCATGTTCACCAGCCTGTCCAAACGCTCCAACGTGCCGGGCTTGCGTTCAGGTTTCGTGGCGGGCGATGCCAAGCTGCTGAAAGATTTCCTGCTTTACCGCACCTATCACGGCAGCGCCATGTCCCTGCCCGTGCAGCGCGCCAGCATTGCCGCGTGGAACGACGAGGCGCACGTTGCCGAAAACCGCGCACTGTATCAGGCAAAATTCGACCACGTGCTGCCGATTCTGCGCCAAAAATTCGACGTGCGCCTGCCCGATGCTTCGTTTTACATCTGGCTGCGTATTCCCGACGGCGACGATTTGCGCTTCACGCAGGAACTTTACCGCGACACCGGCGTGCTGGTGCTGCCCGGCCGCTTTTTCGCGCGCGAAACGGCCAACGGCAATCCGGGCAAAGGCTTTGTGCGGATTGCGCTGGTGGACGAATTGGACAAATGCGTGGAAGCGGCGCAACGAATCATCGATTGGTATCGGGCATAAATCCGCAGGAAAAGTGCAGGCTGCCTGATTTGATTGCCAACCCGAAAGCAGCCTGCACTGCACAACATGGCAGTATCGGATACGCCATGCTGCCATGTTTCATTAAAAAAGCAAAAAGCAGCCTGCACCTCGGTTTTCCAAAGTGCAGGCTGCTTTTTTGCCGCGTGGCGGCAATACAGATAGGTGACCAATCCAAAAAAATGCAGGCTGCTTTTTAAATATGCCCAAAAGCAGCCTGCACGTTTTATTCTTCCGAATCCTCAATATCCGGCGCATTGTTTTCCGCGTCCATCACCCATTTCACTTCCTGATACAGCGCGCGGAAATTTTTCGGCGGCTTGTTCTGTTCGGCCTCTTTGCGCGCATTGCGAATCAGCGTGCGCAGGCTGCCCGCATCCGCGTGGGGATATTGCGCCACAAACGCCGTGAGCGCGTCATCGTCCGCCAGCAGGCGTTCGCGCATCTGCTCCACGCGCTGCAAAAACGCATTGTGCGCGCGGTTTTCGCCTTTCAGCTTCGCCAAAAATGTGCGGATGGGCTCGGGATCGACATCGCGCATCAGGCGGCCGATGTATTGCCGCTGGCGTTTCACCGCACTATTGGACGTAATTTTTTGGTATTCTTTAATGGCTTCGTGCAAATCTTCCGGAAGCGCGATTTTCTTCAGCGTGGAAGCAGAAAGCCGGGTCAGCTCCATGCCCAAATCCTGCAATTCGTCCATCTGTTTTTTCTTGCGGGTTTTGCTGACCCATTCGTCTTGGTTTTCCATATCGTGCACGCGTGATGACTGTCGGTAAAACCCGAATCATACCAAAATTTACATTAAATTTTAAGTTCCGCCGCCGCCAATCCGCCCAACGCGCCCGAAAAACGGCTACAATATCGCCCGATTCATGAAGGTGAAAAATATGTTTCAACATACAAGCACACAGTTTATCGATACCGCCCAATCCGTTTTGGCGCTGGCACGGCAAAAAGGCGCCGGTTCGGCCGAAGTGGACGTGAGCGAATCGCTGGGGCAGTCGGTGAGCGTCCGCTTGCAGGAAATCGAGCAAATCGAGCACCAGCAGGACAAATCGTTGGACATCACCGTATATTTCGGGCAGCGCAAAGGCCGCGCCAGCACGGCGGATTTGTCGCCGCAGGCACTGGAAGAGACCGTGCAGGCTGCCTGCGATATCGCGCGATACACCGCCGAAGACGAATACGCCGGATTGGCGGATGCCGATTTAATGGCCAACACCGTGGGCGATTTGGACAAATACCACGAATGGAATTTGAGCAGCGAAGAAGCCGTTGCCCTTGCCAAGCAGTGCGAACAGGCCGGTTTGGAAGCCGACAGCCGCATCGTCAATTCCGACGGCGCCAACATCAGCATCTCGCATTACCAATTTGTTTATGCCAACACCCACGGCTTCTGCCAGCATCAAAAAGGCACGCGCCACAGCATTTCGTGCAGCCTTGTGGCAGACGGCGGCAACGGCATGGAACGCGATTACTGGTTTGACGTGGCCTGCCGCCCGCAGGATTTGCAAAGTGCGAAACACATCGGCCGCACCGCTTCGCAACGTACCGTTCGGCGGCTGAATGCGCGCAGCCTGCCCACCGGCCAATATCCCGTCGTGTTCGACACCACGATTGCCGGCAGCCTTATCGGGCATTTAATCGGCGGATTGAGCGGGCCGTCGCTCTATCGTCAGGCCAGCTTCCTGTGTGACAGTTTGGGCAAAACCATTTTGCCGACCCATTTGGACTTGCGCGAAGAACCGCACATTCCGCGCGGTTTGAACAGCAGCTATTTCGATGCCGAAGGCGTGGCCACCCGCGCGCGTTCGGTAATAGAAAAAGGCGTGGTGCAGGGCTATTTCCTGAACAGCTACGCCGCACGCAAACTCGGCATGCAAAGCACAGCCAATGCCGGCGGTGCACACCACCTGATTTTAACCCATACGCACGACACGCAGGCCGCCCTGCTCAAAGACATGGGCTCCGGACTGCTGATTACCGAACTGATGGGACAAGGCGTAAATATCCTGACCGGCGATTATTCTCGCGGTGCGGCAGGCTTTTGGGTGGACAACGGCGTCATCAGCCATCCGGTTTCCGGCATCACCATTGCAGGCAACCTGCACGATATGCTGCGCAATATTGCGGGCGTGGCCAACGATGTCTTGTACCGCAACAGCCACCATATCGGTTCGATTTGGCTGGAAAAAATGACCGTTGCAGGAGAATCATCATGAAACCGACTGTTTGTTTAGGCATTGCATTTGCCTTGTCTGCCGCTCCGGTTTGGGCGTGTTCCCAATTAGAGCCTGCCGCAGCGTTTATCTTCGTGAACGACACCAACCGCGACCAGCTGCTGGATATGTATGAATGGCGCAACGCCAAAACGCCGAATCTGGAAGTGGCGTTCAACGTGGGCGACGTCAACGAATTTATCCGCCTGGACTACAACCGCGACCGCTATCTGCAAGCAGCGGAAATCGGCTTCAACAACGTACGCTATATCCGCCCGCCCTGCGCCGATATGGAAGAACGCCGCTTCATGCACGGGCTCCGCCAGCGGGCGAATTGAACGGCACAGATAGCAACGATACCGTATCACCAAGTGCAGGCTGCTTTGGAAGCGTTCAAAAGCAGCCTGCACCTACAACCGAAAGCAAACAAACGATGACACAATACCTGATTGCACACGACCATCAAAACCGCCCCATCGAACTTATGGCCAAAATGGCGAACCGCCACGGCCTTATCGCCGGCGCGACCGGCACGGGCAAAACCGTGACCCTGCGCAAACTCGCCGAAAGTTTCAGCCAATCGGGCGTCCCCGTATTCATGGCCGACGTGAAAGGCGATTTGTCCGGCATTTGCCGCGCAGGACAAAATAGCGGCAAAGTTGCCGAACGGATGCAGCAATACGGCCTGACCGACGATTACCTGCAAGGCTTTCCCGTGCGCTTTTGGGATGTGTACGGCAGCACCGGCATTCCCGTGCGCGTGAGCATTTCGGCAATGGGTTCCATGCTGCTGGCACGGCTGATGAACCTGAACGACACACAGGAAGGCGTGCTGAACCTCGTGTTCAAAGTGGCGGACGACAACGGCTGGCATCTGATTGATTTGAAAGACCTTCGTTCGCTGCTGCAATATGTGTCCGACCACGCCAAAGAATACCGCGCCACCTACGGCAACGTGTCCGCCGCCAGCATCGGCGCCATCCAACGCCAACTGCTGCAACTGGAAAGCGAAGGCGCGGCGCAGTTTTTCGGCGAACCGGAACTGGATTTGCTCGATTGGATTCAAACGGAAAACGGGCAAGGCGTCATCAACATCCTGAACGCCGAAAAACTCATGCGCTCGCCGCGACTGTATAGCGCGTTCATGCTCTGGTTTCTGGCGGAACTGTTTGAAAACCTGCCCGAAACGGGCGACCCGGACCAACCCAAATTCGTGCTCTTTTTCGATGAAGCGCATTTAATTTTTGACAATGCGAACAAAGTGTTAATCGAACAAGTCGAACAGGCGGTGCGGCTGATACGCTCCAAAGGCGTGGGCGTGTATTTCGTCACGCAAAACCCGACCGACCTGCCCGACACGGTGCTGGGGCAACTGGGCAACCGCGTGCAGCACGCCCTGCGCGCCTTTACCCCGCGCGACCAAAAAGCCGTGAAAGCCGCCGCCGACACATTCCGCAGCAATCCCGATTTGAACGTTGCCGAAGCGGTGGGCGAACTGGCCGTGGGCGAGGCGCTGGTGTCGTTCCTGGACGCACAGGGCATGCCGCAAATCGTGCAGCGCGCATGGATAATGCCGCCGCAATCGCAGCTTGCGCCTTTGCCTGAAGCAGAACGCAGCGCCGCGTTCCAAGCCGACAGCCTGTATCCGCACTACCGCGATGCCGTGGATTCGTTTTCCGCGTTTGAAGCCTTGCAGCAGCAGCCCGCAGGCAACGCCGAAGAAGTGCAGGCTGCTTCCAATGCAAATGGCAATGCGGAAAGCGCGAAAAAGCAGCCTGCACCGGCCGAAGAAAAACCCGGCCTGTTGGAAGGCTTTTTGGGCGGACTTTCGGGCGGACGCAAAAAATCGGGGCAAGGCCTCGGCTATGATTTGGCCGACAGCGTGGGCAGCCAAATCAACCGCCAAGTCACCAATGCCATTACGCGCACCGTCATGGGCGTGATTAAAAAAATGTGGAAATAACGCGCCGCCAAAGTGCAGGCTGCTTTTTGCAGATTCAATTTTCGATAAGGAAAATGCTATGAACAAAATCTCTCTCATTGCCGTTACGGCGGCAACATTGGCATTGGGCGCATGCGCCAACGGCACGGGGCAAGGCGTGTCGCTCAATTTGGGTTTGGGCGGCTTAATCGGCTCGCACCTGGGCATCGGCACATCGGTCAATATTCCGTTGGGCGGCACGGCGCAGAAAAACCCTGCCGACGGCGAAAACCGCGGCGGCCTGCGCGTGATCGAACACCAAGTCATCACCTTCTTCGACGCGCAAGGGCAAACCACCAACAGCGCCGTGAAAAACGGCTACTACCGCGAACTGGTCGCCAAGCAAAACGACCAAACCTACGTGGTGCAGGATTTCTACGGCAACGGCAACAAGCGCACCGACCCGATGACGCTGGCCAAAGACCAACTGTTCGAATTCCGTGCCCATCCGCACAACGGCGCATACACCGTGTACGCCATTAACGGCAATATCATGCAGCAGCAGAACTTCCGCAATGGAAAACTCATTTCCCAATAAAAGCAGCCTGCACCCCTTCCGCATTCAAACACAGGATACGGCATTCGATTTGCCGCCGCAGCATAACCTGCTCGACGCACTCGAACAAACCGGACACGATGTGGCCTACCAATGCCGGCACGGCTATTGCGGCACCTGCCGCGTGGTTATGCTTTCCGGACAGGTGGACTATGCAGAACCGCCGCTGGCCTTCCTGCACGAAGGCGAAATTCTGCCCTGCTGCTGCCGCGTCCGAAGCGATTTGGTGCTGAAATGCGGCAAAAAGAAAACATCGGGCGGCTCAAACGGGCAAGCATAAAGATTGTTCGGCAGATGGCTTTGCTTTACAATCGCGCCTTTATTCTAAACCAACGCAATTCATATTGAAGGAATCGGCAAATATGGCAGCATACAACACCCAGAAAGTCCTGTCGGTACACCACTGGACAGACGCTTACTTCTCATTCACCTGCACCCGCGACGAAAGCCTGCGCTTTGAAAACGGCCAGTTCGTCATGATCGGCCTGATGGTGGACGGCAAACCCCTGATGCGCGCATACAGCGTCGCCAGCCCGAACTGGGAAGAACATCTGGAATTTTTCAGCATCAAAGTGCAGGACGGCCCGCTCACCAGCCGCCTGCAACATTTGAAAGTCGGCGACGACATCCTCATCAGCAAAAAGCCCACCGGCACTCTGATTGCCAGCGACTTCAACGAAGGCGGCAAACACCTGTACCTGCTCTCCACCGGCACCGGTTTGGCACCGTTTTTGAGCGTAACGCGCGACCCGGACATTTACGAACAGTTTGAAAAAGTCATCCTCGTGCACGGCGTGCGCCACAAAGAAGACCTCGCCTATTACGACCATTTCACCAAAGATTTACCCAACCACGAATTTCTGGGCGAAATGGTGCGCGAAAAACTGATTTACTACCCCGTCGTTTCCCGCGAACCGTACATCCACCACGGCCGCCTGACCGACCTGCTCAAATCCGGCCAAATCTTCAAAGACATCGGCCTGCCGCCGATGAACCCGAAAGACGACCGCGCCATGTTGTGCGGCAGCATGCCGATGAACCGCGATACCGCCGCCATTTTGGACAGCTTCGGCTTGGTGGCATCGCCCAAAACCGGCGTGCGCGGCGATTATTTGATTGAACGCGCGTTTGTCGAACAATAAACTGAATGTAAACTGGCTGTTCAAAAAGCAGCCTGCACTTGGTCTTCCCCTTGTGCAGGCTGCTTTTCCTTTATCTTTTCATTCAAACGAAAAAGCCTTGTCCGTTTACGGCACAAAAGCAGCCTGCACTTCATTTTTCCAAGTGCAGGCTGCTTTTTTTCTTTAAAAATCAATACACCGCTAAAACCGCTTTTCCCATTCCAGCCACACATTGCGCTGCCTGCGGTCGGCCCAATCGTGCGTGCTGTCGATGCGGTTTTCCTGCCAGACCAACTTTGGCATAGCGCCCCACACGCGCCATTTCGGATACGACAACGCCACCGTCAGCGAGCGTTCGTTGTTGCGCTGCGGCCGCCGCAAAAATGCCGTGTCCAATGCGGAACCGCGATAACGCCGCTGCGTATATTGTCCGCGGATTTCCGTGTTCAGATTGCCCAAAGCCGTCCATTGCGCCAACCAGCCTGCCTGCACGCTGTGCCGCACATAACCCGAAGAATTGGCGCGGCCGCCCACCGTGCCGTTGCCCGGTTGCAGGCTGCCCCAGCCGTAGCCTGCGAACAAGAGATGCTGCGGACGGATGCGGTACGACAGCGATGCAAACGCATTCCACACCGTCCCGTTTTGATGACGCACGCGTTCCGTTTCGCGGAAATCCTGCCGCATTCCTTCCAACGATACGAAGCCTGTCCATTTCGGCGCGAGCTGCCGTTCAAAAGCAGCCTGCACCCCGACGGCATGCCCCAACATATAAGGCAACACGCGTTTTTGCCGCGGCGCTTTGTCGGGGAACTGACGGCTGCCCGAAAATTGCGCCTGATAAAACGGCAGAATTTCCAGCGATTGCCGCGCATCTTGGAAACGGTAACCCAGCGATGCGCGCGCCAACGCATAATCATACGCGCTGCGTTGCGACAGGTAATACGTCGTCCCAGACGCATTCATGCGGAACAGCAGGTTGTGATGGCCGCGAATCGGCGTGTTCTTTTCGGCATACACGCGGTAGCGCAGCCCCCACGCATTTTCCTGCCGTTCGCGCACGCAGCCCAAAGGCGTGCAATAGGCCTGCGGTGCGTCATTGATGTTTTTGTCGTACGACAGCTGCACGCCGCCCTGAACCTGCCATTGCGCATTTTGGCGGATTCCGTTGCGGTACAGGCGGATGTTTTCCGCCACCGTGTCGGGCAATTCGGGCGTTTGCGCCGCTTGGGCAAACAAGGCCTCCGCCTCGCGCCATTGTCGGTCTTCCGCCAGCGTTGCCGCCGTGTCCAACTGCAAACGCACATCGTCCGGATACTGCCGCTGCACCGCCTGATAATGCGCCGTTGCGGTTGGATAATTCCCCCGAAGCCTGGCCAGTTCCGCTTGCGCATGCTGCCGCAGTTTCGCGTCTTGCCGCTCTTGCGGCAACGTCAAATAGGTAGACAGCAGCGCGCCGAGCAAAGGCTCGTGGCGCGCATCCACCGCCTGCCGCAGCATGGCCGCCAACAGTTCTGGGTGTTCGCGCAAATCCTGATTGCGCACCACAACAGGCGCTGCGCCTTTGCGTTCAGGTGCAGGCTGCTTTTCGCCCGCACCGCCTGCCTCCAAAGATTGCAGCCACGGTTGCTGTTGCAGCGATTCGCCCGCCTGTTCTGCGGCCGTTTGCGGCAAAGGTTCCGCCGCCGCGCCCACCGAAACGCCCAACACAAATCCTGAAATAATTTTACGAATAGTTTTCACTTATTAAAATAATTTAAAAATAAATGTTCATTATAACGATTATTTGCAGTATAATCTTCCAGAAATCGATAATTGTTATTATTATTTGTTTCATTGTTGAATTTATTTGGTTTGCAAACCGCAAACACAGGAAAGATACGCCATGAACCTCCCATCATCCGCATTATCGTTGCTCGCGCTGGCCACATTGGCCGCCTGCGCCGGCGGCAGCGCCATCAACGAACCGCTGACCGCCGCACCGATTCCCGTTTTGAAGGCTGTTGATACGACATCGCCCAATGTTGTGGCAGACACCAGCGCCGACCGTGAGCAGCGCACGTTCGCCACGCAGGGTGGCTCGGTCAAACCGTTTACCATCACCAAGCCCAGCCCCTATATTCCCGGCCTGATGCAGACCAATCAGGAAATCCTGTATCAGGCACCGGACGGCAAATATTACGATTTCGGCACATACAACACGCTGATTATGCCTTCTTCCAGCACTTCAAAACGTGTCCTGCCGACCAGCCACTCGATGCAGCCGCTGGACAGTGGCGGCAAAATGATTGCCTGCTGCACCAACCAAACCTCCACCGGCATGAATGCGCTGCGCTTGAAAAGCATGCAATTCGGCGCATGGATGTCGCCCAGCAAAACCGTCAGCCTTTTTGCCGGTGGCACACCTGCACCAACAGACACACTGCAAGGCGTCGATACCGCGGGCCGCCCCACCGGCAAGGCAACGTATGAAGTCATCGGCCTACGTGTGAAAAACGACCGTGCCGTCACTTCCAGCTACGAAACGCGTTATTCGCCGTACAACACCGGACAAGTCGTTACCGGCTCGTTCTTAACGGTGAACTTCAACACGGGCAAACTGGGCGGTACGATTGTGGGCAATTCGGAGTTCGGCGATTCGATTGAAATGCGCGATGTAAACGTGAACGGCAACCAGTTCAGCGGCACGGCCAGCTCCGGCGGGCACACCGGCCAAGTCAGCGGCGGATTGTTCGCCAAAGAAGAACGCTTTTACAGCGGCGCATTGGAGCATCCTTCCGGCGGCGAAATCGGCGGCACGGTGAACTTCGGCAGCAACAGCCCGCTGAATGCGTCTTTCGGCGGCACACGGCGCGAATATAACGCGGCAGACACCAGCACGGATACCTCGCACTTGGTCAGCCCGTAAGTAAAAAGCAGCCTGCACGTTCCAAAGCAGCCTGCAACACAGTCGGCAAACACGGCACGCATACGGTTTTATGGTGCCGTTTTATACCGTCTTTGCCCTCCCAAAAGCAGCCTGCACATTAATTTTTCCATACTCATCAAATATATATAAAATGAACACATCTTTCAAACTCTGCATTCTGCCCATGCTCATTTCCGCAGCGTTTCCCACATGGGCCGCAGAACCCGACAAAGGCACAGAATTAGAAAACGTTAAAGTCATCGGCACGCGCCAACCGCCGCAAAAACTGGGCGAACGCCGCACCACCCGTAGAATGATGGACGAACACATGGTGCAGGATATGCGCGACATGGTGCGTTACGACCCCGCAGTGACCGTTGTGGAAGGCGGACGCGGCAGCAGCAACGGCTTCACCATCCGCGGCGTGGACAAAGACCGCGTCGCCATCACCATTGACGGTCTGGCACAGGCGGAAAGCCGCTCTTCCGAAGGCTTCCAAGAACTGTTCGGCGCATACGGCAACTACAACGCCAACCGCAATGCCAACGAATTGGAAAACATTTCCGAAGTCACCATCCGCAAAGGCGCAGACTCGCTCACATCCGGCAGCGGTGCCTTGGGCGGCGCGGTGGCCTATCAAACCAAATCGCCGCGCGACGTGGTCGATGCCGACAAACCGTATTACTTCGCCGTGAAAGGCGGCCGAGCCAGCCGCGACAACAGCACCTTCGGCAGCGTGGATGCTGCAGGCTACCTGAAAGGCTTTGACGCACGCTTCGTGTTCACCAAACGTTCCGGCCACGAAGTCAAAAACAAAAACGACGGCTCCGTGAAAGAATACCGCAACACGCGCCGCGAAGGCCTGTTCGACCCAAGCCGCGCCAACAACCACATTTCCGATTGGGGCTCCTTCGGCAAAATGCGCGCGTTTGCCGACCCGCAGGAATACACCTCCAAATCCACCCTGCTCAAACTGGGCTACCACTTCAACGAGCGGCATTATCTGAACTGGATGTATGAAGATTACCGCATGGACCGGGAAACCGAAGAATTGTCCAACCTCTTTGCCGCCGACTTTACCGGCGCGCCGCTCACCACCCAGCGCAACCGCAACGACGTTTCCTACATCAAACGCACCGGCGTGCAATACGAACACACGGCCAATAGCGGATTGTGGGACAAACTGACGTTGAACTACAACCGCCAAAACATCCAAATGAGCACGATGACGTGGGATTTGCCCAACGATTTTGCCCAGCAGGGCATGAACGCGCAAGTGTATTACTCGCTGCGCCGCATTGTGCAAAGAACCCAGCAAATAGACGCGCGCGCCGAAAAAAGCATCGACCTTGGCCGTTGGAAATGGAACGTGAACTATGGTTTGGGTTGGAGCAAAGCCACTAACGAAAACGACAACTACACGCGCTGGGTACGCGCCTACAACACCCGCGTTACCACTTCCTCTCTCAATGCGGAAGAGCTGTTTATGGAAGCGGAAAGCCGCAAACGGCACGTGTACTGGAACAACCAATTCCAACTGGGCGATTCCCTGCGCCTGGCCGTGGGTGCGCGCCACGATTGGATTCACAACCGCACGCTGCCCAGCGAAAAAGTCATCACGTCCATGCGGCAGGCCGGTTTGGAAAACGCATCGCCGAAATTCAGCGCGACCAGTTACAGCTTGGGCATCGACTGGAAATTCCTGCCCAACTGGACGGTAATGGCCAAATGGAGTACCGCTTTCCGCGCGCCCACCACCGACGAAATGTGGTTTAACTTCCCACATCCCGACTTCACCGTGGAAGCCAACCCGAACCTGAAAGCCGAAACCGCCCGCAATCTGGAACTGGGCATTTCCGGCAAAGGCCGTTTGGGCAACATCATGCTGTCCGGCTTTAAAACCGATTACGACAACTTCATCGATTTTGCCTACATCGGCGTGAAACAAAGCAGCTACTACAATCCGGACACCGGCGCGACCCAAGCCCGCGACTATCACGCACCCACTTGGAAAAACGTGAACCGCGATGCCGCACAAATCAAAGGTTTGGAATTGTCCGGCGAATGGAAGATGGACAGCATCGGCCTGCCCAAAGGCATGGTGACCACCTTCACCGCCAGCTACCTGAAAGGGCATTCCGTTCAGGAAACCGGCCGCAAAACACCGATTAACGCCCTCGCCCCGTTCAGCGCAGTGCTGGGCGTCGGCTACACGCGTCCGGGCGGCAACTGGGGCATCAAGGCCAATTTGAGCTACACCCAGCGCAAACGCCCCAGCGAAACCGTTCACAGCTACGAAGATCTGGACAACCCCTGGCCGTATGCCAAATACGGGCGCAATTACTATGTGCTCGATTTAATCGGCCATTACCGAATCGGCAAACATTTCACCATCCGCGCCGGCGTGTTCAACGTGCTCGATAAGCAATACTACACATGGGACAGCCTGCGCAGCATCCGCGAGTTCGGCATGGTGAACCGTATCGACAACAGCACGGGCGCGGGCATCCAGCGCTTTTCCGCACCCGGCCGCAACTATATGCTGAACCTCGAAGCCAAATGGTAATTCCTCATGCAGGCTGCTTTCCGAATCTCCCTTTCAAAGCAGCCTGCACCCACTGATTTGAAACCGATTTACCCCCAAGCAACCACCCACAGGAGAAAACAATGAACACCGGAAACTTCACTTTAAAAGCCTTGGCCATTGCGTGCAGCCTGGCACTGACCGCTTGCGGCGGCGGTGGCGGCGGCGGACAACCGAGCACCCAGTCCCGCCCGACCGTGCCGTCCACACCGAGCGCAGCCAAAACTGCCGCAGATAACGCCATTGCCGATATCGCCACCAAAGCCCAAGCCGTGCAGGCTGCTTTGACGCGCAACCACGATACCGACAATGACGGCAAAATCTCCGCCACAGAAGCCGCAGCGGCCAACCAAGCCATCAACAATGCCAAAGCCGCATTGCAGGCTGCCATTGCCAATGCAGAAACCAAAGCCCAAGATGCCGCCTTGTCGCCAGCTGAGAAAACACAGGCCGCCGCTGCATTGAACACTGCGAAAAACAGCACCGACGTCCGTAACGCGCAGGCTGCTTCCGCCAACGTGCAACCCACTCCAGCACCCGCACCGCAACCACAGCCGCAACCGCCGCAACAAAGTGCCGCCACAGGCTTCGGCCAAGACAACAACGGCCGCATGAAACCCAATGCCGGCGGCATTTCCGGCGGCGTGCTCAGCACCGATGCCATGCGCCAATCCGATGAAAGCTCATACGGCAGCATTCAAAACCCCGAAGGCCGCAGCAAAAACGAAGTGGTGCTCAACGGCGTGAAAATCGCCACCGCCACCACCGGCCAAAAACGCTACGAAACTGAAGAATCCAATAACCAAACCGCAAAATCCATCCACAGTAGCGACATTCTGCCCGATGTGCGCTATGGCGCGGTGGTCGATACTTCTTCCGGCGTGATGGCCATCCGCCAAGGCCTGTTCGTGCAAGGCACAGCGGCAGGTGCAGACACAGTGGCCGTGAAAACCGGCACGGTGGAATACAACGGTACCGGCCTGCACTTCGGCAAACCGAGCAGCGACGCCACTGCCGGCCTGCCCTTCATGACCGCCGACCCGTCATGGGGTGTGAATGCGCCCAACACGGAGGATTTGTACACCAGCGGCCGCGCCACTAAAGTGAAAGCCAGCGTGAACTTCGACCGCAAAACCATCGGCATCGATATCAGCGATCCGGGCAGCCGCACCCAAGGTCGTCCGAATGCGTCCGAACTGGCCGGCACGCCCATTCATTTTGACGGCGTGATTCAAGGCAATTCGTTCACCAATGCGGCGGGACAAGAGAAAACCTTTGCCGGCGGCTTCTATGGTGCGGCGGCCGACCAGTTGGCCGGTATGTACCGCCTGAATGCGCAAAAAGCCAACGAATCGAGCGGTGTATTCGGTGCGCAGGCAAGCACAGGCGGCAATACCCCCGCCCCTGCACCCACTCCTTCACCTGCGCCAACCCCAACGCCGACTCCGCCAAGCAGCGGCGCAGTAACCGAATCAACTTATTACAAACTGCCTGAGAAGCAACAACTGACCGATGCGAAACTGCCGATGGCCGAAACCAACCAAGCCATCAGCAAAGGCATCCAAACTTTGGTGGTGGACGGCATTTCCATCGCCCTGCCCGCCGCCAACCAAGGCTTCGAGAAAGGCATGAATTATTATGCGTTCAACAATGCGGGCAATGTGATTGCGGGTGCGGCGCAAATTATGTCGGGCGGCAAAGACCAAGGCCTGCTGTTCGTGCAGGGCAACCTGACGCCGCAAGACCAAATCCCGACCGGTACGGCCAATTACAGCGGCAAAGTGTTGCACTTCCGCGAGCGCGTGGTGCGGCATGAAAACGGCAATCTGGTGAATGTCGATCCGGGCTATGTATTTACTCGAGGCAGCTTCACCGCGCAGGCCGATTTTGCCAACCGCAACCTGTCGGTAACGATTAATTCGGGCGACAACAACTATATGCGCTCGAAAATATTCACCGCCGACATCAACGGTAATACGTTCTCCGGCACCGGATCCGACCGCAGCATTGAAGGCGGCTTCTATGGCGCGAACGCAGCTGCGATTGCCGGCAAATACCAATATTCGGACGGCAGCACCAGCAAATGGAGCGACAGCGGCTTCGGCGTGTTCAGCGGCAATAAACAATAAGGTTCCGCCTTATCCGCTGTGCTATAATCGCACCGCTTGATTGAGTATCCGAACCTGCTTGCCCCATCGCGGCAGGCAGGTTTTGCATTATCGATAACCATCAGAACCTACCGCTTTATGAACATCCGCCCTATTTTTTGGCTGCTGCCACCCCTGATTGCCGCACAAGTGCAGGCTGCCCCGTTACCGCCCAAAGTGGAACAGTCGCTCACCGCACCGGAAGAGCACTTCGACAAACAGCCGCCCGTGGACGTGCCCGCACCACCCGAATCACCGCAGCAAAGCCAATCCGGCAGCCTGACCATTTCCTCCGAAGAACTGCAAAAGCAGCCTGCACTTTTAAAACAGGCGTTTTATTCGGCCATCGCCGCCAACAACACGCCCGCAGTGCGCCTGCTGCTGCCCTTATACCGCAGGCTGCCCGACGGCAACGAAGAAGTGCCGATTGCACTGTCCGAAGCCATGATAGCGCGAGCGGACGGCCATTATGCCCAAGCCATCGAAAAATACCGCTTTGCCTTGGACAAGCAGCCCGATATGCCCGTGGCGCAAATATCGCTGGCGCAAACCCTGCACAGCGACTACCGCTACCCGTCCGCCGCCAAAGCATTTGAAGAAATCGCGCAACGCACCGATTTGCCGCCCGAATTCCACCAAGTCGCCCAAACCTACCTGAACAGCATCAAAGCGCGGGAAGACTGGAAATTCCAAGTGAACGGCAATTATCTGGACGATAAAAACGTGGGCAACACGCCCGACCGCTACATCATCGGCGCATGGTCGCTCAATCCGCCCGAATCCGCACACGGCATCTCGTATTACGGCAGCGTGTCGCGCGAAAAATGGCTGGCCGACCACTTCACCCTGCGTTACGGCGCCGACCTATACGGCAAAACCTATTGGGACAACCACCGTTTCGACGATTTGGCCGTGCGCGTGAAAGCCGGATTCGGTTATCAGACAGGCCGTTCCGAAACCGTGGTGCAGCCCTATTTCGAGCGCCGCTGGTTCGGCAGCGACGGCTATTCGCGCGAACTGGGCATCGGCATCGACTGGTCGTATTGGCTAACCGCGCGCAACCAGCTAATGCTTTCCGCCGCGCACGCCACGCAGAATTATGACGACCGCCGCTATTTGGAAGGCCGCCTGCGCACCGCGTCCGCCACATGGCTGTTTGTGCCCAGCGGCACGCAGTATTGGACGCTCGGCACGGACTGGACACGCAAAACCGCGCAAGACGCCAGCGACGCCTACCGCCGCCAAGCCGTCCGTATCGGCTGGACGCAGCAATGGCCGGCACAGTTCGGCACGTCGGTGAATCTGTCATGGGCGAAACGCACCTACGACCGCCCGAATTTCCCGTTCAACTATATCCGCATCGACCACGAACGTTCCGTCGCCGTGTCGCTCTGGAACCGCAAAGTCCAATGGTGGGGCATTATGCCGCGCCTGGTGTGGCGTTGGCAGCAAACGCGCAGCAACCACCCGTTTTACGGCGATTACACCAAACGCGATGTGTTTCTCCAGTTGAACAAGGCGTTTTAATCATGTCATCAACGAAAAAAGCAGCCTGCACTTCAGTTTCCCAAAGTGCAGGCTGCTTTTTTATGTGCAGCGGTTAAGCGAGCCAGCCTTTCACCATGGCCATGCCGGCCTCTGAAAACAGATAGCGCGACAAGCCGAAATAGCCGATGGCGCCGCCCACGGAAATAATCAGATTGGCCGCCATGCTGCCGGAAAAACGGTTCACCAGCTCAAAAATCACCACCAGATAAACATACAGCAAACCCCAAATCGTCAGCAACTGGCTGTCGAATTCGGGCATACCGCTCCATTCCATCAACGCTTTGGTGGCAATCGCGATAATGATGATGACCAGCGACTCGCTCAAAGACTTCATATCGCGGTTGGCCGACCAAATGCCCCAAAAACCGACCGCAAAAGCAATCAACATATACGGACCGGAACCCTGCCCGGCCACTGGAATAGAATCCATAACCATACTCCTAAACAATTAATTTCAATTTATCACTCACGCCGCATAGAATGCCGCGGACCATCCGCGCACCGCTGCGGCAAAATTGTGTTATTGTATAGCGATTACACCGATTAGGCTACACGTTACACGTTTTTGCAGTAGTACAGCGCACAGAAATGGTGAAATATGCCACACAATTGCCCGCCTGCCGCACGCATTTTCCCGAAAGCAGCCTGCACCTTGCCAGCCAAAAGCGTCTATAATACCCGTTTTACTTTGCCGATACCGCCATGCACATTTCCGAATTCGATTTCCACCTGCCCGAACACCTGATTGCCCAAAACCCGCCCGCCGTGCGCGGCAGCAGCCGCCTGCTGGTGGCGCAACACAACCAGCCGATTGAAGACCGATATTTCCCCGATTTGCCGGATTATATGGCGGCGGGTGACGTGCTGGTGTTCAACAACACCAAAGTAATGAAGGCGCGGCTGTTCGGGCGGAAGGCCACGGGCGGAAAAATTGAAGCGTTAATCGAACGCGTGCTGGACGAACACACCGCATTGGCGCATATCCGTTCGTCCAAATCGCCCAAAGCCGGCACCGAGCTGATATTTGAAGGCAGCCTGCACGCCACCATGACCGAACGCGTCGGCGAACTATTCAAGCTGCAATTCCACCACCGGCACAATGTTTATACGCTGCTGGAAGAATACGGCGCAATGCCCCTGCCGCCTTATATCGTGCGCCCCGCCGACGACAACGACGACGCGCGCTATCAAACCGTGTATGCCAAATATCAGGGGGCTGTGGCCGCCCCCACCGCAGGGCTGCATTTCACCCACGAAATTTTGAGCGCATTGCAGCAAAAAGGTGTAGAATTTGCGGAGGTTACGCTGCACGTCGGCGCAGGCACGTTCCAGCCCGTGCGCGTGGACAACATTGCCGAACACAAAATGCACAGCGAATGGTTTGACGTGCCCGAAGCCACCGTTGCCAAAATCCAAGCCGCCAAAGCACGCGGCAACCGCGTTTGGTCGGTGGGCACCACATCGTTACGCGCCATCGAATCGGCGGCACGTTCGGGCAGCCTGCATGCCGGTCAGGGTGACACGGATATTTTCATCACGCCGGGCTACACGTTCCGCGTGATTGACGGCCTGATAACCAATTTCCACCTGCCCAAATCCACGCTGCTGATGCTGGTGTCCGCCTTTGCCGGCAGCGAGCGCATCCGCGAAATTTACCGGCACGCCATCGAACAGGAATACCGCTTTTTCAGCTATGGCGATGCCATGTTGCTGCACCGCGCTTAAACCCAAAAGCAGCCTGCACTCAGAAATACCATTTAAAATCAATATTAAAAATATAACCCATAACGTTGCCCCGTAAAATCTAACGTGCAGGCTGCTTTTTCCATCTGCAAAAGCAGCCTGCACATCACACCAACCCGACCAAAGGAGCCGTATCGTGAAAAAAATAGAAGCCATCATCAAGCCGTTCAAACTGGACGACGTGCGCGAAGCCTTAACCGAACTGGGCATCACAGGCATGACGGTGAGCGAAGTCAAAGGCTTCGGCCGCCAGCGCGGGCACACAGAAGTGTATCGCGGTGCGGAATATGCGGTGGATTTCCTGCCCAAAGTCAAAATCGAAGTGGTGCTGCCCGACGACCAAATCGAGCGCACCGTGGAAGCGATTATTGAAGCCGCGCGCTCCGGCAAAATCGGCGACGGCAAAATTTTCGTGCTGCCGGTGGAAGAAGTCATCCGCATCCGCACGGGCGAAACCGGCGAAACAGCCATTTAAACCATTGAAGGAGTAGCCATGAGCAAAGGTAATATTTTTGTCATTTCCGCCGCTTCCGGCACCGGCAAAACCACGCTGGTATCGCGGTTGGTGCAGCAGCACCCGAACGTGCGCGTGTCCGTGTCGCACACCACGCGTCCGCCCCGCGCCGGCGAAGTGAACGGGCAGCATTATCATTTTGTCAGCGAAGAAGAATTTGTCCGCTTGGCGGGCGAAGGCGCGTTTTTGGAACACGCGCAGGTGTTCGGCAATTATTACGGCACGAGCTACGAAAGCGTGCAATCCATGTGCGAACAGGGCTATGACGTAATTTTGGAAATCGACGTGCAGGGCGCGCAGCAAGTCCGCAAAGCCCTGCCCGAAGCATTGAGCATTTTCATCCTGCCGCCCAGCCTGGCTGTGCTGGAACAGCGCCTGCGCCAACGCCAAACCGACAGCGAGGAAGTCATTGCCCGCCGTTTGAGCGAGGCAGTCGATGAAATCCAGCAGGCGCTGACGTTCGATTATGTGGTGAGCAACCGCAGCCTGCAACAGGCGGAAGAAGAGCTTTGGTGCATTTTCCAAGCCGCGCGCCTGCTGAAGCGCAACCATGTCGCCAGCATTGAAAAAGTGTTGCAGAACACTTAAAATATCATTGCTTAACGTAAAAAGAGATAAGGCTTCGCGCCGCCTCTTCCCGCTTTTAAGGTGCAGGCTGCTTTTGCCTGCTTTGGACAACTAAGGAAACATTATGGCCCGCATTACCGTGGAAGACTGCACTCCGCACATTCCTAACCATTTCGATTTGACCCTGGCCGCCGCACGCCGCGCACGCCAACTGGAAAACGGCACATCGCCCTTGGTGGACGATATTCGCCACGACAAACCCACCGTTACCGCATTGCGTGAAATTGCAGCCGGCCAAGTCGGCGTCGATATTCTGTCGCGCAACCGATAATCCGCTAAAGTGCAGGCTGCTTCTGAATCACCGTTCAAAGCAGCCTGCACTTTCCATTTTCCAGCCCACTCCGCCCAAAGAATCCGCCATGCCCGCCATCCCAGCCTCACTGTCCTACGACCCCGTCACCGCCGCCGCGCGCGAACTCTTGTTCCGCCAGGCCGCCTACCTCACCGACGAAGAAAGCCGGCTGCTGGAAAAAGCCTGCGCCTACGCCTTCCGCGCCCACGACGGGCAGAAGCGCCAAAGCGGCGAACCGTATATCACCCACCCCATCGCCGTGGCCACCGAATTGGCCAAATGGCACATGGACATTCAAACATTGTGCGCCGGGCTGATGCACGATGTGCTGGAAGACACGGACGTTTCCAAAAGAGAAATGGCGGAACAATTCGGCAACACCATCGCCGAAATGGTGGACGGACTCTCCAAACTGGAAAACCTCAAATACGACAACAAAGCCGAACAGCAGGCCGAAAGTTTCCGCAAGCTGATTTTGGCCATGACCAAAGACGTGCGCGTCATCATCGTCAAACTGTCCGACCGGCTGCACAATATGCGGACGCTGGGCGCGAAAAGCCAAAGCAGCCGCGTGCGCATCGCCACCGAAACGTTGGAAGTGTACGCACCCATTGCCAACCGGCTCGGGTTGAACCATGTGTACCGCGAATTGCAGGATTTGGCGTTCAAAGCACTGCATCCGCGCCGCTATGCCGTGTTGCAGCGCGCCATGACCGCGTTCAAAAAGAACCGCCACGATGTCATCGACCGCGTGTTGCGCGAAATCAGCCTGCGCCTGGTGGGGCACAATATTGAAGCGCAAGTGCGCGGCCGTGAAAAAAACTTATACAACATTCACCAGAAAATGTTGAGCAAGCATCTGAAATTTGAAGAAGTTTTGGATATTTACGGCTTCCGTGTGATTGTGAACAGCATTCCGGCCTGTTATGCCGCTTTGGGCGCGCTGCACAGCCTGTATCAGCCCAAACCCGGCAAATTCAAAGACTACATCGCCATTCCGAAATCCAACGGCTACAAATCATTGCACACCACGCTCAACGGCCCGTACGGCCTGCCGATTGAAGTGCAGATACGCACCCGCAAAATGCACGAAGTCGCCGAAGTGGGCGTGGCCAGCCATTGGGCGTATAAAGCGGGCGATTCCGTGGAAGACGAAACCACGCTGCGCACCAACCAATGGCTGCAAAATATTTTGGATTTGCAATCACGCAGCGACAATGCGTTTGAATTTTTGGAACACGTCAAGGTCGATTTGTTTCCCAACGAAGCATACATCGTTACGCCGAAAGGGAAAATCATCACTTTGCCGCGCGGTGCGAGTGCCATCGACTTTGCCTATGCCATCCACACCGACATCGGCAACCGCTGCATCGGCGCGAAAGTGAACCACATTCCCGTGCCGCTGCGCACCAAATTGAAAACGGGCGACACGGTGGAAATCATCACATCGCCCAACGGCAAGCCGAATCCGGCATGGCTGAATTTTGCCGTGTCCAGCCGCGCCCGCAGCGCCATCCGCAGTTATGTGAAAAACACCAGCCGCAACGATGCCATCGCCTTGGGCGAACGCTTGCTGGCCCAAGCCCTGGGCAGCCTGCTGCCGAAAGAGGTCGCCCAATCGGACAAACTCAAAGACCAATATCTGCGCCATCTGCAAAACAAAGACCAGACATTGGAAGACGTGCTGTATAACGTGGGCATGGGGCTGACCCTGCCGGTGGCGGTGGCGATGGAAATTGCCGAGCTGGCGGGCAACCATTTGGACGGTGGCGAAGTGAAGCTCAACCCGATTCAGATTAACGGCAGCGAAACCGCGCGCGTGCATTTGGGCAAATGCTGCATGCCGGTGGCGGGCGATGCAGTACGCGCCGTGATGGTGAAAGACCAAGGCCTGATTATCCACCGCGAAAACTGCCCCGTGCTGCTGAAATCCGAGCCGGAACAACAACTGGACGCCGATTGGGCAAGCCTGCCGGCCGGCGTTGAAAAAATGTACGATGCGGCGGTGGTGGTGTCTTCTGCCGATGCCCACGCGCTGCTGGCTTCCATGGCGGCGGCCATTTCGGAAACCGGCGGCAATATCGCTTCGGTGGACACCTTGTCCAAATCGCAGGCCGGCACGGAAGGCTTTATCGAATTTCGTTTCAATCTGAACGTGCGCGATGCGGCGCATTTGCAGGCGATTATGGCCGCGCTGCATACCATTCCGCAAGTCCGCAAGGTTCAGCGGGTTTAGCCTGCGTCAGTAAAAATAAAAAAGCAGCCTGCACTCCGAATTCCAAAGTGCAGGCTGCTTTTTCATGTTGATTTTATGCGGATAACGGGCACGGCTGCGTTATTTCACCGCCCAACCCAAGCATTCGCCCATTGTTGTTACCGCACCGGCCTGCAAGCGTTCGTGCAGGGAAATGCGGCCGGGGGCAAACAGGTTCACCACGGTGGAGCCAAGCTGGAATGCGCCCATTTCTTCGCCTTTGGCCAGGCGGACGGCCGTTTCGCCGTCGGCAGGATAATGCCACTCACGCACGCCGTCTTGCCGCGGCGGATTCACCACGCCGTGCCACACGGTGCTCATGCTGGCGGTGATGGTGGCACCGACCAGAATCTGCACCATCGGGCCGTATTCCGTGTCGAACACGCAAATCACACGCTCGTTGCGGGCAAACAGGTTGGGAATGTGCTGCGCCAAAAACGGATTGACGGAAAACAGTTCGCCCGATACATAAATCATGCGGCGCAGCGTTCCGGCACAGGGCATGTGCACGCGGTGGTAGTCGCGCGGCGAAAGGTAGGTGGTCAGAAATGTGCCGTTGCGAAATTGTGCTGCCAATTCGGTATCGCCCGCCAGCAAGTCTTCCAGCGTGAACAAATGCCCTTTGGCCTGCAACAGGCGGTTGTCGTCAATCGTGCCGCTTTCGCTCACGCGGCCGTCCGCAGGCAGGCAGAGCGTGTTCTCGTCGGCGATGATGGGGCGTGCGCCGTCTTTGAGCGTGCGCGTGAAAAATTCGTTGAATGTGGCATAGTCGCCGGGTTTGGATTTTTGCGCTTCCTGCCAGTTCACGCGGTAATGCCGCGCAAAGCGGTCGATGATGAAATGGGTTACTTTGCCCCAGCGCCTTTGCGCCACCCAGCCTGCACATTGGGTCAGCAGCAGCTGCGGCAAAAGGTAATGCGCGGCGATTTTGATGCGTTCGGTAATGCTCGGTTTCGGATAAGGTTGCAAATTCATAAATCGTCCTGTGTGTGGTTAAACGCCCATGTCGGCCAATTGCTTCAAAGCAGCCTGCGCTTGTTCGTCGCCCGACTGTGCGGCTTTTGTCCACCAATATTTGGCATGGGCATAACGCTGGCCGTTGGCATACATCACGCCCAAATTGAACTGCGCGCCCATGTGGTTTTGCAGGGCGGCAGCTTCAAACCAGTCGGCGGCTTCCTCATCGTCCTTCACCACGCCTTGGCCTAAATAATAAAGCTGACCCAAGCTGAACTGCGCGTCGGCATCGCCCGCTTGTGCGGCTTTCGTCCACCATTGCGCCGCCTGTTCCGGCTGTTGCTGCTGAATCAGCAGATAGCCCAAATGCGCCTGCGCGGGCACGCTGCCGCCTTGCGCCGCACGTTCGCACCATTGCTGCGCCTGCGCCAAATCGGCTTCCACGCCCTGCCCCATTTCGTACATAATGGCGATATTGTGGCAGGCTTGCAGGTTGCCTTCTTCCGCCAGCTGCCGCCATTCGGCCAATGCGGCGGCAAAATCGCCCTGTTCATAAGCCAGCAGGCCTGCGTCTTTTTCATTCGAACTCATTATTCCGTCTCCTGATGAAAATTCGTCATTTCGATTGGATTATACCCGATTTTCGCTATAATAAGCCCTTTTACCCACCGCAAACCGCCATGTCTTCCGCTGCATACAACACTCAACTGAACGCCAAAATCCAACGCCTGCACACATTGCTTGCCCCGTTCGGCGCACCCGAAATCGAAGTATTCACTTCCGCCGAACAAGGTTACCGCATGCGCGCCGAATTCCGCATTTGGCACGAGGGCGACGCCATGAGCTATGCCATGTTCGAGCCGGGCAGCAAAGCGTCCAGCGCATCGCTCATCAAGCTGGCGCAGTTCCCTCCGGCGCACGAACGCATCAACGCGCTGATGCCGCGTCTGCTGGACGCTTTGTCGCAGCAGGACGTTTTGCGCCGCCGCTTGTACCAATGCGAATTTCTGTGCACGTTAAGCGGCGAAATGCTGGTAACGCTGATTTACCACAAACGCTTGGACGACGAATGGCAAAAAGCAGCCTGCACTTTGCAGGACGCGCTGGGCATTAGCATTATCGGGCGCAGCCGAGGGCAGAAAATCGTGTTGCGCGAAGACTACGTTACCGAAACGCTGACCGTTCACGCGCAGACCTACCGATACCGCCAGCTGGAAGGTGGCTTCACACAGCCCAATGCGCGCGTTTGCGAGAAAATGCTCGAATGGGCGTGCGCCCAAGCCGAAAAAGCAGCCTGCACCCCGCCGCGCGACCTGCTGGAACTCTATTGCGGCAACGGTAACTTCACCCTGCCCCTGTCGCGCCGTTTCCACCGCGTGCTGGCCACGGAAGTTTCCAAAACCTCGGTGGCCGCCGCGCAATGGAACATTCAGGCCAACGGCACGGACAATATCGCCATTGCCCGTTTGTCCGCCGAAGAATTTACCGAAGCCTATACCGGCGCGCGCGATTTCCAACGCCTGGCCGCGCAGGGCATCCGCCTGTCGGATTACGATTTTTCCACCATCTTTATCGACCCGCCGCGCGCAGGCGTGGACAGCGAAACGCTGAAACTGGTGGCGCAATTCGAATCGGTTATTTATATTTCGTGCAATCCGGACACGCTGGCCGACAACCTGCAAACGCTCACGCAAACGCACACCGTGCAGGCTGCCGCGCTGTTCGACCAATTCCCGTTCACGCCGCATATCGAAAGCGGCGTGCTGCTGGCGAAAAAATAGGTGCAGGCTGCCTGCATCCGCCCGAACCGCCCGTTCAGCCAGCCGGTGCACACAAGCATTTCCCATCCGCATCACCTTAAAGGAATCATCATGAAAGAATACAAAGCCGTTATTTACCAAGAAAACGCACTGTCCTCCCTCCTGTTCGGCACGGCAAAAATCGATCCCGTGCGGTTCAGCGCATTTCTGAATACCAATGCCAAACAAGGTTGGCGCGTGGTCACCATGGAAAAAGACGTGCGCCGCATGTTCCTGTTTTGGAAACGCGAGGCCTATGTGGTGATTTTGGAGCGAGAGGATGCGTAAACTGAAAACTGCCTGCCTGTGGATTTGCACAGGGCTTTTTTGCGCTTGGATACTGCTGTTCCTGTCGCAAATCTGGCTGCCGTCTTGGGATGACGTGCTTTTCCTGAAAATCACGCTGACCATGGCGGGGCTGTTCCTAATCGCGTTTGCCGTGTTCATCGTGGCAGGGCAATTAACGGAAGACAAGCAGCTGCGCGACAATGACTACATCAATTAAAGGCACCCCATGAATTTCCAAGACCAGCTCAAATCGCTGCACAAAGAAGCCAAAGCGCAGGCCAAACTGCGCGAAGAAGCCGCTGCCGAAGCCAAAGCCCGAAAAGCCGCCGAAGAAAGCGCGGAAACCAGCTTTGCCGAAGCCATGAAAGGCGTGCAGCCCATCAAACCGCACAACCAATACATTCCGCCGCGCGACAAATCGCCCATCAAACCGCGCCCGAAACAGGCGGATGCCGAACAGGACAACCTGTTTTTCGTCGGCGAAGGCAGCCTGCAACTGGAAATTCCCGCCACATTCAGCAAAAACGGCCAGGGTGCGAACGACATCAAACGCCTGCAAAGCGGTTATTACGAAGTGGTGGCCGATGTGGATTTACACGGCTACACGCAGGAAGAAGCGCAGCAGGTGCTGAATGAATTCATTGAATTTGTGCAGAAACGCGGCGTGTGCGGCGAAATCGTGCACGGCAGCGGACTGGGTTCGCGCGGCTACACGCCCGTGCTCAAATCGCTGGTGCGCCGCTGGCTGATGGCGCATCCCGACGTGCTGGCCTATTGCGAGCCGCACAAAAACAATGACGGCGCCGTGCGGATTCTGGTGAAACGCCGCCGCGCCATCGACCCGTTTGCCGAATAAAAGCAGCCTGCACATGAAGATTTATACCGACCACCCCCTGCCCGATTACCTGAACGCCCTCCTGCCCGCCGCCCCATTGTCCGAACGGCCGCAAAGCGGCGTGTTCCTATGCTTCGGCGAACACGGCCTGCAACTGGGCAAGGCGGGCGAAAAAGGCATGGTGTCGGTGGATTTTGACGGCAACGCGGCCACTTACCGGCGGCTGAAAGGCGGCGGCGAACTGATTGCCAAAGCGGTGAACCTGGGCGCGCACCCGACCGTGTGGGACGCGACCGGCGGCTTGGGGCGCGACAGTTTCGTGCTGGCGGGCTTGGGCTTGCCGGTGCGCACCTTCGAACAAAATCCCGCCGTGTTCGCGCTGCTGTGCGACGGCTGGCACCGCGCCATGCAGAATGCGGAAACGGCAGACATTGCCCGGCGCATGGTGCTGACACACGCCGACGCGGTGCAGGCCATGCCCGATACCGCCGCCCGCTTCGGACGGCCCGACGTGGTGTATCTCGACCCGATGTATCCTGAACGCCAAAAATCGGCCGCCGTGAAAAAGGAAATGGCGTATTTTCACGAACTGGTGGGCCTGTCCGCCGCGCAGGACGACGAAGCCCTGCTGCACACGGCACGCCAAACCGCCCAAAAACGCGTGGTAGTGAAGCGGCCGCGCTTGGGCGGATTTCTGGCGCAAAAGCAGCCTGCATACCAATACACGGGCAAATCCACGCGGTTTGACGTGTATCTGCCCTATGCGGCGGACGCGCAAGACGGCCAACCGTAACGCCGCCCGCCGCCCCGAATTGAAAAAGCAGCCTGCAACGGAAAACCGAAGTGCAGGCTGCTTTTTTCAAGTTGGCGCACGCCGCAAAAGCAGCCTGCACCTGTTTCATCAATCTTCATCCTCCTCTGCGCCCTTATCTTCACGTGGCGGCTCGCGCAAGGCCTTTTTCACCTTCATGTCCGCGCTGCAATAAAAGCCGACCACCATAAACAAAAATATCAATCCCACAAAAAACAAAATTAACAGGTTGGGGGATTCGGGACTTCTCCGTTTCATCATTACAAACATCATGGCACAGAAGCCGCCTGAAAAAATTAAAGAATTTTTTAAAGCCCTCCGCAAAATGCCTTTGGCCGTTTCCGGTGTGATTTTTTCGGATGGAGAAATGACCGTAGGCGACAAATCGTTGCATTCCGACCAACTGACTTTCGCCCAACCGCGTAACGGAATAACCAACAGAAACCACAGCCAAAGAGCCACCTCTCCGTCTTTCCAGCCCATGATCCAACTGCCCAGCCCCACCAGTATCGAACCCCAATACAGATACGCATAGCACACCGCCATCCGCTCATACGTTTCCAGCCGTTCGCGCTCGTCCTGCCGCCCAAGCATGGAATCCACCATTTTACGGTTGAATTTGTTCATCATTTTTCTCCCAATACATTATCCAAATAGCTTTAATCTGCCAATGAAAAAGCAGCCTGCACATTCAATCTTCCCCTTCGCCTTCATGCAATTCGCGCAACGTCTCTTTCACTTTTTTCACCGCACTGCCGTGCATGGCAACGCCCACTACCACAAACACCAGCGCGCTGAAAAAGACAATCGCGCCGTTAGGGACTTCCGGTGCTTTGTTTTTGAGAAACAGGGCAATCGGCACGGAAGTCGCCGCCGCCCAAGCCAATGACCGCCAACGCGCCTGCTTCAAAATGCCGAGTGCCGTTTCGGGCGTAATTGCCCGTGGATTGGGAATGGTATCGTCTGACAAATCACGCGCTTTCTCCTTCGGCCAGCCGTGCACCAGCAGAAATATCAGCAGCAACACGCCGCCTGCCCATTTGGCCGGTGCCCAATCCGCCAGCATTCCAACCAAATTCAACAATAGTGCAATCCAAAAAATATAGGCAGCACCAAGTGCCAGTCGCTCATAAGCTTCTAGCCGCTCACGTTCATCTTTCGGGCCCATCATGCCATCCAACAGATTCCGATGAAACTTCTTCATTTCCCACCCCAAAAAATATTTTTTAAAATCAACACCTATAAAACCGTCCACCCGTTAAAAGCAGCCTGCACGCTCAATCTTCCCCTTCGTCTTCGCGCAATTCGCGCAACGTCTTTTTCACCCGTATGCACGCGCTGCTGTATGTGCCGCCGGCAATGGCCAAAAACAGCAATACCGCAAACGGCAGAATCAAAAGGAACGGCGCATCCTTTGCATAGAGTTTGCCGGCCACCAATACTGCCGCCGCAGCCATCAGACCGTCTAACAACGCGAGCCTCCGTGCTTTTCTCAACACCTCTTTGGCCGTTTCCGGCGTGATTTTTTCGGATTCGGAAATGACGGAGGACGACAAATCGTTGAGTTTTGCCCAACCGTGCATCGGAATGCCCAATAAAAGAAAAAGCCAAACCGCATGTTGGCCGGCCTCCCAGCCAATCAGCCAGCTGACCCAACACACCAGCAGCGAACCCAAAAGCAGATACGCATAACACACCGCCATCCGCTCATACGTTTCCAGCCGCTCGCGTTCGTCCTGCTTGCCAATCATGCCGTCCAACAATTTACGGTTGAATTTGTTCATCTTCCTCTTCCCAAAAAAGCGCGTTCAAATCCGTATCCAATGCTTTTGCCAAGCGGATACACAAAGACAGGGTCGGGTTATAATCTTGATTTTCAATCATATTCACCGTCTGCCGCGAAACTTCCACCAAATCTGCCAAAGCCTGCTGCGAAAGCTGCTTCTGCTTGCGGAACTGCCGAACTCTGTTCATAGTCTCAATAAAAATGTCCGATATATCTGACATAAGTATGGCATTGCGCCGTTTCCATGTCAAATATATCGGACAAATTGGCTGCAAAAGCAGCCTGCACTTAAATTAGTGGATTGAGTAGATGAAAATAAAGATGAGACAAGGTGGCAACGAACGCCGTGTACAAAGAGCACAGAAGCGCGTTGGCAACGCCGTATTACTCAGATTTGAATTCACTCTCATCCAAACGCAACACCGCCTGCGCCCCCAAAGCGCGCCATTGCCGTTCAAACGCTTCGCACAACGGTGCGGGCGCCGCCAACACCAAAGGCAGGCCGCATCCTTCTTGCAGCAGGGTGCAGGCTGCTTTTGCCTGCACCGAATCCGCCATACGCCAAATCACGCCGTCCGGGCCTTCCTCCGCCAAAGCAGCCTGCACCTGCGCTTCATCGTCTGCCAGCAGCCACACGCTGCCGTATTCCGCCAATGACGGCACACCGCCCGCCGCCCATTCGTACCACGCCAACCACACATGGCCGCTGGGTTGCGCCGAATGCCGCGGCCGCAAACGCCAATCCGCACGTTCGCCGCAGCCGCGCACTTCCGTTGCCAAACCGCCCGTCCATTCCGTGGGGAACGACAATGCGCGCAGCAGCGGGCCATTGGCGGGCAGCATGGGTGACACGTCAAACCGCCCCACCGTCTGCCATGCCCAGCGCTGCCCTTCCTTCGCCTGCAATTCGCCGTGCCAGTCGCCCGCCGCCACGCGGAAAAACCAAATGCGCACATGGGCGTGTTCGTAGGCATGGCGCTTGCACAGCCACGGCGTTGCCCGCGTAATTTCCACGCCCAGTTCCTCGCGCCATTCGCGCTGCAATGCCGCCAATGCCGTTTCGCCGCGTTCCAGCTTGCCGCCGGCAAATTCCCAATAGCCCGCATAAGGCTTGCCTTCGGGCCGGCTGGAGAGCAGGCACTGCCCCTGCGCGTTGAACACGATGCCTGCCGCCACGTCCACGGTTTTGATGTCTTTCTGCTCCTGCATCATTCGCCCTTCCTGATATGTTCAAAATGTTCATGGCCTTGCACCGAATGTGTACGGGCGCATTGTAAAACAGCCGCCCCGTCCGCGCCAACGCCAAAAGCAGCCTGCATCTCGTCCGCAGCAGGGTGCAGGCTGCTTTTTGAAGCCTTTCGCACGGCGGATTTGCTATAATGGCGCACTTTTATCCCTTCAGAGCAGCACAACCATGTGGTTCAAACAAATTACCTTTTACATCCTCCCAAAATCCCCCGATTTCACGCCCGAAGCGCTGAACGAACGCCTGCAAGAGCACGAATTCGCCCCCGTTACCGGCTTGGACTGGTTCAGTGAAGGCTTCGCGCCGCCGCACGGCTTTTCGCCCGAACTCGTGTTCCCCGCGCAGCACACATGGGCGGTATCGCTGAAAAAATCCGAAAAAGTGCTGCCCGCCGCCGTGGTGCGCGATATTCTGGACGATAAAATCGCCCAAATCCAAGAAGCCGAAGCGCGCCATGTCGGCCGCAAGGAAAAGCAGGAATTGAAAGAACAGATTACGGACGACCTGCTGCCGCGCGCCTTCACCAAGACCGGCCGCACCCACGCCGTTTGCGACACGCAGCACGGTTTTTTGCTGATTAACGGCGCAGGCAGCAAAGCCGAAAACCTGCTCACCAAACTGCGCGAAGCCTTGGGCGGACTGGAAGCGCGCCTGCCGCAGGCCAAACAGTCGCCCGGCAGCCTGATGACCGAATGGCTGCTGCGCGGCGCATGCGACGGCGGTTTTGAGTTGGACAATTCCTGCGAGCTGAAAGGCCAAGGCGACGCCGCCCCCGTGGTGAAAATCGCCAAACAGGATTTGACGGCGGACGAAGTGCGCCGCCATCTGGACAGCGGCAAAACGGTAACGCAGCTGGGCTTGGTGTGGCGCGAACAAATTGCCTTCGTGCTGACCGACGACTTCGCGCTCAAACGCATCCAGTATCTGGACGTATTGCAGGAAGAAGCCGAGCAGCAGGGCGACGACGCGGCCAGTTTGGCGTTTGCCTCGCAAATCCTGATGGCGCAAAGCCTGTCGCTGATGATTGGCGAACTGGCGCAGCATTTGGGCGGCTGGCAGGAATAATCAATAAGGTGCAGGCTGCTTTTTCAGGCAGCCTGCAACCGGAAAACCCACTCTTTTGGAGCCAACAATGGGCGATTTGACCATACGCAAAACCCGGTTTTATGCAGGATTTTCATGGCTGGCGGAAGCGGCGCGCCTGTTGGCCAAAAAACCGTTGATGTGGCTGCTGATGGCCATCGTGCTGTGTTGCACGATTTCCGTTTTCTATGGTGTTTTTGCCTTGTCCGTCGCGCTGCCGAAACCTTTGGTTTCATATTACGCGGCGATAGGCTTGGGCTTGGCGGTATTGTGGATACTGTGCTTTCCGCTGTTCGGCGGCCTGCTGTTCTCGGCCAAGACCTTGGATAAAGACAACTATTTGCCGATACGCAATATTTATGCGGGATTCCGGTATAAATTCCGCGATTTGGCGGTTTTGTCGGTGTTTGCCTTATTGCTGCTGGCGCTATTTTCCCTGCTCGCGGAAGTGGCCATGAAAGCTGTCGCCGCATTGCTGGTGATCGGTTTCCGCCTATTCGGATTGGTGGCATCGGAAGTATTCTCTCCGTCGTTTGCCACGATGGAGAACGTTTTCTTCCTCCTTCCGCATACCGTAAATATTGTCTTCCTAATCCTTCTGCTTGCCGTGGTTTGGTCTGCCACCGCGCTGGTGGTGCTGAACGACAAAAAACCGCTCGCCGCCATCCTTGGCAGCCTGCGCATTTTTTGGCGGAACTGGCTTTCGCTGCCGCTGCTGTGGCTGACGCTCGGAATACCGATTATTTTTTTGGGTTGGAAATGGAAGCAGTTCGCCCGCCACATGCCCGATATGATGCCTGCCTTTTTGGGCTGCTACATCGGGGTGCTGCCGATATTGTCCGCCCTGCTGGTCTATGTCGGCCATCGCCATATCGTGGCAACGCGGGAAGACGAAGAAAAATACGATTGATGCTTGCAGGCTGCTTTTTCGCCTCCGCGCCCGCCGAAAGCAGCCTGCACCCCTATCCCATCACACACCACAAGGAGACACTCATGACACCCAACCTGCAATCCACCGAACTCTGCCGCGTCCGCGCCATCACCGCCTTCACCGTCCTGCCGCGCGACACGGCGCAATGGCACGGTATCCTCGCCGAAGCCAAAGCCCAATGCGACACGCTTGCCGCCGCCTGCCAAGCACAGGGCTACACGGTGCAGTCCATCCGCATCGTCAGCAATCCCTTTGGCGAATATTTGGACACGGGCAGCCTGCACGCCGCCGCGCAGGGATTGGCCGAAATCCGCCGCATTTTGAACGAGCTGAACCAAAACGGCTTGCGGATACGCTTTGCCGTGGGCGAGGCGCGCACCGATGCCGAAATCGCCCTGCTGCCCGGCCTGATTGCCGAATACGGCGATTTGTGCAATGCCTGCGTGAACGTCCCTATAGATGAAAACGGGTTTCTGGACAACGATTTAATCCGGAAATCGGTTGCCGTGGTGCAGGAAATTGCCCGTATCACCCCGCGCGGCGAAGGCAATTTCAATTTCACCGTGAATTTCAACTGCGCTTCTTACATCCCTTATTTTCCTGCCGGTTATCACCGCGGCGAACGCGGCAACGCCATTGTGTTCGGCTTGGAAACGCCCGATTTGCTCGCCGCCGCCCTGCGCGGATTGGAAAAGCAGCCTGCACCCCATGCCGCGCAGATGCAGGCTGCTTTTACGGCCATGAAAAACGCGCTGCAATACCATATCGACCGCGTGCAAAGCATCATCGCCGACACGCCGCTGGCAAAAGGCTGGACATACATCGGCATGGACACGTCCGCCGCGCCGTCCAAAAACTGCACCTCCATGGCGGAACTTTACCGTCTGCTCGGCGTGCCGTATTTCGGCGCAAGTGGCACAGTGGAGGCCTCCGCCCTGCTCACGCGCGTATTTAAAGCGCAGGAAAACGTGCAGCTACAAGGCTTCTCCGGCCTGATGCTGGCCGTTACCGAAGACGAAGGGCTGGCCGCCGCCACCCGCGCCGCACAATTCGACATCCGCGCCCTGCTGACGTACAGCAGCGTGTGCGGCATTGGGCTGGACACCGTGCCCATTCCGGGCGATACCGATGCGGAAAAAATCGCCGCCATCATGCGCGACACCGGCACGATGGCCTTCCGCCTGAACAAACCGCTCACCGTGCGGCTCTTCCCCGTTCCCGGCTTGGGTGCAGGCGATATCACGCCGTTTGAAAGCGACGATTTGTGCAACTGCGCCGTGCTGGCCGTGCCTTAAACCATGCAGGCAGCCTGCACTTGCCCATTGCCTGCGTAATGCCAAAGGCGGCGTGTTGTATCGGCGATGAATCCGCCCCCGAAAACGAAAGCAGAGAACCGGCCTGCGTGCTAAAATACGGCGAAAGCAGCCTGCACCGGCCAAAACACCATTTCTCCCACCCCAACCAAGGAAACATCATGAAAAAACTCTTTATCCTGCTGGCCCTTGCCGCACCGTTGGCACATGCCGGCGAACTCTCCTGCCGAAAAGGCCCTGCCACCAACCAAGGCATCACCCAAAACTGGCGCTGCACCTACCAAGGCACCGACCTTGACGCTGCCTACCACGCCGTCCGCCAACAAAAACATACCGGATTGGGCAACGGCCTGCCCGACAAACTCACGCGCCAAAACAGCACCCAACGCTGGCAGAGCGATGTTTGCGACGATGTAGGCACGCGCGATAAAGAAGTGACCACCATCCGCCGCACGGCCAACAGCCTGACGGTTTCCGTAGAAGGCGACGGCGCATGCTCCAGCGGCGGCAGCACCAAAATCCGCCTGCAACGCCAAGGCGGCAAAATCCTGATTCATTATCAAGATTCCGCTTCCTAATCCACCGGTGCAGGCTGCTTTCAGGCCATTCGAAAGCAGCCTGCACTTCCTCGTTCCGCCGCCCGGCCCAACAGAAAGGACACCCCATGCTCGGCATTACCATCGGCGACATCGTCGGCTCGCGCTTTGAATTTGACAACTGCCGCAGCACCGAATTCGAACTGTTCCACCCCGCATGCGATTTCACGGACGACACCGTTTGCGCCACCGCCGTGGCCGACTGGGTATTGCAGGGCAGCAACAGCAACCTCGTCCCCATCATGCAAGACTGGTGCAAACGTTATCCCAACCCCGTCGGCGCATACGGCGAACGCTTCCAAAGCTGGGTGCAGGCTGCCTCCCCCGAACCCTACAACAGCTGGGGCAACGGCTCGGCCATGCGCGTGGCCGCCGTCGGTTGGGCGTTCGACACATTGGAGCAGACGCTTGAAGCCGCCGCACAATCCGCCGCCATCACCCACAACCACCCCGGCGGCATCAACGGGGCGCAAGCCGTGGCCGCCGCCATCTTTTGGGCGCGCACCGGCGAAAGCAAAGATTTCATCCGCGAACAAACCGAACAGCAATTCGGCTATTTCATGGGCCGCACCTGCGACGAAATCCGCCCCACCTACCTGTTCAACGTGAGCTGCGAAGGCACCGTTCCGCAAGCCCTGACCGCCTTTTTGGAAAGCGAAGACTTCGAACACGCCATCCGGCTGGCCGTATCCCTCGGCGGCGACAGCGACACTCTGACCGCCATCACCGGCGCGGTGGCCGAAGCCTTTTACGGCATACTGCAGCCCCTGCGCGAACACACCCTCGCCATCCTGCCGCGCGACATTGCCGAAACCCTGTTGGCATTTGAAGCACGGTTCGGCAACGGCCAAAAGCAGCCTGCACATTGCCCGCCGCAAAACGCATAACCGTTTTGTCCTTATTAGAAAAAGCAGACTACAACTTTTGATCACGCGACACCGAAAGGAAAACCATGAATTTTCAAGACTACATCCGTTACGATGCCGTCGGTTTGGCAGAGCTGATCCGCAAAAAAGAAGTCTCCGCCGATGAAGTGTTGCAGGCTGCTTTAAACCGCTTGGACGAAGTCAACCCCAAGCTCAATCTGTTGGCGCACGATTTGCGCGAACGCGCGGCGGCGTGGCAGG